>CAEZXY010000152.1_pt1 | contig 4678 bp, 3 predicted proteins | sample 7265371 | NCBI WGS metagenome assembly CAEZXY01 (sample SAMEA6813920, study PRJEB35770) | freshwater metagenome | biome: Freshwater; feature: Freshwater reservoir; material: water | place: Czech Republic | collected 2017-04-14 | depth 30m m | reverse complement strand
GTCGATTCGGGTTCCGACGCGAAATTTTTGCTCGCCGAGGGCGAGATCACGGTGAATGGTGAGGTTGAGATTCGCCGTGGGCGTCAGTTGCGCGCTGGCGATGTCGTTGAGTTTGAAGGCATCGCTGCCAGAGTGATTGCTGGTTGAGCTCGAGCGTTACGAACGCTTGAGCACATCGGCCAAGCCAGGAACTTCGATACCCAGAAGGCGAGCAGTAATTGCGGTGACGGGGTTGTAGAGGGCCATGGCACCGATCGCGGGATCACCTGATTCAGCGACGTACATTTCGGCCAACTTCACCATGACGAGAGCGAACTGGAATCCGGCGAGGATCTCGTAGAAGTCGACGTGTGTCGCAGGGCGACCCATGAGTTCTTCCCACAGCGCAATGGTCTGCGCGCGATCAAGCATTCCGGGCAGCAACGTTGCGCCCGCGCTTTCGATCGAGAACTGCTGCAAGAACACCCACCAACCAAGATCGCTTTCGCTATTGCCGAGCGACACCATTTCCCAATCGAACACGCCGATGACTTCGGTGTTGTCGGGACCGCCGTACATCTGATTACCCGGACGTGAATCGCCCCAGCACAATTCGATGTGCTCGCCATCGTCGGGCCAGTTAGCAACGAGCCAATCCCATGCCGGATCAATGACGGCGTGCGCTTCGCCCTTCATCGCCCAGTTCTTGTAGTTCTGGAAATACCCGCGACGTTGTTCGGGCCCGAGTTTGCCGTGGTGCTTTTGATCAAGGTGGTCGAACCCTGCAGCTTTCCAATCGACTCGGCCGACACGCGTGAGCGCTTCGACACCGTTGTGGGCCCAACGTGCGCGCTGTTCGTCGGTCATATCGACGACGAAACCCGATTCGGTATACGGCGGAGCATCACCAGGAACGACACCATTCAAACGATCCATCATGAAGAACGGGCCACCAATGATGGAAGTGTCGCGTTCGGCCCAACGCGTGTTGGGAACAGGAACGTTTGAATGCTCACCGAGCAGCTTCATCGAGAGGTATTGCTGTGTAACGAGATCAATCTCGGGGAACAACAAACTCATCACTGGCTGACTGCGCAGGACGAGTTCGGCATCGACCTTTTTGCCGCCTTCGACCCAGCTTGCGTCGAGAAGGAACGTTTCATTTGAGAAACCACTTGATTGCGGGACAACGAGATTCGTAATGGTGACGTCAGTGGCCTCGGGCATTTGTCGAGCCATCCACTCAGTGAGTGCGCCTCGGATCTCGTCTGGATCGCGTTGTCCTGCAACTGGCATTTCGTTCCCCCTGAATCTGAACAGACCGCTGGTCTGCTGGTGCGGGAGCGATGCTAGGCCGTGGACCGGTAGCGTCGGCCAAGGAAGTTCTCGCTGGGGGTGAAGGGGGAGTCATGGGAGCAGTTGAGGGACGGGTCGCCCTTGTAACCGGTGCAGCTCGGGGTCAGGGAAGGGCTCATGCCATTGCCTTAGCCAACGAAGGGGCCGATCTCATCGTCACCGATCTCTGTGCCGATATCGGCACCGTTCCCTATCCCTTAGGAACCGCTGCCGAACTGGCCGAGACGGTTTCGCTCGTAGAAGCAACTGGTCAGCGCTGTTTGTCGATGTCTGCCGATATTCGCGATACGGCTGGCATCGGGCTGGTGGTCGAAGCCGGCATCGAAGCGTTCGGTCAGATCGACATCTGCGTGGCGAACGCCGGCGTGACCGGGTACGGAAAGTTTCACGAACTCGACGACGACACATGGAACGACATGATCGATGTCGACCTCACCGGCACGTTCAAAACCATTCGCGCCGTTCTGCCCCACATGCTCGAGCGTCGATATGGACGCATCATTGCCACTTCATCGATGGCTGGCCGCATGGGTAACGCAAACCTCGCGCACTACGTGGCCGCGAAATGGGGAGTCATTGGAATGGTGAAGTCGCTAGCGATGGAAGTTGCCAACAAGGGAATCACCGTTAACGCCATAGCCCCAGCCGCAGTCGACACTGCGATGTTGCACAACGAAGCGATGTACAAACTCTTTTGCCCTGACATGGATGCGCCGACCCGTGAAGACGTCACGCCGCGCTATCAGGCAATGAACCGACTCGGCGTTGCCTGGATGGAACCCGAGGAAGTGTCGCGGGCAGTGTTATTCGTGGCCGCCGATGCCGCGAGCAGCATGACTGGCCAAGTCATCGAAGTGAGTCTTGGTTCCAGCGCAGGGACGCACTAAACGCCCCTTTGCCTTGCGGACAACCAATGCCATTGAGCGTTGCGCAAGGCGGACAAAGTCGCGCCGGACCGTCAGGAGTTTCCCAACTTCGAGCGTTTGGTAAACCACACGCCATACACGGGCCATTTCCGTCGACCGAGGTCGAATCAGGTACGCCGTTGTTGCTTTCGCTGATGTTTGTGTGTTGATCGCTCATGAATTTGGGCAAATATCGTCAATGGTCTTTGTATAGGAACCATCGGTCGGTTGCGTTGTCGTCAGTGTTGAGCAAAGCGCTTTAAACGTTGTTTCGATCGCAATGTCGAGTGCTGGTTGTACCTCGGTTACGTAGCCATAAAGGCTGAGGGTCGAGGTGCGATCTTTCTGCCAGTCAACAGCTATGAGCATGATCTGTGAAGCCCAGTTCTGCCAGGTTTTGTAATGGTTCATGGCGAGATCTCGAATGGAATCAGCGACGGAACCATCTTTATAGGAGCGCGCGGTGTAGTCGTCTTCAATCTGTTGGAGATCGATCTGAAACTGATCGACTTCTGTTTGGCTCTCGCTGAGCCATCGCTCCAAAATCGCCCTTCGCTCAGAGTTCGAAGCGTTCTTCATCTCGTCTTGAAAGTTGCTGTAGCCATCCCAGAACGTCTCTAAGAAAATCAGGTTCGTGAGTTCTGACTGAAGAAGGTCCTCGACTGCCATTTGGTAGGCGGGGTCACTCGACGAAGCAGTGTTGGTTGAGTGCGGAAGGATCGCGATGCCAATGCTCAAGATGAGTGCACCAACAATGATCGCGGCCACGCCAGCGATGATGAGCGAACGTCGTCGCGAACGTTGGCGTGGCGGAGTTGGTGCGATGGGAGTGGACGGACGCGGTTCGCTGGCATCGAAGGCATACGGAGGATGATCAGGAGCAGGCGTCGGTGCGCGTGCAGGCATTTCATCAGTGAGGCCTGGTGGTGGCGGATACCAACGGCCATCTCCGGCCTGCCACCATCCGGGACTCAAGGGAACGTCACTCATGCCCTTCCCACGATAGAGGCGGATTCACTGCAGCTGACTGTCGGGGCTCAACGAGCCGACAACATCGTGTTCTGGCAAGCGACGGGCTCAGTCGCGTCGAGTGCGCGGAACACGATCACTTTGCGCTCCCACCAAGGAAGTTCGCGGCCGAGCGTCGGATCATCGCGAGTGTGCTCCACCGTCGTTGTCATTCCGTTGCGTTCGTAGGTGATTGAAGTGTCGTAATGGGTTGAGGTGTAGCCCCGAAGGTTCACAAACGGCAGCTCGTACCCCGAATCGATGTACTGCTGCAGTCCGCTGTCCTTGGTAGCAGTGATCCGCACCCGATCGTTCTGATAATTGGTGAACTCGGCGGTCACGGGGATCACGAAACTGTTCGACGAGCCGTTTGCGGTCTGCAGGTTTGCGTACATGTTCCACGAGGTTCCGACGCGAAGTTCGAGATAGGGACCACAACCGATGAGGAAGGCAAGCGCCGGCAACACAAGCATTGTCTTGTGGGCCGGTAGGAGTTCGATATCTGAACGCAACATGTGAGTGCGCACCGACCAACCGATGACTGCAGCAGTAAGTACCGCCCAAACAATCCACCAAAGCCAATCGCGACCGTGGCCGAGTGTTGACACGGAAAGACGACCGCTATCGGTGGACTGCCAAACAAGGAGAACCGCCGACACCAACGCAACGAAAAGTCCTGCGATATGTAGACCTGGTTTTCGAAGCCACGGAGTGAACGACAGAAAAAACGTGTCCGGCAGAAACAGAATTGCTAGCGCAGCGATGACACTCGAGAAGTCGGAAAACGCGTGAGCCGTATCGAAAGCGATGATGCCGTGGAAGACCAACGCCACGATGACACCGAGCACCCTGGTGTGACGAACAAGAAGGAGGACGACGACGCCGGTCTCAATCGCCATTGCGATCCAGGGCACGAGGTGCATCCACCCGCTTGTTCCTATGGAATTGAACTGGGAGAGGCCGACAGAACGGGCGACTTCGTTGAGATAGAAGTTCGCGCAACTCGCCGTTGGATCGACGAACGATGAGTTGAATTTGGCGAACGCGCAGAATCCGTAGACGACAAGAAAGATGAGACGTGCAGCAGGGAGTGCATCGCGAAGCACGGCTCCTGAAATATCACGGGTCTTTGAGAGCGCGCCGATCGCCATCGCGCTAATGAATACGACGGCGACGAGAGAGGCGAGGAGCCAGTGGTTACCGAGTCGGGGAGCTTCGAACCACGCGGTGACGGGAGTGAGAGCACAAACGGCAGCAAGTAAGGCCAAGGAGCGAGGCCGAACCAAAAGCGCCAGGGCTGCGATGCCGAGCAGCAGGTGCACGACATGGTCCGCACTCAACGAACTGAACGCGGCGTACGAGTTGCTCAAATAGAGCAAATGCAAAACCACGGCGACTGCCCAGAGCCACGCGAACACCGTGAGGCGCGT
>CAEZXY010000134.1_pt1 | contig 5618 bp, 7 predicted proteins | sample 7265371 | NCBI WGS metagenome assembly CAEZXY01 (sample SAMEA6813920, study PRJEB35770) | freshwater metagenome | biome: Freshwater; feature: Freshwater reservoir; material: water | place: Czech Republic | collected 2017-04-14 | depth 30m m | reverse complement strand
TCGGGGGCGACCTACCAAACGCGTGACATCGTGGTCGATAGCGCGGGCGTGATCTGGTTCTGCGTGGCCGGTGGAACGCCGGGAACCTGGCGAATGCTTTCTGGTCCGTCGGCTGCAGGCGCGTTCACCCCAGTGACGCCGGCTCGTGTGTACGACTCTCGTCTCAGCACCTACGCACTACACGGCGTGCTTGGTAGTGGGCAGAACCGCCCTATTTCGGTGGCCAACTCATTCGACGTCAACGGCACACCGGTGACCGCAAACTTCGTTCCCATCGGAGCTACTGCGGTATTCGCGAACGTCACCGTGGTCGACACGATAGGAAACGGATGGCTCGCTATTAACCCTGGGGGCACCACGGCTGTTTCGGCATCAAGCATCAACTGGAGTGCAAGTGGTCAGATTCTGGCCAACGGCATTTCACTCACACTCAACGCAACTCGCCAGATCACGGTTGTCAACGGAAGCTCTGGTTCGACGAACTTCATCATTGATGTCCTCGGCTACTACCGCTGATTGTTGGACAGGTGGGCTAGGCCGCGGCGGCGTGATGCAGTTCGAGCGTTGCTTGCTCGGGCTCGTGGCCGGCTAACGCTGCGGCGAGCGCAGCGCGGGCTAACGCAATGCCCGCAAGGGCACGCTGGCGGGTGGTGTCATCGAGATGCCAAGAGGCAGGCCCCTCAGGGAGGCGATGAACACCGCTGGTGTGGAGGGTGGGTGGCTTCTTCATAGGACTCAGTGTGCCGAAGGGGTGTGACAGTGGAGGTAAAGCGAGCCAACCCATCTACGCTCCGTGCCGTGGACGCAAAGGAATGGCTGGGACTCCAGCCCACACATAACCCCATGCGCTGGTACTTGCCCGTCACCGAGGGCATCTGTAGCGGTCTCGGGACCTTATTTGGCGGCTGTGGCCTTGGCGCAGCGATTGACGCCCTTGAACGGGTAACCGAACGCCCAGTGGTGTGGGCTTGTGCGCAGTACATCAACTACACGAAGCCACCATCGGTGGTTGATCTCGACATCCAAATCGACGCATCCGGCCGCACCACCACACAGGCTCGTGTCACCGGTCAGGTGGGCGATTCAACGATCTTCATTGTGAACGCGTCGTTGGGAAGCCGCGAGATGGCCGAGACAGGGCAGTGGGTGAGCCCGCCGGAGGTTCCCCGTCCGGAAGATTGTCCACCGCGCCAACTTCGGTTCGATCCTGGCAACTCCATTTCCAGCCGTCTCGATATGCGGATGGCCATCGATGAGCCCGGAACCGGGCACACCGCATTTTGGGTGCGGATGCCCGAGATTCTCGAGGCATCTGCGGCATCGCTCGCAGTGCTTGGCGATTTCGTTCCGATGGGGTTGGGCATGGCGATGACTTCCGAGATCAACTCCAACAGTCTCGACAACACGATTCGGGTGATGAACATCGTGCCCACCAAGTGGGTGCTTGCCGATGTGCGCATCGAAGCTGTGGCGCGTGGGTTTGGTCATGGCCACATTTATTTGTGGTCCGAAGATGGCACGCTCATGGCAACGGCAAGTCAGTCGGCCATGATCCGTCCTTGGAAAGGCAACTGATGGCTCCGTATCGTGGCTATGGCATCACCATTCCGTTCGACCGTGTCCCGTTGCACGCGCAACAAGAGCGCATTTCTGAACTCGCAGGCCTGGGTTATACCGATGCCTGGTCGGCCGAAACCGATGGCACCGATGCGTTCACGCCGCTCGTACTGACTTCTCAGTGGGCGCCGTCTTTGCGGCTTGGCACGGCGATTGTTCCGGTGTTTACTCGTGGCCCCGCGGTGATTGCGCAGAGCGCATTGGCCATGGCTCAAGCTGCACCTGGAAGATTCGTACTGGGGCTTGGAACGTCGTCCGATGTCATTGTTGGCCGCTGGAACGGAATCGCCTTCGATGAGCCCTACAAGCGGGTTCGTGACACTGTGCGGTTTGTGCGCGCTGCGCTCACGGGCGAGAAGGTCACGGAAACCTATGACACGTTTTCTATTCGCGGCTTCAAACTGAATGCCGCTCCCGAACAACCTGTTCCGATTCTCATCGCCGCACTGCGCGAAGGCATGTTGAACCTCGCCGGGAGCGAAGGCGATGGTGCGATTATCAATTGGTTGTCGGCCGACGATGTTGCTCGAGTTGCGCCAATCGTCACCGCCCATGGCGACGATAAGGAAATCGTCGCTCGTATCTTTGTCGTTCCTTCCGAAGATGCCGAGACGGTGCGCGCCCAAGCGAAGTTTGCGATTGCGGCCTATCTCAACGTGCCGGTGTACTCCGCGTTCCACGAATGGTTAGGCCGTGGTCCGCAACTACAGGGAATGTGGGATGCGTGGAAAGCCGGCGATCGGGCCGCTGCGTTAGCGGCAATTCCCGACGAGGTTGTCGATCAGCTCATCGTTCATGGCTCCTATGAGCAATGTCGTGCTCATATCCAGCGCTATATCGACAACGGTGTCACAACACCCGCGCTCGCCGTGCTGGGAATGGCTGGAGTCGACACCGAAGAAGCAGTGCGAGAACTCACTCCTCGCTGAATCTCGGTTGAGGTTTGCCGACTGCTCAGAGCAGCTTGAGTTGCTCGGTGCGTCCGGCCCAAGCGGACAGCGGTATCCACATGACGCCGCCGCGGGGGCCACGTTCTTTCACTTCGACTGCGTCGATGGGCATAGCTCGCATGGCGCCTTTTGAGTCGCAGACGCCGATACTGCCATCGGCCTCTCGGCGCGTGACGGTGCCGTCTTTCCAGCGTTCGGTGTCGCGGCGGCGGAATCGGACTGCCGTACCTGGGGCAAGACCTATTTCAGTGAGTCCGTCGGCGGGAAACGGATCGACGGGTTCGGCCTTCTTGCCTTTGGGTCGACGAACTGGTGGCATTTTAAAACCGCCCCGCCGAAGCATTGATGGTGTCGGCAATGACGTTCATTCGGTCTTGGCCCCAAGGCATCGGCATGATGATGGGGACGTCGACGCCGGCATCGACATAGGACTGCACGGTGGCGTGCACATGTGCAGCGTCGCCCAGAACATCGATGGCATCGACCATGCGATCGGAGACTGCTGCCAATGCGGCTTCGCGATTGCCAGCGGCATGACATTCGCGTACTTGAGCGACCTCGTCGGCGAATCCAGCGCGAATGAAATTGTCGGCATAGGAATCGACCACGATGTAGGAGAAAAGATCTTTGCGGGCAGAATCGCGATGAGGCTCGGGATCGGTGACGCCAACGTGCACGTAGCCGTAGACCGTTGCATCGCCGCCGGCTCGTACTTGTTCGACCGACCACGGAATATGCGACGCAGGTAGATAATTGAGTAGGACGCCGTCGGCGAGTTCGCCAGCAAGTTTCAACATGCGCGGATTGAGCGCGGCGAGAATAATTTTTGGTCGCTTCTCGCCAAGGCGTACACCCAAACGAAAACCCTTGACTGTGTGGAAGTCGCCGGCAAAGTCGACTTTCTCTCCGCTGAGGCACATGCGAAGCAACGTGAGTTCTTCACGCATCTGAGCGAGTGGGCGATCGCCGTATTCAGCGCCATGCCAGCGGGAGACCACCGCTGGTGAGGACACGCCGATACCCAGGAAGATGTCGCGCTCTGGGTGGAGCGCTTGGAGCGTGGCCGCACCCATGGCGGTCACCCCTGGAGTACGAAGTTGGGTGGCGAGCACGCCGGTGCCGAGGCCGAGTTCGGGCCGAGCAGCCCCAATTGCGGCCAAGGTCGAGAATGCCTCGAGACCGGTGGTTTCGGCGACCCAGAACGATGAATAGCCGGCGTCTACGGCCCAATCGGCAGCAGCGAACCCGGCACTGGGGCCGAGTGCAGCGAAGCTCGCGAAGGTGAGGCCCAGCGGATGGGCAGGCGCAGCGCTCATGGCCGATGACGCTAGTGCGGGGGACTGACAGTGCCGAGCGTCTCTGATGGGTCAATCCCATGAAATTCTCTCGCGTAATTCTCCGAATTGACGCACGAATCGCACTCGCTGGCCTCTACGATGCGTTGGTAACCGCAGTGGCACGTGAAGTACTGCTCCCCGAGACTTCGGCCGAAGGAAGCAAATCTCAACCGCCAGCTAGGACAGGAGACACAATGACTGAAACCCACGAGATGGAAGCACTGACCGAGGCACTGTCGATTATCGACCGCGCTCTGGGCGAGATGCTCCACCGCGAGTTGGTCAGCACAAATGAAGTTGCCGATCTCCTGCTCGACATCCGCACGTTGGTGGCTTCAGAAGCCGCTGTACTCGTCCAGAGCTAAGCCACACCGAGCCTTGTGCTCGCTCTGAACAATCAATCGATGCGATGCGCGGCCTTCGGGCCGCGCATCGTCGCGTGTGGCTGCCTTGTTGTTGCGAACGATCTAACGATCGAGGCTCGTGTGCTTGAACTCGTTGAGCGAAGGCCAGCCGTCGAGCATGTCGACGATGCGTTCAACTGATCGGCGCGCGTCGGCAGCGTCGGTGGGTAAGTCCATAAGGCGAACAAACGCCGCTTGGCTCTCGGTCATAAACGTGGGGACGCCCCAGACGTCGAGGTCTCGGGCAGCGGCGGTGTGCTCGTCGCGAATGTTTGCGAGCGGCCGGCCGGTCGCAATCTCGATGAACACGGGGTCTGGGTCGATGCCGTTGGCGTCAAGGAGTGAGCGAAGGACAGATTCCTCACGCAGTTGCGCCCCTTCAGCGTGGCGGGCTTCGAACAGCGCTCGATGAACGACGGGAAACTGTTCGGGGTTGGTGTCACGCACAACGACGGCGGCCTGAAGGGCAAGGAGGCCCGTGTCGTCTTCGGGGTGATCCCAAATGGGGGCGTCGCCTTCTTCGATGTGAACCTGGCCGAGCGAGAACGGGACAAACCGCACGTTCCAGTCGGCACCGTCAAGGAGACCTTCGACGATATGGGCGTGGACGATGCGAGCAAAGGGGCATCGGTAGTCCCATGTAATGGCGAAGTTGAGAGTCATGGTGTGTCCCTGCGATTCATGGTCGAGGTTGGGTCGGCGATTGTCGTCGCTTAGCGGCGACGGCGATAGAGCGGGAAGACCGCACGAGCAATCGCACCGAGGCCAAGGCCGACAGCGAGGCCGCCGGCAACATCGGACGCGTGGTGGATGCGCACGTGGATGCGACTCACCGCAACCAGGCCGCCAAGCCCGAAGAGGGCGACCTTCGTCGGTGTTGAAGATTTCTGCGCCAAAAGAACACCGGCAACCATCGCGGTACTCGAGTGCCCGCTGGGGAAGCTGGTCGAAAGTGGAATACGAAGGCGGTGAGGTCGCGGTTCTTGGATGACGGGCCGCTCACGCTTGAACTGCGTTTTTACGATCCCATTGATGATGACCGACTCGGCGGCGAGTACCGCCATGAGGCGCCATGCGGCCCGACCGTCCTCTTCGGAGCGAAGTCCGCGGACAAAGGCGAGCAGCACCCAGATCAATCCGAAGTCGCCTAGTTCGGTGAGCGCATAGATGATGCGATCAGTGGGCTCGGTGCCGCGGAAACGATCGAAGAATTCATCGACGCGTTCATCGAACCGGTCGATCACGCTCAACTCTGGGGACGGTTCGGTCTCTTCGATGCTTGTCACGGGTGACGATGCTAGGGGAGGAGC
>CAEZXY010000132.1_pt1 | contig 5853 bp, 6 predicted proteins | sample 7265371 | NCBI WGS metagenome assembly CAEZXY01 (sample SAMEA6813920, study PRJEB35770) | freshwater metagenome | biome: Freshwater; feature: Freshwater reservoir; material: water | place: Czech Republic | collected 2017-04-14 | depth 30m m | reverse complement strand
CAGGCGGTGGGGAACTGTTCTGAGGAAGTCACCCCATCAGACTAAGAGGGAGGGCGCGCGGGTGTCATGCTGGCGACCATGGGTACTGCTGCGAACAGGGATGACGAGGGGGTTCTGCTCCAGTTCGACACGGTCTCGTTCTCGGCCCCCGGCGGAACCGAACTTCTCCATCGGGTGGACCTTTGCGTGGACCGCGGTGCAGTCACGGTCCTGGCTGGACCCTCCGGAGCCGGTAAGTCCACCCTGTTGAGGCTTGGGAACCGCCTCGAGGTTCCCTCAGGGGGCTTGGTGCGATTCAAGGGGACAGATCTGACCGCTCTTGACCCACAGCAGGTCAGACGGAGTGTGGGGATGATCTTTCAGCGACCAATTCCATTCCCCGGCACAGTGCGCTCCAACCTCGCGGTCGCCGATGCGTCAGCCCCGGACTCGACATTCTTTGACGTGCTTTGCCGAGTGGGTCTTGACCCTTCGATGCTTGAGCGAGTTGCCGATGACCTCTCAGGCGGGGAGGCCCAGCGGATGTGTATTGCGAGAACGCTGCTCACCGAGCCAGAAGTGATCTTGATGGATGAACCGACATCGTCGCTCGATCCCGAAAATCGCATCGGCATCGAAGATCTGGCGCGTGATTTGGCACAGGAAGGAATTGGTGTGGTCTGGGTCAGTCACGATCTTTCACAAGTCCAGCGCATCGCTGATCGGATTGAAGTTCTGGTCGAAGGACGGAATGCAACGCCGACGGAGTCGCTCACATACTTAGAACAGCGAACCGAGGGTGACCGATGAGCGACACGCAGATCGGTTGGATGGGCGTCACCGCATCGCTTGCGCTTGTGGCCATCGCGATTGGGCTCTCACTTTGGCAACAGTTGCATCTGACTCGCTCGATGCTTTGGTCGGTGGCCAGAGCGGCCGTTCAGCTGCTCCTTGTTGGTTTTGCGCTTCGCCTCGTTCTTGATTCGAAAGCTTCGGTCTGGTGGGCATGGTTGTGGGTCGTGGTGATGGTCGTCTTTTCTGGTTTCACGATCCGAAGCCGAGCAAAAGAAATCCCCGGGATCTTTCTCCTCGGAACGATTTCGATGCTCACTGTTGTCGTCGTGAGCTTGTCGGTAATTTTTGGCTTTCATATCTTTCCGATGCAAGGGCGCACGATTGTTCCTCTTGCCGGAATGATGATCGGAAATTCAATGACGTCTTGTGTGTTGGTCGGTCGACGCATCGTTGGTGAACTTTCCGACAAACGCGACGAAGTCGAAGCTCGACTTGCTCTCGGGTTGTCATGGCAAGATGCATCGCGCCCCAATGTGCGCGCTGCACTTCGGACAGCACTTGTGCCACAAATCGAAACAACGAAAGCCGTCGGACTCGTCTTCTTGCCTGGAGCAATGACTGGCCTTGTTCTTGCCGGTGTCGATGCTGTTGACGCTGTCACGATTCAGTTGGCACTCATGTACTTAGTTTTAGGTTCGGTTGCTACAAGCGTGACGGTGATCGGCCTCGGGCTTACCCGACAGGTATTCACTCCCGACCATCGTTTGAAGCCGATTGCTCGTAGTTCCCATTGAAACTTGATGAATCTGGTGTGAACTTCGATCGAGAACACCACACAAGTGAGGTTGCCGCCCATCGACCCCGGTAGCGTGAGAGCCAATGACAAAGCATTTCGTGATCATTGGTGGTGGACCGGCAGGCAACACCGCGGCGACGTATGCGGCTCGATTCGGGGCCAAGGTCACGATGATCGAACGAGATCTCATTGGGGGAGCTGCACATCTTCGCGATTGCGTGCCGTCAAAAGCCATGATCGCCACTGGCAGCGCACTCGGAACGATCAATGACGCTCAGCGCATGGGTCTTACGAATGTGTCAGCGACCCTCGATTTCGACGCGCTCCGTCGACGGATTGCCTCGATCGGGGAACGTCTTGAGCAATCCACCACGACGCTTCTTGAAAGCCAAGGGGTAAAGCTCCTCCATGGCACGGGACGCATGGTGGGTCCACACGAGGTCGTCGCCGAGACCGAAGCCGGGTTGATTGAGCTTGAGGCCGATGTAGTGCTGCTGGCCACGGGAAGTCGTCCTCGCATTCCGGAGTGGGCCCATGTCGATGGTGAACGCATCCTGACGACTCGTGATGCGTACCCACCGCGAACATTGCCCGAACATCTTGTTGTAATCGGCTCCGGTGTTACCGGCGTCGAGTTCGTTCATATGTTCAAGTCGTTCGGGAGCGAAGTAACGCTCATCGTGAGTCGTCAACAAGTTCTGCCTCTGAAAGATCCCGAGGTCGCGGCTGCGCTCGAGGCCGACTTTCTGGCGAGAGGCGTGACGCTGTTGAAGGGTGCAAAAGCGCGCAACGGAGTTGCAACGGCAGACGGAGTCACCATCGAATGCACCGACGGTCGCATCGTGACTGGTTCGCATGCGTTGTTGGCGATTGGCTCGATCCCAAATACAGACAACCTCGGATTAGGCGATGTAGGTGTGGAATTAATTAATGGTTATGTGAAGATTGATCACAACTGCCAGAGTTCGGTTCCGCACGTCTACGCCGCGGGCGACATTTCTGGGAAACTCCCGCTGTCCTCAGTGGCCTCGCTTCAGGGTCGCAAGATCGCTGAACACGCCATGGGTCTCCATTCAGGCCCCCATCGGCATATCGATTACGAGAAGGCGGCGAGCGCAATCTTCACCGAGCCCGAAATTGCTGATGTTGGACTGGCAGAGGTCGATGCATTCGCTGTGGGTCGCAAGATTCGAGTGACCAAAGTTCCGTTTTCGGCCAATGCCAAGGCCCTCATTGAAGACGATGCACGCGGATTTGTGAAGATCATTTCTGATCCAGCAACTGGCGTCGTTCTGGGCGGAGCGATCGTTGGTCGACATGCTGCTGAACTGATTTCGGTGATCGCTCTTGCTGTTAGCGCCGGACTTCGAGTGGCCGATCTCCACGAGTCATTGTTTGTTCATCCGTCGATGGCAGAGGCGTTGACCGATGCAGCCGAGTGATCCGACAGACCGGGTGGGAGCACCTCGCGGAGTCCCGACGGCGAAAGACTTTCCTGCAACCGGTCCGTTCAGCCTCGCTGCACCAGGACCCCGATTTGGAGCTCGAGCGCTCGATCTTGCTCTTGTTGCGTTTCCTGTCCTGATCGTGATTGCCATCAATGCAACATCCGTCAATGGGCATCTCCAACATCATGTTCCGAGTTGGTTGCTTCCTGCTGCACTCGTCTTCGCTGTTGTCTATGAGTCCTTTTTTGTTCTGGCGATACAACGGACACTCGGGAAATTGGTCTTTGGCTTGCGAGTTGTTCGTTACGTCGATGGTGGCCGACCGACTGCGACCCAATGTGGACTTCGTGCGCTGCTGCCATGGTCGGCACTTGCACTACCAGTCGGAGCAATTGCTGTTGGGGCGGTAGTTCTTGTTTATGGAACCGGAATTGGCGGAGAACTTCATCGCGGATGGCCCGATCGTGTTGGCGGAACTCTTGTGATTTCAACGCGCTGAACTCTGTCCCGATCTACTCTCAGTCCAAATAAGACGTTGTGGTCAATTCTGAAGCGGGGGACTGATGTCAGCGAAGGTCTATCGAGTCGTGCAATGGACGACGGGCAATGTTGGGCAACGTTCAGTGATCGCCGCTGTCGCGAATCCTCGGCTCGAGATCATCGGCTGTTACGCGTGGGGGCCCGAAAAGGTGGGTCGCGACGTGGGCGAGCTCTGCGGGATCGATCCCATCGGGATTCTCGCGACTGACGACATCGACGCTCTTCTGAGTTTGAACCCCGACTGCGTGATCTATAACCCCAAGTGGCCTGATGTTGACCACATGGTCCGAATCCTTGAGAGCGGGATCAACATCACTGCGACGGCAGGTTTCATCACCGGGCATGCTCTTGGCGCCGATCGTCAACGAATCCTCGATGCTTGCGAAAGAGGAAAAAGTTCGATCTTTGGTTCGGGTATGAATCCCGGTATGGCCAATCTGCTTGGCATCGTTTCTGCCGGAGTTTGCGATCGAATCGATTCAATCCGGATGCTCGAATCGGTTGACTCCACTGGCTATGACTCGGGGGACACCGAAAAATCGGTTGGCTACGGTCGCCTTCCGACCGACCCGGAATTATCGGAACTGACAAGGAAAGGCACGGCAGTCTTTGGCGATGCTGTGCATCTGATGGGCCAAGCTTTAGGTGTTGAGTTCGACGATGTGCGCTGTGAAACCGAATACGCCATCACGACCGAAACACTTGATCTCGGTTCTTGGTCGATTGACGCCGGTTGTGTCGCTGGAGTTTCTGCCAGTTGGCAGGGGTGGATTGGCGACCGCAAGGTGGTGTCTTGTGATGTGCGTTGGCGTAAGGGTCGGACACTTGAACCGGACTGGAAGATCGAACACGGCTACATCGTCGAAATCGATGGCATGCCATCAGTACGCACAAAGCTTGAAGTGTTTCCACCGGCAGATTTCAAGGCCAAGTCTTTCAGCGACTACATGGTGCTGGGTATGGTGATGACGTCGCTGCCTGCCGTGGATGCGGTCGCGTCAGTGTGCAACGCCAAGCCTGGCATCGTCACGTATCTCGATCTTCCGTTGCCCTCGCCCAGTGGCTGGGTAAGGTCCAACGTATGAACTCAAGTTTTGTAAGTCATTCTCAAAATGGCGAGGACATCGTTTTGTGGCGTGCACTCGGTCGTATCCACCGAGGATTTTGGATCGATGTTGGAGCAAACGATCCGGATATCGATTCGGTGACTCGTGCGTTTTCCGATGCTGGTTGGACGGGTATAAACGTCGAGCCCCTTCCGGAGGTACATGATCTTCTTTGCGAGAGACGTCCGAACGACATAAATCTTTGCGTCGCGTTAGGGGACTCCGAGGGTGAGAGTCGTTACTTCGAAGTGACCGAAGCGAATGGCCTCAGTACCTCCGATGGTGAAGCTGCTGCGCGTTATCGTCAAGCCGGCCTCGATTTTCGAGAGTTCAGTGTTTCCACAAGGACACTTTCATCCGTGTGGGATGAATTTGTCGCTGGTGACGTGCACTTCCTGAAGATCGATGTCGAGGGAGCGGAGGAACTCGTCTTACAGGGAACTGATCTGGGACGCCATCGTCCATGGATCGTGGTGGTGGAATCGGTTGAACCGGTGGTCCTTGGCGGAGCGGTTTTGGAACCGGGTGCACGGCCCCCCGCTGTCTCAACGCATGAGATGTGGGAGCACCTCATCGTGTCCAACGGATACACCCTTGTACTCTTCGATGGTCTCAATCGTTTCTACGTAGCCAACGAGCGGCTGGATGAACTCGGTCCTTGGCTCGCGTCTCCCGTCAATGTTCTGGATGGAGCGGAGTTGGCGAGTTCTCGGAGAGAGCGCCTCGGAGTCGAAACCCGACTGGCGGTGTCTGAAACGCGTGTTCGCGACCTCGAGAGAGAACTCGAGGGGAGTCGCGCCGAGATCGACGCTGTCCTGGCCTCAAAATCATGGCGAATCACAGCGCCTTTGCGGGCGATTCGGCGAATGTAGAACTTGAACTGAGTCGCCGACGCTCTATCTCAGCGTGCGAACCTGTGGGGAACTGACGCTGGCACTGGGGATCCGGGATGACGCGTCGGAAACCGTTTTCCTACTCAATAACAACAACGACATCGCCAGAGCCAACCGAATCGCCAACGGCGACTTTGATCTCTTTGACGGTGCCGGCCTTGTCGGCAGTGATGTTGTTTTCCATCTTCATGGCTTCGAGCACGCAGACGGTTGCGCCAGCTTCAACTTCCTGGCCAACTTCGACCAGAAGCTTGACGATGGTTCCCTGCATGGGAACAGCGACGGAACCGGAACCT
>CAEZXY010000121.1_pt1 | contig 6720 bp, 3 predicted proteins | sample 7265371 | NCBI WGS metagenome assembly CAEZXY01 (sample SAMEA6813920, study PRJEB35770) | freshwater metagenome | biome: Freshwater; feature: Freshwater reservoir; material: water | place: Czech Republic | collected 2017-04-14 | depth 30m m | reverse complement strand
TACCACCATCAATTGCGCAGTCGCTGAAGCAACGCTCCCCGAAGTCACGTTGAACTCGACGGAGAACGCTGGACTCAGCCCACTTGCAGCAGGACTCAAAAGTGAGAGGTCTAGCGGTGTGCCTGCGGAAATCGGCACTTGTTTCCAACCAGCGATCGGATTTCCGTCTGCATCCTTTACCGTCAATTTCGCAGTGAAATTCGAAGAAGACACCGGACTCGTGAGGTTGAACGATTTCCAGGCTCTGATTCCGTTCACATCACCCGTACAGGCCATCCGGGGAACAAGTACGTTCCCGGAAAAAGTTGCGATGGTCGGAGCCACTGATGAGCAGCCGAGAACGTTGTCGACCATGTTGTATGTCACAAGGTTGGGCTGCTCATGGCGGGTGACCCACATGCAATTGTCAATGACAGGATCCGGAGTAACGGTGTAGTTGTCCGTGAAATAGCCAGTTGGTGACATCGCTCCACACGGAGCGCCTGAGGCGGAACCCGTCGTCCCACTTGCGTCCCAGCAGAACACGCGCGGCGGAGACGTTGTTGGCGAGCTCGTGAAGTTCACACCATTGCCCCAGTAAATACGAGTTCCACGACGAAGGGGTTGTTGATACTCCACGAAGCCAAAAGAGAATGCTGAGGTCACCATGGTGCTGAGCGTCGCCGGCCCCGTGAAGGCGTTACCCATCGAGTCCCAACACGGCACTGCCGTTTCGCTTGATGCGGAAAGTTGCACAACGGCTTCGGACAGATATCCGGCGGCTCGCGTATCGCCGAGTAGGCAAACGCCTGCGGTTGTACCGTCGGCGGCCGGCAACTCGACAAGGTTGCCAAGCATTGAGTCACCCCTGTGCGCCGTATAAACGCTCCCCAAGTTCTTACCGCCGACGAATCCAGGGCATTCCGATGAAGGATCGCTCACGAGCATGCAGGCCAATGTGACCGTGCCGGCCGTGCTGTTGTTCGTCGAACTCGAGCCCTCGACATAGATTCGACCATTCGAAATCACCATCGAGGTGTTCTCTCCACCAATCGTGGAACTGTCGAGTTTCCATCCCTTGACTGCAGTCGGCCAACCGTTACTCGGCATTGCCGGACATGCGGACCCCGTTGCCGTGTCAAGACAGATGATCTTGCCGTTTGAAGCGAGTGACGCCCAGATGCGCGTCTCACTGAACGTCCCCGCCGTCGAGACCCCGTCCACAGAGCGAATTTCGTTCAGTCCTAAGTCGTTGCCTGCACGGCCAAACGACGTCCCAACGTTCACTTCCGTACCAGTAGCGAGTGGCACGAATGACGTTGCGCACTGAGCGGGGCTGCCGCCCGTCGAAAGAACTGCAGAGAGATCGACGCAATAGAAGCCGACCGCATCATCAGCAGTTGTTGCACCATACTTAAAACCTGCGATCCACATTTTCGTGCCAACAACACGGCCAACCGAATATTGACCAGTCCTGTAATACACTCCAGCTTTAAAGGGGAACCCGGAACAGGTCGCGCCAGTCGCGATTACGTGACAATCAACTTGGTTGCCGCTGATCCAAGAATGGTGAAAAACGTTAAACACCCGGGTACGTCCAGGATCAAAAAATGCCTGATAGCCATCGCCCGCTCCGGAGGCGGGAATGGTCGCTGGCGTCGTCTGCACCGCAGTGCCATTGGCCGTGCCCGTAGCAATTTGATATCCCCCTTCCGATCCTTGTGAATTGATCGTTCCAGCAGCCTTCACCGCGCGCACAGCTGCCCACGCTGCAGCAGTCGAAGGAGTCAAGGTTGAAAACGTGCTTCCGTCAGTCGAATAACTGAGAGTCCAACCCTGGGGATACTTGATGTCGCCTACAGCGGTGAGTTTCACCTTGGTGGGGTCCAGCGTCTGAACAATCTCTTGACTGACTGTTCCAGCATCCGACACCGGCATGCCGGCCGTGAGATCAACCTGCACACCCGGCGACACGGAGAGACTCGAAGCAGTGAGCGATATCGACGGTGGAGCCGCCGATGCCGGGACACTCTGCGCGATCAGCGCCATGGAGACCGCCAAAGCGCACGCAAGCGCGACAAACCTCTTCGGCAGGTGACGTTTTCGGTTGCTTCGATCTGACACAGGTCCGGCCCTAGCTACTCCGCGGACCGAGGACCGTAACCGTCGAGGTTGATGAGATTCCGGAAGAAACTTCCGCAAACTTCGGACAAAGAGTCCGGGATTCAGTTCCTACAATCGTCACCGTGCCCAGAACCGTTCCCCCCGATATCGACGACCAGATCATCGCTGCGTGCCAGGCGGAAATCGACAAGCGGGGCATTATCGGGATGCGCGTTTCCGACGTCGCAAAGGCAGCCCACACCACGGTTGCCATGATCTATCGGCGGTTTGTGGATCGCGACGGATTACTCGCCCACACCCTTGGCGCTTACTACCGACGGCGTATCTCCGAGGTTGTCGCAGTCATGGAATATCGACTTGCTCTGCCTGACCCGGTCACAATCGATGACTTTCTTATTCTCATGGCTGAACCACACCATCCCGGTGCCGAAGATCTCCATCGCAACCTTCCCCGCATCACCGTGACTGCGGCCGAAAATTTTGCATTGCGCGTAATCGTCGAAAAGGTGGTTCGAGAAGGAATGCGCCGATTCGAAGACGCAGTAGAACGCCTCGTTGACCGCATGCCACCCGACCAGCAGTTCGATCCGAGGATCTGCACCTATCTGTTGGTCAACCTGACCTGGATGTACAACGACCTACGCGGCGACGAAGCAATCAGCAACGCTCAGTTCAAAGACTTCATGCGCAAGTTGCTCGAGGACTCAAAACGCCCGACGTAACGAGGCCCACTTGATCGCACTGAGATTCGCCGTGGCCGAAACAGTCGGAACCACTTGAGACGAATCAGCCGGTGAACGAGGGAACGACCGGGACCACCGGTGCGATGGGTTCCTGAAGTTCAAACGCACCGGCATCGGCGACACCGAAGACGATGCGAGCGAAACCAGTGCCGCGCTGATCGAACTGGTTGCCAGTGAAGGTCGGAACTGGATTCGGTCCCGTATTAATCGCTGGGCTTCCGGCTAAAAGCGCATGGGTCATTGTTGGACCACCGTTATCGGCGAGTGGGCCGAGCTTCGGATCGGCAACACCAAGCTTGTTGCCACCGCCATCAACGATCGTGACCGCGGGATCGACTTCGCCAATCACTGAGTACTCCGCCGCCGCCGAAGCCAGAACCAGAGCAGGAGACACTGAAGGCGTCAATGCCGGTCGATTCCTCGGAGTTTTTGTTCCCTTGTCCTTGGTGCGTTGCGAGGTCACCGACAACGGCGCCACCGCACCTCCATCGCCGATATCGAATCCCGAATTTCCGGCAACGATCGAGCCAATCAGAGTGAGGTCATCTGCTTCGATCGAGACGCCACCGATAACGGTCGCTCCGCCCCCGGTGTTGTTGGTAACCGTGGACTGCAGCAACGTCATCTTGGAACCACTAAGCAACTGCATGGCGCCCGCACCGGTTGTTGACTCGTTTCCAGAGATCGTCGAATTCGCAATCACGATCTCGCCCAGTCCAGTGCTGCTGATGTAAAGGCCACCGCCGGCACCGCCGGCAGTGTTGTTTGAAATCGTGGAATCGGTGATGAAAATTGAGCCATCATCGGTATCTGAATAAAGAGCCCCGCCGTTTTCGCCCGCATGATTCCCTGAAATCACGGTGTCGGTGATCGTCAGTGAACCTTCGACGTAGAGATCAGTCACAGTAATTGCCCCCCCGCCTTGGAGAGCAGAATTGTTCGAGATAGTCGAACCCACGATCGTTATGTTTCCGCCGTCAGTGTCGAGGTAAAGACCACCGCCAAACTTACCGGCAGTGTTATTCGAGATATCAGAGTTGATGATCGTCAGTGTTGAATAATTTTCGGTGTCGGCATAAAGGCCACCTCCACCACCTGCGGTTGAGTTTCCCGTAATCGACGAATGTGTGATGACAACGTTTCCGGTTCCCGACAGGAGGATGGCTCCACCGACTCGGTCCGAGTAATTCGCAGTAAGGGCGACATCGCTTATGTTGAGGGGTGCGGAATTCCTGGCGGCAATCGCACCACCCCCGGACCAGCCTTCGCCGGAGTCATTTCCGCCGGTGACGGTGAATCCCGAAAGCGTCCAGGTTCCAGCGCCGCTCACTCCATCGTCAATGTCGAATACATCGTGTCCCGAGAGCGGCCCGCCGGCTTGGGTCCATCCGCCGTCAATCGTGATGACCGACCGTCCAGGCCCTTCGAGATCAATCGCTTCGGTGAGCAGAGGGAAGTCAGAAAGGAGGCTGATCGTTCCGCTCACGCCAGTGGCGAACGTGATGACGTCCTGACCCGGTGCCGAGTTCGCGTCGAGCAAGGCCTGACGAAGGCTGCCCAGACCTGAGTCGCTGAGATTGGTGACCGACAGTGGGACGTTGGCCGAAGCCGCCGCGGAACCCGCCAAGAGCAACGCGCCTGTTCCGCCGGCACCAAGAAGCGCCGTTGAGCCAAGGGCCAGGACACGATTCGAAAGGAGGTTCATGCCCAAACGCTAATGGGATAAATAATTGAATGTTTTGTTAAATTTTCACTGCAACAGGCCCTGAAAACGCTGGGATCTCGGGCTCTCAGTGGCTTTCTGACTATTCCCACTCGATGGTGCCGGGGGGCTTCGACGTGATGTCGTAGGCCACTCGGTTAATGCCGGGCACCTCGTTGATGATGCGAGACGACATGCGCTCGAGCAGCTCGTAGGGAAGCCGGGCCCAGTCGGCAGTCATGGCGTCTTCACTGGTGACGGCACGAATGATCGCCGGGAATCCGTAGGTGCGTTCATCGCCCATGACGCCCACTGAACGAATGTCGGGAAGTACGGCGAATGCTTGCCAGATTTCGCGTTCAAGGCCGGCAGCTTTCACTTCTTCGCGCACGATGGCATCGGCCTTCTGCAGCATCTCGACTTTGTCGGGAGTGACTTCGCCAATAATGCGCACACCGAGTCCCGGGCCAGGGAATGGTTGACGCCATACGATTTCGTCGGGAAGACCGAGTTCGGTGCCGACTTTGCGAACCTCGTCTTTGAACAACGCTCGCAGCGGTTCAACAAGTTCGAAATCCATGTCGTCAGGAAGTCCACCAACGTTGTGATGACTTTTGATTTTGGCTGCGTCCTTCGTGCCCGATTCGATGACATCGGGATACAGCGTTCCTTGTACGAGGAACTTGGCGTCGTCAAGGCCGCCTTTGGCGTCCTCAAAAATACGAATGAACAGTTCGCCGATTGCTTTGCGCTTTTCTTCCGGGTCAGTAAGACCAGCGAGACGTTCAAAGAAACGATCGCCTGCACGCACATGGATCAGTTCAATGCCCTGATGACGCTGAAAGGTTTCAACTACCTGTTCGCCTTCACCGAGACGCATGAGGCCGGTGTCGACAAACACACACGTGAGTTGCGAACCAATTGCTTTATGAACCAGCGCAGCAGCAACGGCGGAATCGACGCCGCCGGACAACCCACAAATAGCGCGACCGCTGCCAACTTGGGCGCGAATCAGTTCGATCTGCGTGTCGATGATCGATGACATGGTCCACGACGGCGCAAGACCACATCCGTCGTAAAGAAAATGTTCGAGAAGTTCCTGGCCATGCGGCGTGTGCACAACCTCGGGATGGAACTGCACGCCGTAACGGCGGTTCTTCACATCTTCATAGGCCGCCGCCGGCGTTTCTGGTGTGGATGCCGTAATGGTTGCACCAACAGGCGGAACCGTGATGGTGTCGAAGTGGCTCATCCATACCGATTGCGTGCGGGGCTGAGCCGAACTGAACAGCACATCGTCGGCAGCAACGGTGAGTTCGGTGCGACCGTATTCACCACGGTCAGTGCGGGATACCTCGCCACCCAGATCACGAGCTAGTAACTGTGCGCCGTAGCAAATGCCCAGAATGGGCACGCCGAGTTCGTAGACGCCTTGGTCGATCGAGGGTGCCCCTTCGACATGCACCGACGCCGGACCACCAGAAAAGATGATTCCGGCTGGCTTTTTTGCTGCAATCTCCACAGCAGTCAGATTGTGGCCAATGATTTCGGAATAGACATGCGCTTCACGCACACGCCGAGCAATGAGTTGTGCATACTGCGCGCCGAAATCGACAACCAGAACTGGACCGACAGCCGATTCAGCGCTCAAGGTCAGTGACCCATTCCGACGCCCTGCGCCTTCTGCAGGACCTTTCCTTCAGTCTGCAGTGCAGGTGCAACCATAACCTCGGCCTTTTGGAATTCCTTGACCGTTTGATAGCCACATGTAGCCATCGAGGTGCGCAACGCGCCGAACAAGTTCATGCGGCCATCGTTTTCGTTGGCCGGACCAATAAGGATCTCTTCGAGCGTTCCGCGAGTGGCGGTCTTCACGCGTGCGCCGCGAGGAAGTGTGGGATGGAACGTGGCCATGCCCCAGTGATAACCGCGGCCGGGAGCTTCTGACGCTGCAGCGAGCGGTGAACCAATCATGACGGCGTCGGCACCGCACACGATGGCCTTGGCAATGTCGCCACCAGTTCCCATGCCACCGTCGGCGATGACCTGGCAGTAGACGCCCGTTTCGTCGAGATGACGCATACGTGCTGCGCGCGCATCGGCAATTGCTGTTGCTTGCGGAACACCAAGACCAAGTACGGCGCGAGTGGTGCACGCGTGGCCGGGGCCAAC
>CAEZXY010000100.1_pt1 | contig 8013 bp, 9 predicted proteins | sample 7265371 | NCBI WGS metagenome assembly CAEZXY01 (sample SAMEA6813920, study PRJEB35770) | freshwater metagenome | biome: Freshwater; feature: Freshwater reservoir; material: water | place: Czech Republic | collected 2017-04-14 | depth 30m m | reverse complement strand
GAATCCAGCAGCGATCTGTGTGTCGAACAAAACACGCGGGACGGTGCCGCAGACCAGTTCGAGTATTTCGAGATCCTGATCGGCAGCGTGAAGGACAGCGATGGAGTCGCTCTCAAGGATTTCGGCAAATGGCCTCAGATCAACAGCCAGTGGGTCTACCAATACGAGGTCCCCTGGCCACGCAATTTGCACAAGAGCAAGTTTCGGAAAATACGTCCGCTCTCGATGGAACTCGGTATCAAGCGCGTAACAAGGTTGATCGCGCAGCAGTTCTATAACCCGAGCGAATTCGCTCTCGGTATCGACAATTCGAAAGTCAGGGTCAGTCACGTGACAACATCAGACTGGCGATGTCCCGCGAACGACGGGACGTCCCCCGTCGATCCAGCCATTTGTCCCGCCGGCCACGTTGATCGCATCGATCCCCTGTGCCCGAAGATATTCCGCAGCTTTGCCACTGCGCCCTCCCACAGCACAGATGACATACACCGGTCCTTCAGAAGGGAACTCGGTGAGACGATCGGGCACAGTCGAAAGCGCGATGTGGACAGCGCCGGAGACATGGCCGTCGGTGTATTCATCGTCTTCTCGAACATCGACCAGTGCAATCGGCTCGGTGAGAAGCGTCTCTAGAGTTGAAAGATCGATTTCTGGAACTGCACTCAACGGGAGTCCTCGTTCGGAGTCGGAAGCTGAAAGTACTCCGAAGCGTAGCGTCGAAGATCCGCTGGCCGATCGACGTCGTCGACGGCAGAGGCAGGAACTTCGGTGACAGCTAGAGCCTGAAGACCAGTGAAGACTTTCCGAGGCGCCCGCTCTCCTGCAGCAAAAGCTTCGGAGACGAATTCCCAAGAGCAACTAATCCGCCAGGCAGCTGTGAGCGGTTGTGCGCGACCGTCAACCTCAGCGAAGGCCACACCTGCTGAGGGTTCGCAAAGCAATGCCTCGATCAACGCCGCGGGCGTTGCCGAAGTGATCGCAGGCGTATCGCATGCAAGTACGACGATCAGATCGTCGACCGAGTAGCGCATAGCGGTCAGGATTCCAGCAAGTGGTCCTTCTCCAGGGTTGTCGTCGGGCAACGATCGAGTGACTCCAGTCAAGGAAGAAAGAGTGGCGACGTCTCCGCCCACGCTCAAAACCTCGCGTGCGCCAGCTTTATGAAGAGCGGTGGCAACGATCGAGGTCAGTTCAACCCCATCGATCTCGATCAATGCTTTGTCTTGGCCCATTCGGGTTGACGCACCACCCGTGAGTACAGCGCCGGTGAAGTGCACGAGCGCCAACGATCAACTCGTGAAGTCGGCGGGTGGCCAAGAAGGATCGCATTGACGAAGAAAGAGTTCGCAGCGCTCGGCTTCATCGAGCTCGCCAATGAGCCCGGCACAGCGAGCAAGTCCCGCTAGGCAGGACAAGAATCCCCGATTCGAGGCATTGGACCAGCGGACATAGCCAGATCCGCGCCATCCGTTCGCTCGCAACGCGTCGAGCCCTCGGTGGTAGCCGACTCGAAAATAGGCATAGGCCTCAATCGTTGAAGTGGCGTTCTCGCCCATCGCCGCCCAGACGCTGCTCGACCGAGGGGCACGACCTGCGATATCTCCGAGGAGCCCTAAGCGATTCTCATCGCTGCTGCGAGCTTGTTCGAGTGCGTGGCGAAGCGCCGCCGGTTCTTCAGGAAGTACGGCCTCGGGTGGACCCGAGGTTGAAAGGTTGATCGGTCTGGAATCAGTCACGGGTTCACGCTACGAGGTCTCATGCCTGTTCACACGCGTTCGATCTGAGGATGCACTGAGGAAGAGCAACCTTGCTGGGGTTACGGAACTTCGATCACGCGAACCGTGTCGGTGACTCGACCCTTCGAGAAGCGGGAACCGCCGACAACAACCACAAGGTCACCGGTGTGAATCTCGCCCTTCAACCGTGCGAGGGCGATCGCCTCGTCGGTCAGGTCGTCTGCGCTGCCCGTGGCTTCGAGGTGGTACGGAGTGGTTCCCCAACTCAATGTGAGTTGCGAGATGGTTCGCGGATCGGAAGAGAAACCGAGGATCTTTGCCTTCGGTCGAAAGCGAGCGACAGAGCGAACCGTGAATCCACTTTGTGAGATACACAAAATCGCCGCAGCTCCGATTTCGCTCGCAGCCCGCTGGGCAGCCGATGTGACGGCGTTCGTAACTCGAGATTCGGCGCTGTCCCCTGTGGCCAATTGCAAAGACGCAAGAAGCGTCGGCCATCCGGCGTAGTCGAACTTCTCATCTGCCCGAGCGGCGATCCGCGCCATGACATCGACAACATGTTCGGGGTCGTCGCCAATTGCGGTCTCTCCGGAAAGCATGACAGCAGACGAACCATCGAACACCGCGTTCGCGACATCCGATGCTTCTGCTCGGGTCGGACTCGGCGAGTGAATCATCGACTCAAGCATCTGAGTGGCTGTGATTACCGGCCTGCCAGCAGCGATACAACGTCGAATAATTTCCTTTTGAAGATGGGGTAATTCTTCGATCGGGAACTCTGAACCAAGATCGCCACGAGCGACCATGACCGCATCGGCCACTTCAACGATCGAGGCCAAGTTTTGCACTGCAGCGCGTGTCTCGATCTTTGCGACAACCATTGGTCCTCGCGGTGCCGGCTCAACACCAACGCGGCGGACATCGTGAGCGGAGCGAACGAAGGAAAGCGCAACCATGTCGACTCCGACCTCGACAAAGGCATCGAGAAAACGAAGATCTTCGGGAGTCGGGGTCGCGATACGCAAACGGTCGGAAGGAATATGAATACCGGGCCTTCCGGTGAGATGTCCGCCGTGATTCACGCGGACCCGAAGATGGTCGCCTTGTCGACCCAGAGCGAGCACTTGCACCGCTCCATCGCCGAATACCAAGTGGTCGCCTTCTTGGATGTCGGTCAGTAGATCCTCGTAATCGACTTGAAAGACCTCAGCGGTGCTCGATCCCGTGCCAGGAGTGACTAGGAACTCCTGCCCGTCGACAAGGAGTACGCCGTCGCCCGGAAGTTTCCCGAGACGAACTTTGGGTCCCGGGAGGTCGGCGAGGATGCCGATTGGGCGACCGATATCGGCAGCTACGGCTCGGATCCGGTGGTAGCGCTCGAGAGCGAGTTCTAGTGATTCGTGAGAAAGATTGATTCGGGCGATATCCATTCCGGACTGCATCAGGCCCTTGAGCACTCGCGGATCGTCTGAGGCGGGGCCTATGGAAGCGATGATCTTTGTGCGACGGGTCATGTCCACACGCTACCGGCGCGCAGGATCATCTCCGAATCATTTGATTTCAGGAGCACTCAGTTCAGACGAGCGCGCAGTCCGGCAGCAGCAAACCGCAATCCGGTCGCCTCGTCGGGTGGCGCCTCGGCGGCGACTGCCTCGAGGACACAAGAGGCCTTTTCGAAATCGCCAGATGCTTCGTAGGCACGAGCTAGTTCAGCGCGCTCCCAGATCGACGCGTCGGGAAGCAAGCTACGAAGACGAGTCGCAACAACTCTCGATCGATGATCGTTCTCGAGGCTTGCTACTTGAGCGAGATTGTTGAGCATGCGTCGAATGATTCCCCGAGGACCAATTGGCGCCAACATCGACTGATGCCATGGCGCGTCTGGACCATGCAATTGTTTAAACAATTGCTGACAGGCCAATTCGTCGAGCAACGCTCCCCTGTCGAACGCGTCGACATACATTCCCGTCGTGGCGTCTTGTGTGAGGAAATGTCCTGGCATTCCAATGCCATGAAATGTCCGACCAACTCGACGGCCAATAGCCATCACAACGATCGACAGTGTGATTGGAATACCCAAGCGTTCCTCAATGACAAAATCGAGGCATGAATTGTTTTGGTCGTAGTAACCGCATGAGTTTCCATTGAACTGCAACTCATCGAAGATCCGGGTTCGGATCTCTTCGAGAGAAGTTCCGCAGCCTGCGGCCAAACGATCGAGGCGAGCCATGCCATCTTCAACGATCAGGTCTTCATGGAAATGCGAAGCCAAAACGAAGGCGGCTTCGTCGACGTTGATCAAACTCTCGTCGCCAGACATCAGGATGGTGAAGCGATCAGTTCTAGCCACGGGCTGAGGGTATCGGCGCTCCCCCTCTTCCTGACTTCTGTCGGTCTACGGTGCGGGAATGACGCATCCGAAGCACCAGTATCTGGACCACGAGGGCCCAATTCCCTTTGCCCACAGAGGCGGCGCTGGAGATTGGCCAGAGAATTCGATGGAAGCCTTTTCTCAGGCCGTCGATCTCGGGTATCGCTATGTCGAGACCGACGCACATGTGACCGCCGATGGTGTCGTCATTGCATTCCACGATGACCACCTCGATCGAGTCACCGACCGGACTGGCCTCATCGCTGAACTGCCATGGTCCGAGGTCTCGCTTGCTCGTATCGATGGGGTTGCCCCAATCCCTCTGCTTCAAGATCTGCTGCAGACCTGGCCAGACCTCCGCATCAACATCGACCCAAAGCACGACGAAGTGGTTGAGCCGTTAGGCGATCTCCTCCAGAAGCTCTCCGCCCTAGACCGTGTCTGCATCGGCTCGTTCTCTGATCGAAGAATTGAACATTTCCGAGAGCGCTTTGGAAGGGCTGTTTGCACATCCATGGGTCCGAGATCTGTGGCCAAGTTACGAGCATCAAGTTTTGGGCTCGGCCGATCACGACCAGCCGATAACTGTGTCCAGGTTCCCACCCATGCAGGGAAAGTTCCACTTGTCGATGGGCGTTTCGTGCGAAGAGCGCATCGGTTGGGCCTCCCGGTGCATGTCTGGACAATTGACGACCCCGAGGAAATGAGCCGACTCCTCGATCTTGGCGTCGACGGGATCATGACCGACCGCCCGGAGGTCCTCAAGCAGGTTCTCGAGGCGCGAGCGCAATGGTGACATACGACGAGGTGGTCGGTTCAACCGCCCACCTCCTTCTCATCGAACCCGGAACCCTTGGTTCAGCGAGTCAACTAGTCTTGGAGTAGTTGACAGGTCGGAGGGCGGTGCCTAGTTTCCGGTCTGTGGCCTAAGTCACACGGGGGCGGTTTGCTCTCGAGAGTTCGTTCCGAAACCCGCTCCACACACTCTTGAGGCTTCACGATGAGATTCGTACGCAGGAAGCTGGCGCAACTCATTGTTGTGTTGCTGTGCGTGACCTTCTTATCGTTCCTCCTTCTTGAACTGCTGCCCGGCGATACTGCGACTCGGCTTTGTGCGGGAGCCGGCGGCCAAGAGTGCGTTGATCAAAAACGCGTTGAATTTCATCTGAACGACCCGATGCCTGTTCGGTATGTCCGCTGGCTTGGTAACGCCGTGACTGGTGATCTCGGCTCTTCCGCCCGTAACGCGCAGCCTGTGTCAGAGGCACTCGCTGAACGAATGCCAGTAACGATCGAGTTACTTCTGTACTCACAGTTTCTGGCACTACTGGTCTCAATACCTTTGGCGTTCGCTGCAGCGAAACGGTCCGGAGGGGTTCTTGATCGATTCTCGAGCGGAACATTGTTCATGCTCTTAGCGATACCCAACTTCGTCATGGCGATGTTGCTGATTTGGATCTTCCCGGTCACCTTGGGCATAGGCAACGCAACTGGATACACCGCGTTCAGTGATGATCCACTCGCTAGCCTCGCATCTCTCACCATTCCGGCGATCTGCCTCGCAGTCGCCGAAATGGCGGTGTACATGCGCTTGCTCCGCACCGATCTCATCGCCACGATGCAAGAGGACTACATCGCCATGGCCCGAGCCAAAGGGATGTCTCCTCGCCGAGTTCTCTATGGGCACGCGTTCAAACCATCGACGTTCTCGCTCATTACCGTGATCGGACTCAACTTCGGGCGACTTGTAGGCGGCACGATCATTCTTGAGGTTATTTTCGGCCTGAACGGACTGGGCGGCTACACCTACGCTGCCATTCAGGGTCAGGACTACGTTCCCGTCCAGGGCGCAGTCGTCGTCATCGCCTGCGCCTATGTGCTTCTTAATTTCCTTGTAGATCTGCTCTATGCCGCCCTCGACCCCAGGATTCGTCATGCCCGCGCCCTCGCCTGACGACGCCGGTCGTCCCGCCAAAGATTCGGTCTTTGCGGCAAGTGGCGACCTCGCCACCGAAGTCACACGTATCGCCGATGGCGACTCTCAGAATCTTGCTTCCCTCCACGCTCTTGATCCGGACCAAGTCGATGGAGCTCGTCCGAAGAAGCGTTTGGGCTGGTTTTTTTGGATCGCTGCTGGATTCTTCATTCTGGTCGTCCTGCTCGCCATCACCGCACCGTGGCTACCGATCAAGAATCCCGCAAAGATCGTTGCACGACCGCGTATCGCTCCTTGCCCCCAGTTCTGGTTCGGCACAGATGCGCTTGGTCGCGACATTTTCTGCCGCGTCATCTGGGGAGCGCGAGCATCACTGGCGGTTGGATTCCTCTCAATCCTCTTTGGCGGCGTTGTTGGCACAGCCGTCGGAGTTGCTGCGGGATATCTACGCGGCAAAACCGAAACCGTATTGATGGTGGCTATGGACGTGTTGCTTTCGTTCCCTGCATTGCTCCTTGCGCTGGCCATTGTGAACTTCACCAATTCCAAGACCATCCTCACCGTTTCGATCGCGCTCGGAATCGTTGCTGTCGCCCCGACTGCCCGACTCGTCCGCGCCAATGCCCTCATCTACGGTCAGCGAGAATTTGTCACCGCTGCCCGTTCTCTAGGTGCAAGCCATATACGCATACTCCGACGAGAGATTCTTCCCAACATCATCCCGCCGCTTCTTTCTTTTTCAATCATCGCAATAGCCGTCGCGATGGTTGCTGAAGGTGGATTGTCCTTCCTCGGTCTGTCTATCGACGCCGCATCAACAGCAACTTGGGGAAACATGATCGTGAGTGGCAAGCCCGCACTCGAAAACGGCGCTCCTTGGATCTCTCTCATTCCGAGCGCCGTCCTGTTTCTCACCGTTCTCGCTCTCAACTTTTCGGGCGATCGCATTCGCGAGTACACCGACGTGAAGGAAGGCTGACCATGTCTGACGCCTCTCCACACGCGCAGAACTCTCCCTTGCTCGAGGTGAAGAATCTCTCGACATCGTTCCGCACCGAACATGGAGTGGTGCATGCAGTTGACGATGTCTCCTTCGTTCTGGAACGAGGGAAGACACTCGGCGTCGTCGGCGAATCCGGATCGGGCAAAACCGTTCTCTCGCGCTCGGTGATGGGACTTCTGCCGAAACGAAATGTGATTCGCGAAGGGCATGTGCTCTACGAAGGCACAGATGTCATCGGCTACGACGAAAAGCAGATGAGCCACGTATGGGGCGCTGAAATGGCGATGGTGTTTCAAGACCCCATGACTTCGCTCAATCCCGTCATGAAGATCGGCAAGCAAATCACCGAGTCGCTCCGTCATCATCTAGGCGTTGATAAAGACGAGGCCACGGCTACGGCAACTGCGCTCCTTCGCCAGGTCGGAATCCCCGAACCCGAACGTCGCCTGAGCGAATACCCACATCAACTTTCAGGCGGAATGCGTCAACGCGTCACCATCGCGATCGCGCTCGCTTGCGGACCCAAGATTCTCTTCGCCGATGAGCCAACCACAGCGCTCGACGTCACCGTCCAAGCGCAAATACTTGATTTGCTCGACGATCTTCAACGCGATCGTCACATGGCCATGATTCTTGTGAGTCATGACCTCGGCGTCGTTGCCAGTCGTACCGACGAAATCATGGTGATGTACGGCGGCAAGGTTGTAGAGCAGGCGGCAACTTCGGAACTTTTCCGTAATGTGCGAATGCCCTACACCGAAGCTCTCTTGCGTTCGATTCCGCGAATTGAAAGCCCAAGCCACACTCGTCTTGAGGCCATCCCAGGACGCCCTCCAAATCTCCTTTCTCCTCCAAACGGGTGCAATTTCGCGCCGCGTTGTCGTTACGTTCAGGAACGTTGCTTGGTTGAAGAACCACCGCTTGAGATCGAGAACGGCCACGCTTGGCGCTGTTGGTATCCGGTGGG
>CAEZXY010000090.1_pt1 | contig 9080 bp, 9 predicted proteins | sample 7265371 | NCBI WGS metagenome assembly CAEZXY01 (sample SAMEA6813920, study PRJEB35770) | freshwater metagenome | biome: Freshwater; feature: Freshwater reservoir; material: water | place: Czech Republic | collected 2017-04-14 | depth 30m m | reverse complement strand
ATCTCGGCTGCGGCAAGCTGCAATCGATCATTCACGCCGGTGGTATCCAAAGCATCTTCAGCAACAACCGCAGAGACCCGGTACCCGGCGGATGCAAGCACTTCGACAACATCGGTGAGGTAGTACTCGCCTTGGGCGTTCTCCGGGGTAATCCGGCGCAAGGCTGGACCAAGGACACTGGCCCGGAAACAATAAATCGACGTATTGACCTCGGTAATGGCGAGCTGTGCTTCCGAAGCATCTGCTTGTTCGACCACGCGGTCGACTCGGTCATCTCGACCGCGGACGATCCGTCCGTAGCCAGTGGGATCAGACACTCGCGCCGTGAGCAAGGTGCACGCAGCATCGGTGCTCTGGTGCGTCGCAAGAAGCGCAGAGATGGTTTCAGCGCGCAAGAGCGGCGTATCGCCGGGAAGCACGATGATGTCGGCGTCGACGTCATCGAGTTCTTCAGAGCTGAACGCCGTGAGCGCAACGCCAACGGCGTCCCCGGTGCCGCGCTGGACTTCTTGTTCCACGAATTCGAGCGGGACATCTGGAGCCGCATCGAGCAATTTCTTGGTCACCCGCTCCGCACCGTGACCAACGACCACCACGGCTCGGCCAACCTCGCATCCGGCGAGCGAATCGAGCACATAGAGGACCATTGCCCTCCCGCACAATAAATGCAGGGGTTTCGGACGCGAGGAGTGCATTCGAGTGCCTTCGCCAGCGGCGAGCACGATCGCAGAGAGCGGCCTCGGAGACATGCCTGATGTTCTAGTACGGTCTGCCTCGCCTTTCGGGGCCGCACCTTTCGGGGGTGGTGTAATTGGCAACACGGCTGGTTTTGGTCCAGTCATTCGGGGTTCGAGTCCCTGCCCCCGAGCTTCACTCCTTTCACGGTCACGATCTACGAGATCGGGGGCCACGAGAATGTCGTTTCGCATAAGTGAGCCCGGGACCGCTACAGTCGCTCCGCCATGGGATCTCTTATTAAGAAGCGCCGCAAGCGCATGCGAAAGAAGAAGCACAAGAAGATGCTGAAGCGAACTCGCTTCCAGCGTCGAGCTGCAGGTAAGTGAGCTCGGGCGTCCCAGACGCCCTTTGTGCCCATAATTCTCTTTGACTCCACCCGGCCCGAGAGCCGGGTGGGTCCGCGTACGGGCCCACTCCTCGGAACCTCGTTGACCCCTGAGGATCTCAGCTTCGCTCCGAGAAAGAACTACCGAGCAGGGCTCGTGTGGGCAACGACTCGGCCCTCGCCGGGGTAGTCGCCTTCAACGAACCAGGTCGAACCTGAACCGGCGAGACGAGGCCGGACTCCGGTGGCATCGCCCAGCTCATCGCGCCAACGCGCCAACTCCGGAGCAACCACCAGCGCTGCAGGCTCGAGATCGTTGCCGTTGTCCCCTGATGGACCTCCGAGATCGTCCCATGCCCGATAGACCTCAGGCGTTGAACACATCACCGGCGGAGTGAGAAGCGTGAAGACACGCGCTTCAAACGGCAACGGATTGATCAGTTCGCCGACGCCTTGGACTCGAGCGCGTCCGCCATCAAGACAGAACGCGACATCGGCCCCAAGAGATGCAGCCGCAACGAGATCCGAGTGACCCGCCCAGTGGAGGATTGCAGCAGCATCGGCGGAACCCCCGCCTAGCCCCGCTCCAGCAGCGATCGTTTTTTCCACCCGAACACTCGCTTCGCTTCCGATCTGTCGAAGCGCACGGGAAACCAGATCGTCGGCTCCAAGGTGCAGTTCGTTTCCTTGCGAATCGAAAAAATCAACGACTGATGAGTCTCCTTCGGTTACAAAAAGCCAATCACCAAAATCGAGCGAGACCATTTCAGCGTCGATGAGGTGGTACCCGTCATCTCGCCTGCCCACGATTCTCAGCGAGGTCGTCAGTTTGGCTGGAGCGAAGAGTCGCATGATTCCCTCAGACACGGCACCCATCGAATCACGCCCCTGAGTGGACCGCTGCAGTCAGAGCGCCCCATTGGACGATGTCGAGGCGCTCAGGGCGATCTGAGGGGTCAATACCCGCAGCCGCGAACTGCTCGGGCGTGACTTTGGTCGAAAGCGACCGACGCAGCATCTTTCGACGTTGGCCAAATGCAGTGCGCACAAGATCCATCAGCGCATCGTGATCGACGCTGACGATGGGAGCAGATCGGCGCTGAATCCGAACCATCACCGATTCAACCCTCGGTTGCGGGATGAACACTGTGGCCGGGATTCGAGTCACAACCGAGGCAGTCGCCCACAATGCCAACTTCACCGAAGGAATACCGTAGGTGCCATCGCCAGCCCCAGCAGCGAGGCGCTCGCCAACCTCGCGCTGAACCATGACAAGCATCGTTTCGATCTGCGGAACGTCATCAAGAAGGTCAAGCACGATCGTCGTCGCGACGTTGTAAGGGAGATTGGCAACGAGATTCCATGAGCGATCTGCCGGTAAGACTTCGGCCCAATCAATTTCAAGAGCATCGCCATGCACGACTCTCACACCAAGCGGCTCAACCGTTTCAGCAAGAACAGGAAGCAGATGGCGGTCGAGTTCAACCGCGACAACGTTTGCCCCAGTCGCTGCGAGTTCGGTTGTGAGCGAACCAACACCTGGTCCGATCTCAACAACATTCGACGTCGAATCGATTTCCGCAAGCCGAACGATGCGTCGCACTGTGTTTGGGTCCGCGAGAAAATTCTGCCCAAGAGCGCGGCTCGGTTCGAGTCCGTGACGGTCGAGAAGTTCCGTGATGTCACGACGTGTGAGCGTCATAGGTTCACCGCGAACCTTCCGCGGCTGCTGTCACCTGCAGCTGCCGCCCCAAGGGGCACGACCCGAGAGCCGCAACATCGCCTCAGCGATGAGGTCTTGGTCAGTTGGCGAAGCTTGATTCGGGGGGACACCGACAAGGTCGTGTCGCCCAATTCGGCTTGCCACAGAGTCCCAACCGCCTTGATAAATCTGATATGCGCCTAGAAAGGTCCCAGTCGGATCAGAGGCGCTGTAATTGCCATGCGATTCGCGTTCACGCACACACGCCATGAAAGCTGCATCTGACTGCACGACTGGCGCAACTGTGACCGCTGGACGAGGAGCAGTCGTTGTCGTGGTTGGTGCAACCGAGCGCGGAGCGACATTGACGCCTGGCGCAGCGGAGCTTGATGAAGTGGGTGCGGGGACCGTGGCCGGGACCGTGGCTGGAACCGATGTGGTGGTCGTTACGTCAGCCGAGGACACTGCAGACGACACAAGGCTCGAGTCAGAAGAGACACTCGCCGATTCCGACGCGCTGCTGGCGGATGACCCTTGAACCATGTCAAGCACCAAGAGCGGCAAACACGCGAGCGTGACGACGAGAGCAATGAGCAGTCGGCGTTGCGTCGGGTGAACGGTGGTGTTCAGAGCTGCATCCTTCGTAGAGCAATAGATCCTGGAGACGAACGAAGAACGCCCTGCGCTTCCGCACAGTGCAAACTCCGCCCGGAGCCGTCTTGAGAACCTAGGAGGGTGGTCCGGGACCCGCAACTATCCTCGGGACCTGAGACACCTACCGTTCAGATGCGCGTAACCCCTGTTCAGGCCGTCGCGAAGGATTGTCCCCAGATATCCGAGTGCGCGAAAAACTCGCGAATCCCCTGCTACGGGAGCCGGTACACCGTCGCGGCATTTCTCCATGTGACATCTGCCACATCTGCTACGGGGATGTGCTTCGCATCGGCAATTGCCGTTCCTACAAAGGGAACGAGCGCTGGGCGATTCGGTTTTCCACGATGCGGAACTGGGGCCAAAAACGGCGAATCGGTCTCGACGAGGAGTCGATCGAGGGGGCAAAGGGTGGCTGCCTCGAGCACTTCGGGCGCACCAGGGAACGTCACGATGCCACTGAAGGAAAGCCATGCACCGAGATCGAGACATTTCTGGGCTTCCTCGGGACCACCGGTGAAGCAGTGGATCACTGTTCGGTCGGGTACGCCTTCGCTCGAGAACATCGCGAAGGTGTCGTCCCAGGCTTCTCGCGTGTGCACGACTAACGCCAGGTCATGTTTTTTCGCCAACGCAATCTGCTCTGCGAAAACCGCTCGTTGCACGTCACGAGGTGAATGGTCGTAGTGGTAATCAAGACCGCACTCCCCCACAGCCATCACCTTGGGGTGAGCCAGGAGTTCGGCAATGCCATCGATACCGCCCGAAGCATCGTGCGGATGCACACCAGCAGTGGCCCAAACTCCGTCGTAGGCGCTCGCGACCTCAACCGCGAGTTTGGACGATGCGAGATCGCATCCGACGGTAATCATTCGCAGGACACCCGCTTCGTGGGCATCGGCAATCGTGGCTGCGGCCTCGGGCCACTTATCTGAACCATCACCAAGATGGCAGTGATCATCTGTCCAACGCATCGTTACTCCGTCAGTCAGCCGAGGCTCGGGCGATTCGGGGGAACAGGCCATCGCCCTTCACGACCGGAAGACCTCCGGGATAACCACCCCACGTTGCGCCGGCGACTCCCGCGTCGACTGGTGAACCCGACAACCCGATTCGTTTCCAGATCTCTGCACATGTCACCGGCATTGCTGGCGTAGCCAAGATCGACACGATTCGAAGCACCTCAAGCGCATCGCCCATCACCGCGTCGAGCGCGGGGCCTGGTTCCATCTTCCACGGCTCATTCGCCTCGAGATGCGCGTTCGTCGCGCCAACGAGTCGCCATGTTGCTTCGAGCGCAATGCTCGGCGTGATGTTGTTCCAGCCGGCAATCGTGTCGGAGAGTGATTGCGCGGCAATTGCAGCAAGCGGCGAATCAACTGCGGGCGCCGGGCCAACGCCTTCACACTTTTTCTCGACCACTGTCGCCACTCGTGAAAGCAGGTTTCCGAGGTTGTTGGCGAGGTCAGCGTTGTATCTCGTGACCATTGATTCATAGGAGAAATCTCCATCGGGACCGAACGGGTTGTCGCGAAGGAAGTGGTAGCGGAATCCATCGACGCCGAAGTCGGCAACGAGATCTGCCGGAAAAATCTGATTGAGGCGCGTCTTCGACATTTTCTCGCCACCGACCAATAAAAACCCATGAACTGCAAGTTTTTTAGGTGGCTCGATCCCGGCGGCCAAACACATTGCCGGCCAATACACACAGTGAAAGCGAAGGATGTCTTTGCCGAGAAGGTGGTGAACCTGGGGCCACCATTCGGCGAAGCGTTCCGGGTCATCGCCGTAGCCGACCGCGGTCGCATAGTTAATGAGCGCGTCGTACCAGACGTAGAAAACGTGGCCTTCGTCCCAAGGAACAGGCACGCCCCACGAAATCGATGTGCGTGAGACAGACACATCTTCGAGCCCTTGCTTGATGATGCCAAGCGCTTCATTGCGCTTACCCTCGGGCTGCACGCAATCGGGATTGGCGGCGTACCAATCAAGTAGCGGCTGTTCGAACTTCGAAAGTTCAAAGAACCAGTTGTCCTCTTCAAGCCATTCGACAGGACGACCATGGATAGGACAATCGCCGTCAACTAAATCGGCTTCATTGAAGTAGGCCTCGCAGGGAACGCAATAGTGACCCGAATACGAACCTTTGCGAATCCAGCCATTGTCGAAAATCGCCTGCATGAACTTCTGCACGGAGCTGATGTGGCGGGGCTCGGTTGTACGAATGAAATCGTCATTGCTTATGTTGAGTAATTCCCAGACCTCACGGAATCGAGCACTCGTCTGATCTGCTTGTTCGAGCGGAGTAATGCCATTGGCATCGGCCGATCGCTGGATTTTGAGACCGTGCTCGTCGGTTCCGGTGAGGAAGAAGGTGGGGTCTCCCACCAACCGATGCCACCGGGCAAGCGCGTCTGCAGTCACCGTTGTGTAGGCATGCCCGATGTGAGGCACATCATTCACGTAATAGATAGGAGTGGTGACGTAGAAGGGCTCGGACACGTCGCAAGGCTACGCAGGCTCACCGCCTCGCACGAACCACGCGATCACATGCCTCGAATTACTGACTCTCAAGCACCTCAAGCGCTCGAATGAGAAATCCCATAGCTCCGGCACCGACATCCTCAAGATCGGGTCGTGACGGATCGTGCAAGGAACGCTGGTAGATGCCTTCCAAGAGCACCGCCATGCGGAAGTTATAGAGAACCTCGTAATACGCAAGGTCGCTGGGCATCTCAATCGAACGGCAAGATTGGTAGCGAGCAATGAGTTCATCGCGACGAGGCCAACCCGGCGCAGCGGTCGCCTTTCCCCATATTTCACAGAACCCGATGAGATCAAGCAACGGATCGCCAATCGTTGCCGTTTCCCAATCGAGGATGGCTGCCACCCGGCCTGGTGGCGTTGCTGCGACTAGGGCATTGAACATATGGAAGTCACCATGCATCAATGTTGGTTTGTAAGAACCAGGGATGTTGGCCGACAAGAAATCGGTGATGCGCGAAAGTCCCGGAAGTTCGCGTCCGTCATAGGACGCCAGTTGCGTCGTCCATCGATCAACTTGGCGCTCGTGAAATCCTTCTGGCTTTCCGAAATCGGCCAAACCGTTCGACTGCCAGTCGAAGTCATGCAATGCAGCAAGCGCTTCGACCATCGCGAACGCAACGCTTGGCTGATCTTCCGCAGTGAATGGTTCGGGCAACGGTGGCGCAGGATTGATGCCATCAACCTGCTGCATCAAGAAAAACGTGCACCCGAGAACTTCACTGTCTTCACACAACGCCACCGTTTCGGGATGCGGCACATCCGAGCCATTCAGCGCATCGAGAATTTGAAACTCGCGACGCATACCTTCATCTGCTCGTTCAATGGCAACAAGAGCGGGCCGGCGAAGCACCCAACGAGAACCGCCGCGGTAGATCGTGAACATCGCGTTCGATCGACCAGACGTGAGCGGCGCAACCGTTATCGATTGCCCGACTTCAAGGCCAAGACCATCAAGCCAAACGCCAAGGCGCTCGACATCGACAAGTTCCTCGCTCACGAACCGCCACCATCGAGATTGATAAGTGCACCGGTCATATACGACGAGGCATCGGAAGCCAACAGCAGCGCGGTTCCAACGATCTCTTCGGGCTGTCCGATATGACCGACGGTGATCATCTTCGCGACGTGTTCGGCCGCTTCACGAGTCGGGATTGCCTTACTGAAGCTGTCAGTAACGAAAGGACCGCAAACAATCGCGTTAACTCTGATGCCGCGCGGCCCGAACTCTTGCGCAGTCGCCTGAGTTATGGCGTTGAGAGCAGCCTTGGAACCCGCATACACAACAGTGAACGGTGAAGGTCGTTGGGAGGCTTTCGTGCTGATGTTGATGATCGATCCGCCAGCGGGCATGTGGTCGGCTGCCATCGCCATCAACCGCAGCGGACCTTTGACATTTACTCCAAAGGTCTTGTCGAACAGTTCCTCGGTAACTTCAGCAAGCGAAGGCGGAACCGGCGCAATACCCGCGTTGTTCACCAAGATGTCGATCTTTCCGAATTCAGCGACCGCTGCAGCAATCAGAGCGTCGCACTGGCCCCAGTCCGCCACATGACACGCGACTGCGAGTGCTCGGCGACCTTTCGCTCTGATCTGTTCGGCAACTTCTTCACACGCGTCAACACGACGGCTTGAAACAACCACGTCGGCGCCGGCATCGGCAAACCCCAGTGCCATTGCTCGCCCAAGGCCCTTACTCGCTCCGGTCACAACCGCGACCTTGCCGGTGAGATCGAACAGCGCACTTGCCACTTCAGAAGCCTTCTTCGTTACTGGCCTGGAATTGCCATTGCCCATCTCGTTGAACGATGTGACCAGCACTGGGCGCGGCGTAATGCGTTCCGAGAATGAGCGTGCCCGTATCGCCATGTTCCTCGCGCATACGGCGGCGACTTTCGGCGCCCATTGGTCCGTCCCAATCGCCGCTCATGCCCCAGTCCGGTTCGGCCCATTGCACCGGATGATGCGTGGCATCGCCCGTGATCAGCGCTCGCTCACCATTCGATTCAATGACGACCGACATGTGCCCAGGCGAATGACCATGTGTCGGCACAAACCTGATTTCGCTGGTGACGCGATGATCGGGATCGACAAGATCGACAAGTCCTGCATCGACGACGGGCGCAACGGTGTCGGGAAGGTTCCAGGCGTAACCACCCGGTTCGGCCATCCACCCGTCGTATTCGGCGCGACAGAAGAGATAACGAGCATTCGGGAATGTCGGCACCCACTTTCCGTCCTCAAGACGAGTGTTCCATCCCACATGATCGAAATGCAGGTGCGTGCAACACACGATGTCGATCGACTCAACAGGGAAGCCGGCTGCGGCGAGCCGCTTCGGAAACGCAGGGTCGCCCGTAAAGCCGGGGAGACCCGCCATGTCTCGATCGCCTACACACGTGTCAACAATGATTCGAAGCCCATCGCTTTCAACCACGAATGCATGAATCGAGAGGTCGGTATTTCCCTCGTCATCGATGAAATGGGGCATGAGCCAAGAAAGATGCGGCGCAAGCGCCTCCTCGGTCGCAGCAGGAAGCAGACCCTTCAGGGGCAGTTCTTGTTCAAGTTCCACAACCTTCGTGACAGTGACTTCACCGATTTTCCAGCGCATAGCTCCCCTTCGTTTGGCTCAAGTGTGGCTCACTCCGCCGAAGGTTTCGACTTGTTCGCCCGGATCGGCGGAGTCGGCAAGACTGCGACGACTCGCATGCTGCCAGGGGGAACCATGAGTGGACAGGTCCGACTCGAGATCGATGGCCCAATCGCCGTCATCACCAACGACAACCAAGAGAAGCGAAATGCCTTCTCTGACGACATGGACAAGCAGTTGTTCGACATTCTCGGAGAACTGCGCGCCACGCCTGCCGTCCGAGCAGTTGTCTGGCGAGGCGAAGGCCACTCGTGGTCGTCAGGTCGAGATGTTGGTTCCATCGGCAACGACACCACCGGCCTCACCCACCACGAATTGATGACCCGCGGCCACAAGGGCATCCAGCAGTTGTTCGATCTTGACGCACCTGTCATCGTGCCGATCCAAGGTTGGGCCATCGGCGGTTCGTTCCAGCGTGCACTTCTTTGCGATATTCGCATCGCTGCTGAAGATGCAAAGTTCATGCT
>CAEZXY010000082.1_pt1 | contig 9637 bp, 6 predicted proteins | sample 7265371 | NCBI WGS metagenome assembly CAEZXY01 (sample SAMEA6813920, study PRJEB35770) | freshwater metagenome | biome: Freshwater; feature: Freshwater reservoir; material: water | place: Czech Republic | collected 2017-04-14 | depth 30m m | reverse complement strand
GTTCTCCCGAACAACCTCGACCATAAGTTCGCCAGCTTCGGTGGGGTTCTTGCCCACGCGAACACCGGCGGCTTGAAGCGCTTCCATCTTGGCGGCGGCAGTGCCCTTGCCCCCGGAGACGATGGCGCCGGCGTGGCCCATCTTCTTTCCGGCGGGTGCGGTCACACCAGCGACGTAGGAAACAACCGGCTTGCTCATCTTGTTCTTGATGAACTCCGCTGCTTCTTCTTCAGCCGAACCGCCAATTTCGCCGATCATCATGACGGCTTTGGTGTCGGGGTCGGCTTCGAATGCTTCGAGGCAATCGATGAACGAAGTTCCGGGAACCGGATCGCCACCGATACCGACGCACGTGGTGACGCCGATGTCCTGAAGTTTGAGTTCGTACAGTGCTTGGTAGGTGAGCGTGCCGGAGCGGCTCACGATGCCCACCGGGCCACCGGGCTTGGCGATTTCGCCAGCGGTGATGCCGATGTTGCACTTTCCGGGGCTGATGATGCCGGGGCAGTTCGGGCCCAGCAGTCGCACATTCGGGAAGTCGCGCTTCAGTTTGTTGAAGAACCAGGCTTCGTCGTGCGCCGGCACACCTTCGGTGATGCACACGATGAATTCGATTCCGCCCTCGGCTGCTTCCATGACTGCGTCACGAACGCCAGGAGCCGGGATGAAGATGCACGATGCGTTGGCGCCTGTTTCCTTCACCGCGTCAGCAACCGATGCGAACACCGGGATACCGTCGACGTTTTCGCCAGCCTTCTTGGGGTTTGTTCCACCGACAACCTTGGTGCCGTAATCGCGATTGCGCAGGCCGTAGAAACGACCCTGCGAACCGGTGAGGCCCTGGTAGATGACCTTTGTGTTCTCGTCTACGAAGATGCTCACGGGTTCCTCAGTTCTTCTTCGCGAGTTCGACAGCGGCCGCAGCGGCTTCGAGCATCGTGGGCTTGCTGACGAGCTTGTCGGAGAGATGCGGTGCAAGAAGCGCACGGCCCTCTTCGGCATTGGTGCCGTCAAGACGAATGACAATCGGAGCTTCGATGTTGACCATCTCGAGTGCGCCGATGATGCCCTTGGCAACTTCTTCGCCTCGGGTGATGCCACCGAAGATGTTGATGAAGATTGACTTCACGTTCGGGTCGTCGTTGATGACCTGAAGTGCGCCAGCCATAACTTCAGCGTTGGCACCGCCACCAATGTCGAGGAAGTTGGCGGGCTTGCCACCAGCTTGGTTGACGACGTCGAGCGTGCTCATGGCGAGACCAGCGCCGTTGGCGATAACACCGACGGTTCCGTCGAGGCCCACATACTGCAGACCCTTCGCATGTGCGGCTTCTTCACGATCGTCACGAACCTGCGTGGCTTCGTATTCGGCCCAATCGTGACGGAACTCGGCGTTGTTGTCGAGCGTGACCTTGGCGTCGAGTGCGTGCACCTTGCCGTCGGTCTTCACGATGAGCGGGTTGATCTCTGCAAGATCGGCGTCGCCATCGGTGTAGGCGGTGTAGAGCTTGAGCAGCAGCGCAACCGCACCGTCGGTGATCGACGGGTTGAGGTTGGCAGCAAGCACCCACTCGCGACACACGGCTTCGGTGAGACCGTCGACCGGGTCGATCCAGATCTTGGCGATCGCGTCGGGGTTCTCGACAGCGACCTGTTCGATCTCGACGCCGCCTTCTTTCGAAAGCATGCCGAGATGCTTCTTGGCTGAGCGATCAAGCGTGAACGACACGTAGTACTCCTCGGAGATGTCCGAGGCGATCTCGATCCAGAGGATGCGAGTGATGTGTCCGGAGATATCGAGTCCGAGGATGTTGCCTGCGTGCTCACGGACTTCATCGGCGTTGTTGGCGAGTTTGACGCCACCCGCCTTTCCGCGACCACCGGCATGCACCTGGGCCTTGACGACGACGGGATAGCCCACTGCCTCGGCAGCGGCAACGGCCTCGTCGACGGTCGTTACCGGACGCCCGTCGGACACCGGAATGCCGAACTGGGCGAAGAACTGTTTGCCTTGATATTCGAGTAGATCCACGGCTGAGAAGGTAGTCACTCTTTGGGGTTGATACCCAAACGATGGAAGTGACATCGGGCGCGCTTCTCACGAGTGGGCTTGCTCCGTGATCGGTTTCGATCTCAGATCGGGCGATACTGGAGCCATGCCCGTGCAGGAAAGCCGCAGACGCACATCTCGATCGGTCGTGTTGGCGGTTGCCGGCATTGCCATTGGGATCGCCCTGGTCCTCCTTCTCTTTGTGGTTGCCATCCCCTCTCTGACCGAATCCGGCAAGGTTGAGGTGAAACTCGGATCAGACACCTATGACGCTGGTTCAGCCTCGGCCCGCGCCCGGAACATTGCCGACGGAGGACCGCTTTTGTTCTCCGATGTTTCCAGCGGCAAGCGCGACATTTTCTTGCAGCACGTCGGTGACGACGTGACGACCGGTTGGTATGCGTTCGATGCTCGCCGTCCGGGCCAAGCGCGCAACTGCACGCTCTCCTGGCAGCCCTCGCTCTCCAGCTTTCGCGACCCATGCGATGGCACAATCATCGCCGAAGACGGAGCTGGCCTGCTCGCCTATCCGGTGACGATCTCGGACAACGGCAAAGTCATCGTCAACCTCAATGGCGACACGACAACATCGACAACATCCAGTTAAGTCAGCGACCCGACTGGGTTATGCGCGGAGACCTGCTTGAGTCGTGTCTGCGGATGCAGCAGGCGAATCGGGTGTGATCGCCGATGCTGAGGGTTCCGATGACGCACGGAAGAAAAAGAACATTGTCGGCACCACATAGACGAACCACGCCACCATCTGCAGGACGGTGATGGCAGGAGTGAAGTTGAAAAGGCCCTTGGCAATGCTGCCGTACCAACTTTCACCGTCGAACCATGACGAGATATTGAGTGCAATCGAGTCTTCACCGGGCAACCATCCGAGTTCTTGGAACTCGTGAATTCCATAGGCGAGCACACCAGCCGCGACGATGATCAGAAGTGCGCCGGTGATTTTGAAGAACGTTGAAAGGTTGAACGTCACGGCCCGCTTGTAGAGCAAGTAACCGAAGAGCGCCGCAACAAGGAGACCAAGGACTCCACCGACGGCCGGATGTCCGCCACCCGATGCAGCTTGATCATTGGTCCAAAGAAAGAGCGCGGTCTCAAGTCCTTCGCGCCCCACAGCAACCGCAGCCATAACAGCCAGTGCGAGTGAACCCATGTCGATTGCGTGGTCCATTTTCCCTTGGAGTTCACCCTTGAGTTTGTGCGAGGTCTTGCGCATCCAAAAGATCATCCATGTCAGGAACACCACGGTGATGATCGACATCACACCCGTGAACATGATCTCGGAACGCTCATCGAGCGACTTTGAGGTGAGTTCGAGAATTCCGACGAATCCAAGGCTGCCAACGATCGCGATCACTACACCCACCCACACCGCCCAAAGTCGTTCGGTGCGGCCTGTCTTCACCAAATAGGCGACAAGAATGCCGACAACCAGCGACGCTTCGAGTCCTTCGCGGAGACCGATAAGGAAGTTGGAGAACATGATGGACCTCGGGAGGGTCGAGTGTTAGGTATGCCTTACAAGACAAATGTTAGGGCACCCTAACGGATCTGACAAGTCGTCAGAAACATTTTCTCAGCATTTCTCCAGCGGCGCCCAGGCCAGCAGGAGCCGCTTTTCGCCGAATCCGGGGAATCTCACGACGGCCTCGGCCTTATCGCCTGCGCCTTCAATGGCCAAAATCACGCCTTCGCCGAACTTGCCATGGCGGACATCGTCACCGGTCTTGAGCCCAAGGGCATCGGCCCCACTCGGAGCGGGAGGAGCGGGCTTCAGCGCCGCATCAATGACGTCGTCACGGTGCGATCGCCCACCGCCACCAATGACCGAACCCGACCAATCGTCGTTGTCTTTTTGCGTGCGTCCGCCACTGCCCCAAATCCCGCCGCCGCTGGAACCACCGGAACCGCGGTTCGCTCCCCATGTGCGACCAGAGGAACTGTCGGAAGAACTTCTTGATGGTCGACGACTCCCCTGCACAGACTCAACGAGCTCAGCGGGAATTTCGTCGAGGAACCGACTGGGCGGGTTGTACTGCGTACTTCCAAACATGGTTCGAGCCCAGGCATGACTCAGATAGAGACGTTCGCGAGCGCGAGTGATCCCGACGTACGCGAGACGCCGTTCCTCTTCAAGTTGATCGGGGTCACCGAGCGTGCGCATATGCGGGAAGATTCCGTCTTCTAAACCGATAAGAAACACGCAAGGGAATTCGAGTCCCTTGGCTGAATGCAACGTCATGAGGACAACTACTGAATCGTCTTCGTCGAGCGCATCGGTATCAGCAACAAGGCTTACTTGTTCAAGGAATTCATCGATAGAACCAAAATCACGCGCCGCCCCTACGAGCTCGGCAAGATTTTCGAGACGACCTTCAGATTCGATTGAGTGTTCGGTTTCAAGTTCTTCGACGTATCCCGAACGCTGCAGCGCGGCTTCGATCACGGCTGCCGGGCCCTTGTCGACAAACAACGTGAGTTCGTCGATGACTTTGAGGAATTGATCAATTCCCTTCAGGGCCTTGCCCGTAACGCCTGCGGCGGCAGCTTCACGAAGTACATCAAAGAATGTGAGTTCGTGACTTCGCGCATAGACGTCGAGTCGGCCTACTGACGATTCGCCAATGCCGCGCTTGGGAACATTGAGGACGCGCTTCACGCTGACTTCGTCGGCCGGATTCACTGTGACCTTCAAATACGCCAGTGCATCTTTTACTTCTCGGCGATCATAAAAGCGCGTGCCACCGATGACCTTGTACTGAATGCCAACGCGCATGAGGTATTCCTCGACAAGACGGCTTTGTGCATTCGTGCGATAGAGGATGGCGCAATCGCCCCAGCGACGACCGCTGTCGTGCAGATGACTCAGCTGATTCGCGACCCACTGTGCTTCATCGGCTTCGTCATCGGCGTGATAACGGATGATCGCTTCACCAGCACCTGCTTCGGTCCAGAGTTCTTTCGGACGGCGCGACATGTTGTTGTCGATGACCGCGTTCGCAGCGTCGAGAATTGTTTGCGTTGAGCGATAGTTCTGTTCAAGCAACAGCACGGTGGTATCGGGGAACGCATTTTCGAAGTCGAGAATGTTGGTGATGTCGGCGCCACGCCACCCGTAGACGCTGTTGTGCACGAGTATTCCATTTGCCACGTAGGAATGAGTCGGATCGACCGTGAAGTCGTAGACAGGGCCCGAATAGAGACTGGTTTCAATTTTGTCGACCGAAACTTCAGTAAACGAGTCTCCTTCTTGGACGAGAACCTTCGCTCCTTCACGGAGATGCGAAAGCGGCATGTAGTCATAGGTCGTTCCCGCAACAACCATGCGACGACGTATTTCAAGTCCACCGACGTCAGCGACCCTGCGAGCCAGTTCCACCGCTTCGAGATAGTCACGGCGCGAAGTCTCGAAACGGAACGTTCCCGGTCTACTTCCTTGACGAACGTTGAATCCTTCATTTTCGAGTCGCGCTGCGGTGACTGAGCAACTCGAGGACCACTGAATGCGGTGGTAGGACACAGTGCCCCGTGAGTCGGCGAACATCGCCAATGTGACGAGCGCTCGACGTTCACCCGCTTGCGGTTGATGGTGAGGGAACTCGGGGTGAAGCAACTCTTCTGACAGAAGTTCCTTCGCATTCGTGAACGTGTCGACAGAATCGTAAAGACGGCGAATCCATTCGTCGTCCATCGCGAGATCGCGGCCCTGCGCATGAAAACACGTCGTGGGAATGCCGTAGGCAACGGAGAAGTACTCCTCCCAATATGAGGCCTCGGCTTGGGTTCCACAGACCCGAAGTACCCAAAGCGCGTCAGCGTGCTCCTGAACTGATCTGACTCGGTATCCCAACTGCCGATAACCCCGACTGTCGGTGCGGATCGATTTGGTCTGGCCCACTCGCCAGCCCCGATCCGATCGGAACATCAGGTACACAAACCACTTGCCCGGGTCTGCGTCCATGCGGGCGGGAACGATGTGATGCGGGGTTCCAGTGAGTTCCTTGCCGCCGGCAAAGGCAGTGACAACTGGACCTTCGTACTCACCCGGCCACACCGCCGACACGGTTCCCGATACGGCTCCGTCACGACCGTCCGATCCGATCAATTCATCGCCAACGCGCACTTCTTCGACAGGAATGGTGCCCCGTGTTGTCGCAATCTGAGTTCCAGGAACGAGGCACTGGTCGCCATCGCCGACCACGCACACGTTGTGGTGCTGCGCACCGAGCATGAGCACCATTTCGTTCTGCACATGGTTGGTGTCCTGGTATTCATCAACAAGGATGTGGCCGAAACGACGCTGATATGTCTCGAGAACATCGGGATGCTCGCGGAATAACTTGACGGTATTGACAAGTAAATCGTCGAAGTCCATCGCGCCGGCTTTGAGCAGGCGCGCTTGGTAGTCGACAAAGACTTCGGCGATCTTGCGGTCGAAGATTGAACCAGCACGAGCCGCGAAACCAGCGGGGTCGAGCCCTTCGTTCTTCGCCGCCGAGATGGCCCCGTGCACCGAACGGCTGGGGAACTTCTTCGGGTCAAGGCCGAGGTCGCGAACGCAATAACCGGTAAGCCGCTCGGCATCGGACTGGTCATAGATCGTGAACGATGAAGGGAAACCGAGTCGACTGCCGTCGCGGCGCAGAATGCGGACGCAGGCCGAGTGGAAGGTAGACACCCACATCTTCTCGGCCACGGGACCGACAAGCGCTGCGACACGCTCTTTCATCTCCCCCGCTGCCTTATTCGTGAAGGTGATGGCGAGGATTTCGAACGGCGAGATGCCGAGATCGCGGATCAGATGGGCGATGCGCTGGGTGAGAACCCGGGTCTTCCCCGAACCCGCCCCAGCAATGATGAGGAGTGGGCCTTCGGAATGCCTAACGGCCTCGAGTTGCACGGGGTTGAGCCCATCGAGCAGATCAGCATTGGAGCGCGACGCACCGTCGTCGAAAAGGGAAGTCATGGCTCGGTCACCCTACCGGTGCCTTGTGACGGTCTGGGCAGTCTCAAGCCGAAGTCAATAGACGATCACGGAAGAACTGAAGAACCTGATCGAGCGCGGCCCGAGTTGGATGACCGGGTTCGTCAACCAAATGTTCAGTCACGACTGAATGTGCGTTCTTGGGGTTGCCCCACTCATTGCCATCGGAAGAATCAATTTCGACGCCGATGAATCCGTCACCTAGTTCGCGACGCAAGGTTGCGAACCGTTCCGCCGGCACCGCACGATCATTGGTGAAACGCAGTCCGAGCACACAAATGTCGTCGTTAGTAACACGCTCTTTCACCAGACGCAGGTCCTCAGACGAGAGGTGAATACTCGACTTTGCTTTCTTCGAAACCGGGAGCGGTAACGAGGGCTGGCTCAACACTGGAGCGATCACTGATGGTTCAACCGTCATGCCCAGCGCGAAACCACCAGTGAGGCACATGCCAATCGCTCCGACTCCAGGGCCTCCACATTCGGCGTGTGCATCCCGGGCCAAAGCGCGCAACCAAATCGACAGCGGTTCGGTTTTCCCTGTGGCGAATGCCGCGAACTCCTTCGATACACAACCCTTGACCATCGACTTGGCGATGTAGCCGCCACTCGCGGCGCGCCCAGGCGTTCCGAAGAGAACCGGGAGGTACACCGTGCAACCCAGCTCACGAACTCGACGGGCAAAGTTCGCCACCTTCGGCGTAATACCGGGAATCTCGGCCATCACAATGACCGCTGGTCCGGTCCCGCTGCGAAAGACCTCGTGGGTCTCGCCCTCGTTCGTAAATGATCCGCGAGTGAAGTCAGCAAGTGGGTCTGCAATCTCAGGTGCCATGACCAAACGCTAGAACGCTTCTGCCCCGACTGCCTTCTAGGTAGTAGGAAAGAGGAACACATTCACCGAGGGGGAAACGTGAGCAGGAATGAAGGCCGCTTTGAGGGCAAGGTCGTACTGATTACCGGAGCGGCTCGTGGGCAAGGTCGGGCCCATGCCCGCCGGTTCGCCGCCGAGGGCGCCAACATCATCGCCGTCGATGCCTGCGCACCGATCCTTCCCGATGTCGCCTACGAAGCAGCAACCGAGGAAGACCTGCACGAGACCGCCCGAATGGTCGAGAAGGAAGGCCGCGGGATCGTCGCCCATGTGGCCGATGTTCGCAATCAGGCTGCGCTTGATGCGGCCGTGGCCGAAGGTGTCGACCGCTTCGGTCGCCTCGATGTCATTGTCGCCAATGCTGGTGTCGCGAGTTACTACCGCACCTGGGAAGTTCCCGAAGAACATTGGGCGATCGTGCTCGATGTGAATCTCACCGGCGTATGGCGCACGGTCAAAGCAGGACTACCCGCAATGATCGAAGCCGGCAACGGTGGCGCCATCACGTTCATCAGTTCCGCTGCTGGCCTTCGTGGTTATTCCTACCTCGGTCATTACGCCGCCACGAAACATGGTCTCGTTGGTCTAATGCGTTCGCTCACGCTCGAAGTCGGCCAGTACGACATCCGCGTCAACACCATTCATCCCGGCGCGGTCGACACGGTGATGGGCCACGACCCCGATGTGACGCGCATCATCGCCGATGATCCGCGCACCACGGGTGCCTACACCGGCCAACGGCCGCTCGACGGTGGCGCGCAAAAAGTTGACGACATCTCGAACGCGCTGCTTTGGATCAGTTCTGACGAAGCCCGCATGGTTACCGGCATCACTTTGCCGATCGACGCCGGCGCGGCAATGCGATGAGCGTTCGACTCCCCCGCCAGAAGCCCTTTCGATTCAGCATCCAAGCCAGTGAACCGCCCGGCGGTTTCACCGGCAGCGCCGACGATGGCGATCGGTGGCGCGCGCTTGCCCGTCAGGTCGAATCGCTCGGTTACGACTCACTGACAATCGCAGACCATCTCGATTCCCAGTTCGCGATCACTCCTGCACTTGTTTCTGCTGCCGAAGCAACAACCACACTCAAGATCGGCACGTTGGTGTGGTGCAACGACTACCGCCATCCGGTGATCCTCGCCAAAGAAGCAGCAACGATCGACCTGTTAAGTGGTGGTCGCCTCGAGTTCGGTATTGGCGCCGGTTGGATGACGACCGATTACGAGCAAGCCGGCATTCCGCTCGATCGCCCAGGCATTCGCATCGACCGCATGGCCGAAGCCATCACCATCATCAAGGGCTTGTTCGCAACAGGACCTGTCGATTTTCACGGCGAGTATTACAACATCACCGGTCACGAAGGAATGCCGAAACCATTGCAATCGCCGGTTCCGTTCCTCATTGGCGGCGGTGGCAAGAAAGTCCTCACCATCGCGGCTCGCGAGGCCGACATCATCGGCATCAACGTTGCGCTCACAGCTGGCGTCATCGATGCATCAGCCGGTCCAAACGCCACTGCGGAAGCCACCGAAGAAAAACTGCAGTGGATCGCCGATGCCGCTGGCAATCGTTACGACAACCTTGAACTGCAAACACGTGTGCATCTTGCCGTTGTGACCGACGATCGCGAAGGATTCGCCGAAATGGTGGCGCCGGCACTCGGGCTTACTGGCGCACAGGCATTGCAGTCACCGCACGCGTTGGCCGGAACGGT
>CAEZXY010000065.1_pt1 | contig 11202 bp, 9 predicted proteins | sample 7265371 | NCBI WGS metagenome assembly CAEZXY01 (sample SAMEA6813920, study PRJEB35770) | freshwater metagenome | biome: Freshwater; feature: Freshwater reservoir; material: water | place: Czech Republic | collected 2017-04-14 | depth 30m m | reverse complement strand
GTCACGGCCTTGCGCACTCACCACCATTTTTGTTGGTTCACGAGTTGAGCGGCCAATGGGTGCGTCGATTAATCCACTTCCCGCTTCGGGTATTCCCCAGACCAATGTGAGATAGGTGCGTTCCACCTCGTGCTCGGCCAACATTGCGCTTAGCTCTGAATGCGCTTCGGCGGAACGGGCCATGAGCATCAGACCTGACGTGTCCTTGTCGAGTCGATGCACAACGCCCGGTCGTTCAGGTTCACCGATCGAGGCAATCTCTGGATACACCGCAAGCATTGCTTGCACGAGTGTGCCCGTTGCGTTTCCTGCTCCCGGATGAACAACGAGGCCGACGGGCTTATCGATAACGATGACGTCGTCATCGACATACACAATTGGAACCGTGATGTCGGGCTCGGCGAGAAGGGGTTCGGGGCCAAGATCAGGTTCGACATCGATAACCACAACGTCGCCTTCTGCGACCCGACGAGAACGCGTTTTCACCACCGTGTCGTTACACATCACAAGTCCGTCATCGAGCCAGTCCGTGACTCTCGTGCGGCTCGCTCCGCTAATCATCGCCACAACACGATCGATACGCTCGCCAGCCAACGCTGAAGGGATGACCTCGGTATAGGCCATATCAGTTGCTCTCGATCTGCGTCGAAGACGCATTGTCGGACTGCGTCACGGCGTCGGAGCGACCGTTCACCATTTTCGAATCATTCTGTCGAGGATCTCGCAACGTGGAGATCACGAGTAGTGCTGCCCCGCAGACCACGCCGATATCGGCGACATTGAAAACTGGCCACCACTGAAAGTCGATGAAATCGATAACGCCACCATGAAAGAACCCCGCGTCGCCGCGAAATGCTCGATCGAGAACATTGCCGAGCGCTCCACCCACGATCATGCCAAGGGCAACTGCTCCGAGTCGGCTGCGGACAGAGCCGCCCTTCCAAACAAGAACTCCGACGAGAACCAAAGCGAGAAGCCCAATCCATGTGCCAAATCCGGCACCGAGGCTGAACGATGCTCCGTGATTTACGGCCAACTGAAAGCGGAGCGTCCACAGCACATCGATGGTCCGATTACCGAGCGAGGACACCGCCCAGGACTTGGACAATTGATCAGCGACTACCCACCCGACTGCGACCGCGCCGAACAAGACCCGATGGGTCGGTGCGCCGGTAGCAGGAGTGTTCGTGCTTGTCACGGGTTCCAACCTAGGGGCTGGTCTGCCCGATCCGTGGCGCTTCAGCGTCGGAAATTGCCGACCTTGTACTCGACACGTTCACGACACCAAGGAATGGCGCGGAGACGCTCCTTGGGAATGGCGAGTCCGGAGATCTCACAGATCCCGTATGTGCCTTGGCCAATCTTGAGCATGGCGCGATCGATTTCGTCGACCTGATCCAGGAACTGAGCGGAAAGCGCAAGATCGCGTTCGCGTTCCACCGCAAGGGTGTCGCCTTCGCCCGACTCTTCATCGAATTGCACATCGCCAGGCTCACGCAACTCCGCCAGCGAATTCGCCTCAGCGGTGAGGGTTTCGGCATCGTGCACAAGACGACGGCGCTCTTCAAGCAAATGGGCTCGCTGTGCATCGAGGAACTTTGCGTCGAACGGATACTTAATCTTCTTCGGCTCCTTGGGGATTGGCGGGAGACGATTCGGCCGCGGGGGCTGAACAGGAGGTGCCGGAGCTTTTTTGACGACGGCCTTCTTCACCGGAGCCACCTTCGCTACGACCTTCTTGGCCGGGGCTTTCTTGGCCGGAGCCGCCTTCTTCACGACCTTCTTCGCTGGGGCCTTCTTGGCCGGAGCCGCCTTCTTCACGACCTTCTTCGCTGGGGCCTTCTTGGCCGGAGCCGCCTTCTTCACGACCTTCTTCGCTGGGGCCGCCTTCTTCGCTGGGGCCTTCTTGGCCGGAGCCGCCTTCTTCACGACCTTCTTGGCCGGAGCCGCCTTCGCCGTCTTCTTGGCCGGAGCTTTCTTCGCTGCGGACTTCTTCGCCGTTACTTTTTTGACTGCCACGGATGATCTCCCTTGAGTGGCGGTGGATCGGCGGAGGGTAAGGGCGCCACCCTCCCACGTCAACCCACACGCACGGAAGCCGTTCAGCAACGGCGTACGCTTGGCCCTCATGCCATTCGGTCCCGTCGACCCAGATCTCAACCTCCCCTCCCTCGAACAGCGTCGTCTGGACCAGTGGAAGGCCGATGACACCATCGCTGCGACCCGCCGTTTGCGGGCCGGTGGCGAGCCCTGGATCTTCTATGAGGGCCCGCCGACTGCCAATGGCCGGCCCGGCCTGCACCACGTGTGGGCGAGAGTCTTCAAAGACATCTATCCACGCTTTCAGACCATGCGGGGCCGAGATGTTCCTCGCAAGGGTGGCTGGGATTGCCACGGCCTACCCGTCGAACTCGAGGTCGAAAAAGAACTCGGACTCTCGACCAAACAAGAAATCGAAGAATTCGGTATCGCCGAGTTCAACCAACGATGTCGCGAATCAGTTCAGCGCTACGTCACCGATTGGACCGCACTCACCGAGCGTTCCGGCGTATGGATCGACACCGCCGATGCGTATTGGACCCTCGACAACTCCTATGTCGAATCGGTGTGGTGGCTCATTCGACAGCTTTGGGACAAAGAACTTCTCTATGAAGGCCACAAAGTCTCGCCCTACTGCGGTCGCTGTGGCACCGCATTGTCGAGTCATGAACTCGGCCAGCCCGACGTGTACCGCGACATCGTTGATCCGTCGGTCTATGTGCGATTCCCCATTGTCGATCGCGATGTCGACCTCATGGTCTGGACCACAACCCCATGGACACTCATCTCCAATGTTGCCGCCGCCGTCGGCCCCGACATTGACTATGTAAGAACGGCGTCTACCGATGGAAGTCGCGACCTAATCATGGCCGCAGCGCTTGCACCCGAAGACGCAATCATCGTTGAGCAGTTCAAAGGCGCCGATCTAGTTGGATGGCGTTATGAACGACCGTTTGACACCCTCGCCGCACCTGCCGGCGCAGACGGTTGGCGTGTCGTTGCCGCCGACTTTGTTACGACCGACGATGGTTCCGGCATCGTTCATCTCGCTCCCGCATTCGGCGAGGACGACGCTGTCGTTGGTCGAGCGGAGAAGCTTCCTGTTTTGAATCCGGTTAACGCCGACGCTGCTTTCGATGACTCCGTTCCGTTCTTGACAGGAACCTTCGTAAAAGATGCCGACCGCGACATCATCGATGATCTCGATGCCCGCGGACTACTCGTTCGCGAACAGGCCTACGAGCACAGCTACCCGCATTGCTGGCGATGCAGCACTCCGCTCATCTACTGGGCGAAAACGTCTTGGTTCGTGCGTACATCGGAACATCGTGATCTGCTCATGTCTGAAAACGAGCAGATTTCCTGGCATCCCGAATTCATCAAACACGGACGATTTGGCAAGTGGCTCGAAGGAAACATCGATTGGGCACTTTCACGCGATCGCTATTGGGGAACTCCGCTTCCAATCTGGCGTTGCGATGCCAACGGCCATGAACACTGCATCGGCTCTGTCGCCGAACTCAGCGAACTCACCGCACGAGATCTCACTGAACTCGATCTTCATCGCCCGCACGTCGACAACATCACCTTCGATTGCAACGCAGATGGCTGCTCGGGAACGATGCGCCGCGTCGCTCCTGTCCTCGACGCGTGGTTCGACTCCGGATCAATGCCTTCGGCTCAGCGTCATCACCCATTCGAAAATGCCGATTCTTTCAATGGTGCATTCCCAGCCGACTTCATCTGTGAAGCCATCGACCAAACCCGTGGCTGGTTTTATTCGCTCCTCGCGGTGAACTCTCTGGTCTTCGGTTCAACGCCTTACAAGAACGTTGTCTGTCTCGCACTCATCGTCGATGAGAACGGGCAGAAGATGTCGAAGTCGCGTGGCAACGTCATCGCACCATTCGATATTTTTGACACTCTCGGTGCCGACGCTCTTCGTTGGTATTTCTTTTCATCGGGACAGCCATGGACACCACGGCGCGTTTTCCCTGACGGCATCCGCGAAGCCACACGCCAAACGTTGCTCACACTCTGGAATGTGTTTTCGTTCTTTGCCACCTATGCCGACCTCGACGGATGGCAGCCCGACCCGCAAGCAGCTCCGCCCACGCATGTCCTTGATCGCTGGATCCTCTCTGAACTCGACGACACCGTGGCCACCGTCACCGCGTCCCTTGAGGGTTTTGATGCCCTCAGCGGTTCCGGTCGAATCGCGAAATTCATCGACGATTTGTCGAACTGGTACGTGCGTCGCAGTCGGCCCCGCTTCTGGAAGTCCAGTGATGCTGCCGCTCACGCCACGCTCTACGAGTGCCTCACCACCATTTCTCAGGTGCTTGCACCCTTCTGCCCATTCCTGTCCGACGAGATCTACACAACGCTCACAGGGGGCCAATCCGTCCACCTCACGGACTGGCCGGCAGCCAGTGGCCGTCACGAGCCTCTTTTGGCCGAGCAGATGGACGCGGCCCGACGACTTGTAAGCCTTGGCCGCTCAGCCCGCACCGACGCCAAGATGAAAGTGCGCCAGCCCTTGGCTCGAGCCCTCCTTCTTCATGGCGGAACCAACCTCAGCCCCGAAATCGAAGCCGAAATCAAAGTCGAACTCAATGTGAAGACACTTGAACGACTCGATTCGCTTTCTGGCCTCATGGGCTGGAGCGTCATCCCAAACTTCCGACTCCTCGGACCTCGACTTGGCCAGCGCGTCAACGAGATCAAAGCCGCCCTTGCTGATGCCGATGGTTCGGCACTTCACGCGCAACTCGCAGAGCAGGGTTGGATCGAGATCGCTGGCGAGCGACTCAGTTCCGAAGAGGTCGAGGTCCGCGCCGAAAAACACGCCGATCTTGCGCTCGTCGAAGACGACGGTTGGGCAGTTGCTCTTGACCTCGAACTCGATGACGAACTTCGTGCCGAAGGAACGTCCCGAGAACTCGTGCGCTCGCTGAACGATGCCCGAAAGACCGCCGGTTTGGAAATTGCCGATCGAATCGCAGTCACGATCGATGCCGATGACGGCCTCCGTGCCGTCATCGAAACTCACCGCGAAACGATCATGGCCGAAGTTCTCGCTCGATCACTCGAGTTCGGTGAAGGCGATCGTGCGATTGAGATCGATGGAACCAGCATTCCGATCTCGATCATTCGTGTCGACTGACGCGCCTGACCTTCAGGCGACGTGTCAGAAAACGAAAACGGGACCCCTCAGCCCTAGCTGAGAAGTCCCGAACGTTTTCTTTGATTCAGCGACGGTCGTCGTCGAAGTCGGCGTCGAAGAACCGGCGCATTGCCGCGTCGGCATCGTCGTCGTCTTCGGCCAGGAACTCGTCGTCGAGAGCCCGCACTGCTGCAGTGGCGGGACCACTGTCGGAGTCGTTGTCAGCAAACAATCCGGTTGTTGACGTTTCGGGACTCCAGCTTGAATCATCGGCCAGAACTGGTTGGAAAACCTCTGGTTCCTGCACTCGGACCGGAGCCGCAGGAGCAGGAGCAGGAGCAGGAGCAGGAGCAGGTTCGATCGCCGCAGGACTCGCGAATTCCACTGGAGGTGTTCCGACGCGCAACGCCGCCGGATCGTCGATAACTGCCTGAATGCGTGAAAGGCCATTTGCGATTACGGCGCGCTGTTCAGCAAGGAATGCTTCGAGTGCTGCGTTGTCTGCTGCGAGTTCGCGACGGGCATTGTCGAGATCGCGCAACGCTTCATCGGCCTGTGCTTTTGCCGCAGAAAGAATGCGACTGGCCTCGACCTCGGACTCAGTAAGCATTTGCGCGGCATTGGTGCGCGCCTCGTTGATTGTTGCATCAGCAGTGCGCTGTGCCATCACAAGAACAGACGATGCCTGTTCAGCGTCGATCGAGGGATCGACAGAACGAATCGGTGCCACCACAGCAGGAGCAGCTGACACCGCGACGCCTGATTCGAGTTCCGAGATTCGTGCTTGCAGTCGGCTTTCGCTACGAACCGCGTCGGCGGCTCGGGCTTCAGCGGCTTCGGCCGTTGACGTTGCCTGACGAAGTTTGTCCTGCAGTTGAGCTACCGCAGCGCTGACGCGCTCAAGGAAATTGTCGACCTCATCGGGGTCGTATCCCTTGCGGCTCACAGAGAACCGAACGTCAGTTAGAAGGTGGGGAGTTCCGGGCGTGGTTTCCATGGCGGCGATGGTATCGGCCGAACGCGGCTCGGGTGTCAACGCCCTCAGATTGGGCTCAGCCCGGCAGCCACGCCAAAAGGATTTCCAGTCCGATAAACACAATCATCGGGGAAAGGTCGAGCCCCATCCCGCCCACACGAACGGGAGGAAGTAAGGCTCGGATCGGTCCAAGAACTGGCTCAGTGACGCGGTAGAGGACCTGTCGAAGCGTCTCTATTGGTCCGGAGCCAGATGGCGGAAACCAGCTCAGAACGATTCGTCCAAGCAGACACAGCAAAAACAATTGAGCGACGTAATGAATCAGTACCCACACGACAGCGGATCAAAAATCTTGATCGTTGGAGCGGTCGGCAAGTAGTGCGCGTTCTTCGGCGGGCACCTCGACGCCTACCGGAAGAATCAGGTACACGCTGGCGGCGACCTTCTCCATGTTGCCCCCAAGGCCGTAACAAAGGCCGCTCGAGAAATCGATCAGACGACGCGATAGATCGCGGTCGGCGTCATAGAGATCCATGGCGACGGCATTGCCGGCTTTGAAATTGTCGGCGATGTCTTGCGCCTGATTGAACGATGTGGGCGTTACCAAATGGGGCCGCACCGACTGGCGGCGGGGAACAGCACGAACTCGTGGCTTCGAGGCATCTTCGAAACCACGATTTGCGGTTGGCCCAGACGGCGCCGGAACGGGGCGCACGGCCGAAACATCACCAGTCTCCGGAGAAGTGGACAGCACTGCACCTGCAGACGCGGGTGGTCGCGGTCGAACCGTCCCTGTAGGACGAGCTGTTTGACGAACCACCCGAGAAGGAGGCGGCGGCAATGGGCGATCGTCCGGGGACGCCGCATAATCGTCGTACTCATCGTCGGGCCCTAGCCCGAGGTACACCATGGCATTGCGCCACATCGAAGACATCTGACCCTCCGTATGGGGGAACTCTCCCCCGGTCCGAAACGAGAGGCTAGTTGGTCAGCGGCGATCGGGAACATTCACCAGTTCGGCGACCAAAAGTCCCGCGGTCAGGCAGAGATTCTGGGGCCTCGAGGCCCAAAGAGAGCCGTCCCGACCCGAACCATGGTTGAGCCCTCGGCCACCGCTAGATCGAGATCGTCAGACATTCCAATCGACCGCTCTGGGAGCCCAAGTTCCTCTGCCAACTCCACAAGCTGTCGGAACCCGGCGCGCGAATTCGATGGGTCGTCAGCGGCTCCCACGCCCATGAGTCCGACCACCACCAGACCCCTTTCTTGAGCGCTTCGAACCAGGGAACGACAATCACTCATCGCAGCGCCACCCTTCTGCGGTTCATTGGAAAGGTTCAGTTGAATCATGATGCTCGCACCCGCGGACCGTTTTGCGATTTCTTCGATCAACTCAACTCGATCAACGCTCTGCCATACCGACACGATCGGAGCCAACGAGCGCACCTTGTTCCGCTGAAGCCGCCCCAAGAAATGCCACTGGATCTGCTCTCGCTCTTGCGGAGTTAACTCTTCGTGCTTGGCAACTAATTCCTGTGCGTAGTTCTCCCCCACCATCGTCAGGCCCGCCGCCAATGCCGCTCGTGGAGCCTCGACCCCGAATCCTTTTGTGACTGCGACGATGCCAACCGATTTTTGAGGAGAGAGCGATGCAAGGTGGTGCTGTAACGCGGCGATTCGCTCGGCCACGAGTTGCGCATCGAGTTCAGTACTCACGCGCTCTCACTCCATAGAACAAGTGCCTGTCGACCTGACTCCCCACGACGACGAAACGAATACAACTGGTGATCACAGGACGTACACGTGTCATCTTCAAAAACGATGGTCACGTTTAAGCGGCCAAGTTCATTTCGAATGCCACAGCGAACATTGAGAGCGGGTCGACCATCGTTCGTGAGCGATCGAACACTGGAACCAAACTTCGCACTCAAGCGTTCAAGATCTTCGTCACCGAATTCGTAACACTCAGGACCAATCGATGGCCCGATGACTGCAGAGATGGGTTCGGAACTTTTTGTACGCAAAAGTTCGATACAAGATTCGACAATTCCCGCCTCGAGTCCGCGCCAGCCCGCGTGCACTGCACCGAGAACCCCATCTTCGGACCACAACACAATCGGCACACAATCTGCAGTATGGATTGCGAGAGCGAGATCTGGTTGTGCTGTGACAACCGCATCGGCTTCGGCCCCAGTCGCACTCTCGATACCAACCTCGTCGAGGTCAATGCAACGTTCGCCGTGCACTTGACGCAGCCATACCCATGGCCGATCGGTCACGTCACGCCGACGCTGCTCGAGTTCCGGCATCGCTTCGTCGATTGCGAGGTTGCCGTCGGTTCGATCGGTCCACCGGACGCGAATCGAGCGCCCGTTACCGAGCGCTCGATCAAAAAACCGCACCGGGGCGGAGACGATGACTACTGAAGGAACGACGGGACGTCGAAGTCGCCATCGTCATCGAGGTCGCCGTCGGAGGAGAACACATCACGAGCAATCGGTCGATCGTCGCGGCCGCGCCCAGCGCGAACCTCGCCGTCCCAGCGATCGAAGCCAGCAGCGATGACCGTGACACGGACTTCGTCACCCATTTCGTCGTCGATCACAGTTCCGAAAATGATGTTGGCGTCGACATGAGCTACCCCATGAATGATCTCGGCGGCTTCATTGACCTCGAACAGGCCGAGATCGCTGCCACCGGCGATTGTGAGGAGAATGCCCCGAGCGCCCTCGATGGAAGCTTCGAGCAATGGCGAAGAAATCGCCGCCTTCGCTGCGGCGACGGCTCGACCCTCGCCTGAGCCGTAACCGATTCCCATGAGGGCCGAACCGGCATCGCTCATGATCATCTTGACGTCAGCAAAGTCGGTATTGATCAGACCCGGCGTTGTGATGAGGTCGGTGATGCCCTGGACGCCCTGCAACAGAACCTCGTCGGCCATCTTGAAGGCATTGAGCACCGAGGTCTTGTCATTAGAGACAGAGAGAAGTCGATCGTTCGGGATAACGATCAGGGTGTCGACTTTTTCTTTCAGCGTCTTGATTCCGGTATCGGCTTGAGTCGAACGACGTTTGCCTTCAAACCCAAACGGACGGGTGACGACGCCAATGGTGAGTGCACCAAGGCTCTTGGCCACCTGAGCAATAACCGGAGCGGCACCAGTGCCGGTGCCGCCGCCCTTGCCGGCCGTAATGAACACCATGTCGGCACCCTTGAGGGCCTCTTCGATCTCGTCGATATGCCCTTCGGCCGCTGCGCGACCGATTTCCGGATCCGAACCGGCCCCGAGGCCCTTTGTAAGGTCACGGCCAATATCGAGTTTGATGTCGGCATCGCTCATAAGTAGTGCCTGGGCATCGGTGTTCACCGCGATGAACTCGACCCCCTTGAGGCCAGCATCGATCATGCGATTGACGGCGTTAACGCCACCACCGCCGACGCCTACGACCTTGATCACCGCGAGGTAGTTCTGCGGACTGGCGGCCATGGGGAGCTCCTTCGAGAGAAATGCAGGACGGACTTTGGTACGAGGTACGAGAACTGGAACGAGGTTACTCGCCCCATGGTGCTATTTCGGGGTTCTCACAACCACGGGGGTTGTGGGATTCACCACATTGATGCTGGCAAGGTCCCGCTGGTCGACCTGACCCATCACGATTCGCAGCGAGTCGACCTTGGCCCGCAGGTCTGTGGGCGGTCCCATAATGACGATCCCCTGGGGGATCAACGCCAGATTTAGGGAACCATCAGGCGCTGTCGCGATCCCGGCAACCCGGGCTCGCATGCCCGGAGTGAGCAGCGATGCCACGTCGAGGGCACCAGGGACGCCCAGAACCGATGTTCCAGGGGATCCAGCCTCAACTCCAATCAACACCGTCTCCACGCCATCACCAGCTACATGCGGTCCGATAACTCTGCCGGACCCGTCGATCAGCATCGCCACGCCATCGGCGCTTGCCGCGAGAGCGACGGGCACTCGTTCGGTCACAGTGATGGCAATCAAACCATTCCAATTTCGAACAATCGCGGCAGATGCGATGTACGGAAGTTGACGAATATGAGACGCAGACGCAGCAGCATCGACTTCGAGAAGCGCTTCGCCGGGATGAATTCCGGAAGCAGCGATGATGTCCTCGGCCGTCGTCACCGTTGCGCCATCGACCTTGATTCGATCGACATCAAGCAATGACGTGCGAGTGAGGAACCAAGCGCCAACAAGCACCGCAGCGACAATCGCAGCCACGAGCCACCAACGACCGCGTCGTCGACGCTTTTCGCTCTCTACTTCGTCGCGCCTCGCCGCGATTCGTGGATCGATCTCCACTTCTGCGGCGGAACGATCAAGGACACGACTTGCCATCAGCTGATCGCCTCGACCCGCCGCGCTCCAGCAGCCTCAGTTGCTTCAGTGGAGAAACCAAGGAAATGAGTTTCCGCGTGGAGGTCGACACCTGTTCGCTCGTGCACCTGTGCGCGGACAAGAGCCATGAGTTCCGCTACATCGTTGGCCGAACCGCCATCGTCGACCTGAATGAAATTGGCATGCTTGGTCGACACCTCCGCAGAACGGAGACGCAAACCTTTCGCCCCCGCTTCATCAACGAGTCGACCCGCCGAATCGGGAAGCGGATTGACAAAGACCGATCCGGCATTGGAGCCACCGGGTTGGTTCTCACGCCGCCATCGCACAATCTCTGAGATTTCCGCCTCGGCAGTAGCTCTGTCGCCCGCCGAAAGGGCAAGTTCAACATCGGTGACAACCAGTGAACGCCCGAGGGTTGAGGATCGGAATCCCAATCCGAGGTCGGCCAATGACATCTCTCTATGGTCGCCGCTCGCAAGATCCACCACGCGGACCCCGACGAGACCTTGTGCCATGTCAGAACCATGGCCACCAGCATTCATACGAACTGCGCCGCCGATTGAACCGGGAACTCCAACAGCCCATTCGAATCCGGTGAGCCCAGCGGCTGCAGTTCTGCGAGCGACGACTGGCAGCAACGCCGCTCCGCCAGCGTGC
>CAEZXY010000049.1_pt1 | contig 12570 bp, 8 predicted proteins | sample 7265371 | NCBI WGS metagenome assembly CAEZXY01 (sample SAMEA6813920, study PRJEB35770) | freshwater metagenome | biome: Freshwater; feature: Freshwater reservoir; material: water | place: Czech Republic | collected 2017-04-14 | depth 30m m | reverse complement strand
TTCAGCCAGTGAAGCGGGGTGCCACCGGGACGGGATCCAGCGGAACGAAAGCCTCAGGCGTTACTGCGGCCGACACCTCAGAAAATGCAGCTATGTCGTATTCCGGTTCCGGCAATGTCGACATTCGGAACTCGTAGGAAACACCATTGGTGAGGCCGAGTACCTCGCATTCGGTGTAGTCCTCAAAATCAATATCAGCACACGAACCTTGTGCGACATTCATCCAACCGTCATTCTCGCTGGAGACGCTCAGACCCTCAGAGACCTCGCGGACTTGCATGAGGAACCCGTCAACGTTCCCACCGAGTCGTTGGGTCGGATTCGTCCACGACATGGCGACCTTGGTGTCCCCTGCGGTTGCCACCACATTGGTGGGCGGTTGACGTGAAAACGGTGAGACGAAATTGCACCCTGACCCCGATACGGGAAGAACCCCATCGGCAAACAACTCAATGATGATGCTGGTGAGACAAACTGGGGGTGGCCACGCTGCGCCAGCGACGTGTTCTCCACCCTCGTAATACACCAACGAGGCATCAATGTTGTTAGCGACGTAGTACTCGTGCATCGCCACACTCCACTCGTATGGAGTCGCGGTATCTCCAAAACTGCCGATGATCAATGGCGCCGGCGTGCCTAGCGGCAGTGTCAATGCCGGCCATACCTTGACGGGCTTTGTGTCATCGAGGACATCGATGCCGCTGGGGAACAGCCCCTCACAGTCACCTAGGTAAACTGGATAAACCCATCCCAGATAATTCACTGGGTCACCGGGTACGGAACCCTCGGCTTCCTGGACCATCTCCGCCGCGCCGGAGGGAACCCCAGGCAGATCAAGGCAATTCACGACATGATTTATAAGACTTGAATTGAAGGAGGCACGAATCTCGCTCGGGCTGGCTGTCTCTGGGGCATTGGGCAGACCATCCAGCATCGGTTCGCCGACAAAAGGGTCGGGGGGAGTTTCGATTGCAACATTGAGACCATTAACGACAACGTCGTAGGTATCCGAGATGAAGCGGGCAGTCTTGGGCCACGAGGGTTCACTTCGAAGCGCACCCGAAACCTCCCCGGTAAAGCTCGCAAGAGTGACTTCAGCCTCTTGGCCGTCGACAGTGGCCGGAACCACCACCCCTTCAACAGCACCGGCAGCGGGATCTAACCCAACGGGAGCAAGCGGAGTAAGAGCAGCAACAACCGAGTAGAACTTTTCACCGATACCGTCAGGAGCGGCGGGGGCGAATTGAATATCGAATTCTGTGTCGGGCGGACCGGTGCGCTCGATGAAGAAGTCAACGTAGGTAGATGAGGGATCTACTGCCCCGCTGAGCAGGAAGGCGCCGGCGTGGTCCCCGAAATGCTGCAGGTAGACCTCACCGAGGCGAGTCCCGTATGAACCACCGAAGTATGCCAGCTTCTTGTCGCTACCCCGACCAATATCTTCTGCTCGCCGGATCCAGTCCATATCTGCAGCTACCTGCCTCGTACCCAAAAATCCGAGGTACCTCGCGGTCGCTGCCGAACACATCGACTGATATGTCCCGGTGGCTGGGACATCTGCGGCGAAATACCTCTGCCAGTCGGGATCCAGAACATTGCCAAGGCTGTCGGAACCATCGGCTGGAGAGACGCAGTATGGCGCCGGGGAACTTTCCCCGATGCCCCGGGGATCGAAACCAATGATGTCGTAGTCCTCGGCAAGAGCAGTGCCGGCGTAGACCTGAGACATCCCGCGGGCCCACGACAGGCCGGGACCTCCTGGGCCACCGGGGTTCGTCAGCAGAGCACCGTTACTTTGACCGCTCGTGGCCGGGAACCGGTTCACCGCGATGTCAATGACCGTGCCCCGTGATCCGAAATGATCGAGCGGCACCGACACTTTCGCACACTGCTCACCTTCGATGGCCTCGGCGCTCTCACAGTCGCCCCAATCGATGGCGCCAGGCGTGAGGGAAGCCTTCGTCGGCTGTGGGGCTGGCACCACCTCTGCGGAAGGGGTTGACACGTTAACTACAGGGACGTTGATTTCGCTACACGAAATGGCGACCTGTGTTGCTTGCACCCACGCAGAAACGGTATCGAACAATTGCAGCGTCGCCGTATAAGTGAACGTCGCACCCGCATCTACCAAATCACCGAACCAAACATCATCTACATAGGGTGCTTCCGGCGGAGCCAAGGTTGGCACTGGACGTATCACCGGAGTGTCGACACTGCCCAAAGACGTCTCGACAGCAGGGTTACCTGATGACACAACCCAAGAGCTCCGAACAGTCCAACCGTCAGGCACATCGGTGAGACTCATGGATGACGTATATCCCGTGAGATCTGCGGTGAGTTCACCGTTAATTGCCACCCCATCGGGAACACAGGTCACGTCATCGGGGTCAATGCTGAGAGCCACCGTGGGAGTCCCGCTCGTAGGAACCAAGTCGTCGTTCGCCTGCACCGGTGCAATGGGAACAAACGTCAACCCCACCATCACTGCCGATACCGCCAAAACCCCAATCAACCTGACGGCACCACGACCAGAACCTCTACGACCCGCACCCAAACCCCGCATTGGATTGCTCTTTTCCTTGATGGCGGATTTTTCACGCCTAAATAAAAAACTACACCATCAAGACAAATCGGCATGCGGTATAGCAACTTCGACGACTTCAATCGCTCCGTTGGGTGCGAGCGGTGCGTGACGTGAATCAGAGGTAGGCGCAGTCATCGCAAAGAGGTGTTTGCCTTCTGGCCCGCCGAGCATGCACGCGTAGGTGTTCATCGTTGTCTCGACCTCGTCGAGCACGACGCCACCTTCGCCGATGCGCATGAGACGCGGCGCAAGCGCGTTCGCGATCCACACTGCGCCTTCGGCATCGAGACAGATGCCATCGGGCGCAGCCATGTGTGCTGAGAGGTCGGCCCATACGCGTCGGTTCGAAAGTGAACCATCAGCGCCAATGTCGAACGCAGTCAGTCGAAGCGCAAGCGTTTCGGCCACGATCATTGTCTTGCCGTCGGGCGTGATCACCATTCCGTTGGGAAAGATCAGGCCAGCGGACGCAACGTTGATTGTTCCATCGGGATCAACGCGACACATCACAGTTGTGAGCGAATCGGGGTCGGCGAATAGCCCTTCAATCCCCTGCTCTTCGAGAAACACTTCGTAGTCGAAACCGAAGTTGCCGACATAGGCGCGCCCTTGGTGATCAACAAGAAGATCATTCGCGTGCCAGGTGAAGTGACCGCCGAGATCGGCGTGCACGGTCAGCGACGAGCCATCCCAACGCATGAGCTTGCGATCGAGCATTGACGTAATGAGTAGATCACCGTTGGGCAACCACCCGAGGCCAGACGGCTGCGACTCCACTTCAACGATGCGTTCGTTGTTGCCGTCGAGGCCAATGGCGTGCACCGCGTGGTCGTAAAAGTCGGAATACCAAAGTCGGCCCTCGTGCCACCGAGGGCCTTCACCGAAGAACAATCCGTCCTGAAGGATGGTGGTGTTCAAGACGGCAATTTGGCGTTCTTGACAACGGTGCGCAGATGAGCTGCATCCGCTTCAAGAATGTTGCCCTTCGCTACCGCATCATCAAGCGCTGCGATCCACGCAGTATCGAACGCCGGCCGACCGTTTGGAAGTGCCCACGTCGTGAACGCTGCTGGCGGAGGGGTGATTGTGGTACCGAATAACCGGCAAGAGGCAGAAGCCGTCTGTCCGAGTCCCGACAACGTCGCAACCGGCACATCGACCTGCGGTGTTCGAATACCGCCGGTGGCATTGCCCTTGGCATCCAGTGCAAAGACATCAGTGTTGACATTGAGCAACGGGCGCGACTCGGGAGCTTTGCCAGTGCGAATCCAATGATCGAGCGAGTTCAACGCCGATCGCAGGACATAGGTGTGCGGTCCCGTGTTGATCGGGATCGGACAGGAAATGATGCCACCGTAAATTGAAGCGGGCGGTGTAAGCATCGCTTGGAACAACGCTGCGTCTCCGGCACCATCACCGTTATCAGTGTCGCCAATACCCAAGTTGTAGGCATCGGCATGCGCAGCGCCCGCAACTTCCCAGGATCGAATCATGTCGGTATCGGGTTGACGAGCCCCGATGAAGTTCAGTCCCTTGCCCAACATGTCGGTTTCAGAAAGGAACTGCAGAACGGGAACCTTGAGATCGGTTCGAATGCGCTGATCAGCAGGCATCTTCACATCAACATTCAGCGCCGCACCCGCGTTGCCGCGACTGTGGATGAGATAACCATCCCAAATGTCAGTCTTCGGTCCGACTGCATTGACATAGGTGGTGAGTCGGAATGCAGATTGCGACTCGCCAATGGCAATGACTCGCTCAGGCTTCAAGCCGCCGAGCAGCACGTCGTTCGCAAACCAAGCAGCTGCGCCGGTTTGTGTGTACATGTCATAGGAGTACTGATCGCCAGGATGCACAAGCGATCCGTAGCGTGCGGAATCAGCAGCCTTGAGTGTGAGACCGCCAACGAGGCCCATTGATGGTCCGCCATCGATGCCAACCACCTGAGCGGAAAGTCCCACCCACGCGTAACCCTCGCGAATGAGTTCAACGTGTGTGTAAGTCCAGTCCGGCGCGGCGTCGAGACCACCGGAAACGTTTAACCATTCAACGATGACGTTGCCATTGAATTTGCCGGGGTCGGTTGGGCGGCGAACGATGGCACGTGTCTTGTATGCAGCGGTTGTCGCTGGTTCAACGTTCCAATTTCCATCAGCAGTTAAGGCTTCGGCCGACTGGTATGCCGTCGCAGTTCCACTGATAAAGAACTCCGACTGTGCGTAACCCGCAGCGGCAAGGTCAGTGGTGCCCTGAGCAATGAATGCCTTACCGGCGCCGCCCGTTGCAGGAACAACGGTTGGCACGGTGACCGAATCACGCGACGGAGGTGAGTGTGCAATCACTTTGGAACCTTTCGTCGATGAGCAAGCCACGAGCCCAACAGCCAAGAAGGCGACGGCCAAAAATGCACCTAACCGTTGCGAATTCTTCATTGGAATCACTTTCGTCGTGGGTGCCGAAATGGCGAATTACTGCAGAACCTTTGAAGCTTTCGCCGCGGCGATTAAGTGTTCAACGTCGTCGTTGAGAATCGCCCCAGCGGTGGCGGCCTTCTTGGTTGCTTCGCTGAACTTGGTGACGAACGCATCGTGGGTCGCATATTTCGTCGTGAGTGCGGCTGAGGTCAACGGAACCGTGCCACCGAACAACGAACAGAAGGCGTTGCCCTTCTGCCCTAATCCGGTCAACACGGCAATGGGAACATCGACATGAGGCGTTCGGATACCACCCTTCGCAATTCCCAGTTCATCGACGTTGTAACCGGTTCCCGCAGCATCAACCTCGAGTTGCGGTTGCGAAACCGGAACCTGCTTCTTCGTGATCCAAAGATTGAGATCGCGCAATGCGGCACGAAGGATGTAGGTATGCGGCCCTGTGTTGATTCCATCAGCACAGGTGATGAGGTTGTCATAAACGCTCTTGGGCGGAGCAAGCATCGAATTGAAATAGGTGATGTCGTTCTTGCCATCGCCAGTATCAAACCCACCACCACCGAGGTCGTAGTAGTCGGCGTGCGCAGTTCCGGTCGCTTCCCAGCCACGGAACGTGTCGGTATCGGGCTGACGGGCTTTGTTGTAACCCTTCGCGCCAGCAACATCGGTCTCGGAACTAAACGTCAACACCGGTTTACCGAGATCCGTTCGAATCGTCGTTCCGAGCGGCGGAGCCATTGCTGGCAATGGATCGACAGAGAGCTGCGCAGCACTTCCGCTTCGACTGTGAATGAAATAGCCATCAAAGACTTTGGCTGTCGGTGCGACTGCATCGACGTACGTGGTGAGTCGACTCGCTGACTGCGATTCGCCCATCCCGATGACGGTCTTAACTTTCAAGTCGCCGAGCAATGTTGAAGCATTACGACGAACAGCAGCGCCAGCTTGGCTGAAAATGTCGTAGGAGTAGTTGTCGCCAGGATGTGAGAGTGAGGAATAACGCGCAGGATCGAATGACTTCAGGACGCGATCAACACCGATCACCATGCCCCCGCCTTCAATGCCAACCTTCTGCGCCGAAACTCCAACCCAGGCGAATCCCGATCGAATGATTTCTGGCGCCATGTAGGTCCAGTCGGGGGCGGTATCGAGACCAGCAGTGACATTGAGCCATTCAACAATGACTGTTCCGTTGAACTTCTTCGGATCGCTGGGACGACGAATAACAACTCGCGACGCATACGGAGCGGTTCCCGCACTGCGAGTCGTCCACATTCCATCGGCGGTTAATGCCGCGTCGCTTGTGTAAGCCGTTGCGTTTCCTGACAAGAAGTACTCGTCTTCTTGATAGCCCACTGTCTTGAGATCAAACACGGTTGACGGTTGACCGTCCTGCGGGGGCGTGGGGGCAAGAACAACGAATCCTTTGCCACCACTTATTGGTCCCTTAATTGTTGCCTCAGCAACAGGACTTGAAAACACCGTCGTGGTCGTCGGAGACGAGTCCTTTGACGATGAGCAGGCTGAAGCAGTAGCGCCGAGCACCACAACTCCAATAACCGCTGCCAAGAAACGTAAAGAAGACTTGTGCCGCATTGTTCCCCCCAGATCACTCTTGATAAACGTTGAGATCTTTTCACAGCCTCGGCGTTCCATGCGGCCTCGGACCTACGATCACGCGATGAGTCAAACCTTTGTGCGTCGTGTGGTCACAGGCATCGATACCGCTGGGCGTCATGTCATCACTGGAGACGGTGCCGCACCCAACACGATCGAGACCGACACGGTTGCAGTCAGTGAAGTCCTTTGGATTGACGGTCCACTGCTTTCGATCGGCGATTCACCCGACAAAGACAATTCTGGGTTCGCTCTCGAGCCTCCACCAGGTGGTACCAGCGCCCGTGTCATTCGCATGCCCGGAATTCCTGTCGGCGCTGATCCCGACACCACGTGGCTGCGGGTCGCTGGCGATGACGCCGCTACTCCCGGCATGCACGCCACCGACACCCTTGATCTCATGGTTGTGCTCGAGGGTTCCGTTGTGATGGGTCTTGAAGATGGAGAACGAACAATCGGTCCGGGCGAGTTTGTTGTTCAGCGCGGAACGCTGCACCGGTGGCGACCCGCCGATGAAAACGGTTGGACCTACTTCGTCGCGATGCTTCGCCCTGACCTCAACACGAAGGCTGACATCGGCGGAGTGAAGCCCGCCACCTCAGGGGACAAACCAGTTCGTCGGGTTGTTACAGGTTCGTCCGTTGTTGATGGTGGTGCCGCTGATCATCGTGTTGTTACTGATTCGGCTGTAGTCGATGGTGGAGCTGCCCATGGAGTGTCCTCGCCCACGACGACGATCACCGACCTGTGGCATACCGGGGGTCCGCTGCAATCTGTCGAACAAGGTGGCGATCCTGATGGCCCGTGGTCGCTTGTCCCTCCAGCTGGTGGCTTGTGGTTCCGGCTCGTTGAACTAACTCCCGCGCCACCTAGCGAAGATGGTTGGCATTTCACACCGACCATTGACGTCGATGTTGTGTTGCGCGGACGCGTGTTACTCGAACTACCCGATGGGGTGCAGACCGAACTCGGCCCCGGTGATGTTGTGATCCAACGCGGAACGAACCATCGCTGGACAGCACTGGGCGACGAACAATTCGCCATGGCAACGGTAATGATCGATGCAACCGCCGACAATGCGTGAATGTGACGAAGGGCCTCAACCCCCTATTGGCATCTCTCCGTAGGCTTTGGCCATGAGCGCAATGCCAGCAGTGTTCATCGGGCACGGAAGTCCTATGAACACGATCGAATCCAACCGGTACACCACCGCGTGGCGCGAATTTGGTGCGTCGATTCCGCGCCCCCACGCCATTCTCTGCGTATCTGCTCATTGGTATGTGAATACAACTGTTGTCACAGCAATGGAATCACCGCGCACGATTCACGATTTCTCCGGATTCCCCCAGGAACTCTTCGATTTCAAGTACCCCGCTCCCGGCTCCCCTGCCGTTGCACACGAAATTGTCGACGCGTTGGCGCCGACGTGGTGCGGACTCGATGCCGACAGTTGGGGGCTCGATCATGGAACCTGGTCAGTGCTTACTCACCTTTGGCCTGACGCCGATGTTCCTGTACTTCAACTTTCAATCGACGCGCAGAAATCAATGAACGAACACATCGATATCGGGCGCTCACTCGAACCCCTTCGACATAACGGTGTCCTCGTCGTGGGCAGCGGCAATGTCGTACACAACCTCAGCCTTATTGACTGGGCCAACACCGACGGCGGTGCCGACTGGGCCCATGTGTTCGATGACGCGGCCCGTTCAATCATGAACAACGACCCAGCACAACTTGGATCGGTGCTCGAACTCCCCGAAGCTCGTCAGGCTGTTCCTACTCCCGACCACTTTCTCCCACTGGCCTACATCGCTGGCATTGCCGACGCCGCAGGTGTTCCGGCCCGCACGCTGCTCGACGGTTACGCCTACGGGTCACTTTCGATGACTTCGTACATCGTCGACTAGGTGACGTTGGACTACTGCGAATCAGGGCAGGACGATCGCAAAGGCCGGATCAGGTGGGTCGAGCATGCCGCGCAACGTGTCGAGTGCGGTCAGATCGCCACTCGCTGTTGCGATGCCTTGTTCAACGAGTGACTCCAACGTCACCAAACCAACGACAAGCAGCAAAAGATGGGAACGAGGAACACTCACCGATAAGACCGCGCCGTCAGCATGACGACCAGCGACATTCGAGAGAACACCATTCTCAAGTCGAAGGAGGTGGCGTTCGCCAGTATCAGTCAAAGTCCAATTGATCGTGAACTGATGCTCAGACGCTTTTATGCCATCGATACGAATTGCCGTCGCGTCGAACACTTGGGTCACCGAAATGTGGGCCATGAGAGCGAGGGCATTGCGCCCCGCTGGCAGAGCAACTGCAATGCCGCGCAGTTCTTGGGCGCCAGTGAGAAAGAAATTTCGCCAGGTCGCGTTTTCTTGCGCGTAACCCATCTGCGTGTACGTGCGAGCCAGCAGTTCGCGAGCCTTCATATTTGAAGGGTCAGCGAACACAACGTGATTCACAACTTCGGCAACCCAGCGATAATCGCCTTCTTCATAGGACTGTTCCGCTTTCGCGAGCGCGGCATCGGCACCACCCATGAACTCGACATACTTCACGGCAGCGGCCTCAGGCGGATGGGCCCACAGATGTGCAGGGTTCCCGTCGAACCAACCCATGTAGCGCTGATAGACGGCTTTCACGTTGTGGCTGACCGAGCCGTAGTAGCCGCGACAATGCCAAGACGACGCGAGCGTCGGCGGAAGTTCAATCATTTCCGCGATCTCGGCGCCGGTGAATCCTTGATTCAAATATCTCAGTGTTTGATCGTTCAAATAGGCGTAGAGGTCGCGCTGTTTGGAGAGGTAGTCGACAATATTCTCGGTTCCCCAAGTTGGCCAATGATGGGACGCGAATGAAACATCGCTGTCGGCAGCAAACATTGAAATGCTTTCATCAATGAATCCCGCCCACGCATGTGCATCTCGAACGAGTGCGCCTCGTAGCGTCACGATGTTGTGCAAATTATGCGTTGCGTTTTCGGCCATACACAGTGCACGAAATTCGGGGAAGTAGAAATTCATTTCTGCCGGGGCCTCGGTGCCAGGTGTCATTTGAAACACGATGCGAACTCCATCAAGAACAAGTTCTTGACCGGTATGGGTGATGTCAACCGTTGGCGGAAGCAAAGAAAGCGTTCCCGAGGACGGTGAGGGGCCAAGACCACACGTCATCTGGCCTTCTGGACCGCGAGGGAGAAGAGTCCCGTACATATAGGTCGAGCGACGGCTCATCGCCGCCCCTGCCTGCAAGTTTTCACTTACGGCATGTTCAAGAAAATGTTCAGGCGCAACAATCGGGATATCACCGGGATCACCATCTGGCACCACTCCCCCGGCACCGCCGAAATGATCTACGTGGCTATGTGTATAGAGAAGCGCGGTGACCGGACGATCGCCCCGCACCGACCGATACAACGCAAGTGCCGTCGCCGCCGTTTCGCATGAAACGAGCGGATCAATAACGATCACTCCCTTCTCACCTTCCACCATGGTCATACTGGAAAGATCAAGGCCGCGAACTTGATAGATGCCGGGAACGACTTCGAATAATCCGTGGATGAGATTGAGTTGGGCTTGGCGCCACAAACTTGGGTTCACTGTTGCAGGGGCGTCGCCAGATGTATCGCCGTAAGGACCAAGGTCCCATACGACTCGTCCGTCGGTTGCTTCAATCAGCGTGTCGTCTAGCGCTGCGAGGAACCCCCGCTGCGCATCGACGAAGTCCTGTTCATCATCAAACGGCAAATCCATGGTGACTGCATGCTGATGTCCCGCAGTGTGTTCAGTGACCGACATGGTGCGACCTCAATCATCAGGAAGAAAGCGAAAGCAGATGATTGGACCGTAGCCCGAGACGACTCGATTCCTCAGGAGATTGGTGCCGTCGGCAGCTCAAACCAAAACGTGGAACCGAGCCCAACGACTGAGTTCACGCCGTAGGTTCCGTGGTTACTGGAGATGATCGACGCAACGATGGCAAGGCCGAGTCCGTTGCCACCCGCCGCCCGCGATCTTCCTGAGTCGGCTCGGTAGAACCGATCAAAAAGTCGAGGCAAATCTGCTTCGACAATGCCAGGCCCTCGGTCGGACACTTCGACCCGAGCTCTGCCCTTACTCACTGACGCCCGAAGAATGATTTCGGCAGTGGCGTCGGTGTAACGAAGCGCGTTGGTAGTGAACGCGGTGATCGTCTGTGTGAGGTGATCGCGATCGATGAGTGCGATCACCGGTTCGGGACACTCGACAGAAACTGGGCGACCTGGCTGCACGACAGTGATATCTGATGCGAGATCGCGTAAGACGCCGCCTAACTCCACTGGCTCAGGAGCAGGCGCACCGTGTTCATCGAGTTTGGCCAGAAGTAAAAGGTCATCGACGATTCGACCCATACGAGCGGCTTCATTGCCCATGCGCCGCATTGCATCATCAAGATCTTCTTTACGTTCGAACCCACCCGCTTCGTAAAGAGCGGTATACCCGCGCAAGGTGGTCAACGGTGTTCGCAATTCGTGTGACGCATCGGAAACGAACTGGCGTAATCGAGTTTCTGTGGCCCGCGTCGTATCAATCATCGTGTTGAGTGCATGACCTAAACGAGCGGCTTCTGTTCCATCCGACGGCACGTCGACACGTGTGTCAATAGAACCGGCGGAGATGGCATCGGCCGCCTCGGTCATACGACGGATAGGTCGAATGCCAAGACGAACAACCCAGAACACCACGAGACCCATAACGCTCAGGACAATGAGCGATGCGATTCCTTCGGTGATAATCAGCCGACGAATTGCGGCTTCGGTGGCACTCATCGAAACACCGAAAATGCTGATGGAACCATCATTCAGTCGCGTCTCAATAATCCGAACTCGGTTCACCGAACCGCCAGACGTTCGAACCGTTAATGGAGTTCCATAAACGGGCACCGTTGGAAGTTCAGGCACCAATTCGGGATCGCTTACGGGCGCAACGAATGTCTGCATGCGCCCATCAGGGGCAACGCGACCAATGTAGAACTCGGAAAACTCGCTCTGAAGCGCACTCTGGGCATTCGGGCGCGTGGCGTTGTTCGCCAAACGCGAGATCACCGCACCCGCCGCAGGGGTCAAGTTCGTCAGTTGCTGATCCACTTGACCCATGAGATACGAACGTTGAACGAGAGTCACTACGACACTGCTCACACCAAGCAAAACAAACACCGCTACAAACGCTGCAATCAATCGAGACCGAAGGCTCATTACGGTTCCCGGATGCTGTAGCCGATGCCGCGGACCGTATGAATAAGTTTCGGGTCAACATTGTCGACCTTCTTGCGCAAGTTCGACATAAACGATTCGATAATTGATGACTCTCCGTCGAAGTCGTACTGCCAAACATGATCAAGGATTTGCGCGCGTGTAACCGCTCGACCTGCATTCGACGCTAGGCAAAAGAGCAAGCGGTATTCGGTAGCCGAAAGAAAGACCTCTGTTTCGGCGCGCCATACGCGATGTGCTTCGTTATCAATCACTAAGTCATGAATTTGGATGCGAGACGAGAGCGGTGAACTCCCGCGCCGACGTAATTGAACCTGAACACGAGCTACCAACTCTTCAAGAACGAATGGTTTTACGATGTAGTCATCGCCGCCGGCCATAAGGCCGTGAACTTTGTCATTGGTGTCATCACGAGCAGTGAGAAAAAGAACCGGAGCTTCACACCCGGCATTGCGGATGCGGCGTAAAACTTCGAACCCGTCGAAGTCGGGCAACATGACATCGAGCACAATCGCATCGGGTGCGAACTTCTCCACCGCATCCACTGCATCTCGACCAGTTGCGGCAACCCGGACTTCGCAGCCGTCCAGCTTCAGGGCTGACGAAACCAAAAAAGAAATGTTCTCTTCGTCATCGACCACGAGAACCTTGGGAGTCGTTGTCATGAAGGGAGCCTG
>CAEZXY010000048.1_pt1 | contig 12697 bp, 10 predicted proteins | sample 7265371 | NCBI WGS metagenome assembly CAEZXY01 (sample SAMEA6813920, study PRJEB35770) | freshwater metagenome | biome: Freshwater; feature: Freshwater reservoir; material: water | place: Czech Republic | collected 2017-04-14 | depth 30m m | reverse complement strand
TTCTCCTGGAAGGCCCGATCGGGGGTTCCAAGGAGGGCCCGGGCATGGCCAGCCGATAACTGACCCTCGCCCAACAGTCGCTGGATGCTGGTCGGAAGCTGGAGAAGCCTCATGGTGTTGGCGATCGACGAACGGCTCTTGCCGACCCGAGTCGCAACCTGATCCTGGGTGAGCTTGAACTCTTCAACGAGCTGCTGATAGGCGGCAGCTTCCTCGAGGGCGCCGAGGTCTTCTCGGTGAAGGTTCTCGACCAAGGCCTGTTCGAGCGAACCTTCGTCTTCGGCCGTGCGGACGATGGCCGGAATCGTCTGAAGCCCAGCTCGCTTCGCTGCCCGCCAGCGTCGTTCGCCAGCGATCAGTTCGTAGGAGTCTTCGCCTAACTCGCGAACCAAAATGGGCTGGAGAACGCCCACCGCACGGATCGACGCGGAGAGGCTGACAAGTGCCTCCTCGTCGAAATGGCTGCGTGGCTGGTAGGTATTGGCCACGATTTCTGAAATGGGGAGTTCCCGCAGGATTGCGTCGCTGTCCTGCAGTCGTTCCGTGGTCGGGATGAGAGATCCCAGACCTTTACCGAGTCCGCTGCGGCGTGCCACCACTGACCTCCTTGGCCAACTTCCGGTAGGCAGTTGCCCCCCGGCTACTTGGATCGAATGTGATGATTGGTTGTCCGAACCCAGGAGCCTCTGAAAGGCGCACCGAGCGAGGAACCACTTCCTGGCAGACCTTGTCGCCAAAGTGTTCCCGCACGTCAGCAACGACCCCGTCAGACAGGTTGGTGCGCGCATACATCACCAGAACGATGGCGCTGATCTCTAGGGCCGGGTTCAGGCTCTTTTGAATAAGCGCCACATTCTTGGTGAGTTGGGTGAGACCCTCGAGGGCGAAGTACTCGCACTGAATGGGCACCAGAACCTCGGTGGCCGCCGCCATGGCATTCACCGTCAGCAGACCGAGCGACGGGGGACAGTCGATGAGAACGAAGTCGTAATCGTCCTTTACCGAATCAATCGCCATCTTCAGGCGCATCTCACGGCTGAAGGCCGGCACGAGTTCGATCTCTGCTCCTGCCAGATCGAGGCTAGCTGGGGCCACAAAGAGGTTGCGGACCACGGTGCCTTCAATGCAGTCCTCGAGGGGAACGTCGTGGAGGATGACGTCATACATCGAGGACTCAAGTGAGCGGATATCGACACCGAGGCCGGTGGAGGCATTGCCCTGCGGGTCGAGGTCAATGACCAGAGTGCGATACCCCAGCTCGGCCAGACAGGCGCTGAGGTTGATCGAGGTGGTGGTCTTTCCCACGCCACCCTTTTGATTCGCCACAGCGATTATTCGAGGGAGTGGTCGTTCGGCAGAGATGGGACGGGCCCCCTCAACCACAGCCTCGGCGTCAGAAAGGTTGTTCGGCATCTTGACGCCATGCTCTCCCCCATCCGCTCCGCTACCAGATTCATCAGATTCCATGGATCTCAACTCGGATTCGGCGGCACACACCGCAGTCGGGGGGTGAAATCGCAGCAAGCGATCAACGAAGGCCATCCTGCCCGTCCCGGGCCCCCGGGTCAAGGATTCAACTCGGCTGCACGGCATGACCCCAACTACGGCGCATCCTGGCCCTTGCGGCCCTACGTGTTTCACGTGAAACACGTCCTCAGCACTCCCCGCCTCCCCGTCGGCCTGTTTCACGTGAAACATTCCCTCGGGAACGACTGGTTAGAACAGCGGTCGCTTTGCCGGCATGCCCACCCTGCGCGGATAGATCTCGGGACAGAGCACCGTCTGGCGCAATCGACGCATCCCCGGCACGGGGGCGCCTTCATCGGTCAGCCCCACGAGTGCCACTCCTTCCGCTGGCCAGCGCTCGCTGGCTTCCGGTGGTTCGCTCACCACCAGGAGCCCATTGACTCGCAGCAAGGGGGCGGCGCATTCCGCCACCGTCGCCGGGGGGCCAAAGGAGCGGGCAGTCACCGCATCGGCCTGCCCGCGCCACTGAGGAGATCGGCCGGCGTCTTCTGCTCGAGCCAGCTCGGCAATGACCCGACCTTCCCAGTTCATCGCAACGACAGCCTCGGCTAAGAGTGCGATTCGCCGCTCAAGCGAATCCAGCAGGAGAACCCGGAGGTCGGGCCGGGCCTCGGCAATCACCAATCCGGGGATTCCGCCTCCCGATCCGAGATCAACCACCACCGAACCTTCTGGAAGGTCAGCGAGGACATCAATGAAGCCTTGGGCGTGAACGACATGGTCGAGGACCGGCCCGGGACCAAGGACCCCGAGGCGCCGAGCTCGCTCAAGAACCGCCAACAATGGGGGAGAGGGTTGCACCCATTCATTGTCGCACCCGCAGGCCCGCTTCGGCGACACTCCGGGGCCCACCTCCTAAATCCCGAGGTCTCAGAAAATGACGATGGCCCCGCACGAAGCGGGGCCATCGACTCACACCTAATTGGTGATCACTCTGTCGGTCAGGACGGAATGAGCACCACACGGCGACGGGGTTCGTCGCCCTCAGAAATGGTGGAAACGCCTTCGATCTCGTTCACCGCATCGTGCACAACTTTGCGGTCAGCCGATCCCATCGGCTCAAGGGCTTTTTGGACACCGGAGGAACGAACCTCTTCAGCCACTCCCCGGGTGAACTGCTCAAGGGCTTCACGGCGACGTTGGCGATAGCCCGCGACGTCGAGGCGCACGCGGCCAGCGGCCGTACCTGAGACCTTGCGATGGATGACCGTCCGGGAGAGTTCCTGGATGGCGGCGAGGGTGTTGCCCTTCGGGCCCACGAGGATCCCGAGGTCACGTCCTTCGACTCGAACCTCTGTGGTTTCGTCATCAATGGACACGGCTTCGACACGACCCTCGAGGTCGAACGAATCGACCAATCCATCGAGGAACTCGGTGACGATGCGGGAGTGTTCCGCCAGATCGACATCAACGGTTTCAGTCACGGTGGTGTTTTCCTTCTCGGTGGGCTCGGCCTTCGGACCGCTGCTGCGGCGATTGGGGCGCTTGCCATTGGATGCTGGTGCGGCCGGGGCCGCGTCGGTCGCAGGTTCAGCTGGTCGCTGGGCTTTGTTGCGGCCCCCACCAGTTCCACTGCTTTTCTTGCGACGATCTCGTCGCTCGACCTTCGGTCGGGGTCGCGTCGGCGCAATACGGGCCCGGACTCGTGCCTGGCCCTTCGTCTTGCCGAACAATCCCCGTGAGGGCTCTTCAAGGATTTCAAACTCTGCATCAACAGTGTCGACGCCTAATTGATCAAGTGCCGCATCTTTCGCCTCTTCGACGGTGCGGCCGGTGATTTCCACCCACTCCATTTGGTACTACCTCTTCTTCTTGCGCGCCCGAGGCTGCAACGGCGGCGATGACGTATCGCTGGCGTCGGACGAGGGGGTCGACGGTGTCGACGCTTCGCGATTCTCATTCTTTGATGAATCGCTGCCCTTGGTGTCTCGGGAACTGGTTGTGGTGCGGCCGGTTGTCCGGCCGCCCTTGGAGGCTCCAGCTTTGGCTGGTGCCTTGGTCGAACCCTTGCCTGCGCCACCCTTGGACCCTGCGTTCTTCGCGGGGCGAGAGGTTGCGCTGATGGACTTCGACTTGGACTTTTGTGCCTTGGGGGCAGCCTTGGGCTGCACTCCAAAGCCGAAAAGATGCTTCCAGGACTTGGTGCCGTCTGGGGCACTAATGCCATAGATGCTCTTCGAAATGAACGCCTGCTGACCGATTCGGTAGAGGTTCGATACGGCGAAGTACAGAACCAAACCGGCAGGAAGACCGAACGAAATCACCGGCAGGAAGAACGGCATGATCTTCATGATCATCTGCTGCTGGTTATTGGTTTGAGCTCCTGGATTACGGCCTTGAATTTGTCGCTGCTGAATGAAGCCGCTGATGGCAACAATCACAATCAGCACGAAGAACGGCAGGGCGTGTCCGATGCCCTGCTTCATTGCTTGACTCGCGCTCTCTGACAGATCGAGGCCAAATGCCTCCATCTGATAGGAGGTCGAGAGATTTTGGTACATCTTCGTGGAAGGATTGATCCACGCTGGATCGAACACGCGTTCGAACGCTGGTGCCTTTGTTGGCGTGAGGCCGTGGCTGAACTGATTCGCCACCCAACCGACGTCGGCGCCGAGATCGCTCACTCGACGAGTGAGGCCCCGCAGCACTTGGTACAAGACCAGGAAAACCGGCATCTGCACCAAAAGGGGCAAACAGCCCCCCAGTGGGTTGATGCTGTTTTCCTTATAGAACTTCAGAAGTTCTTCGTTGAGTTTCGTTCGATCGTCTTTGTACCGGGTCTGAATCTTCTTCATTTCCGGCTGGAGTTGCTGCATCACCATCATCGAGCGCGTGCCCTTGAGGGTCAGCGGCGTGACGATGATCATCACCACCAATGTCAGGAGGATGATGGCAACGGCATAGTTCCCGGTGATGTCGTAGAAGAACGCCAACACTGACGCGAAGGCTTTAAAAAACGCTTCCATTAACTAGGCGGCCTTCCTATCGGGAACGGGATCCCATCCTGAACCACCCCAAGGATGGCACCGGCCCAGTCGTCGAATCGACAACCAAGAACCCCGCACGAACCCATGTACCTCGAGTGCTTCGAGGGCGTAGGACGAACAGGTCGGGACGTAACGGCAGGGCGAAACCCGGCCGGCAAACAACCATTGATAGCCGCGCACACCCCGTGCCGTCAGACGCGCAGGAAACGACGGGCGATGCTCGGGGTCAGTCGCGCGCGACAAATCGTGGTTGTGCCCACAGACCGCGTTCATTGGGAACTCCCAACAAGACGATCGAGGCAACTCTCAACGTCGGCCAGAAGGACCGACCGGTCGGCTTCTGCCGCTCCAGGCTGAATGGCAAAAAGCCAAGAACCTGAGGGAAAAATCGGGCTTTCAGCCGCTCGAAGCTCCCCAAGGTGGGCGCGCACTTGCCTGCGCAGGCGATTCCGCACAACGGCAGTACCGACCTTGCGGGACACGGCGAACGCGACTCTCGGCGGCTCGTCAACAGACACCGACGACGCCAACATGGTTACCGCCACCGTGCCACTACGAACCCGACGACCGCGCCGCCGCAGTTCTTCGAACGTGCGGCGATCACGAATTCGCCAGATCAGGCCGACAGCCGTTTGCGGCCCTTAAGGCGGCGTGATCGCAGAACGTTGCGACCTGCACGGGTGGCCATGCGGGAACGGAAGCCATGCTTCTTCGCCCGGCGGCGGTTATTGGGCTGGAACGTACGCTTCACGAGGGGCCTCCGCGACCTGGAGACCCGGTAGGGATCCGGCAGATCGTTGATTCTTTGACAAGGGTTGTGGTGTGGAAACGGGCCCGGCCTGACGCGTGCGCAAGGAGCCCGACACCTGTTCGAAGGACAACGCTAGAGGGTAGAGACCAGATGCAGCAACACCGGTGTCGTGCTACGGTCCCACGCCCATCCACAGGGCCTCGATAACGGAGCTCCAACGGTGGGGTACACCAGTGCTGAAGGGCGGCAAACCACTCCGTGTGGACAGCGGTCGACTTTTTCCACAAGTGTGCATCTTGTTGTGGAACCAAACCCATTGTCAGGGGCCGTCGTGCAGGTGGACCAAGCCGAACAGTTGTGGACGAAGTGCACGATCGCTTTGCGCGAGCAAGTCTCCGAGGCGGTGTGGATGACCACGTTCTCGATGGTGACTCCACTCGACCTCGACGGAACCGTGCTTTCGGTTGCCGTGCCCAGTTCTGTCGTCAAAGAACGACTCGAGACGCGCTATCTCACCCTTGTATCTGGCGCTCTCGCAGACATTGGACAAAGCGATGTTTCGCTTTTCATCCACGTCAAAACCGACGTCGCACCCCCAACGGCAAACTTCTCCCCAGCACCATCCACAGGTGAATCCCCAGATATCCCCAACAATGGGCAAGAGTTGTTGACAACTCCCGCCAATCTGGGGACAACAATGGCTCAATCGACCGAGCTTGGGCTTCCCGTCAACCCTCGCTATACGTTCGATGCCTTCGTCACCGGCACATCGAATCGATTTGCCCATGCCGCGGCGCTCAGTGTTGCCGAAACTCCGGCAAAGTCGTACAACCCGCTCTTCATCTATGGCGACGCCGGCCTGGGCAAGACCCACCTTCTTCAGGCCATTGCCAACTATGTGCGCGAGATCTACCCCGGACACCAGGTTCGGTATGTCTCGACCGAACAATTCCTCAATCAGTACGTCGACGCCATCCGCCAGAACACCATGCCGGAATTCAAGAAGCGGTATCGCGAGATTGACGTCCTCCTTCTTGATGACATTCAGATCATCGAAGGAAAGGAAGGTCTCCAAGAAGAGCTCTTCCATACCTTCGAGTCGCTGTATCAAGCCAACGCCCAGATCGTGCTCTCCTCAGATCGGCCCCCGGATTCTATTTCCACCCTCGAAGACCGGCTCCGCAGCCGCTTCAAGATGGGGCTCATCACCGAGATCAATCCCCCCGAGTTGGAAACCCGCCTGGCCATCCTCCGCAAGAAGGCCGAGCGAGAGCCCATCGCTCCGCCCCCCGATGTCCTTGAATTCATTGCCTCAAACATCACCAACAACATCCGTGAACTCGAGGGCGCGCTCATCCGAGTCTGCGCATTTGCCAGCCTCACCGGCAACCCCCTCACGGTGGAATTGGCCGAAGGTGTCCTCAGCGACATCCTCACCCACACTCAGCCCCGGCCCATCACGCCAGCGTTGATCCTCGAGAAGACCTCAGAAATGTTCGATTTCACCATCGAGGAAATCCGCGGACAAAGCCGCCGACGACCCTTGGTCACCGCTCGCCAAATCGGTATGTACGTAATGCGAGAAATGACCGACCTCAGTTACCCGGCCATCGCTCGAGATTTCGGCGGTCGAGATCACACCACCGTGATCCACGCCGTCGAGAAAATCAGTGGTCTCATGAAAGAGCGCCGACAGATTTACGACCAGGTCACCGAACTCACTCAACGAATCAGGAACAGTTGATCGTTATGTTCGCCGCGACTGCCTTTTCCCGAACACCCGCGCGTCATTCCGAACACTCGCGCGGTGGACAACCCGGTGGACCAGGGCGCGCGCGCCACTGCATGAATGGGGGACGAACAGACAGTCATCCCCCGCGCTGTCACTCCCGCGGTTCAGACTGTGGATTCCTGTGGATGAGCGTCGGACAACAAAACCTCGGTCACGCTGGGAAAACACCGGTTTGTCCACAATCCACAGCCCTTATTACTACCACTACCTATTTCTCCTTCTTTTTTAAAACAACATCAAGTACGACCGTCTGTCAGGAAAGTGAGCCGACGTGAAGTTCCGTTGTGAGCGAGATCCCCTCGTCGAAGCCATCTCCGTTGCCTCTCGCGGCGTTACCCCGCGTAGCTCAGGCCGCCAAGCCTTAACGGGCCTCAACCTCGTGTTGGTTGGCGACAATCTCCAGGTCACAGGTAGCGACCTTGACCTCACCATCATCGCGACTGCCTCGGTGTCCGGGTCTCGCGATGGAACCGTTCTTGTTCCCGCCAAACTTCTCACCGAAATTGTTCGAAATCTTCCCGAAGGAGCAGTCACCTTCGAGGCGGACGATAACGAAGTTCGTATTGGTTCAGGTCGGTCACAGTTCGCAGTCAAGACCATCGCCATTGATTACCCACCGATGCCCGAAGCCACCGAGTCAGCGGTCACCATCGATGCGACACTGTTGCGTGACGCAATCTCCCAGGTGGTCTCTGCTGCGAGTACCGACGAATCAAGAAAATTTGAACTCACCGGCGTCTCAATTGCGGCTCACGGCACCGGAATTCGCCTTGTCGCTACCGACACCTATCGGCTTGCGATCCGTGATCTTCCCGGAACATCGATTCTCACCGAGGGTCAAAAGGTTCTGGTTCCCTCGTCGGCACTCAAAGAACTCAACCGGCTGCTTTCCACCGCGGAGACCGTCACGATTCGTCTTGCCGAGCGGTATGTCTCATTCGAGGTCGAAGGCGTTCGTCTTGTGAGCCAACTTCTCGACGGAAGCTTCCCCGATTACGAGAATCTTCTTCCGAAAACCGCGGACTCCCACCCGAACCGCCTCACGATCGAGCGCGAAATTTTCCTCGACGCGCTGAAGCGCGTCGGCCTTCTTTCCAAAGAAACAACCAAAATTCGTCTCGACATCAAAAACGATTCTGTCGAGTTGATTGCGGAAACCTTTGATGTTGGCAAGGCCGACGAAGTCATCGACGCGCGGCATGTCGGCGAAGAACTGGAGATTTCGTTCAACCCCGAATATTTACGAGCGGGCATTGAAGCAGCGCCCTCTGACGAAATCACGATTGAAATTGCGCGGCCCACAAGCCCGGTGCTTATTCGAGGCAACGAAACCGACGATTTCTTGTACTTGTTGATGCCGATCCGTAACTGACGTGCGGCTCGCTCGTCTCTGGCTCACCGATTTTCGGTCGTACGCCAGCGCAGATATTTCATTTGCACCAGGACTGACAGCGCTTCTCGGCGCGAACGGCGAAGGCAAAACCAACGTGATGGAAGCGATTGGCTACCTCGCCACACTCTCTTCGTTTCGTGGCGCACCGAACGATGCATTGGTTCGGGCCGGCGCTTCTTCGGCGGTTATCCGCGCCGAGGGTGAACGCGAAGGACGACATCTTTTAATTGAAGCGGAACTCGCGTCAACGGGCCGTGGCCGGGTACAGGTCAACAAACAAAAGTTGGCGCGCACGCGCGATTTGCTCGGCGCACTTCGTGTTTCGGTGTTTTCGCCCGACGACCTTGAGTTGGTAAAGGGGGGCCCAGCGCAACGCCGACAGTATCTCGATGACGCGCTGGTAGCTCGGCGCCCAGCGTTTGACTCGTTGAGATCCGACCTCGAAAAAATTTTGAAGCAGCGCAATGCCTTGTTGAAACAATCTGGTGGTCGGCTCACTCCCGACATTGAGTCGACGCTCAGTGTTTGGGACGCAAAGTTGATTGAAACCGGAGAAGCTCTGGCGAACGCTCGAGACGAATTAGTGACGGAACTCGCTCCTGCGTTGAACCTTGCTTATGAACAAGTTGCTGGTCGCCCGGTGCCCGTCACAACAACCTACGACGCGCCATGGCGAGAACAGGGCCTTGCCGCAGCGCTCGAGGCGGCGCGTCGCGACGAGCTACGCCGGGGCGTTTCGCTCGTTGGGCCGCATCGCGACGATCTCATTCTTCACCTCGACGCGTTGCCGTCTCGAACGCATGCCTCGCAAGGCGAGCAACGATCATTGGCTCTGGCGTTGCGGTTAGCGGCTCATCGTGTTGTTGCCGATGCAACCGGGTCGTCCCCGATCCTGTTGCTCGACGATGTGTTTTCTGAACTCGATCCCGACCGAAGCGCGGCGCTTCTGGCTCATCTGCCACCGGGTCAAACGGTGTTATCGAGCGCGGCGGGATTGCCACCAGGAGCGACGCCCGAACTGGTGTTGCGAGTGTCGGGTGCATCGGTTCGCCCTGAGTAATACGAACGATCGCCCCTTTGTCGGAAGCGATCTCTACACTGCGCCTATGCCCTGGGAACCACTGCCTGACGCCGCTCCCAGTGATCCCGTTTCAATGAACGCCAGCCTCGATCGCATCGTTCGCCATCTCGGCGGACCTTCCGCCGATGTCACCACTCGAGTTTTTGGTCGATGGTCAGACCTCGTTGGCGAGGCCGTTGCCGCACACAGCCGACCAGTCTCGATGCGCGGAACCACACTTGTTGTCGCTGTTTCTGATCCGGCGTGGGCAACGCAACTGCGCTTTCTTGAACACGATCTTGTTGAACGTCTACGAACCGAACTCGGACCAAATGCGATCGACGCGATCGAGGTTCGTGTGCGACCTGAACAGGCCGGCTGACCCTGTTCTCTGTCGTTCGATGCGCGCCATGATGTGCCACCGGTAATACCCGGAAAACACGCGTTGCACTGGTAGGATCGCAGGGCTGTGAAACACACAGTGCTCGCAGTTCACGCAGTACCGAAACCCTGTTTCATGTGCCGTGTGACGCTGTCGTTCACCGTGAACGTTCACAGCAAAAACCCACAGCAAAAGTTGCACGTGTAGGTAACGCAAACAATCCACCGGCGAAGTCCCGGTAAGGGGAAGCCCAGAGCGTGGCGAAAACCACCGAAGAGTACGGCGCAAAAGACATCACGATCCTCGAGGGTCTCGAGGCGGTGCGCAAACGACCCGGCATGTATATCGGTTCGACCGGTCCCGCGGGTCTTCACCACTTGGTCTACGAGGTTGTCGACAACTCCGTCGATGAAGCAATGGCGGGCCACGCCTCTCGTATCGAAGTCACGTTGCTGCCCGACGGCGGATGCGAAGTCGTCGACGACGGCCGAGGCATTCCGGTCGACAAACACCCCGATCCCAAGATGAAGGGCATGAGCGCGGCCGAGGTCGTGCTCACCGTGCTCCACGCCGGCGGCAAATTCGGCGGAGCGGGTTACAAGGTTTCTGGTGGTCTCCATGGCGTAGGCATCTCCGTTGTGAATGCACTCTCGGAGCGAGTCGAAGTCGAGATCGACCACTCGGACAACCGCCACTACATGGACTTCACCAACGGCGGGAAGCTCACCACCAAACTCGAGGTTCGCGGCAAGGCCCCGAAGGGTCGCACCGGCACCACGGTTCGCTTCTGGCCCGATCCCACAATTTTCGACGAAACTGTCTTCCGAGCGCAGACCTTGCTCGAGCGCTTCCAGATGATGGCGTTCCTCAACAAGGGTCTCGAGATCCGATTCCAAGACAAGCGTCCGGAAAGCACCCATACCGAGCCGGTTGTCTTTAAGTACGACGGCGGCATCATCGACTTCGTTCGCCACCTCAACTCTTCGAAAGAAGCGTTGTTTAAGAAGGTCGGCTACTACGAACAGGCCGAAGAAGACCAAGAAGTCGAAATCGCGTTCCAGTGGAACACGGGCTTCAACGCTGACGGGATGCATTCGTTTGCAAACGGCATTGCCACCATCGAAGGCGGCATGCACGAAGAAGGCTTCAAAAAGTCCATCACGAATGTGGTGAACAAGTACGCCAGGGCAAAGTCGCTTCTCAAAGAGAAGGAAGACAACCTCACCGGCGACGACATCCGTGAGGGTCTCACCGCAATCATTTCGGTGAAACTGCGCGATCCACAGTTCGAAGGCCAGACCAAAGGCAAGTTGGGCAACGTTTCCATGCGTTCGTTGGTCGAAAAAGCCACGAACGAACTTCTCGGCGATTGGTTCGAAGAGAATCCCACCGAGGCTCGCAAGATTGTGGGGAAGGCAACCCTTGCTGCGCGCGCTCGTCTCGCTGCACGGAATGCTCGCGACGCAACTCGCCGCAAGTCCGCACTCGAGGGCGCGGGCATGCCCGACAAACTGAAAGATTGCGCAAGTCGTAATCCCGAGGAATGCGAACTGTTCATCGTCGAAGGCGACTCCGCTGGCGGTTCCGCTGTCGCTGCCCGCGATCCCCGCACTCAAGCGATCCTCCCTATTCGCGGCAAGATCCTCAACGTCGAACGCGCTCGCCTCGACAAGATGTTGAAGAACACCGAAGTCCAAACACTCATCACCGCGATCGGTGCAGGTGTAAGTGCGGAATTCGATGTGGAAAAGATCCGTTACGACAAAGTCGTCCTTATGTGCGACGCCGACGTCGATGGTTCTCACATCCGCACACTTCTGCTCACGTTCTTCTTCCGCCACATGAAAGAACTCGTCGAACAGCAGCACGTCTATATCGCTCAGCCGCCGTTGTATTCAACGGTTGTTGGTAAAGAAAAGATCTACCTCAAGGACGATGCTGCGAAGACGGTGTTCTTGAACGAGAAGCCAGAACACAAGAAAGAGTTCCAGCGCCTCAAGGGTCTGGGCGAAATGGACTTCGATGAGCTCGGCGACACCACCATGGATGCCACGAAGCGCACACTGCTTCGCGTGACTGTGGAGCAAGCGGCAATCGCCGACGAGGTTTTCTCGGTGCTCATGGGCGACGACGTTGAATCCCGTAAGCATTTCATTCAGACAAACGCGAAGGATGTGCGGTTCCTCGATATCTGAGGAAGCCGCCCGACGACAGGAACCACAGGCAACAGATGGCCAAGAAGAAGACATCGGACGATGGCGAAAACTCCGGAGACGACACCGGCACAGGTGACGCACCCCCGGTGACATTCGGGACCATCGAGCCAATCGAGATCCAGGAGGAGATGGAACGCTCCTTTCTTGATTACGCCATGTCGGTCATCGTTTCGCGTGCTCTGCCGGACGCGCGCGACGGCCTGAAGCCCGTTCACCGCCGCATCCTTTGGGGCATGTACGACCTTCGTGCTCTTCCCGACCGACCCACCATGAAATGCGCCCGCGTTACTGGCGAAGTCATGGGCAAATACCACCCACACGGTGACTCCGCGATTTACGACGCGTTAGTCCGAATGGGCCAATCGTTTTCATTGCGTCATCCACTTGTGCACCCGAAGGGCAACTTCGGATCACTCGATGAACCACCGGCTGCCGCGCGTTACACCGAATGTCGACTCGCAGCGATGGCACTCGACATGCTCGCCGACATCGACGAAAACACTGTCGACTTTGTTGATAACTATTCAGGTGAGTTCCAAGAACCAGTAGTTCTCCCCAGCCGTTTCCCCAACCTGTTGGTAAATGGTTC
>CAEZXY010000041.1_pt1 | contig 13284 bp, 11 predicted proteins | sample 7265371 | NCBI WGS metagenome assembly CAEZXY01 (sample SAMEA6813920, study PRJEB35770) | freshwater metagenome | biome: Freshwater; feature: Freshwater reservoir; material: water | place: Czech Republic | collected 2017-04-14 | depth 30m m | reverse complement strand
TACGCCTCGTGACCGAACATGAAGTTTCGTTTTACGAGCGCCGCGGCTGGGTACGTGAACGAGAGGTCACGTTGAATTCAGTACCCAACACTGTGATGTTCACTACCCTCACGCCATGAAGATCTCTCCGCTTGCAGGCCATATCGGCGCGGTCGTAACTGACATCGACCTCACCTCGGCGACTCGTGATGACATCACCACCATCAAAACCGCAATCACCGAATACCTCATGCTCGCTTTTCCCGGCCAAGGCCACATGACTGATGAGCAACAAGTTGCATTCACGCTGAACTTCGGTGACCCCTACTTCCATCCGATTTCGCGTGCGATGGGGGCAACGGACTTTAAGGCTGGGCGAATTATCGATGACGTTGATCATCCGCCCTACCAAGACAAGTGGCATACCGATGTGAGTTGGGACCCGGAACCGCCGACATTCGGCAGTCTTCGAATGATCGAACTGCCCGAGCGTGGCGGCGACACGGCCTTCTCATCCACCTACGCCGCGTATGACGCGCTCAGTGAACCCATGAAACGCTCTCTTGACGGCCTCACGGCGTGGCACAGCTTGGGCGATGAACTGGCATTCCGTTCGAAGGCAGGTGATGAGGTCGTCGACAAAACATTGAAACTCGTCCCCGGCGCGACCAACCCGGTCATCGGCACACATCCAGTAACCGGCAAGAAGTTCATCAACGTGAATTCAGAATTCACTTCGCACATTAATGAATTGAGCAAGGCCGAAAGCCGCGCCATTCTCGACTTTCTGGTGGCCCATTGTGCCAATCCCAATTTCGGCGTCCGTTGGAAGTGGACCGTTGGCGACGTTGTTCTGTGGGACGAACGCCCGACACATCATTTCGCAGTTGCCGATTACTACCCGCAGCGTCGTGAGATCATTCGCGTCAACGTCCGCTAATTCAAATTCTGTTGAACGACCTAGAGCCGACCTAGAGCCGGATCAGCGGAGAAACTGGCGGATGAACTTCCAGTAACCGGCCGCAGCTGCGTCGAGGAAACTCAACGACTCTGGGATCGGAAAGTTCTTTGCATCGAGCCGATTGGACATGAGCCGGGCAAGTTCTTTATCGCCAACTGTTCGAGCCGACTGAACGGCGCGGCGACGTTCACGAAGCCAGCGACGGTGCGAGAACAACCAGCCCCAGCCATGAACCTTTTCTTTGAACCATCCGCTCCGCAAGCCAATCAGAGCCATCGCCACTTCGGAAGCAGCGATAAGTGGAGCGAGAAGCCACAAGGTTCGTGAATCCCAACAGGTAAAGAGAAAGATCAACCTGTTTCGCTCGACGAGATACATCTTGTTCGTGACACGCCCGAACTCGTAGCGATGGCATCCAATTGCATCCGGCACGTAGTGCACCCGAAGCCCTTGCTGCCAACAACGCCAACTCATGTCGGCGTCTTCATGGAAGGCGAAATAGTGGGGCTCGTAGCCATCGAGCATTTCCCAAACTTCGCGGCGCAACATCACGAGGGCAGCCATTGCTCCGGCGACATCCTTTTCAATTGCGTGTGTGGCCGCCGGTTCTCCAAAACCACCGACCCAACTAAATCCCAAGAAGTGAATGTCGTTACCCGCCGAATTCAACGTGGCGAGATCGTCACCCAGTCGAATACTTCCGCCGGCGATACCAACAGTCGGATCGTTCACCACTTCGACTAGTCGAGCAAGAGCGTCGGGCTCCACCACAAGATCGCCATTGGCCATGACGAGATAGTCGCCGGTCGTAAATGATGCACCGAAGTTGCAGCCCGGGGAGAAGCCGAGGTTTTCTCCCTCACCCACAACAGTGAGACCCGGGGTGCCTCGGAGTCGCTCGACTGCGCCATCGGTGCAGCCGTTGTCAACAAGCACAACGTCGATATCGACTCCCTGCGACGCAAGGAGCGCGTGGACTCCGCGCTCTAACCAGGGTTCGTCTTTGTACGACAGCACGACTGCGCTGACTTTCGGATTCATCGACGCGACAACCCAAGAACGCTCAGGAAGAAACTGCCCATGATTGTTTCGACGCCAAGAACCGAAAGTGTTGCAGCGGGAACTGCGAGGCGGATTGCATCTCTCGCATTCAGCGCGCCAAAGTCCGTTGAACCCCAATGAACCAGGCCATAGATCGCCAGTGCGAATCCGGCGAAGAACATCGCCAAACCGATGATGAGCCCTCGTTCGAGATTCAGCACTCGAAATGCCTTTTGCATTCCTGGCGATGGGGGCATCAATCCTTCATTGGCAACAAATGCCCGAGAAAACGCTGCGAACAAAATTGCTTGAAACCCGATAAGCACGGCGGCCATCGAATACACCAGCGCCGAGACATCAAGCGCGTGATCTCCGACGTTGATCGGGCCCCTGAGCAGGGCACCACCCAGAATCAGGCCCAGAAGGAACACGACAATGCCCGGGTAGAGAAACAGCCACTTGGGGCTATACAGCAGTAGGAATCGAAGATGTCGCCATCCGTCGCGCCAAGTGCGCAAGTGAGGGGGGCGGCTCCGCCCATCAGGCGAAAGCGTCGTCGGGACTTCGACGATAGTGAGCTTGTTCAACGTGGCCTTCACAACCATTTCGCTTGCGAATTCCATGCCAGTTGTTCGTAAATCAAGTTCGAGAATTGCATCGCGCCGGAATCCGCGTAATCCGCAGTGGAAATCCTTCACTGGGCTGCGGAAGAGCACTCGGCCAACGGCAGTCAGTACAGGATTGCCGAGGTAACGATGAAGCGCAGGCATCGCTCCCGGCGCAATACCGCCAGCGAATCGATTCCCCATCACGAGCTCTGCGCCACCACGAAGCGCTTCGACGAATGGGCCCAAATTGGAGAGGTCGTAGCTGTCATCGGCATCCCCCATGATGACAAACGTGCCCTTCGCGTCGGTGATACCTGCGATCAGTGCAGCGCCATACCCGCGTGTTGGTACGTCGACGACACGAGCGCCTTCACTGCGTGCAATGTCTTGAGAACCATCGGTGCTTCCGTTGTCAGCGATAACAACTTCACCATCAATTCCCAATTCGTTCATCGAAGCTCTTGCCTTACGAATACAGACCGCAAGGGTCTCCGCCTCGTTGAGGCAAGGGAGGACGACGCTGAGTTCCATGAGTGTCGATACTACGCGAGTAGGCGCTTCAATCGATGAGACCGAGTTGGCGTCGAATTGAATGATGGTCGAGATAGTCGATACAGCGAGCGATTCGACCAGTTGTGGCCAGTACGCCGATCATCGCACCGTCGATCGTCACGAATTTCCCCGTGCCTTCGCGATCGCCGATTGCCTCGAGTTGTGTGCCGGTCATTGTGTATTCGATGACGAATCGTTCTGATGTCGCTTCGTCTCGACCCACGCTTCGCTCTGAGATGACATCGTGATCTCTCACTGAAAACTCAAGATCGGGGTAACCACGCAGGGACCGCTCGACCATGGGGCGAAGTTCGTCAGCACCCACATAGGTAGCGCCCGCTGACATCTGATGGATGCCGTCATCGGCATACAACTGCACGATGGCATCGGCATCATGCGAGTTCCATGTTTCGGACCAGAGTTGCGCGAACGGCTGGCTCACTCGGGGTCCTCCTGGCACGGACACTCTTGGGAAACGGTTGGTGGGGCGGGTGGGGATCGAACCCACGACCAAGGGATTATGAGTCCCGCGCTCTGACCACTGAGCTACCGCCCCTTTGGCCAATCTTGCTCCGGGGGTGGGGCTCGAACCCACGACCCTCTGATTAACAGTCAGATGCTCTGCCAGCTGAGCTACCCCGGAAAGGAAAGGTGAGGATAGCAGCGGCCCCGAACCCCTCTGTCCGGACCGATCATGCCGTCGGCGCCTCACCCCTGATGTCAGCGAGGATCTCTTCAGCCGTCAGATCAAAATCGGGATTGAATTCAAGGCCCGGCTCCCATGTTGGCTCAGGCTGACGGCGACGAGCGGCAACCACAAACCCCAATGTCGCCGCAATGAGTCCTCCGAGGACCACTGCCAGGAACCGAATCATCAGTCGACCTCGAAGTAGTCGCGCAATCGCTGACTGTGTTGAGGATTGCGCAGTTTGGCAAGGGTCTTGGTCTCAATCTGACGAATTCGCTCGCGGGTTACACCGAATTCTCGACCCACTTCTTCGAGAGTGCGGGGTTGTCCATCGACAAGACCGAATCGCATGCGCAGAAGATCTCGTTCGCGATCGTTGAGTTCGTCGAGCGCTTCCTCGATGGCCTCGTTCAGCATGTGACGAGTGGCGGCGTCGTCAGGCGTTTCGAGACGATGGTCTTCAATGATGTCTGAGAGGCTTGAATCTTCTCCCTCTCGTAACGGCGAATCGAGCGAAAGCGGATCGACTGCGATGCGCTTTAACTCACGCACCCGTTCGACGGTCACTTCGAGCCGAGCGGCGAGTTCATCGTCGGTTGGTTCGCGCTCAAGTTGCTGAGTCATCTCGCGCGAGACACGCATCTGCTTGTTGATGGCTTCCATCATGTGCACCGGGATGCGGATGGTGCGCGCTTGATCGGCGATCGCTCGGGTGATGGCTTGACGAATCCACCAGGTGGCGTAGGTCGAGAATTTGAAGCCCTTCGTCCAATCGAACTTTTCTACCGCGCGCATGAGGCCGAGGTTGCCTTCTTGAATGAGATCAAGAAGTTGCATCGCTCCCCCGCCTGCATAGCGCTTGGCAATCGAAACAACGAGACGAAGATTGGCCTGCGTGAGTTCTGCTTTCGCGTCTTCGCCTTTGCGGGCAACGCGCTTGAGTTGCATACGCTCGGCTGGATCTAGGGACTCGAGCGCATTCTCCGCGGCGAGATCGGCGAGGCGTTCCGAGGCCGCCATTCCTCGTTCGATCTGTTTCGCCAAGACCACTTCCTCGGGTCCGGTCAGAAGCGATACCCGCCCGATTTCACGCATGTACATGCGGATCGGATCAGAGGTGGCACCGGTTTGTGAGTTGAGTCGCATCGTGGCCTTTGTGGCCGGACGGAAGCGAGCCCGAAGTCGTCGCTCAACCAGATCATCGTCTTCAAGGTCGTCGAGGAGTGGATCGTGGGCAATGATCACGATCTCTTCGACATCGGCGAGCAGCAACGCTTCGATTTCCTCGGCGACGGGAACGGCATCATCAAGAGTCACGCCGTTCTCAGCCAATCGCTCGCGCAGTTTCTCGATTGCATCGGGAGTTGGGTCGCCATCACCCAACGCTTCGATTGCTTCGTCGCCAGTAACGACGTTGTCGACGCGAGCCAAGCCTTTCGCAACAAGGCGAGTGAACGCCGCGTCGTCGATCGCTTGTACAGAGTCGGACCCAGACTTAGACATGGCGTACATCGCCGTGATTGACCGGACCCGTGGTGGCGCCGGTTTTATCAACCGTGCCGACTTCGGCTTCGGTCAGCCAGGCCAACAGGTCATACATCGCTTCCATATCGAGATCGAGCGAACCCTCTTGTTCGCGTAGATCCATAATCCGCAGATTCAGCCAGCGAATTGCTTCACCCACCTGAAAGGGGTCCGAAGCGACCCGAGCTTCGGCCTGCAATGCCGCCATTGAGGCATTCGCTGCGTCGTCGACCAGACGAATCAACACGCTTTGCACGGTGGATTCTGGTTCTTCGACGGCGAGTCGTTGAAGGAGATCGCCCGCCACCGGATCATCGGCCGCAGCCATTTCGATGGCGTCGGCCACCGATGATGTGGCCCTCAAGGCCCGATAGGCGGTGGCGGCAACCCGATCAGGGAACAGCACTTCATCGAGTAACGGCGTAATGGATCCCGGATCCCAGATGAGGTGACGCAGGGCTTCAGTTGCTGCTGTGTCGCGATGAATCATGGGGCGCGACTCGCGCTGCGGTCGATCTGCCGTGGTGTTGCCGCGCGACCCCGGCCCCGAGCCAGCAGGTCCGCCACTTGCCGGGGCGGGGCGACGGTTCCGAAGTTGATCGGGGTCGAGTCGCAAACGTGCTGCGACCTCGAGCAGGTACTGATCGCGAACAATGTCGCTCGGATGTTCGAGGATCACGGCCATTGCCGCGTCGGCCGCCCGGGCCCGATGCTCGGGAGTGTCGAGCGGCGAGGAATCGAGCACCCGATCAAGCCGGAACTTGAGGAACGGTTTTGCTTCAGCAATCGCAGCGGCCAAGCCTTCGGGATCTGACTGCGCGAGTTCGGCAGGATCAACACCACCAGGGAAGACTGCAACAGCAACATCGAGGTCGTACTTCTTTTCCCACGTGTACACCCGAGCGGCGGCGTTCTGCCCAGCGGCATCTGCATCGAACGCCAGAACGACACGCTGAGCAAAACTGCGCAACAACTTCACGTGGTCTTCGGTAAGCGCAGTTCCACAGGTCGCCACCGCGCGCGGCATGCCTGCTTTAAAGAACCCGATGACATCGGTGTAGCCCTCGCAAATGATTGCTTCATCGGCTTTGACGATGTCGGCCTTTGCCATGTGCAACCCGTAAAGCAGTTTTGACTTGCCGTAGATCGCGCTATCGGAGGAGTTCTTGTACTTCGCTCCGTCGACTCCCGGCATGATTCGACCGCCGAACCCGACTGTTGCTCCGGCGACATCGTGAATCGGGAAAATTATGCGACCGCGAAACGCGTCGGTTGGACGATTGCGACTGTTAATGAAACCCAAACCGGCTTCAACAAAGACATCGTCGGGAACTTTTAGAGCACGAGCGAGTTCGTCCCAACCTTCGGGAGCCCAACCGATACCGAATGTGCGAACGTCGTCGCCATCGAGCCCCCGCGAACGGAGATACCCGCGAGCTGCAGCGGCATCAGGAGAGGACAACAAGCGATCGTGATACCACGCACTCGCTTTCGTTACCGCGTCGAGCAACTTCGTGCGCCGTTTACGACCTTCGTTCTGAACTTCGTCGGTATACCGAAGGGTGACGCCCGATTTCGAGGCAAGTTTTTCGACGGCGCCTACAAAGTCGAGATGTTCGACCTCGCGCACGAAGGTGATGACATCGCCCTTGGCCCCGCAGCCGAAGCAGTAATAGAGCTTCTCCTCGGCATTGACCGAGAACGAGCCCGACTTCTCCTGATGAAAGGGACATAAGCCCTGCCAGCGGCGACCGACCCGTTTGAGCTGCACATGCTCAGAGATGACCGCGACAATGTCGGTGGCATTCCGCACTGCTGCGATGTCATCGTCCTGAATGCCCACGTAACCCTCCGGGGCGGACGGTAGCAGCGAGAAGGGTCAGACCAACCGGGGCAGGAGATACCCGGGAAGATCGGCGATGGCGACGCGCTCTTGTTCCATGGAATCTCGCTCACGAACGGTGACCGCTTGGTCCTCAAGGGTGTCGAAATCGACGGTGACACAGAACGGAGTGCCCAGTTCGTCCTGGCGGCGATATCGACGGCCAATGGCCTGAGTCTCGTCGTAGTCACACATCATGAGCGGCTGGAGCATTCCAAGCACCTCTCGGGCCACTGGAGTGAGCTCATCCTTCTTCGAGAGCGGAAGAACCGCCACCTTGTAAGGAGCCAAACGCGGATGCAGGCGAAGGACGGTTCGTAGTTCTCCTCGAACTTCTTCCTCGTCATAGGCAGCCAGGAGGAACGCCATCATGGTGCGCGTTGCTCCGGCAGCGGGCTCGATCACGTGTGGGCGATAACGAATGTTCAGGCCCTGATCGAAGTACTCAAGTTTCTCGCCTGAATGAAGGGAGTGCTGGGTGAGGTCGTAATCGCCACGATTGGCGACGCCCTCGAGTTCGCCCCAACCCCACGGGAACAGGAACTCGACATCGGAGGTACCCGATGAATAGTGACTGAGTTCGTCGGCATCGTGGGGACGCATGCGCAAACGGCTTTCGGGAATACCGAGATCGATATACCAGCGATAACGCTCGGCGCACCAATACTCGTACCACTTCTGCGCGTCTTCAGGCGGAACAAAGAATTCAAGTTCCATCTGTTCAAACTCACGCGTCCGGAACACGAAGTTTCCAGGCGTAATTTCGTTCCTGAACGATTTGCCGATCTGAGCGATACCGAACGGCGGCTTCTTGCGACTGGTCTGCAGCACATTGGAGAAATTGATGAACATGCCTTGCGCTGTTTCGGGGCGCAGATAGGCGACAGCGGCATCGGACTCAACCGGGCCAGCCTGAGTCTTGAACATGAGATTGAAGTTGCGGGCTTCGGTAAACGAATCTTTCTCGCCACACGACGGACAGGTCGTTGGATCTTCTAACTGGTCTTCACGGAACCGTTCATGACACTTGCGGCAGTCGACGAGCGGATCAGTGAAATTCTTGAGATGTCCCGAGGCTTCCCAAATTGCGGGCGGCGAGAGAATTGAGGCATCGAGGCCAACAACGTCGTCGCGCATTTGCACCATCGAACGCCACCAGGCGTCCTTGACATTGCGCAGCAACTGAACGCCAATGGGCCCGTAGTCATAGGTGGAACGGAACCCGCCGTAGATCTCGGCTGACGGGAACACAAAGCCCCGACGCTTGGACAAATTGACGATCTTCTCCATCAAGGAGACGTCATTGGGTACCGATGACTCAACGGGCATAACCGGTGAGGTTACTTGCCAGCAGGCGGGGTCACTTCCACGATGCCGCGTGAGATGTAGTCATCGATCGTTACCTCGTCACGGCCAAGGAGATCACGACAAATCGCAACGCTGTGTTCGCCAAGCCAAGGAGCAGGTGATTCCACCGGTTCGGTCATGCCACTGGCAATGAATGCGGGGCCTTCGAGTGTGAAGACACCAACGCCGGGCTGATCAATTTCGACAAGGAATCCGCGTTCGATGAAATGCTCATTCACGAGGAGATCGGGTGAGGTCAACATTGGACCAGCAGGAACGCCGACGGCCTGGCATGCATCGGCAATCTCGAAACGATTGCGTGACATTGCCCACTCTCCGATGATCGCATCGAGCTCGGCGGCAGCGGCAGTGCGATCGGCGAAGGTCAGATAGCGAGCATCAGTTGCCAGTGCTGGTTGACCAATAACGCCACAAAGAGCGGTCCAGTCGGCATCGTCTCGGCAACTAATGGCGACCCACATTTCGGCGTTCTCATTGCCGGTCGCATCGATCTCGGATGCACAGCGATACATCGCGCCAGGCGCTGCTTGCTCGGAATGAACTCCCATCGGACGAACAGAACCGGGCTCGATCGATTCGGCGGCCAGCAAGTCAGCGATCGAGCCGACCACCGCTTCGCACTGCGCGATTTCGATATGACCACCAAGGACCGTGCCACGAGAGCGACCGATGAGAGTGGCCAGCGCACCACATGCCGACAGACGGCCAACGAAATGGTCGGGAAAGACCGAGGCAGTGCCGGCAGGCTCGTCTTCGTTTTCGTAGGACCACAGGAACGAAACACCACCGGGGGCTTGCGTGCTCGGACCGTATCCACGCCAATGCGCCCAAACGCCGCGAGAACCCATGAGTTGGCTGGCAACCATGGCAACCCCGGGATTGGCCGCGGAAAGATCTGCGTAACCGATGCCTAACGCATCCATCGCTCCAGTGGTGACGTTTTCGATCACAACGTCGGACTCTTTCACCAGATCGAGAAGAAGCTGACGGCCCTCGGGGAACTTTGCATTCACGCCAAAGCCGCGCTTCGAGCGACTCGATGACGCGAATGACGGACCCATTTCGGTGCCAGTCACCACTCGGATGAAGTCATAGTGCGAACGAGTTTCGATCTTGATGACATCGGCGCCGTACTCGCCAAAGAGTCGACCGGCTTCAACGCCCACGGCACCCTGGCCGAAGTCCATGACACGAAGTCCGACAAGTGGCAACGATGGAGCACTCTTCGCTTTTGCGGTGCGCTTCTCTCCGAGAGATGCAAAGACCTGCTCGTTATGTTGGCCAATTGTCGGCGGCGGTGTTTGCGGGCCAACGCGGTTGCCGTTGAATTCGAAATATCCCGAAGCCATTTGGGCGACCACACCAGGAGCAAGTTCCATCGACTGGAACGTTCCGCGTGAATCGAAATGCTCATTCGAGAGGGCGCGGGGAGCGTCGTAGACCGGCGTGCAAACGATGCCGCGTTCTTGCGCTTTAGCGGAAACTTCCTCGACTGAAAGGTCGGCAAAGAGTTCTTCGTAAAGCGGATTGAGAATCGCATCGGCAATGGCGAATCGGCCGGGGAAGGATTCGTATTCCTCGTCTTGCAGGTATTCGGGTTCGCCAAGCCACGCCCGCATCTCACGCCACTGCGGTGGACTGAGGACGATCAACCGCACATAACCATCGCGACATTTGAAGATTGGATAGACAGGACCAGAGCCGTTGCGGAACTCAGGCGTGGCGTTTCCGGCAAGCACACGCGCGGTGTAGTTAGGCAACGACCAGTCGGCACATTGTGACAAGGATTCGTTGAGAGAAATGTCGAGAAGCTGACCGGCGCCGGTTTCTTCTCGTTGCCACAGAGCGCACAGCGTCGCCCAGGTGGCCACTGAAGCAGCCACATCGTTGCTGAACTGACTCGGAGCAGGAAGCGGTTCACGATTGAATGCTCCGGCCTTGAAGGTCATGCCCCCAGTTGCCGACAGAACCTGATCGGTAATGACTCGACCCGCCCATGGACCGGTGAGGCCGTAAGGGGTCACCGCAGCAACAACGAGATGCGGGTGATTGTCGGCAACCATCTGCACCGAAAGACCAGGAGCAACTTCGGGCCCCGAGGTCACGACGACATCGGCATGGTCGAGAAGTTCATGCAACTTGGCGACATCGGCCGCAGCACTGAGATCGAGCGCTACGCCCAGCTTGCCTGCATTGTTCACCGCAAAGGACAGCGAGATTCCTTTGCGCACGGGCGCGTAGTGGCGAGCCGGCGAACCTTCAGGTGATTCGACCTTGATGACCTCAGCGCCGAGATCGCTGAGGAGCCGTGGGCACAGCTCGCCGTTGATCACCGTGAGATCGACAACGCGCAACCCTTCGAGCGGCCGACGACTCGCTCCCCCACTGCCATTCGACGAGTTCGTACTCTTTGGTGCGTTGGTCGTGTTGCTCATTTCGTCCCCCGGATCACGCGGCCTTCGAAGGGGGGAAGGTAGCAGGGGCACGGGCCGGCGGCCGGCTCGCAAGTTCTTCGCCGGTGGCTTTGAGAACCCGAAACTCACCCTCTTCGTCGAGTTGTGTGCTCCAACCCGGCCGGTGGATCACCCCGTGATGATGACGACATAAGGCGACGGCATTCTGCAGATCGGATTGACCACCGAGTTCCCAGGCAATTACGTGATGAATATCGCATGAGCGTGGGCCCGCCGTGCAACCTGGGTAACGACACCCTTGGTCTCGGACAAACACTGCTTGTCGTTGCGATGAGGTGAACTCTCGTACCGATCGGCCGTGGTTCAACACTCGCCCACCGGCGGTGATCAGGCGGCTCATGGCTGAATCACAAGTGAAGACTCGTGACATCGCAGCAGACAGCACGCGACCATCCAGTGTCGTGGCGGTACCGAAGACGTTGGTGAAGCTCTCAACAAACCAGGCCCGCTCTATTGGTCCGGCCCGATGGCGCTCGAGATACGAATCGAGTTCTTCCCGAGTGCGGATGCCAGCACCTCGGAGCGACAGCGACCACATAGTCGGGAGATCGATCACCACGCTCACATTGGGCCGCTGGCGACCAGCGTCTCCGTGACGTTGGTGATTGTCTAGATAAAACGCACAGAGCGCGACCAGCGCGTCGGCTCGACGTTCCGCCGCGAGCCGTGTCTCGCCTTCGTCGTCTGCCCGTTCGGCCACTCGTAATGCGGCCTCGATGACTGCAGCGCTATCGGGATCGAATCGGCCATCGAGCACCGCTAGGTCGTCAAGCGTTCGGCTGAGAAACAGCGACCGCTGTGGGAGTTCTTCGAGCGCGGAACCAAGCCCCAAACGTGCAGCTTCAGCTTCGAGTTCGGCGTCGGCCCATTCGACCCAATGACGAAGGGCCATACGCGATTCGTGCGTGGACAAGCCAGCGAGCGCCCGCACAGTTTCCTCGTCGTGAAGTGAGAATCGTTCCACGTGCCGATCAGGAATGATCGCAACCGCTGCATCGATGACTGGTCCGGCGATATCACCGCGCACCCACGCGTCGCCAAGACTGCGCCAACGCGCCAATCGTTCGGCACGACGCGAGGCACGTCGAGCATCGGCATCGGTCAATCCGCTTCGATGACGCAGCCATGTGGCCATTGATCCGGCGCCATCGAGTTCGTGCAAGCCAGCCGAAACAAAAGCTGCCTCGGCCAGCGCTACGCGCGCTGTGAGCGCATCGAGCAGTCCGCGAACATCAACGAGTGCGTCGCCGTCGATCGGCACCACGAGTTCGTGAATCGCCCGCGCCAGATCTTCAAACTGCGAAGAAACTCTTTCGATCAGCGCTGTTCGTGACTCCATACGAGGAACCTACCGAACACCAGTTCGAACCCCAATGGTCCATTTGGATCATTAATGAACAACTCAATGATCGAGAACGTTCACCGATCGCAGTCGTCGTTCCAAATGATGTTCCACCGCGCGTGTGGCTAATTGGTCAACCTCATGCACCACTGCAGCCGCATCGGGAGATTCGCCCGCCGCCAACGCCTCGTTTAATTCGCCGCCCAGGATCTGACGCAACAGCACGACCGCTTCCGGCGTAACCGGCGTACCCCGTCGACATACCCGACAGAGCAAGCCACCACTTTCGACATCGAAGGCAACCAGGGGCACATCGTCAGCACCGCACTGCACGCACGAATCGACTTCAGGCCGGTAGCCCTCGAGGGCCAACACCTTCCAATAGAACGCAGGCGTCACTAACGGTGAAGCGGAACTCTCGAGTGTTCGCAACGCACCCAGCAGCATTCGGTAGAGCTGGGGGTTGACTTCACCTTCTTGCGCGAGCTGGTCTGCCACTTCCAGCATTGACACTCCGCGACCAATGCGATCGAGGTCTTCGCGAATCGCGCGAAAGTTGTCGACGCTTTCCGCTTGCGTCACGAGATCGAGTTCGCGTCCTTCGTAGAACTGCAAGACGCAATGGCTCATTGGCTCGAGGCGCGATCCAAACTTCGACTTTGTCTTGCGTACCCCTTTGGCGACGGCGCGCACTTTGCCGCGGTCTTTCGTCAGGAATACAACGATGCGATCGGCCTCACCAAGTTTGTAGGTGCGAAGCACGATTCCTTCATCGCGATGAATCGTGCCTTTTCCCATGTCGTATGCCGATCAGGCTTCGGGGCTCAAGCCACCGAATCGACGGTCTCGCGCTTGGTATTCGCGC
>CAEZXY010000032.1_pt1 | contig 15176 bp, 12 predicted proteins | sample 7265371 | NCBI WGS metagenome assembly CAEZXY01 (sample SAMEA6813920, study PRJEB35770) | freshwater metagenome | biome: Freshwater; feature: Freshwater reservoir; material: water | place: Czech Republic | collected 2017-04-14 | depth 30m m | reverse complement strand
TTCTTTCGGTTCATATGGCATTCCCATTGGACCTCCTGCGTGGTCGAATCGAAGGGTACATCGCCGAATCGCTTTAAATCGTTCGGATCAATGAGAGGGGCGAATCACCTTCAACGTTGCAGGAGCGATCTCGCTCGTGGTGACAAGTCCGGATCCATCAGGAAGGAAAGTGATCGCCTCGCCTTGGGGCTCGGGGAACGGCATCGTGCACCCCGTGGAGGCGAGGGCGGTTATGACGTCGTTGTTGACGACGCGTGCGAGTCGGATGGATCCGTATGTGCGTATCGCTGTTAGGCCATTGTCAGCAGACAAATTGGCGTCGGTGACAAGACCGGGATTATCGGCGAGCGAAGCGATTGGATGGAGAATGGTCCCATCGAGCCGGTAGATCGACGCGATGCCGCTTTGCTTCGTGATGATCAGAATCGAACTGTTGGTTGCAACGACAGATTCCGCGTTGTGCGGGCCGTCAGAGTACGTCGCAATGATTTTTTCGGGCGAAATTGTGGCGTTCGCGAGTGTGGGCTCATCGAACAAGTAAAAGGTGACTGATGTTCTTGCGGAAGGATTATCGCCAACATCAGCAACAACGAGTTGATCGCCGTTCGGGCCCGGGCGGAGAGCAATCGCTTCCCAATCGATGTTTGTCGCCGGGGCAAGAGAGATTGTGGCGAGTACGGTCCCATCAAGTCCGAGTGCGTATACCTTGGCGGGATTACCGCTGTCTTCGATCGCCCACACAGTGTCTGCATAAGTTCGACTTGCCGCTAAGCCCGAAATCTCCTCCAGCGATGAGGGGAGCGCCGCACTCACCGTGGTAGAGGTGGTCTGTGCGCAGAGTGCATCGAGGATACTTCTGGTGCCAACTGCGATCGTGGTTGTTGACGTGGTTGTTGACGTGGTTGTTGACGTGGTTGTTGATGGAGCCCGAGTTGTTGTTGTCGGAGCCAGCGTGGTCGTCGTTGTAGGCGCTGGGTCGGGGACCGGGAGGAGTGAACACGCCCCAAGCAGCAGCCCAACCGCAAGGGCGAGGGCAAGAATCGCTGGTTTTTTCGAGCGTGAATAGTAGGTGCTCATGTTTTTGCAACCGTATTGGCCGTTCGAATTGTTACTTCGGTGGCCTTCGAAACGATTTTGCTGACCGCTTTGTCTTGTTCTTGGCCAACTCGGGCGCTCGGATCGATGCAGGGCTCAATTCCCACCCTGTCGGCGGGGTCGTCGAGGCGGTGCGCTTGCCCGGGGAGCAATCGGTTCGGCTGAGTCGGTTTCGGCATCGAGTCGCCGCCAGGCCTCAACCCGCTCGGGTTTGAGCGTCCCGTCGGCCAATGCCGCAGCGACTGCACAACCAGGCTGGCCTTCGTGTTGGCAATCAGCAAAGCGACAGGTGGAAGCTATTTCGTCGACATCGACAAATGTTTCGGCAACGCCATCAGTATCGGCGATTAGCCCAACTGCTCGAATGCCGGGGGAGTCGATGAGGACGCCACCGCCGGGGAGTAGATGAAGTTCTCTCGTTGTCGTCGTGTGCCGACCTTTGCTGTCGCTTTCGCGGACATCGCCGATCATGACGACGTCATCGCCGAGCAGTGCGTTCACGATGCTCGATTTTCCCGCGCCCGATTCACCGAGCAGGGTCACGGTGTCATGACCGATAATCGAACGAATCTCCTCGATGCCAATGCCTTCCTTCACTGAAGTGACGATGACATCGATGCCGGGGTGCGCAGAGCGGACTTCATCGGCCGCTCGCTGAGGGTCGACTTCGATGTCGCCATCTCGCGAAGCTTTGGTGAGGACGACAACTGGTTCTGCTCCAGCATCGCGACTGATGGCTGTGCCCCGCTGTATTCGACCGTCTTTCACGGGGCGGTCAAGTCCGCACACCAGCAACACTTTGTCGATGTTCGCTGCAAGTTGTTGTTCACCATCGCCATGAGCATTGCGGCGACGCAAGAGCGATCGGCGGGGGAGTACAGCGACGATTTCCCCGTTCTTTACTGCAACCCAATCGCCAACCGTTGGTTGCGGCTCAAGACGAAGCGTGAGCATCACAGTTTCCGTTCGGCCTGGTAATGCAAGTACGAGAGCTACACCATGGTGCTGAAGAACTCGTCCTGGTTCAGCACCATGAACGGTTGTGGCGAGAGTCTTCGCCCACGCTGGATCCCATCCGAGGGGAGTCAGCGATTCAAGTGATGCGCTCACGAGTTCAAGATTCCGGCACGTTCCCAGTGGTGACGTAGGTATCGAGTCGCTCCAGCGTCTTTTCCATCGAGCCGAGATTCTTTGCAGGAACCTTCTGACCTTCGAGCAGCCACGGCAACGGGCTTGGTCGCCAATCGAAGGTTTCCGTCACCTTCGTGCCGCCGTCGACTGGTTCAAGTTCATAACGCCACACGTGCTGGCCGATGTGGCGCCAACCGATCTGCTTGCCGTCTTCGAACTCCACCACCTTGTTGCGCATGGTGGCGTGAAAGCTCATCTTCATTCCGAACTTGGCGCCGAGGAACAGACGCGGCGGATTTCCCTTTGCTCCGACGAGGCTCCCGGATCCATCGATGATTGAGTGCTTCGCCGGGTCGGCAAGAACCTCGAAAATCTCCTGTGCCGGGGCTGCAATGACGCGACTTGTGGAGACGTGACGATCTTGCTTGGGAGTGCTCATGTGGACAGTCTCTCAGGCGGTTGCCTTCGATGTGAGTACATAGCGCAACGCCACGTCGATCGTGGGGTGAGCGAAGGCGTAGCCACTGGCCGAAAGTGCGCCGGGGGTAACGCGGGTACTGGTGAACAACAGCGCATCGGCGAGTTCCGGCCCCAGCAGGAGCTTTGGGCCGAAGGAGGGGACCGGAGCAAGCGTGGGGCGGTGCATCGCCTCGCCGAGTGCCTTGGTGAACTCTTTGTTGGTGACCGGAGCCGGCGCCGTGGCGTTGACGGGGCCGCTGATGTCATGGTCGATCAGCCAGCGAATTGCACCGATTTCATCTGCCATCGAAATCCAACTCCACCACTGCTTGCCCGAACCCATGCGTCCGCCGAGTCCAAAGCGGAAGAGCGGAAGCATCTTCGCGAGCGCTCCGCCGTCGGCGGTAAGGACGATGCCGGTGCGCAGGAAGGGAACGCGAATCCCGGAGTCGACGGCAGGTGCAGTCGCTGCTTCCCACTCGACACAGACGTTGGCGAGGAAGTCGTTGCCGGCGGGAGCCGATTCATCGACAGCGTTGTTGCCTGTGTCGCCGTAGAAACCGATCGCTGATCCGCTCACCATGACTGACGGCGGAGCATCGAGCGATGCGAGGGTGTTGGCAAGAAGAGCGGTGCCCTTTGTGCGGCTCTCGAGAATCTCTCGCTTGTACGACTCGGACCACCGCTTATCGCCGATGCCCGCGCCAGCGAGATGCACGACGGCGTCGACACCTTCGAACTTTGCGGCCTCAATTGTTCCGGCGGCCGGATTCCATTCGATTGCATCGGGTGTCGCAGAATTGGGTCGGCGGACAACTGGGATGACCTGGTGCCCTTCTGCGGTGAGAGACGATGTCAGTGCCCGGCCGATGAGGCCCGAGGCTCCGGTGATGGCGATCTTCACGAGGACTCCTGATGATGAGAGATGGGGAGGTGCACAACCGTTAGGGGTGAGGGTATTCCTGATGTCGGGGGAGCGGGCGGTCGGGCGGCGAGTCTGTGCCCGATACGCTCACAACCTCATGAGCACCCGGAAACTGATCCTCTTGGCACTCGCTTGTGGCCTAGCCATCCTCGCAGCGGCCGCAGCGCAATTATTCCTTGCGACCCGCTGAGAGTGCGCTGAGCATCCGGGTTCATCCATTGCGTCCGTACCGGTAGGCTCGGGATCCCCGTAGTCGCGATAGAGGTGGTCCCAATGGCCGAGAACTTCGACGTCGTCATCATTGGCGGCGGTCCCGGTGGTTATGCCGCCGCACTGTATGGAGCATCGGCAGGGTTGAACATTGCGTTGATCGAGAAGAACCGCATTGGCGGCACCTGCCTCAACGTTGGATGTATCCCAGCGAAAGAATTGCTCGAGACCGCGTCGATCCGCCGAGCGATTGAAAGCGCAGCGTCCTTTGGCTTGACGACCTCAGAGCCAGTGCTTGATTTCTCGGTGACCCAAGTGCGCAAGCAGGGAGTCATCGACGGTCTTGTTGGTGGGCTCACCGGGCTTCTCAAGAAGCGCAAAGTCACGGTGTACGACGGAATCGGAACACTGCATGCCGGTCATGTCGTCAAGGTCTCCGGCGGTTCATCGGGCGATCTCGAACTTCATGGCACCAATGTCATCTTGGCTTCAGGCTCGGTGCCGCGCACCATCCCGGGTTTCGACGTCGATGGCGTAACGGTTCTTACCTCCGACGAATTGCTTTCGCTCCAGAAACTTCCAGCAAAAGCTGTTGTGATCGGCGGCGGTGCAATTGGTTGCGAATTCGCTTCCATGATGTCCGACCTCGGTACTGAAGTGACCATCCTTGAAGCGCTTCCGCAGATCCTGCCGGGTTGCGATGAAGATGTGACTCGGGTGGTGCTCAAGTCATTCAAGGATCGAAATATCACGGTGCGCACAGGAGTTTCTGTGCAGGGTCACGATCCAAAGTTTGCCGGTGGAACAACGGTGAAGTTTGGCGAGGGCGAATCGGTCGATGTCGACATGGTTGTCGTTTCGGTTGGCCGTCGTCCCCTTTCGGAAAATCTCGGGCTCGGTGGCACCGCAGTTGTTGTGAGCGAACGCGGTCACGTGGTTGTCGACGAACATTGTCGTACGGGCGAGCCCGGTGTTTGGGCGGTTGGCGATCTCATTGCCACGCCAGCTCTCGCACACATCGGTTTTGCAGAGGGCATGCTGGCCATCCGCGACATGCTGAATGAAGACCCGACTCCTCTTGATTACTCAAAGGTCCCGTGGTGCATCTATTGCCACCCCGAAGTCAGTTTCGTCGGACACACCGAAAAGTCCGCCAAAGAAGCAGGCTTCGATGTCATCGTGAGCAAGCACCGCTACTCAGGTAACGGTCGTGCGCTCATCCTCGGCGAAACCGAGGGAATGGTGAAGGTCATCGCCGAGAAGCGTTCCGACGGAACGGGCGGCCGATTGCTCGGCGTTCACATGGTTGGCCCTTGGGTTACCGAACAACTTGGCCAGGCGTACCTCGCATTGAACTGGGAAGCCGACGTCGACGACGTCGCTGCGTTCATTCAACCTCACCCAACGTTGAGCGAATTGTTTGGTGAGAGCGTCCTTGCTCTCACCGGCCGCTCGCTTCACGGCTGAATCCCGGAGGATTCCATGGCAGAGATTCAACTTCCGCAACTTGGCGAGTCAGTGACTGAAGGAACCATCACGAAGTGGTTCAAAGCAGTCGGTGACTCTGTTGCTGAAGACGAGGTCTTGTTCGAGGTATCGACAGACAAAGTCGATTCCGAGGTTCCTTCGCCAGTTGGTGGAGTCCTTACCGAAATTCGTGTGGCCGAAGGTGACACCGTCGACGTTGGCACTGTGATCGCTGTTGTGGGTGACGGTGCCGGTATGCCTGCTCCTGCTCCCGCCGCTGTGGCTCCTGCGCCCGAGCCCGAACCGGCTCCCGTGGTGGCACCTGTTGTCGAGACAGCACCGGAACCACCTCCCGCTCCCGTTGCCACCCCAGCGCCTGTTGCCGCTCCGACACCTCCGCCTGCGCCTGTAGTGGCTGCAGCGCCGACCCCTGCGCCTGCGACCTCGACCGCTGGTCAGGTGCTTTCGCCAATCGTTCGTCGTCTCATCAGCGATTACGGCTTGGATACCTCTCGAATCGCCGGCACCGGGCCCAACGGTCGAATCACTCGCTCCGACGTTGAACTCGCAATCCGTTCGGGTGTTGCGTCGACAGCTCCTGCATCGTCTGCTCCGGCTGCGGCTTCCAGTGGTCAGCGTCGGGCGACGCCCGCTCCTCGATCGGGCACGGGCGACACTGTCGAACCTCTCAACAACATCCGCCGTCGCACGGGCGAACACATGGTGATGTCGAAGCAGGTTTCGCCTCACGCCTACACAATCGTCGAAGTCGATTACGAGAACATCGAACGAGTTCGCCGGGCACATCGAGAGTCGTTCCGAGCCGAAGAGGGTTTCGGTCTTAACTATCTGCCGTTCATCTCACGTGCTGTCGTCGATGCATTGCGTAACTACCCGCATATGAACGCATCGGTTGGCGACGGTGAACTCATCGTCCACAACTACGTGAACCTGGCCATTGCTGTCGACCTCGATTTCACGGGTCTCTTGGCTCCAGTCATTCACGAAGCTGACGACAAGCGCCTTCGTGCCATTGCTCGCGACATCAATGATCTCGCCGCACGCGCTCGTTCGAAGCAACTGTCGGCCGACGACATCTCGGGCGGAACGTTCACACTTTCCAACTCGGGGTCATTCGGTAGTCATCTCGTGCTTCCGATCATTAATCAGCCGCAGGTGGCGATCATCTCGACCGATGGCGTGCAACGCAAGCCCGTCGTGGTCGCCGGCATCGACGGAAGCGAATCCATCGCGATTCATTCCGTTGGCATGCTCGCGATGAGTTGGGACCACCGTGCTTTCGACGGCGCCTACGCCGCAGCGTTTCTCCGAGACGTCAAGGAAATCCTCGAGACACGCGACTGGGAAGCGGAGCTCTAATCATGGCGACGGCCGGGGAGACCCCCACCGTCGGCGCTTCACCGTTGCGCGTCCGCTGGCTTGGGACGGTTCCGTACGGCGAAGCCTCTGATCTACAGCACGCGTTCTTCGAGCACGGCAGCGACGACTGGTTGTTGTTGCTCGAACATCCACACGTTTACACACTCGGCGCAAACGCCGATCTTGCCAACGTGCTTGTCGACCCGGCGTCGGTTGGTGCTGAGTGTCTTCGCACTGATCGCGGTGGCGACGTCACCTATCACGGTCCTGGTCAGCTCGTCGGCTATCCAGTGTTGTCCGTTCCCGGTAAGCGCGGTGGGGGAATGGCTGACACGGTCGCCTATGTGCGGTCAGTTGAAGAACTCGTGGTCGGCGCCTTGAACGATCTCGGACTGGCCGACGTCGGTCGACTTGAGCAGTACCCAGGAGTGTGGGTCGCTCCAGAGTCAGACAACCCTCGCAAGATCGCCGCAATCGGTGTCCGCCTTACTCGCGGACGTTCGATGCATGGCTTCGCGATCAATGTCGATCCCGAGATGTCCATGTTCACGCACATCGTTCCGTGTGGAATTGCCGATAAATCCGTGACCTCCCTTGCCCAGGAAGGCATCGAGGCCACGATGTCCGATGTCATCGACGCTGTCGTGCATCGGGCAGCAGCGATGTGGGCGATCGACCGAGATGTCGATCGGGCCGACATCATCCGTCGGTCGACCGAAGGTGATGACGATCTGTCGCCCTTTAGCCGGGGCCTAGGTGCTGGTCTTCCGGTGAAGACGGGGGCCGATCATCGGGCGGGTCCGTCACTGCGTTTGCAGGGCCGATTGGCGCAAGCAGGCGTGGTCGATGGAATCGATGTGATGGAACGCAAGCCTGAATGGATGCGGGCCAAGTTAAACATCGGCGCTCGCCCGCTAGAGCTCAAGAAAACATTGCGAGATCTTCAACTCGTCACCGTTTGCGAAGAAGCGGGCTGTCCGAACCTTTCCGAGTGTTGGTCTGACGGCACAGCGACGTTCATGATCAACGGCGAACGTTGCACACGAAAGTGCGGGTTCTGTTTGGTCGACACGCGGCTACCCGAGGCACTCGATCCCCAAGAACCTGCAAGGGTCGCTGAAGCCGTTGCTCGCATGGAGCTGGACTTTGCTGTTGTCACGACCGTCGCCCGCGACGATCTTCCCGATGAAGGCGCTGGCGCAATGGCGGACACAGTTCGGGCCATTCGCGATCGCAATGCGGGTGTGCAGGTTGAAGTTCTCATCTCTGACTGTCGCGGTCAGGCATCTGCACTCGATCTCATCTTCGAAAGTCGTCCCGACGTTCTCAACCACAACGTAGAAACCGTGCCGCGCCTTCAGCGGGCAGTTCGACCTTCGGCCGGCTACGCACGCTCGCTGGCAGTTTTATCCCGGGCAAAGCGAGCCGGTCTTCTTACCAAGTCAGGTCTGGTCGTGGGCATGGGCGAGACCGACGAAGAGATTGCGTCGGTGCTTGCTGATCTTGCGGGCATTGGCGTTTCGATCGTCACGATCGGTCAGTACCTGCGCCCCACGTCAACGCACTTGCCCGTCGATCGGTGGGTGACCCCTGAGCAGTTCGCGTCCTATGCCATGTTGGGCGAGGCACTTGGTATCGGGCACGTCGAGTCGAGCCCGCTCACTCGTTCCAGCTTCCACGCAAAGCAGGCAGCAGCTCAAAGTGTCGTTCCTGTCACTCTTGGTTGAGTGAACCGAGAATTTCCCCTGGTTGCGTGCGTAACCCGGATTTGACGGTCCGTAAACGCGATAAGATTCAGATCCATTGGTGGGTTGAGGGGACCGTGTGCTGAGTAAATCCGAGTACTTCGATAACTCGTACTACGGACAGCAAGTCGAGACTTGGCAAACAGGCGTGCCGAAAGATCTCCTAGGCCACTACGAGCAGATCGGCTGGCGGTCTGGCCTTGATCCTCATCCTGAATTTTCGACAAATGGCTACCTTTCCGAGAACCCAGACGTATGGAAAGCGGGTGTGAATCCACTTGCCCATTACGAAGAGTGGGGGAAAGCGGAAGAGCGAAACATTGTCTCGGTGGCAGAGTACGAAAAACGGCCTGGCGCGAAGAAGATCATTCGTCGGGTGGAATTGGTAGATCTCACCTATTACCAAGCCCAAGTAAATGACGAGCGGTTCTCCGACGTTCTTGCTGCGCTTGACCATTATCTTGCGACGGGTTGGCGGGAAGGACTCGATCCGCATCCATCGTTTTCCACGCGCGGCTACCTGCATGACAATTGGGATGTTGCCGCGGATGGTATTGATCCGCTCACTCACTTTGTGCATCACGGGCTGAGTGAGGGGCGCGCCCTTGTAGATCCGGTGGCGTTCGCAAAGCCTGGGTATCGGACTCCCGATTCGCCGTGGGCTGCTGACATCCGTGAATCTCTCACGTTGTATCTCCGGCATTTGGGGATTGAGTTCGACAGCAGCAAACTCAGCGTTCAGGGCGAGACGTTCGTTCTCGATGCGGACTTCGAGTGGTTCGACGCAGACTTTTATCTCGGTCTTTACGACGATGTGGCCGAAGCATCGGTGCCCGCATTTGCGCATTTCGTCTTCGCAGGGCACCGGGAGGGCCGCTTTCCAAACGCATCAATCGGGGCGGAACTCGCTCTTCGAACCGACACTGAGCGTGTCTTACTTGCTCGGTCATGGTCGGAGCACTCGTACGACGAGGTGCCCGATAGTGGCGAAGATGTGCGGACAGGCGCTTCAATCGTCTCGGAACTCATTGATCGCCAACTTGTCAATGGCTCAAAAGTCATCGTCGCCTTCGCCCATGATGACTATGTCGAACACGTCGGCGGCATCCAGATCGTTAGTGCCCAAGAAGAAGTGATGTTCCGAGATCTGGGCGACTCCTACATCTCAATCTTTCCGAATCGACCATTACTCGCGTTGAGTTCGACGCCTGTGGACGATTTTCTCGTTCGGTGTCGAGTGGATGGAGCCCTGATCGATGGAACGTTTCCATTGGTTGGTTTTACTCAAGCACTTTCGGGGCATTTCTCCGGACGAGATGTCGTGGTTGTACTGCATTCGATGTTTGGCCATTCACCGGAAGCGATTCAGTCGGCGATGCGAGACCTTCAACCATCAACTGCGTGTTGGTGGGTCCACGACTATTCGGCGCATTGTCAGAACTATCGACTCACTCGAAACGGCGTGAATTGGTGCGGTGATCCGGCACCTGGAAGTCAGTCATGTCAGCTCTGCACCTTCGGTCCCGTCCGCGGTCAGCACCTTGCACGCGTTCAGGCGCTCATCGACAGTCACGACTGGATTTTTGCGGCGCCTTCGGAGGTGGCAGCCGACCAATCGGTGGCAGGTAACACGCCGCTTCCTCGACGTCCGATAGTCGTTCCTCATGGACTCATTCGGCGAGATGGTTCGACCCGAGAGCCCTGTAGCGAGAGCAACAAGGTTCGCATCGCATTTGTTGGACACCCGGCAACGATTAAGGGCTGGAACCGATTTATCGCGCTTGTTTCCGATGTGGGCGTTCATGCCGAACTTTTTGAATTCTTTCACTTTGGAGTGGAAGATCGATCGGTTCCCGAGGTGACGTTTGTCGAGGTTCGACCACTCCCTGGTGGTCGATCTGTTGCCACTCAGTCGCTGGTGGAGCATCGGATCGATGCAGTGATGAACTTCGTTGACGGGAAAGAAACCTTCAACTTTGTTTCCTTCGAAGCAATGGCTGCTGGTTGCTGCATCGTCACATCGCCTCGATCAGGGAATGTGCTTGTAGCTGCCGAGGACGAAGGTTTGCTCATCGAACTTGAAGATGACCCAGTCGCTTTCGATTACATAGCTTTGGGCGATGAGATCAGAGCAAAGCGCAGATGCGATCTTGGTGAATTTCACATCAGCGGTTTAACTCCCGCGTTGTTACTGAGGGTGATCCAATGACGCTCGAAATTTTCACGTCTGCAAATCTGGCGTATCTCCCACAAGCTTCAGTCCTAGCTGAATCCGTTAAACGTCATGCGCCCGATGCGCGGTTCACACTCATCCTCGTGGATGCACTTCCGGAACCGGATTCCTCGCACGGACTTCGCTTGAGCAGTGGTTTATTTGACGATGTCGTCACTGCAGAAGACCTACTGGGCAGCGACCATGAGTCGTGGATGTTCGGTTACGACGTGGTGGAAGCGTGTACAGCGGTAAAGGGCAGCGCTCTTGTTCGATTACTGGACCGTGGGAATCCTGTTCTGTACCTCGATCCCGATACGGCGCTGTTTGGTTCCTTGGCCGGAGTTCGAGAAGCGCTCGACGGTTGCTCAGTGCTACTGACACCGCACCAACTTGAACCAGTGACTCCTGATAGTCCTGCAGTAGAGGAAGAAATCTGCACACTCGCGCATGGGATCTACAACTTCGGAATGTTTGGGGTGAATCCGAGCGAGGAAGGTCGCCAATTCGCCGAGTGGTGGTCGAGTCGGCTCGACGAACTTTGCGTCGACGACATTGGACGGGGTCTCTTCGTAGATCAACGCTGGGGAGACCTTGTTCCGTCGTTCTTCCCAAATTTTTCGATCCTCCGGCATGCAGGGGTCAACGTCGCGTCCTGGAATCTTCACCAGCGGCATCTTTCGGTCGACGACCGCGGTGATTACTGGGTGAATGGCGATCCGCTCGTGATGTTCCACTTCACCAAGGGGCTTGGAATCGGCTACGAAGTTTCGAAAATGAAGATGATGCAGAACCCGCTGGTGGCGGACCTCTGGCGCTGGTATCTCGAACGGCTTGAATTCGTTTCGTCAGAATTGGGTCCCACGAAGTGGTCATACGGTTTCTATCGGGACGGGACCCCGATCCCGAAGTCAGATCGCGAGCTCTATCGGGCGGATGTTCCGGGCGATCGGATACGTGATCCTTTCTCAGGAACACCGAGATTGCGTGGGAAGGTTTCCCGATGACGCACTTTCGTTCATTCCTTCCGAGTGAAGAGTTGCGCAATCTTCGAACTGGTGACATTTCGATGGATCGGACTGCGATAGTCGGAGCGGACCACATGTTGTTCCTCTACGGGGGCACGAATGATCACTTTCAGGCGTATTCGAGGATTAGTGAGCAGACCTCGATTGCGAATGGTCACGGATGGGCAAATCTGACAGCCCAGCGTCACGAGCGTCTTTCGGCCTCAACCCAAATGCTTTCGCTCTTCGTTCCCAACAAAGCGACATGCTTGCCCGATCTCTATCCGCTTCCACTTGACCACGTTCCAACTCCGGGCTTGGGCGAGATGCGTAGGCTCCTGAAAGAAGACACTGGAGTCATGTTCTGCGATGACCTGATTGAGGCTTCGCTTCCTGCGAACCGGTACGACAGCAGTCCATGGAAGCTCACAGATTCCCACTGGAGCGACTACGGGTCATTGCTGGTTGCAAACTCAATCCTTCGACGCCTTGCTGTTACTCCGATCGAAAGTCATTGGGTCGAATGTGAGCCGCACTTCAGTGCGGGGGATCTTGGATCTCGTTTCGGTGAAAAGGTCGGGGTCCAAGTTATTCGAGAGGTTGCCTGTGAACTCCCGACTCCTCTGTGTGTCTTTGATTCGGGCGGCGGTTCGCTTGATGGAGCATCGATGGGTCGAAGGGTTGAATGGGAGTGCGAGGATGCGCCAATCGGCTCCTCGATTCTTGTCGTCGGTAATTCGTTTGCCGGAACGGGCCTGCGTCGCAATCATCTGGTGTACTGGTTCTCTCGTATGTTTCGGAGGACAGTCTTTCTGCACGCAGCTTCGGTGCCAACCGACGTGCGGGAGGCCTATCGTCCCGACATCGTTTTGTTCCAGGGCCTTGAGCGATTTATGAGACTCGTGCCTGTCGACGAGTACACGGCGCAACAGTGTGAAGCGGTCTACGAGGTTCGTGCATGAGCGAGACTCAAGAGCGGCGATTCTTTGTTCATATCGGGATGCCAAAGACCGGATCAACTTCGATCCAGATCTATTTCGACCAACATCGAGATGAACTGACTCGTCGGGATATCGCGTCTGTTCCGAAAGGCATGCTTCGGATGTCAGAAGTACTCGCTAACGAATTGAGGAGGCTCGATGGACGAGGCTTCGATCAATCGGTATTCCCTGAGACATGGGCGCTGGAGGATTTGTTGCCGAAGTGGGCGGGGCACCGAGATTGTCTCTATTCCTCTGAAATGCTTTGGTCAGCAGGACCAAAGGCGGTTGATGTTCTTGTGGATCTGGCCACTGAAAATGATTCGTCCGTTGAGTTGCTGGCGTTTTTTCGCAGTCTTGATTCGTGGATGTGGTCGTGGTGGGCGCAGGAGACCAAAGCAGGTTGGATCGACTGGTGTGACTTTCTGGAATTGGTTATCGGGGAACGGCGCGGCTATCTCTCTGAGGTCTTCGGATCTTGGGTGCGAGCAGACGCCGAAGTTACGATTCGCGTGCGCGCGTTTGAGGGCCCCGATCTGATTCAGCGATTTGCGAAAGAAGTTGGTATCGAGGACTTGGAGATCTCAACGAGTTTCCGGTCCTTGAATGTTTCGGAACCACGACTCGAGGTAGTTCGACGAGCAGCGCTCGTGAAAATGATTTGGAATGAGGTTGTCAACCAAATGGTTTTCAAATCGTTCCCGCTCGACTACGCAGCCGGCTCCCGATTGGTTCTGGAAACCACAGAGGGACGTCAAGTTGGCTATGAGTCGGCGCAAGAGCATTTACGAGTCTTTCCGAATCCTGAGACTGATCCGACGTTCGGGAGAGATTCCCTCCCGTTGCTCGCTGACTTTGTCGAGGGTTGGTGTTCCGATGCTCGCGAGTTCCTTGGGCACCATCGGGCCTGGTTTGATGCAGAGTCGATCGACTACCTCGAAGGCATGATGGCGCAAAGCTTGACGATCGGACAGAAGTTGCGATCGATGAGTGATCCTGAGTTGGTGGACAGGTTCCCTCAACGTGGCTTTGCTGATCGACTTCCGACATCAGCGCATGAAGTGGCGCTTGCCCGTGGAATCTCTGCAGCAGTCGTTTCTGCTCTCGGATATGTCGACCAAATGCGATCGAGTTCTGCCCTCGAGTCATGACGTCTTTGGGCTGAGGCCGATACGATCAACACGTGCTTGGTCAACGCATCGACAGAGTCCGATCAGCGATGGCTGATCAGGGAATCGACGTCTGCTTGCTTTCTGTCGGTCCCGACTTGCCGTGGCTTACGGGCTACGAAGCAATGCCGCTCGAACGGCTCACAATGCTTGTCGTTCCAGCTGAGGCAGACGCGACTCTGGTGGTACCGGCTCTGGAAGTCGCACGCGTGGTGCCCCGAGACGACCTCTTTTCGATTCGCCCATGGGGCGAAACCGACAACCCGATCACGATCGTTTCTGACCTCATTGGCTCCTCGGCAAACGCCGCGATCGGCGAACGAACATGGGCTCGATTCCTTGTTGAGTTTCAGCATGCACGTCCCGATCTGAACTTCAGGACAACAGCATCGGTCATTGGTCCGCTTCGTGCCGTGAAAGACGCCGCAGAGGTAGTCGCATTGCGGACTGCTGCCGCAGCAGTCGATCGCATCGCCGCACAACTCCAGGCTGGCGAGATCCCCCTTATCGGCCGCACCGAAGCCGAGGTATCTGCCGACATCGGCCGACGGATCCTGGCCGAAGGCCATCACCGTGTGAACTTCGCAATTGTCGCTGCGGGAAAGAACGCCGCAAGCCCTCATCACGAGCCAGGTTCCCGAGTGATTGGTGCCAATGAAGTCGTTCTTTGCGATTTCGGCGGAACCATGGCCGACGCTGATGGTGTTGGTTACTGCTCTGACATCACTCGATGCGTCGTCACGGGATCTCCAACTTCTCGAATGACCGAGGTCTACGGTCATCTGCATATCGCTGAAGCCGCCGGACTTGTTGCTGGTGGTCCGGGCATTCCTGCTGAAGATGTTGATACGGCAACGCGGTCGATCATCGACGCTGCAGGCTTCGGCGAATGGTTCATGCACCGAACCGGACACGGCATTGGGGTCGAAGAACACGAAGACCCCTACATCGTTCTCGGAAATCGCTCGCCCCTTGTAGCGGGGAATGCCTACTCGGTCGAGCCCGGCATTTACCTTCCCGGCGAGTTTGGCTTCCGTCTGGAGGACATCGTTGTGGTCACCGATTCTGGGGCCGAGTCGATCACGAACGCCGAGCGGTCATTGGTGTCTGTTGAAGCATGACAAAGTGGCAGTCCGATGATTGATTTCGACGCCGCCTCGCTCTTGCTGCAGTGGGCCGCGGGCGGCCTTCTCTTCCTTTGGGTGACTACCCGCCGACGTGAAGTGTCGCTGGGCTACGGATGGCTCATGCGCGGCACCTATCTGCTGATGGCGGCGGGTGCGGCGTATATCGGACTCTTTGTTATCGAACCGCTAGCGGTGCGTGACATCGCTTCGATTGGTGTCGTTCTGGCCTCGGGCTACGCCCTGGTGTCATCAGTCATTCGACGTAAAGC
>CAEZXY010000031.1_pt1 | contig 15659 bp, 13 predicted proteins | sample 7265371 | NCBI WGS metagenome assembly CAEZXY01 (sample SAMEA6813920, study PRJEB35770) | freshwater metagenome | biome: Freshwater; feature: Freshwater reservoir; material: water | place: Czech Republic | collected 2017-04-14 | depth 30m m | reverse complement strand
GAAGCACGGGGATCACACCTGGTCATTCGATTGGCTTGGACTTGACGCCGATGAACAGCGAGGTCGTTTCTCACGGTATTGCATGAGCTTCGGTCTTGCAGATTCGAACAACTGATGGCCGAACTTCCTGAGTCATTGGGACAGGCGGTCCGCGACGAATTCCGAATCGCTTTTCGCTACCCGTACACGGTGCTGCAGGTTATTTTTCTGAACGCAGTCCTCGTCACCGTTCTTTGGTACTTCGCTCCGCCGAAGGTCGATTCACTGGTATTCGATATACACAGCCCAGCACTTTTTACGATCGTTCTCGCGGGCTGGATGTATTCCGATGTTCCTGCAACGAACGTTCTGGCGTCAGACACGAGCCGAACTTTGCCAGCGCTTACAGACCGAACCATGACGCTTCGACTCATGAACGCAAAACGGATCACCCTTTGGATTCTGGTTGCACCGGTGTGCACACTCATCACGCTCTTGATGGGAATTCACAACCAGCACTGGTTCACTGAACTCGTCGCAATCGCTTCGATTGTGATTTTGCCGTTCGGAACCCTTGCTATTGCTGGGTGGGTCGGCATCCTGTGGCCCTATCACCCGCGCAGTTTGAACTACCGCTGGCGCCATCGACGCGACTGGTTCCACGATCTCGTTCGCTGGGGAACGCTCATTGTTCTTCCCTATGGACTCGTGCCGATCATCGGCGCAGTGCTTCTTGTCCCAAGTCTGTTGGTGTGGAACGTGAAATCCGAACGCCAAGTGCTCGAAGTGACGACGGTGCCGCACCTTGTGCTCGGGGTGATTCTCGTTGTCGGTATGACAATTGGAGGCACGATCGTGGGGGATCGAGTGGCCTGGCGATTGATTGAACGCCGCCGCACTGTGCTCACGCACTACCTCGAACATCCAGAATTGGGCTGAGATTCACCAGCTCGGTTGGCGTTTCCGGGTGAGCCCCGGTACCCTCTACTTCACGCCGCGGGGTGGAGCAGTCTGGTAGCTCGTCGGGCTCATAACCCGAAGGTCGTTGGTTCAAATCCGACCCCCGCCACCATCGAAATGGGAAGAGCCGACCTGCGGGTCGGCTCTTTGCGTTTCGAAGAACGCGCACCCGGATTTGGGAGGAACGAGCGAAGCGAGTGACGGTTCCCGTCCCCGCCACCATCGCACAACGGTCGCCCTAGGGCGGCCGTTCTGCGTTACCCGGGGACGAAGGATTTTGGAGGAGAGCACCGCAAAGACTCAACAGGTCCGATCGCAGTCACCAGTGAAACGTGAGATTGACAAAATAGAGAAGATTCTCTGAATAGAGGCCATGTCGTGTTACGTTCTCGGTCATGGCCGACCTGAATCCACTTTCCGACGACTTCCGCAATAACCGAGAAGCGGTCTTCCGGCAGCTTCGCGACAATGCTCCAGTACTCATCACAGATCAGGGCGTGGCGTTGATCTCTCGCTATGACGATGCACGCGCAATTGCGCTGGACCCTGGGATGTTTTCGAGCGGCGGGCCATGGGCGGAGCCCGATCGCCCTGTGATGAACACGATGGACCCACCGCAACACACGCAATTTGTCGCAATGATGAATTCCGCGTTCGACAAGAAGTATCAAGACGGTCTTGAAGAAAATTTTCGATCCATTGCTCGATCGCTGATTGAAGCTGCGGCAACAACGACCGAGTGCGACCTGATGAAAGATGTCGTTTCTCCTTACATGATGTCTGCGACGGGCGTAATTCTTGGTCTCACTGAATCGCAGGTTGACGAGATTCGAGACATCAATAGCCGAGTCCAGCACATGGGAAATGGCGATCCCCAAGATGGTCCATCGGCTCGCGAACGCTCTGACGGTCTCTTTTTGCGAGTTATCGCCGAGCGTCGGTCAAGCCCTGGAACCGATCACGTGAGTGCTCTGCTCGCTATTGATTCTCAAGGAACCGACGCGTTGTCTGAAGTCGAGCTTTTGGAATACCTGCTCCGGTTCAATAACGGCAATGCCATCACTGCCTGTGCGTCAATCGGAAATGGTGTCGAGTTGCTTGCTCGTCATCCCGAGCAGCGTGCGGAACTCGTTGCCGATCCATCGCTGATTCCGAATGCGTATGAAGAAATGCAGCGGCGCGAAGGCCCCACACACGATTCAACGCGTGTCACGACCAAAGAGGTAGCGGTCGCTGGTGTAACGCTTCCCGCAAATACCCCGCTCCGATTGCTTTGGGGGGCGGCGAATCTCGATGAGCGTCAGTTTCAAGATCCCGAACGGTTCGATATTCATCGCGATACCTCAGATCAGTTGGCGCTGAGTATCGGTGAGCATTTCTGTTATGGCGCGTACCTAGCTCGCCTTGAGGCTCGGGTCTTCTTCGAGGAACTCTTGAAGGCGATACCCGACTTCACGCCAGCCGGGCCGCCAGTGCGTGTGAAATCAGTCTGGTCGTGGGCGTTCGAAAGCATTCCCGTTTCCATCCCCTAGAGCGAGATCCCCTCGCAATCAGATTCGACCTAGCCCCAAGACCAGGTGTTGCAGTGTTCAAATCCCGTCCCCGCCACCATTGAATATGCAGGTCAGGCCCCCTTCTCGGAGGGGGCCTCTTGCATGATTGGCCCATCGTGGTCGCGGGTTTGGTCACAGGAAATTCCCGGACCGTCCAACGCTGCAACAACACCATCGGCGGGAAGACCCTGATTTTCAGGCATCAGGTGGGTGTACTGGCGCAAAGTGAAGCCAATGTCGTTGTGTCCCAGTCGTTCGTTTAATGCAATGTCGTCTGGCGTTTGGATCTAGAGCGGCCGATCCATTTATTTCGAATCCGGCTCAGACCGATCCGCCAGTATCAGCGCGAGCAAGAGGAAGAGTGAAACGAGGCTCAAGATGTTCGCAACTTCAAATTTCGATGGCCACAATATATTCACACTCGGGTGAGTGATTTTGACAGTTGCAATAACGATGGTGATTGCTAATCCGAGCAATATTGAAGGGACGAAATGAACAGCGATCGACCCTCGTGAAAATTTTGAGGCTACGACGACGCCGATGATCCCGAAGAGTAAAACGCCGGCCATGACCGCCACGCCACCTAGGAGCAGAGCAACGGGGGCCACGGCGGCGATGGCCCAAGCGAAAGAACGAGCATTGATCTTGAGAGATGAGATCGAGGGAAAAGGTGCCGAGCTGACGCGATATCCGCCATCAATCGTCTGAGACTTCAGGCGACGAGATATGAAGACGATCAATATGCATCCCAGCAGTCCGATGATCGAAATGATGAGTGAAGCGGTAACCCATCTCTGAGGTGCCCACTGCACAGTTGCCTCGATAGAACCTGAAGAACCTGCACTCACTAACCATCCATTGGCGAAGGGCCCCATAGGGTGCGCGTTGCCAAGACTTTCGGTCTTTCCATTTTCCTTGATGGCGGCTTCCCACCCGGCATTTGAACTCTGGTTGTATTGCAACCAAAACGCGGATCCGTTTGTGTCAATTTGCGCTGAGTCGTTCGTCGCTGCCGAAACTTCTAACTGGCTTGCCGAGACTTGGCCTTGAACTGAATTCAGTAATGCTGAACTCAAGATCGTTTGATCCACTTGAAGGGCAGAGGACGGTTGGTTGACTGCAACAATCCGATGCTCTCCTGCCGACAGGGTAAACGGGTTTGAGCCACAGCCGACAAACTGAAGTGGGAGATCTCCTAAGGAACCGACGTCCCCCTTAACGAGTATCGGAATCGGTATTCCGTCAACTGCAACAAGATCATCCCGACATTGCGGCGCAACAGAATTGGAGATCGAGGCCCGAGGCGCACCTTGGAAACGGATTTCGGCGATGGACGCAGGAAGGATTGATTCTGATTTGCTATAGAGGTCTTTGGAGGTTCGAGGTGTGATTCCTGTAATTACAATTTGCAAGTCTTGAGCAGTGACGGAACGACCTAGGTCCAGTCGGTATGTCCTGTTACCAAAAGCGTCGATTGGCCCATTTCCGTCTAAACCAAATGATTTGCTGAAATTATCTGTCTTAACTTCGACCGAGGTGATGAGGCTTCGGTTTGGCAGATCAGCGGTCGCAATCTCAATCGAATCCAAAGAGATCGAATGATCGAGTTTTAGCGACCACGACTGCCCGACAACTCCTGTGAATGGTGTCGTCCAAGAAGTTGCCGGATCGTCATCGAGCGCTGACGAGGCACGTGCGGCCGGATACCCGAAGAGACGTTCGCTCGATGTGGCAACCGTTCCTCTGGGCAGCGTTCCCAACACTGAGTCGATTGCCGCGTCGTTCGCTCGACGGTCCAGCCTCACTGTTCCTCTCAAGCTGTATGAGTCGTTCGCAGGAACAGTGAATATCCGTCGTAGTGCCGGTTCGGGATCGCTTCGGACGGGCTCGGTAGGACTTGCTCGCCATCGTTGGAACAGGAAGCCGACGGGCATTGGTGTCCCAATGACCATTCCGAAGGGAGGCGGAACTGATACCCACTCGACGAGCGGCGACACTCCAGGAATCGTGATCTCAGCTAGGCCCACAGGGCCTTTCAATTCGTCAATCGGATCAAGCACGCTGACGTCCACCCGAGAAAAAGGCTGGCCATCTAGAACGACCGATGTGCCTTTTTCGGAGAATGGATTGTTTGGATCCGTAGTTACCGTGAAAGACCTTGATCCATCAAGGACGACTTTGTACGTTCTGACCGGAATCGTCCCCACTCTTCCTTGAGGCTGCAGCAAGACAATTTGATTAGAACTAACCGGACGGCCCAAATCCAAGGAGATCGTGGGTGGGCCCTCAACGCCGGCGACAGAGAAGGGTTCATAGTCAACTCTCCAGCTGGTTTTTGGATCTCCGTCGAATGCGTTCGATGGTCTGTCTTCGGGATTCAGGGTGTTGGCGTTGCCGTAGGCATTGGCCGTTATCGAGGCGACTCCTTCCAAACGGGTTGTAGTCAGCCGATTAAGCGGTGATTTCTGACCCGTAGAGAGATAGTCAGTGGATAGTCCGGAGCGCGGCTCCCCAGTGAGTTGAAGTGTTGCGCCATTGTTTTCGCGAAGTGAGTAGTAACGACTCTCGTGGAGCCTGTTCGTGTCGGTAACGACTTGCTCCACCTTTAATGGGTCGACGGTTGCCAAGGCGGCGTCCCATCCAACGAGTTGGGACTCGCTAAAGAGGGGTCCAGTTGATGGATTGAGCAGGCCGGATGCGCTGGCGGAGAGCATCCCGAGGCCATCACCGAGAACGATTGCCTCAGATCCGATCGATCTTGCGGCGAAGCGTCCAACTTCGGGATTTGGAACATCGAATATGGCTATTTGCGGCAGAGCCATTGAGGTCGACTGTCCGTTGCGAAGAGAAGATTCCGTTTCAAATACGCGACTCGCATCCGGGACATTCACATATCCATCACCAAAGGTGGCTGCAAGACGGACGCCTGCTCTCGGATCTGAAAGTGTTCGCATCATTTCGCCAGGCAGGACCGTTCTGTAGCGTTCGTATTCGAGGTCGTTTGCTACAACAATCTGGCTGACGCCGAGCCAATGGCAGAGCGGAACGATGAGCTCTGGATCAAGTACGCCTTCTTGAAGTTGTCTATCGAGAGCGGCGAGCAAGTCGGATCCCGTAGCACCTCCCTGCGGAACGAGTTCCCTCCACACGACCTCGCGATCGGTGAGCCCTGGAAGCACTGGGTCGAGGGTGTGTCCCCATCGATATGAACCAAAGTCCTGTCCGGGGAGTAGTAGGACGCGCCCCTGACCTTCATTGAGGTACGAAGCTGCATCTCGCCACTCTTGGGGGATATTCGCTGGCCTACTAAATCGGGGGGCGATGAAGCCATTGAGGTATGGGCCGCTAATCGCAAGAGCGAAGACAGCGATGAATCCCAGAGAAATCGTCATTCGCCAATTGGAAGTGAGTCGGCTGGACGCTGACTGGATGCCTACGCAAAGTAGCGCTGCAATTCCTAAGACAATCAGCGGAACGGCGCGCTGAGTATTTCGAAGACTAAGGACCGTTGGGCTGATCCGACTAGCCGCCTCAAAAGCTGTGCCTACTGGGGACCGAGGTGGGTACGAGTAGGCAACTGCGCCAAATAGAACTCCAACGCATATCAGCCCCACAAAATAGATTCGCTGCTGGAATCGAACGAAGGACGCTATTGCGAATGCAAGAAACGCGGGCACGAACGAAGCAATGAGGGCCAAACCAGTTCTCATGAAAGGTTCAGCGAAACCCTCCAGCCATGGTGCGTAGACATCGCCTCCGTAAAAGAACCAGTAGCCCAAGCCTCTGAGTAATTCGAGAGGGGATGCGGTCTGGGAGGTGGTACGAACTGACTCAGTCAATTCAAGGATTGGCAATCCGTATTTGCCCCCGATCCAGTAGGCCACTACCCACCACAACTGGGTCACGGCAAGAAGCAAGCCGATACGACCAAGCGTCTTGATTCCATCCCATGGTTTGCGCGAGCGAAGAACGAAGACTTCAAATGGGATCCACAGAAGAGCTCCGAAAATTACAAACGCGATCGAACTTCCATTAAGGGCACTCGAGACTGTGACGATCAGGGCGAAGACGGCGGGGCCACTCCATGAACTGGATCGAATCGACTTGATTGCGGCAAGCACCAGCCAAGGGAATGCAACGAAAGGCAACAGCAGCCCCGACTGACCTGTCACCTGCCCGAGGGGGTAGAGACTGAAACCGTAGGCAATTGACCCAACAAGTATCGCTGGGCTGCGGCCCCAAAGGCGGCGGAAAAGAGTAAAAGCGCCGAACGATGCGCCGAAGAGAATTGAGCCGATCCAAACCCGTTGAATCAACCAAGCGGGCATCCCAAGGCTATGGAAGATGGAAAAGAATGGACCCATTGGGAGTAGGTACCCAATGTTTTGGTGAGTAACCGTTCCGCCATTGACGTACTGATCCCACAAAAAAGGAGCACGTTCCATCAAGCGTGTGGGATCGAGGAGTAACCACTGCTTTGTGTCAGCGTTGACCGCGGTACCCGCAATGAGAACGGGCAATAAAGACAGGACGAGGAGGACTCCAATCGCCAGCCAGTCGCTGCGTGCCCAACCTAATTTGGCCGCCTCGGGATCGAGCCCGACCTCGCTACTGCTCATGGCCGAGAACCTGTGGCCTCGCTAGCGAGGCTGCCGAATATTCCTGCAGCAGACTCTTGCCACGTGAAACGTCGGGCAAACTCAAGACCTTCCGCCGAAAGGCGCTCTAGTTCGTCGCTGCTCATGAGTATCTGAACTATCGCGTCGTCGAATTCTTGGCCGACTGGTCGTAAATACCCATTCACCCGGTCGAGGACAGCGTCTTGATGGCCGGGAATGTCGGTCGCCACCACTGGTGTGCCGCAACTTGCTGCCTCGAGGAGGGTCAATCCAAAACCCTCGGCTTCCGAAGCGCTGACTACGACCCATGCCCGCCGGTACTCGTCAATTAATTGATCTTCTGGGATTCTTCCGAGCAGAGTGACGGAAGACTGAAGCCCTCGTTCCGCAAGCATCTGCTCAATCTCTTGGCGCTGTGGACCTTCCCCGACCACACGAAGTTTTACTCCCGGAACCCGGCCTCTCAACCTGTCGAAACGATCGACTACGCGAGCGATTCCCTTTTGCGGCATGAGCCTGGCAACGGCAAGAACCGTTGGTTCTGCAGCTCGCGGCCCTGAGGGGGAGAACGCAGGATCGATGCCATGTGGAATGACATCAATTCGTGAGGGATTGAAGCCATAACGCTCTGCAATTTCCTGCTTCGCTGAGTGAGCGCCGGTGAGGACCCTCCGCTGTCTATAGACCTTGGGCAAGATTTTCGATTCGACCAATTCACCAATGTGGCCGCCGACTCCGGGTAACAACATTTGCCAAGTTCCGAGATGTACATGATGGATAAATCCAACTTGAGGCGTTCGAGGTCGGATAAGTGGTGTGAAGAATGGCAGACCATGAAAGATCTCGATGATCCCATCAGGGCGCCCCAGCCTGCGCGACAGAAGTGCAATTGCTGTTGCCGGGAAAACGCCAAGCCGACCCCCACCGCGTAGAACTTTTGCGTTGCCTCGTTGGACTGTCGACGGCTGACCATCGACGCGGCCGGTATGGAGAACAACATCAAGACCAGCCCGTGAAAGATTGTTAATCAGATGATCAACGTGGACTTCGGACCCCCCTGATTCTGGGTCCTCTATGTCCCTAAATGCGACTACCGCAACTGATTTGATATCCGATTCCTCTGAGAGGTGACGGATACGTTCTGTAGGCGGTAAAGCAGCAATTTCGGCTGCATCCATAGGAGTCGAGACTAACACTTGCAATTACTGTGGGAGGTGGCAGTGGTAGTCGTTTGAGTAGACGTAAAGGTCCGTTGAACTCGTCACGGAATTTGCTTCTCAATCAGTCGAGCATTTGCTGGTTAGCCGGTCGAACTATCGATCGAAAAATCGGCGACAGCCGATGTAGCGTTCTCCGATTTCGAGTTGCAGTCGCCCGTCTTGCTGGTGTGTCCGGATGGATGTACGTCGATGCACCCCCTGTCTGGGATGTGGGTCGCAATCCAGCAAGAGAAGATTTGTCTGGGGAGTTAGTGCTTGTCGTTGTCGGGTCTCACCTATCATGTTGAAGATGTCCACAGGCGAGAATCCTGACCACGACTGTGTGAACTCACAGCTCGAAAAGGTTGTTCCCAGGTTCTCTCTTGTCGTACCAATGTTCAATGAGTCAACTCGAATAGCTGCGACCATTGATGAGTTGTCAAAGTCGCGGTTTCTTACTGCCGAGTGTGAAATCGTCTTCGTTGATGATGGGAGTTCGGACAATTCAGCGGAATTGGCCGGTCGGCTTGCATCAGAGAGCGAACTGCAGTCGTCGAAGGTTATTCGACTTGATCGCAACCGGGGAAAAGGTTTTGCCGTTCGAAAGGGAGCTGAGATCGCTTCTGGCGATTTCATCGTTTTCGTTGACGCTGATCTTTCAGTCGGACTAACCGACATCGAAAATGCTTTTCACGTTCTAGAGAATGGTGCTGACCTCATCTATGGAAGTCGTCATCATCCAGATAGTCGGTTGCCTAGATCGCAGCCCCTGTTACGTGTGGTCAGCGGAAGGTTTTACAACGTCTTCCTGCGCTGGATGTTGCTCACTTCAGAGCGAGATACTCAGTGCGGCCTAAAAGGTTTTACAAGTTCAGCGGCGTCGACCATTTTCCCGGCTTCGGAAGTTGATGGTTTTGGCTTCGACATCGAGATCCTTGCTATCGCTGAACGATTGAACATGGACATCAGAAGTGTCCCCGTGAGTTGGTCGCACGTGAACGACAGCAGAGTCAAGGTTGTTCGACACGGAGTGGAAATGATCTCAAGCACGTTACGGCTTCGGTTTCGAATCCGAAGCACGGTTAAAACGATTGTGCGCGAATCGGAGACGAGTTCTGACGCAATTTCTCCAATGTCCCAAAACTGCATTTCGGCAATGGGCCGTTATGAGGATGACCATTGGTGGTTTGGTGCGAAAAGAAAAATTCTTTCATCACTGTCGAACTCGACCGTTGAGCCTCATCAGGCCGGGCTAGACATCGGCTGTGGCGCAGGTGGAACTCTTAAGTCGATGTCCGCCGGTGGAGGGACCGCTATAGGCCTCGACATTGACGACGATTCTTTGGGAATGGCATCCCGAGTTGGTCTGCCGTTGGTGAAAGCGGATGCGCTTTCCCTTCCATTCCGATCGAGGTCTGTCGATGTGATTTCAGCATTTGATGTCGTCGAACACACCCCAGACGATGTCCAAGTCTTACGCGAAATAGCGAGAGTTGCTGATCCAGCAGGAGTGATTGTGATCGCCGTCCCGGCCTACACGTGGGCATGGAGTGATCACGATATTCGACTTGGTCATTATCGGCGTTACACGCGTTCTCGACTTCTGGATTCGGCTAGGCGGGCCGGTCTTGAAGTCGAACGGTGCACGTACTTTCACTGCTGGCTTATCCCGCCTGCACTTCTTGTTCGGAAGACACCGCTCTCGCGGTTACTGGGCGATAGGCAAGAGGAGTTGAGCTTCGTTAATCCGATTGTTAATCGAGTCCTAAGTTTGGTCAGTAGTCTCGAAATTTGGATAATGAAGCACGTAGACATTCCTTTCGGTTTATCGATTTTACTTGTGGCCAAGGCGCCCGATCGACCTGTGATTGATCCGCCAGTCGACGAAGTTTGAGTAAAATGTGCTTGCGACGGATCTCCGGTTTGGTGCCGGAGGATCCGTACTTATCGGTCGGGCAGAGGACAACTCCTTGACCCCACGATGACGTATTCATCCGCGCTCTTCTCTTCCCCGAGCCTCACGCTTGAAGAAGGCTCAATCGCGAAACTCGATCGGCTCTGTCGGATGATTGATATTTGCCCTGGTGATCGTGTCCTTGAGATCGGAACCGGATGGGGTGGTTTTGCGATCCATGCGGCCACGCGCTTCGGTGCCCACGTCACGACAACGACAAGGCGCACATCTTCCCGGGTGGTTGCCTGCCGTCGATCGAGGCGATCAACCGATCAATCAAGCGAGTTACGGATCTCAGCTTCGACGAGGACTTTGGATTCGGTGCTGATTACGCCGAGACGCTCCGTCGTTGGCGTATGAATCTGCATGCCGATGAGGCGACCCTTGCATCGCTGGGTCTTGATCAACAGTTCATCCGGTTGTGGGACTTCTACCTCTGTTACTGCGAGGCCGGATTCGACGAAAAGATGATTGATGTGGTGCAGATGAGATTCACCAGACCCCTGCGCTGATCCATCGGGGCGCTATTCGCACAACTGGAGAAAAGAACGGGATTTCGGGCATCAGACCGTGTGTCGGTGAAAGATGAAACGCTGTCACTGACCTTGAAACGGTTTGAGACAATCTTGATATGCCCTTCCGCGTGGAGAGCGATCAAGGTGCGGGGAGGGGAGACTCCCGAGCCTCAAATCGGTGCGGACATGAGATGGAGCAAACATGCATGAGATCAAGTGCCCACACTGCGGGGAAAACTTCAAAGTTGACGAGTCCGGTTATGCCGAGATTCTGAGACAAGTTCGTGACGATGCATTCGATAAGGCGCTTAGTGAGCGACTCGAGATCGCCGATCGCGAGAAGAAGGCAGCGGTCGAGTTAGCCGAGTCCAAGATCAGCCAGGAACTTCTTGGGGCAGCGTCGGCAAAGGACGTAGAGATCGAGCGACTGAAAGCGGAGTTGAAGTCGAGTTCCGAGTTAGTGAAGGCCCAGGTATCTGCCGATCTGAATGATGTCGCTGTCAAGAAGGATGCGGAAATAGAACGACTCAAGGCCGATCTCGCCAATGCAGACATTGCGAAGCGCTTGGAATTGAACGAAGCGCTCGGTGTGGTTGAAAAAGAGCGAGACGATCTGCAGCGAGATCTGCAAATCAAGGAGGGGGAGCAGAAGCGTCTTGAGGCGTCTTTGAAAGAGAAATACGAAACGCAGATCAGCGACCGAGACGAAATGATTGAGCGCCTGAAGGACATGAAGGCGAAGCTCTCCACGAAGATGGTCGGCGAAACGCTCGAGCAGCACTGTGAAATCGAGTTCAACAAGCTACGAGCGACCGCATTCTCCAGCTCGTACTTTGAGAAAGACAACGACGCCAGGTCGGGCAGTAAGGGCGATTACATCTTCCGCGACTCCGACGAGACCGGCACTGAGTTCGTCTCGATCATGTTTGAAATGAAGAACGAGAGCGACACGCCGGGATCGAAAAAGAAGAACGAAGACTTCTTTAAAGAACTCGACAAGGATCGAAACGAGAAAGGATGCGAGTACGCCATCCTTGTTTCGCTGCTCGAGCCGGAGAACGACCTCTATAACGGCGGAATCGTTGACGTCTCACATCGTTATCCCAAGATGTATGTCGTCCGTCCACAATTTTTCATACCGATGATCACTGTCTTGCGTGACGCTGCTCGCAATTCGTTGTCCTACAAAGCCGAGCTAGCGCGGGTGAAGGAGCAGAACGTTGACATCACGACGTTCGAAGACGATCTCGACACGTTCAAGACTGGCTTCGCCCGCAACTATGACTTGGCGGCACAAAAATTCCAAACGGCGATCAAGGAAATAGACAAGACCATCGATCACCTGCAGAAGACGAAAGAGGCGTTACTTGGTTCGGAGAACAATCTCCGCCTCGCCAACAACAAAGCCGAAGACCTTTCGATCAAGAAACTCACGCGTGGCAATCCAACGATGGCTGCCAAATTTGCCGAACTGAAGACCGGCGAGCCTGAAGTTGAGCTGTAGCGAGAGCGGTTCCATCACGCCATCGCGGAACCTGTGATGATTTGCCGATGGCGCTTGAACTGAACTCGTTTCCTGGATCATTTGGGACTGAGGTTGATGGAATCGATCTGAGTAGCGATCATGGACTTTCGAGCCAGGGGACGCTTGCTGAGATGGAAGCGTTACGCGAGGAATTCGACTCGCGACATCTGTTGTTGTTCCGAGGCGGCAGCATGACTGGCGAGCAACAGGTGGCTTTTGTTGCAAGGTTCGGGCCGCTTTTGGCCGAGCGCAATCTTTGGTCGTATGTGTCGAATTCTCGATCCGATGGAATCATCCGTGAAGGGGGGTTGCTCTTTCATTCAGACTTCGCGTTCACGCCGTTCCCAGTGCTCGGCATCTCGTTGCATTGCCTTGAAGCGCCTGAGTCTGGAGCCCCCACAAGGTTTATCGATGTGGAACAGTCGGCAAGAGCGCTTCCCACTGATCTTCGAGCAGCGCTCGAAGGACGGTCGGTACTTAACGTCTACGACTTTCACCTCCCCGATGACACTCCGATGAGAGTTGAGAACATTCGGCGGAATTCACCTCGTTGCGAACGGCCCATCTTTGGAATTCATCCGAGAACGGGAACCGAAGTGATCACTGCGAATGAATTGCATTCAGACTCTATTGTTGGGATGTCCACCATTGAAGGACGAGCGCTTCTTCGAGATCTTTTCGATGTCATGTACGACGCGTCGAATGTTGTTGAACATCAATGGGTTGTTGGCGATTTGCTGCTCTGGGACAACATTTCTCTTCAGCACGGACGGCCGGCATTCGATCTTGCGGAATCTCGAACGCTTCAACGGGTCACCCTCGGCGAGTACACACCCGCCGAACTCGTCGAGGGGCTTGATGAGTTGCTGAAGGGGAGCGCGGACTAGTCGAGGGGTGGGAGCGTGAGTGACTGACCGAATCTTGCGGCCATATCCGCCCAACTCTTCTTTGACCGTGGCTCAATGCCGAGTGCTTCGAGAACGCCGAGTCCGACCTCTGCTGCCCAGGTGAACAGCACCGCATCGCGAATATCGACCGATGGGTCAATTCCAAGTTGTTCTTGGTTGGCTTCGTAGCGATCGACCCAGTCTTGGAGATGGCTGAGTTGTTCGTCGCGCAAGCGATCCCGAGTTTCGTTGTCGGTAATCGCGGCCGCAGCGCCTTGGAGGATGAGCGAGCGGAGTTGTCGGCGCTCGGCGAAACGAAAAGCGGCACGTTTCAGGACATCGACGTGTTGTGGCTGATGATCACTGGTCTCCGGAATGCTTTCAAGGTCGGTTTCTGTGCGTGAACTGATTGCTTCGGCAAGCAACTCTGCCTTATTGCGGAAATGACCGTAGATAGCGCCCGTGGTGAGTGACGCTTCGCGTGCGATATCTCGAATTGAGGTTTGGAGGTACCCATTTGTCGCAAACATTTCGGCAGCGAGCTCGATGAGCGCGGCGCGGGTGGCCACTGCTTTGGCTGATGGCCGAACGGGAGGTCGGTTTTGTTCGGCCGCAGGGCGTTTTCGAATGTTGGCGTGTTTCGTGGTCATTGGCAGTATTTCCGTACGCGACCTCAGGCCGCGGGTTTCGGAATCCAATCAGTTGTTGGCGCAATTGTGTAGGTCGCAATGAGCGATCGGATGAAGTCCGAATCGTGCATCGGATCCGACGGTTGATCGACCTTGACGCCGCGGTTTTTCATATCGGCAATAAGGCGGTCAAAAATCATGTCGCTGGTGAGGTCGTCGGAATGATCGAGTGACTTTTCGAGTTCTTCCATGTCGGAGTACAACTCAGCGCTCCAATGAACCAGTAGTCGCGTTTCTTCGGGTTGATAGCGACGGATGACTTCGCCGTCGGTTGTGATTGCCCAATTATCGCGATCGGCCTCGTACCCGATCATCGAACGGTGCTTGAGCCCTGGGATGTCACGATCTTCGGGTCGACCGACAGGATCGCCACGATGGAACATCACTTCGTTCTGCACGACAACGCCTTTGTCCCAAAGTGGGTGTTCAAGGACCTTTGGTTGACCGAATGGGCCATCGGGCCAGTAGGTAAACGTGCCGTTTTCACCCCGGTACCACCAGGCGATCACTTGGGCCATCTTCACGATGTGATCTTGGAAGAGTCCTGACTTGCCCATGATGTTGGCCAGCCAGACCGGAGAGTTCTCGAGGCGAATACCGCGGAACTGAACTGCGTCAAGGTGTGGGTTGAGTCCACTGTGGTGTGCGCCGCAGAAATTAAAGAGCATGTGCGTGGGCTTTGCATAGGCGGCGCCCCAGTAGTCGCGGGCGAGATCAAGAAATTTCTCGTTATAGAAACAATCTTCGAGTTCGGGATAAAAACATGTTGACCCTTTGGCCAAGTAGCCGCGGAAGTGGCCGGTTGCGATGTCGTCGAGGGTCAACTTGGGGCCTTCGCCTTCGCGCATCGGCCCTGAAGTCGTCGCGACAAGTTCCTCGACGGTGTCGAAGTGGTGGGCGGTAATCGTGGGCCACGGACCTTGACGTTTGAGTACACCCATGATGCGCTCGTGCTGGTCGTCGGTATAGACGTCCTCAATGACGCGGGGTGGGGCGACGGGCCGGAGCGCTTTTGCGAGATCTTCGTTGGTGATTGTCATTGCGGGGGCTTCCCCTTTATGAGAGCGGGCTCTCCTCGAAGACTTCCAGAATATAACGATGGTATCTTATGGGTACGCATGAATCACTGGTGGGGGAATGCCCCGGCGATTGATCCGCAGTATCTCCATAGCTCCGCAGTTGCGCCCTCGAAAAGAGAAGAAGCCGATGATTCAGCCCGCTGATGTTCACGAACTGGTTTCCCACTGGTGGTTTGCCTACGACAACGCGATCTATGACGAATGGGCCGACATGTTCACTGACGACGCGCACTTCACGTGCCGAACTGATACCGGCAAGACGAACTACGAGGAGTTCGTCAACGCCGATGTGCATGGAAAAGCAGCGGTATTGGCGTGGCAGACCGAACACCGCAAGGGAAGCCCTCACCCGCTTCGCCATGGTGGCGAGAACGTTCACATCAGCGCGAACCGCGGTGACGACGCTGACTTCCGTTCGTACATCCGCGTCTCGCAAATCATCAGTGGTTCTCCTTCGGATCTTTCGACCGCGCTTGTCACGGGAACGGTCCGCCTTGAAGGTGGGGTCCTTCGTTTTTCGGCTCTGCATACGGTGCTCGACACTGAAGAGTCGAATGTCATCGGCGAGCGGAAGGTGTTTTGATTATGGGAGCGAAAGATCTGTTCGACCTGACCGGCAAAGTTGCGATCGTCACTGGTTCCACAAAGGGAATTGGTCGCGCGATGGTGCAGGGGCTCGCCGAATCAGGAGCGAAGGTCG
>CAEZXY010000027.1_pt1 | contig 17527 bp, 15 predicted proteins | sample 7265371 | NCBI WGS metagenome assembly CAEZXY01 (sample SAMEA6813920, study PRJEB35770) | freshwater metagenome | biome: Freshwater; feature: Freshwater reservoir; material: water | place: Czech Republic | collected 2017-04-14 | depth 30m m | reverse complement strand
TTCACGTAACCGCTCGGGAGGATCAACGATCTCGCTGATCATCCCCAACTCATAGGCCCTCTGCGCCGACATCCGCTCATGACGACCAGTCAATGCCATCCGCATCACCGCTTCAAAAGGCATCTTGCGCAAAAGACCAATTGCCTCGACAGCAACTACCTGACCGACCGAGACATGCGGATCGAAAAATTGCGCATCCGAAGATGCGATCACGATGTCGGCGTCCGCCACCCAATGGAATGCGCCACCGGCGCAGAGACCATTTACAGCGGTGATGACAGGCTTTGTAACGCCTTGGTGCCAAGCAGTGAAATGCAGATCAAAGTTTTCGAGTGAATCGCGGTACCGCTCCATGCCGATGCCATCAGATGCGATCTCGGAAACATCGACACCGGTTTGAAAAGCGCGACCTTCGCCCGTGTGGACAATAACGCGCACATCAGAGTCATCTTCCAGTTCAAGCCAAGCAACCGCAAACTCATCGCGCATTGCGTTCGTCATTGCGTTGAGTTGTTCTGGACGGTTGTTGATCAACCAGCCCACTGGGCCATGACGCTCGACTTTCAAAGTCGTGAAATTCGTGAACCTTGACTCGGCCATTTACTCGGCTTCTTTCTCTACAGCAGACTCAAGCGACCAAAGGGGTTCGCGCTTTTCAGCGAATGCTCGTGGGCCTTCTTCCTGATCAGGGTGACCCCACATCGATACAAGATCTACAGAACCAGCACGGCACGCGTCGGTGAGACCAAGTTCAAGAGCTCGCCATAACGCCTTCTTACTTGCCGCCATCGCCGCAGGAGAATTACGGGAAATCTTCTCCGCTAACTCCTGAGCCACTTCACGTAACCGCTCGGGAGGATCAACGATCTCGCTGATCATCCCCAACTCATAGGCCCTCTGCGCCGACATCCGCTCATGACGACCAGTCAATGCCATCCGCATCACCGCTTCAAAAGGCATCTTGCGGGTGAGTCCGATGGCTTCGTAGGCAGTCACCTGACCAATCGAGACATGGGGGTCGAGAAACGCGGCGTTGGATGATGCGATCACGATGTCGGCGTCGGCCACAAAATGGAGGCCACCACCGGCGCAGAGGCCATTAACAGCGGTGATGACAGGTTTTGAAACCGAGTTATGCCACGCCGTCAATCGGAGCTCGGCATCACGCGTGCGCCGGGATTGTTCTCGAAGCGCGTCACGGTCTTTCGCTAGCTGAACGACGTCGAGTCCGGTCTGAAACTGTTTCCCGTTTCCGGTGTTCACAATGACGCGAACACTTGAATCTTTTTCCAGCTCGTTCCAGGCCGCTTCAAGTTCGCCAAGCATTGTTGCGTCCATCGCGTTGGCGGAGTCGGGCCGATCGAAAATCAACCAACCGACATGCCCGTGGCGTTCGACTTGTAGCGTTGAAAACATGTCGTCAGCTACGCGGCACGTCGCGCCAAGGCGCTCCGCTCCATGGATCGGGCTCTCGGGGGAGACCTAACACGCGCTCGCCCAGAATGTTCTTGTTGACTTCTGTCGTACCACCTTCGATGGTATTTGCCCGACTGCGGAGCATCCCCTTGACCTCGCGGGGTAGGCCAGCGGCGTACCCTTCAGCACCCTCACGACCTGCCACCTCAGATGCATCCCACGCGAGGGCGGAACTGCCAAGCAGCTCAGTTGCAAGTAACTGGATCCGCTGATTTAACGATCCTTGATGGACTTTGCCGATTGAACTTTCAGGTCCGGGTGCTCGCCCGGCTTTGAGCCCTGCACGAACACGCTGATTCGTCCAACCCCGGATACGTTCCTCGCTGAGAACCTTCATGATTGCCTGTCGTACGAGTGGATTGGTCCAACCGTTCTCATATCCCGCTGTGTCATTCCCCTTCGCCAGCGCAATCAACGACTCAGCTCCCGAACCGCCGATCCGATCCACTCCGCCCGAACCAGAACCAGACACCATCTGTCGTTCTCCGGAAAGAGTTGCGTTTGCCACTTTCCAACCGCCGCCTACTTCGCCGACTCGGTTGAAGTCGGGAACCCGAACTGCGTCGAGAAAGGTCTCGTTGAAATCAATTTCACCGGTGATATGTCGTAGTGCACGAACCTCGACGCCCGGCTGCCGCAGGTCAACCAAGAAATAGGTGATTCCCTGACGCTTTGGTTGATCTGGGTCAGTTCGAGCGAGGAGTACTCCAAAATCGGAAAGGTGAGCCCAGGTGCTCCAGACCTTCTGTCCTGTGAGCAACCAATCATCACCGTCACGATCGGCACGAGTCGCCAAGGAAGCGAGATCTGAACCAGCGCCCGGCTCGCTAAAAAGCTGACACCAAACTTCTTCATTACGCACCATCGGTGGAAGAAAGCGAAGCCGCTGCTCTTCCGTTCCGTATGCAAATAGTGCTGGCGCCGCCAAGTTGAGTCCCAGTGGGTTGAGGCGTCCCAAGTTGTAGGGCGCGAGTTCAGCTTCTACTGCTCGGGCAACCTTCGGGGCGAGGTCAAGGCCTCCATAGGCAACTGGCCACGTTGCAACCGCAAGACCTGATTTCGCAAACACCGGATACCAAGCTTCGTAGTCCGTGAATTTTCGAATTTTACGAATCTCAGAAGCCCCGCCCAACTCGGCTGCAGTGCGCCACTCAATTGGAACGCTTTGTTCGATCCACGTTCGAACCGCCGGAATCGCTTCGTCAATCTCAGCGCCGGGAGTCATGGCGAGTTCGCTGAGGTCGAACGACTCGGAGACCTCGCCTGCTGCCATCTCAGCGACCCTTGTAATCAGGGTTGCGCTTCTCTCTGAATGCAGCGAGTCCCTCTTTGAAGTCTTCACTCCGAGAAGACAGTTCAAGTGAGAATGCTTCAGCTTGCAACTGCGTGTCGAGAGTCGCGACTGAAGATGCATCTAACAACATCTTTGTTAAACCGAGAGCTACGGTCGGCGAAGCAGCCAATGTCGAGGTGAGTTCTGCAACCTTCTCGCCGAGTTCCACTGACGGAACGGAAGAATGGATCATCGACCACTCTGCGGCTTCGGAACCATCAACGACCCTGCCGAGCAAGAGCATCTCTCTCGCCCGGACCTCCCCGACCCGACGAGGTAGCAACCAAGTTGTTGCGCTGTCGGGAGTGAAGCCGCGCCCCAGAAATGGGGCCCAGAATCGTGCCTCGCTCGCGGCGACGGTGAAATCTGCAGCGAGCGCAAGCGACAAACCAATTCCTGCGGCCCAACCGCGCACTTCGCAGATGATCGGAGTTTGCGTTCGCAACATGAGCGAAATGAGACGATTCGCTTGATTTGGCAACCTTCGCTGGATACTTCCGACCCGAGGACGATCTCCTCCGGGTGCATTGCGGGCGACAATGTCGAAACCGGAGCAGAAATCATCGCCGGAACCGCTCAGAACGATAACCCGCACCGACTCATCGCTTCCGGCGGCGACCAATTCGTCAATGAGTCCCGTCACGATGAGGTCGGTCAAAGCGTTTCGCTTTTCTGGCCGATCAATGGTGAGTCGGAGCACACCGGAATGGCGCTCGACGAGCAGGCCTGGAATGTTCGAGTCCCCCTCTTCCATGCCGCTACCCTAGTGCGAGCGCACCAGACCGGACCTTGATTCGGTTCGCAGCGTTTCGCAGAACAGGCTCTTGGTTCTCTCGTCGGCAATGATCGGATCTCACACAGGTCTAAAAGGGAGACAGCGTGAACGATCGGGTCTACACCCACGAGTTCATCGACATCATTGGCTCGAACCGCGCGAACTACATGCACCACATGACGGCGAACTGGTGCCCGATGGCTCGCGATGATCGAGGCCAATTGTGCTTCGGGGTCTGGGGCGCTGTAGGTACAACCACTCGGTGGCCCCGGGTTGTGAACATGTGGGAAGAGGCAGGCCTTAATGGATTGGCTGACGCTCTCGGAAATGAGCTCGGAACGCCATCGCTCCAGGACGCCAAGCTCGCAACGTGGTGGAATGAAGCCGCGAATTTTCGTTCCGGCGGCTTTGATCGTGTACTGATCCCCGCTCCGTGGACTCGCACCGTTGAGGAACTCTGCTCCGATGGCGTGCGCGGCGTCGCCTATGCGCATGACACGTTTCAGCTGCAGCCTGGTGGGGCTGGTGATTTCCTTTCTCGGGTCCGTGATGTCGCTATCGATGCGCACGGGCCATTTGGATGGGAACTCGTCGGTGCTTTCAAGACTTCTCTGCGACGTGATGATGAATGCATCGTCATCTGGGCTATTCCGGAATGGCATCAATGGTCAGACGTAGAGATAGCGCGAGATTCCGATCCTTCCCTCCGCTCATGGCGCGACATCGTTTGGGCTGCCGATGGCTACGATCGCTTCTTGATGTGTGACGCTCCCCTGTCTCCCATGAAGATTGGCCGACAGCCTGAGCGCTCCGACCGCAGCGAGGAATGGAACGAACCACAGTGAGCGCCACTCTCCAACTCACACAGCGAGGCCACCGATGCATCTGAGAGATTCCGAGTCCGATGCGCAGTTCCGTTTTGAAGTACGCGAGTGGCTACACGGGGCCGTCGCGTCGCTACCCGAACACCCTGCAACAGAAGACTGGCCGGGGCGGCGGGCTTTTGACGCTAATTGGCAAGGATTACTTTTCGAGGCAGGCTATGCGGGCATTAATTGGCCCTCTGAGCACGGTGGCCGAGGCGCCACGCCGACAGAACATCTGATCTTCCTCGAGGAATCAGCCGAAGCGAAGGCTCCGGATGTTGGGATTGGCTTCGTTGGGCAGATGCATGCTGGTCCAACGATTATCGCCGAGGGGACCGAAGTGCAGAAGGCACATCACTTACGCGGAATCCTCACCGGCGATCACGCATGGTGTCAAGGATTTTCCGAGCCAGGATCCGGAAGCGACCTAGCCTCACTGCGAACCCGCGCATTTCGCGACGGCGACGATTACGTCGTTAGCGGTCAGAAAATTTGGACATCGCACGCAATGGCCGCTGATTACTGCGAAATGCTTGTACGCACCGATCCGAATGAATTGAAACATAAGGGAATTAGTTGGCTCATCATGCCAATGGATCTTCCCGGAATCGATGTGCGTCCGCTTGTCACTGTTCATGGGTCAACCGAGTTCGCCGAGCTGTTTCTCGACGAAGTTCGGGTTCCGGTCGCAAACCTTGTCGGCGAAGAGAACGACGGATGGCGAGTCGCTAACGTGACCTTGAGTTTCGAACGAGGCACTGGCTTTGTTGGGGAGTTGCTCGACACAACCAGTGTGTTCCGTGATCTCATTGCGCTGGCCCGCTCAACGAAACGTCACGGTTCAACTGTGTGGGATGACGACGGGATCCGCCACGAATTCGGCGTGCTCGGAGCCGATCTCGATGCTCTCTGGGCCTTCACCAAACGGAATGTCTCTCAAGGGGCCCGAGGCGGGATGGTCATGGGCTCCGGATCAGGATTCAAGGTCGCTTTCGCCACCACACAACACCGGCTTGGGGACCTCGCCCTCAGGGTTCTTGACCGTGCATCGCTTTCCCTCGACGACATTGGTGGCAAGCCGACTGGAGAACTCGTACACAGCAAGTTGCATGCTTTTGCGATCTCACTTGGCGGCGGCACAACGCAGATTCAACAGAACATCATCGCCGAGCGCGTCCTCGGCCTTCCACGAGAGCGCTGACATGGACCTCCAACCAACAGATGATCAACTCGCTCTGATCGAAATGGTCACAGGGTTCGCGAGCGATCGATTCCCGATCGACATCGTTCGTTCATTCGGCGAGCCCAATGGTTTCGACCGCGATCGTTGGAAAGAACTCGCGGCCCTGGGAACGTTCGGCCTTGCCCTTCCTGAAACAGAGGGCGGTGTCGGTCTTGACTTCATCGACGCGGTTCTCGTTCATGAGGCCCTGGGCAAAGCTCTACTTCCCGGCCCCCTTCTCGCCGCAACTCTTAGCGCTGGTCTTGTCGATGGAGTGCTCGATGGTTCGGTTCTGCCTGCGATCGTCGACATCCCCCACGATGGCCCAATCATCGTTGAACACTTTCGATCCTCTGATGTTCTTCTCATGGTCGATGACGACGGAGTAAGAGTCGCTCCTTCCGACATCGCCGAAGGCATTGACGTTGTCCGCTCAACGGATCCGACGTCACCAATCTCCATCCTCGAAACTGTTCCGGCAGGCGAACTCATTGGCGGTCCTGAGTTAGCAGTCGCGTGGCGCCAACGTGGGTCCCTTCTCGCTTCAGCACAGCTATCTGGAAATTCCATCGGGAGCACCGAACTCGCCGTCGCCTATGCGAAAGAGCGAGAGCAATTCGGACGCCCGATTGGATCATTTCAGGGTTTGAAGCATCTCCTCGCTGATTCCTGGATCCGAAGCGAGGTGGCTCGTTCATCAGTTTGGGCCGCAGGTGTCATGGTCGATGAACCCGACGTCGGTTCAGTCACCCGAGCCGTAGCTGGAGCTCGCCTCACTTCTGGTCGTGCCGCCACCGAAAACGCAAAGACCTGTCTGCAGGTGCACGGTGGAATGGGCTTCACATGGGAAGTCGATGCACACCTTTTCCTGAAGCGTGCGTGGGTGCTCGAAACTGTTTTCGGGACCTGCGACGAAGCAGCGGAAGACGTTGCGAATCTCTACGCCGGTCTCTGATCAATGAGACCAGGGGTTCACTTTGGAGAGAACCGAAGCGCTCCATCAAGACGAGCTACATGCCCGTTCATGTATCGATTGCTGAGCAGATGCTCCGCAAGTTTTGCGAACTCTTCGGGAGCACCTAGGCGCTTCGGGAATGGAACGGTCGCCTCGAGAGCTTCCTTCATCTCCGCTGGGGCCTGTTCCCACGCGCTCGTGTCCATCACACCCGGAGCAATTGCATTCACACGCACGCCAACCGACGAAAGATCGCGCGCCGCTATGAGAGTCATTCCGATAAGCGCTGACTTCGCTGAGCCATACGCGATTTGGCCGATCTGACCCTCGAAGCCGGCTCCTGAGGTAACGAGAACTGCCGCCCCGCGCTCGCCGTCGGGATCGGCAACATTGCCCGACATCGCCGAAGCCGTGAGTCGAAGAGTATTGAACGATCCCGTGACGTTCAGATCAATCGTGCGTTGGAAGATCGCCATGTCGTGAGGAGCCCCACCCTTGCCAACAAGGCGACCGCCCGCCTCGCCTCCACCCGCACAGGCCACAACCCAACGCAATTCACCGAATCCCTGAGCTGCGTCGATCGCTTCTTCGATATCGCGATCCTCAAGAACGCTTCCACAGACAACAGCGCCGCGCTCTCCAAGTCGCGCTCTGATCTCAACGCACTTCTGCTCGTCGAGATCTAGCACCACAACGGGATGACCCTGCGAGCTGAAGTAGAGCGCTGTCGCTTCGCCCAGTCCAGAAGCGCCACCTGTAATCAGAACTGCACGTGAAGAGTGATCGACTGAGGTCATAGGAATCCTTTGCGAAAAATGGGGTTCAGTTAACCGAGATCCGCCAACGGACCAGGAGGCCGGAGTGAAAAATCTGTAAGTTCAATTGCAGGGTGAAGAAACCCAACTGCGAGAGTTTCAGCGAGAGCGTCGCCTACATCTTCAGGACTCATCATGTTGGCACTGAGATGGCCACCCTTGATCCAATCGTTGAGACACTCTCCGAGGAGATCTCCACCGAAATCTCTGCCGAAATCAGTTCCGACGGTCGCGCCGACACGCACGGTTGTAAACCGGAACTCAGGGTTTTCGACTCTCCATCCGTTGACCAGTTCCTCAAGGGCCGCTTTCGATGCGCCGTAAGGAACCAAACCACGCCGAGGGCGTCCAACTGTCTCTGAAGAGACGAATGCGACGATGGCATTCTGGTTGAGATGGGCGAGGGCAGATCGACACACTTGAGATGGACCAACAACGTTGCTATTGAACACGCTGAGTAGTTCCTCTGGAGTGGCCTGCGACAGCAGCACCATCGGAGATACGGCCGCCACGTTGACGAGGATGTCGATACGCCCGAATTCACGAACCGTTTCGGCGATCACCCGTTCTGGCTCTCCCGCTTCGGTGATGTCCGCTGCGCACCACTGGAGTTCGATCGCACTCGCCAACTCTCGGAGTTTGTCTTCTCGTCGACCTACCGCCATGACGTTCGCTCCGGCAGCGGCAAAAGACTTCGCCGCCGATCGTCCGATACCAGCCGAGGCGCCAACAACCAACACCGAACATCCCTTGATTTCCGAATTCATGAATCCCCCTGAATGTTCCAACGCAACGTAAATGTTCGACTAGATCTGACTGATGAAGGCAGCGCGAACGACTGACTGAAATTCATCAAGCGAAAACGCAAAGCGATGCGAAGAACTCGGATCGCTATCGACAGACTGAAAGGCCTGCACCATTGCAGACAACAAGCGCGACAGCGCTGACGGATCGCCCAAACGGATTGATCCGTCAGCTTGTCCGCGTCTGATTACATCGGCCTGCATCCCAAGGACGCGGTCAGCGTTCTCCGTGACTTCCTCGGAGGTTGCCTCGTATGACGTGGGAACCAATGACGCTGTCGACCGAAGATAGAGGTCAGAAAATGAAGGGCGAGCTCGCAAGAAAGAAACCTCGAATGAGACGATCCGAGCAACTGCATCTAAACCATCGGCGGCACCGACAAGCGCTTCCTCGAATGCTGGAAGAAATTCGGATCCGCGTCGCAACCAAATGTTGATGTAGAGGTCTTCTTTATTCTCAAAGAACGAATACACCGAACCCACAGAAAAATCTGCACGGTCAGCGATTTCTTTCAGCGTTGTATCGTGAAAACCCTTCTGTCCGAAGATTTCTTCGGCGGCATCGAGTAGCTGCGTCCGACTTAGCTGCTGATGCAGTTGCCGTCGCTCTTCCCGGGGTTTCGTTGCGCGTGTTGCCGTCATCACGTACTCGATGCGTTCGATGGCCATTCGGGACGGTGATAGCCATCGAAGCGCAACTCGCCACCACGAAGTTCTCGGATGGTAAGGAAATCGCCTTTGTAACCCTTGTGGTCATGAGGTCCGAACTGCACGTAGCAACTGGGACCGCCGTTTGTTGCCGGCATCCACCGAATCCGTTCGAGACCTTGTTTGACGTCCTTGGGAGTTGGTATCGCGGCGTTCGCGATGCCGTGTATTGCTGCTCGGGCTGTGTCATAGGCAAGAGCCACGACAACGTTGCCGGTCTTGCGACCAAAGCGCTTTACAAAGCGATCGATCATGGCGTTGTAATTCGGATTGGCTCCGTCTTCGCCGAGCTGGTCGACGCCATGCCACCCTTCGAGCCCCTCTGCCCAGGCGTTCGAGTTCGAATAGAACATGAATGCGGTACCCATCACTCGAGGCGGATCCCAATCAAGCGATTTCAATGCTTCCGCGAAGTGGAATGTGGCATAGCCGTAACCGCCGTAATACAGACCTTCAGCACCGAGAGCTCTCATGCTTTCAAGATCATCTTTCAATCCAACCGGATTGGGTTCAAGCTTCACTTCGCGGATGATTGTCATACCCAGGCCTAGGGCTGCATCGCGGAAGTAGTCCGCATAGTCCCGACCCGAGGAGCCTGCTTCCCAAAACAATCCGACCTTGTCGTGTCCGTGCGCATGCAACCACTGCGCGCACATCACGCCTTCCGTCGCGACGTCACCATTGGCCACTGTGAAGCAGTAGTCAGAGGCAAACTTGTGCGCACCGGTCCAGCCAATACATGGCACACCTAAACGGTTCGCAGTGTCTTGAAGTAACAGACAATTGTCGGAAATCATTGGACCGAGTACAACGACACAGCCTTCGTCAACGAGCCATTCATAACCCTTCAACAACTTGCGATAGTTCTCGCGAGGAAGTCCGCGGGCGTCAGCGATCACGAGTTGAACAGGGCTCCTACGCCAGACGCCTTCGTTCATTGCATCTTCGATCGCCAAAATCGTTGGATCGATCCAATCGGCAAGGAGCTGATTGAGATCCATATCGATCAAGATGCCGATTTTGACCGGTTCGAACGGATCGCCCTGAGTTTTTTGCCCTCGTGTGGGTGGGTAGATGGTGATGTTCTGAACGGCAACGTCGGTTGCCGGTCCGCCGCCTTGCCACCAGAACTGCTGATTTGAGTCGCCGACACCACCTTCGAGGTGTGCTCGAGTTCCGTGCTTCACATTGGTGACGGCGCGATCAGCTTGGGCGATCCCATGGTCGAATGGGGCGGGGAACATTCGCTCTGCGTATTGAAGCTCGCCAGATGACGCATCGGCCTCATTAACGATTCCGCCATGGAGATTCGTCCGCGCGCCACCGTTCTTAGCGGACTTCTTAGAGTCCGTCTTCTTCTTTGTCATTTGTTCCCCCTAGAAAAGCTTCGAGTAGGTCGCCGAAAAGCGCTCGGTTCGAATGATTGAACTATAGTTCAGTCAACTGAAACTGGAGTCGAAGCCAGTGGATCGTGTGATGGTTGTTGCTCTCACGAATTCGCTCGCATTCCAATCTGGGAGTAACTCCGCAACTGCGGTCGATCTACTTGGGGGCAGTAATGAACAGCGACGATCTCATTCTCGTAAGCGTGGACGACCACCTCGTCGAGCCACCCTCAATGTTCGATGAACACACACCGGCAAAGTGGAAGGGTCGGTTCCCGAGGATCGAGCGAAACGATAAGGGCGACGACGTCTGGATGTTCGAGGGATCGATCATCCCCAACATCGGCCTCAACGCTGTGGCCGGACGGCCAAAAGAAGAATACGGGATTGAACCTACCTCGTTCGATGAAATCCGTCAGGGGTGTTGGGACGTTGGTGAACGAGTAAAGGACATGAATGGTGGCGGGCTTCTGTCATCGATGAATTTCCCCTCATTCCCGGGTTTTAGCGGTCGCCTCTTCGCTGCGTGCGATGACAAGAACCTGGCTCTTGATGTTGTTCGGGCGTACAACGACTGGCACATCGACGAATGGTGCGCTGCCGCACCTGGTCGCTTCATCCCAATGGGCCTGCCGATTCTCTGGGATGCGCAACTCGCCGGCGATGAAGTCCGCCGACTTTCCGCAAAGGGTGTTCACTCGGTGACATTCACCGAGAATCCCTTCACCCTCGGCTATCCGAGCCTTCATGATGAGTACTGGGATCCGTTTTGGCAAGCACTCTGCGACACCGACACCGTGCTTTCGATTCACCTCGGATCCTCCGGGAAGCTCGCAATCACGTCCCCGGACGCACCCATCGACGTGATGATGACGCTGCAACCGATGAACATCTGTGCCGTTGCTGCCGATCTCATCTGGTCACGAGTTCTTAAAAAGTTTCCAACAATCAAGATTGCCCTTTCCGAGGGCGGCATCGGATGGATCCCTTACTTCCTCGACCGCCTCGACCGCACCTACGACATGCATCACCGATGGACCGGGCAAGACTTCGGGAAGAAGACTCCAAGCGAGGTTTTCCGCGAGCACTTCCTCACCTGTTTCATCGCCGATCCCATTGGCGTGAAACTCCGCCACGATGTTGGCATCGACAACATCGCTTGGGAGTGCGACTATCCCCACTCAGACTCTTCATGGCCGCACGCCGGCGAGGAGTTTGCCGAGGTAGCACGCGAAATTCCAGACAGCGAAATCAACAAGATCACCCACGAAAACGCCATGCGTTGGTATTCGTTCGATCCCTTCGTTCATGTTCCAAAGTCGGGGGCAACCGTCAAGGCCCTTCGATCACTGTCGCCGAACCACGACGTGAGCGAGCGAGCATTCGATACCGGTCGGCGCGAGAAGCACGTCGGCATCGAGGTCGGCAAGCTCGCTCCGACGGCATGACTTCCTTTGATCCGATCAAGCGTCCGACCGGACACCCCCTCGTCTCACTAGAGATTCTTGAGGGCTCGATCGCGCTCCTGACGTTGTGCGATATCGAACGACGCAACGCGTTGCGCATAGAACTCTCACTCGACCTCGAATCGGCGGTCAAAGAGGCGTTAGCCACGGGTGTGGACGCTCTGATTCTGGCCGCAACTCCCCCGGTCTTTTGTTCCGGTGGCGACCTCAACGACCTCGTTGCCCCTCGTGCATCGCTCACCGATATTGCACGCGGAGCGGAAGCTCTGGCCAACGCACCAATACCGACCATCGCAGTCGTCGAAGGCGCTGTCATCGGCGCGGGCATCAACCTCGTGTTGGCCTGCGACGTAATTCTGTGCACGCCTGACGCAACATTCGACCCTCGACTGCTAGATCTCGGAGTCCATCCAGGGGGCGGGCAACTACGAGCTCTTGCTCTACGAATTGGACGTCAGGGAGCCGTGGCCCTCTCACTTCTCGGCGACCATCTCACCGGAGTCGAAGCCGCCGAGGTCGGAATCGCTTGGCGCTGTGCACCATCAGGCGACATCGCCGAGTTGGCAATGTCATTTGCCCGTCGCGCTGCATCTCGGCCGCGCGAAGCAATGCGCAGAGCAAAACAGACACTGGATGCAACAATCAACCTCGATCGCGAATCAGCTGTGGCCATTGAGCTTGCGCAACAACAGTGGTCCATCGAACAATCATGGATCCCTGAACGAGTCGCGGTCTTGCGAGAGAAACTTGCTCAACGTCGAAGCGACTGATTCAACGCTTTTCGAAGACAACGCCTGACTGCTCAAGATCCCAGGTAATAGTGGTCACGCCTTCATCGCGCAGTTCACGCTTCAACACGCGCCCGACCGGTGAACGAGGGAGATCAGCGCGAAATTCTATGAATCGGGGCAGCGCAAAGTAGGGAAGTTGGTCGACGCACCACAGGAACAGTTCCTCTTCACTCACAGTGGCCCCCTCAACGAGAGTCGCCGTGATTTTGAGATCATCTTCTGTGAGCGGGCTCGGAACAGCATGCACAGCAACGTCGGCGATCTGACCGTGTCCCATGATTATGGATTCGACTTCGAAACTGGCAATGTTCTCGCCGCGCCGTCGCAAGTAGTCGGCCTTACGGTCGACAAAAAATAAGAAATTATCTTCGTCAACTATTCCGATATCGCCGGTGTGATACCACCAATTACGACTGGTTTCGACGGTCACTTCAGGTCGGCCCCAATAGCCCGCAAACATCACTTCAGGACGCTTGGGTCGAATAACAATTTCGCCTCGATTACCGCGCGGAACCTCGTTGTCTTCGTCATCGAAAATGCGAACGTCGAAGTACTCCTCGTTAATGACACCGGCGGCGTTCGGCTTGTTGTAGCCGCCCGGTGGCTGCCACGAAATCAAACTTGCCTCGGTAACTCCATAAGCGGCGCTGAACGTCGTGAGCCCAAACCGGTTCTTCATGATGTCGTCGACTTCAGTCGGCATGGGAGCGGCGCCAAGAAGTCGGAGTGTTGTATTGGCTTCAGGCGCACCCGACCTTGGCATCTCCGGGCGATCAACGTCGTGAGCCAACAAGTACGCCATGGTCCCGAGTGTCGAGGTAATCGTTGCTCCGACCCTGTTCATCTCGGGCCAGAAATTCGAGACCGAGAACCGGCGGTAAATCGCTGAACGGCCCCCGAATACCAGTGGGCCGATAACTGCAGTCGTGATTGCATTGAAGTGGAACAGCGGCAATGGAGTCCAGACCACATCCTCAGCAGTTCGCTCCCAACAGATTCCGATCTGTCGAGTAAGAGCCTCGTGATAGTTGTGGCTGAGCATGCAGCCCTTCGATAGTCCCGTTGTTCCACCCGTGTAGATGAACGTACCGAGATCAGAAGGCTTGGTGCTGATTTCGGGGAGTGTGGCGTCGGAAGTCAGGAGCTCGTCCCACAGCGATGCGGTCACGCCACCAATCGCCGAAGGCACATCGGAGATGATCACAACGTGTTGAACAGAATCGATCGTTTCAACTACCGCTTCGAGACGACCCAGGAATTCTGCTGCGACGATGACAACCTTGGAACCCGAATCTGCAAGTTGGTGACGCAGGTACTCACCCTTATAAGCAGTGTTCACCGGCACGGCGATTGCTCCGGCCAGGATGATCCCCCACCATGCATAGACAGCCTCAATCGAATTCTCAATCAGCGTGGCGACGCGATCGCCTTGAGAGATGCCCATCGTTCGAAGCGAGGCAGCCAGCCGACCAGAAACATCCACTAACTGCGCTGCAGTCACGGTATCGCCACATACGTCTAAGTACGGGCCATCGGGGTCGACCTCAAGACGCTGCATCAGCAGTGCCGGAATCGTTGACTGCGATCCGCTGCGCCAGACATCGGTACTCATCTGAAGAATCGTCCCCTTTTCGAGAACCGGGTCGGCCGAGATCCCCGACCCCCTGCCCTGAACGCTGTGAACCATACAGCGATCAGTTGAATCGTGGTTCAATGGTCGTTCTACTCGAGCATCCTCACTTCGGAGAACGCCTTGCCCGTCAGCGCTGAACACATCGATTATGACGTGCTTCCTCCGACAGTCGCGGCCGCACTCGAGCGTGCCGCTGTTGAGTTTGCAACGCTTGAGGCCCTCGTCGATGGCGACCTCCGCTGCAACTGGGAGGAACTCCTTGATCGCGTAGACATTGCCGCTCGCGCTCTCATCGCCATAGGGATCAAGCCGGGCGACCGCGTTGCGATCTGGGCGCAGAACACCGCCGAGTGGGTTATCGCGTGTTGCGCAATTCATCGCTCCGGGGCTGTTCTCGTGCCGCTGAATACTCGATTTAAGCGTCCAGAAGCAACGTACATTCTCGAAAACGCAGGCGTTCGATTGCTCTTCACAGTTTCCGAGTTTCTCGGCACCGATTATGTCGAGTTGCTTGGTGACCGATCCGCTCTGCCCCTGTTGGAGCATGTCGTACTTCTTGGCGGACCAACTCGCGCAGAAACAACAAACTGGATTGACTTCCTCGCAATGGCCGATTCGGTCCCGCCCAATGCAGCCGCAATTCGCGCGGCGGCACTCACCCCAGATGATCTCTGCGACATCCTCTTTACGTCGGGAACAACAGGCTTACCGAAGGGTGCGATGCTCACCCACGGGGCAAGCGTTCGTGCCTATTGGAGCTGGTCGATCGTTGTTGGACTTACGAGAGGCGATCGATACCTCATCATTAATCCCTTCTTTCATGGTTTCGGTCTGAAGTCGGGAATTCTTGCGTCAATCCTGATGGGCGCGACGATCTTGCCGCACCCGGTGTTCGACGTTCCTTCAGTGATGCGCCGCGTCGAAGAAGAACGCATCACAATGCTCCCTGGCCCGCCAACGGTATACATGACGATGCTCGACCATCCCGAGTTGAAGAATTTCGATCTTTCGAGTTTGAGACTTTCCGTAACCGGAGCCGCAACCGTTCCCGTCGAGATGATTCACCGCATGCGTTCAGAGATGACGTTCAAAACAATCGTGACCGGATACGGCCTGACTGAAGCAACGGGCATCGCAACGATGTGCCGCCATACCGACGACCCCGAAATCATCGCCAACACCGCAGGGCGAGCGATTCCCGATGTCGAGGTCATCGTCGCGGACGAAAACCGTCAGCCAGTTGCACCTGGCGAGCCCGGCGAGGTTCTCATCCGTGGCTACAACATCATGAAGGGATTCATAGGCAATCCCGAGGCGACCGCGGAAGCAATCGATGACGAGGGCTGGCTTCACACAGGCGACATTGGCGTTATGGATGGCGCAGGAAATCTGCGCATCACCGACCGCATGAAAGACATGTTCATCGTCGGCGGATTCAACGCCTATCCGGCCGAAATCGAAAACCTCCTTCTGACCCACCCTGACATCAGTCAAGTTGCCGTACTCGGCATTCCGGACCCACGGATGGGCGAAGTTGGCGTTGCCTTTGTCATTCCTAAGCCCGGCGTTGTTCTGACATCGTCAGATGTGGTTGCCTGGAGTCGCGAATCCATGGCGAACTACAAGGTGCCACGCCACGTCATGATGGTCGAAGAATTTCCGCTCAATGCGAGTGGGAAAGTCCTGAAATATGTCTTGCGCGAAACCGCTATCGCAAACGCTTCCTAACGAGGAAGCACTTCATTCGGCAGTGGATGTCGGAACACTCGAGCAGCATTCTCACTAAGGATTGCGCGCAACTCGTTCGACGGAAGATCACCGTAGGTGTCAGCGACCACCTGTTGCGTATCTGGCCAGGTGCCATCGCCGTGCGGGTAATCGGTCTCGAACATGATGTTCTCAACACCGATGCGATGACGGGTCATGATCGTGGACGGATCGTCGATCGTACAGAACCAGAAGTTGCGCTTCAGCACATCAGCAGGTCGCACATCCCAACCCAGGCCATAGCCAGAACGATCGATGATGTTGTCGAGTCGGTCGAGCAACATGGCCACCCATCCGATGCCGCCTTCGGACATGGTGATCTTGAGATTTGGGTACTTCAACGGGTAGCCCGACCAAAGCCACTCAGCGCACGCAGCCAAAGACAATTGGCCAAACATCGTTGCTCCGAGTTGGAGTGCAGGCGAGGCCTCGGGCGTCGGGTAACCGCCAGATGAACCCACGTGCAAAGCGATTGCTGTGTCCGTTTCAGCACACGCCTGAACAATCGGGTCCCAGTAACCGGTGAAAAGCGATGGGAAACCAATATTCTGTGGACGCTCAGGAAGCGTGACAGCAACAAAGCCTCGAGCCGCGTTACGTCGAATTTCGGCTGCTCCCTTTTCGGGATCGGCGAGGAACGTGAGCCCAAGAGGAATGATCCGATCTTTCGCTGGTTGCCACCATTCCTCGTACAACCAGTCATTCCATGCCTGCGTTGTGGCGTACCCAAGATCGAGGTCATCGATTTGCGCGAAAACCCGACCGCAGAAACCAGTGATCATCGAGGGGAAATTCATTGAAGCCCAGACACCATTGATGTCCATATCTCGAACACGTTCGTTGATATCCCAACAGCCCTTACGCATGTCGGAAAACTTTGTGGGTTCGAGGTTCTTCATGCTCTTTTGTCGGCCGGCAACCGCATTCATTCCGACCTGCGTGAAGCGTTGGCCTTCGAACTCCCAAACTTCGTGACCGTTTTCGTTCGTGACGACCTTGGGCGCACGGCTCTGAAACTGAGCTGGTAGACGACCGTCGAACATCCCTGGCGGCTCGACGAGGTGATCATCGACGGAGATAATCGTGTAGCGAACCTCGGCCGGTTCGGGATCAGGAAGCAGCATCGGATTGTCGACGAGATCAGTCATTGGTCCCCCATGGATCAGCAGTGGGGAGATTGTAGGTCCGTCAAGACTTTCAAATGGGCCCTGCTACGTTCGGCGCACAGGGGGGAACCATGACTAACGAAGTACTTAATACCGAGGCACTCGCTAAGTGGATCGGTGAGCGCATGGGATCCCCGTCGATCACCGTCGAAATCGATGGACGTCCATCAGGCGGTTTCTCGGCCGAAACCCTGCTCGTCACTGCTCGCGACGCAGACAATACTCCCTTCCGTTTCGTCGTTCGACTCGAAACTCCCGAACCCGCCGTTTACCCGACCCAGTCGGACCTCGTCATGCCCGAAATCGAGATCCAATACCGAATCATGGACGCGCTCCGGCGAGACGGAATCGTTCCCATTGCTGAAC
>CAEZXY010000017.1_pt1 | contig 24633 bp, 37 predicted proteins | sample 7265371 | NCBI WGS metagenome assembly CAEZXY01 (sample SAMEA6813920, study PRJEB35770) | freshwater metagenome | biome: Freshwater; feature: Freshwater reservoir; material: water | place: Czech Republic | collected 2017-04-14 | depth 30m m | reverse complement strand
TTCCTGGTGATAACACCGAGATGACTGTTGAACTCATCCACCCCATCGCGATGGAAGAAGGCTTGCGCTTCGCCATCCGTGAAGGTGGTCGTACCGTCGGCGCCGGCCGCGTCACCAAGATCCTCAAGTGATCGGTCGAAACTGAACATGGCTGACAAGCAGAAGATCCGCATCCGTCTGAAGGCGTATGACCACGAAATCGTCGACCAGTCGACGAAGAAGATCGTGGAAACCGTCGTCCGCACGAGTGCAACGGTTCGTGGCCCGGTGCCGCTTCCAACCGAGAAGCACCGCTACACCGTTATTCGCGGTCCTTTCAAGGACAAAGACTCACGCGAGCACTTCGAGATGCGTATTCACAAGCGTCTCCTTGACATCGTTGATCCCACCCCGAAGACCGTTGATTCGCTCCAGCGTCTCGACCTCCCGGCTGGTGTCGACATCGAAATCAAGATTCAACAGGTCTGATTCGTTCAGAACTTAAAATCTGACAAGTGCCCTCGCTCCGGCGGGGGCACTTGTCGTTTTCCGGTGGTGCGGGCGACTCATGGTGTTGCTGCGCGATGTAGGTTTCGCACATCACCGATCGCAGAGCGCGGTCGCCGAATCTTTAGGGGAAGTCATGGGACGTTTCGATGGCAAGGTCGTTTTAGTTACTGGCTCCTCGTCAGGCCTTGGCGCCGCAACGGTGGAACGGTTCTTGGCCGAAGGTGCAATCGTTGCTGGCTCTGATGTGCAGCCCCCCGTAGAGGGTGCAGCTCAGCCGACCACGTTCACGCATGTCGATGTGACTGATGAAGCGGCGATTGTCGCCTGGGTCGAGGAAGCCTCGAAGCTCACCGGCCGTATCGATGCCGTGTGCACATTCGCCGGAATTCCTGCTGGTGGACCGGTTCACCTTGTTGATGTTGAAACCTTCACTCGCACACTTGATATCAATCTCACTGGCACCTTCACCACGTGTAAGCACGTCATTATCAAGATGCTTGCGCAAGAACTTGTTGATGGAGAGCGGGGGAGTGTCATCACCGTTGCCAGTGTTGAAGGTCTTGAGGGAACTGCAGGCGGAAGTTCGTACAACGCGTCAAAGGGTGGCGTTGCGATTCTTACGAAGAACATGGCTATTGATTACGGACGTCAAGGCATTCGTGTGAATTCTATTTGTCCTGGATTTATCGACACGCCGATGCTGCGCGGTCTTGGTGATCCCGAGATGAACGAAATGCTGATGGAGATCAAAGAAGAGCACAAGCTCCGTCGTCTTGGTCGCCCATCAGAAATCGCTGCAGTTGCTGCGTTCCTTGCATCGCCCGACGCATCGTTCGTTACCGGACAAACAATTGCCGTCGACGGCGGTTACACCGCCGGACGCGATCACGGCGTTACAAAGCGAATGGGTTTGTAACTCATAGCCAGACAATTAGACCGGCAAATGCATCATCGGTGGGCCGTTGTTCCATGAGATCTTCGATCGCGTCGACGAATCGGCCAGTCATGTTTTTCGTGCGCGGCCATTGCCTATCTGAGGTGAAGATCAAACCGCTGTGACGAGCACGGTCGAGCTGCCAATCGCGAACAATTTGCATGAAATCGGCAACGTTGTTGGTGAGGAGTGCCCGCTCGTCGTTGGTGCAGCAGCGCAAGAGTTCGGCGTCAGTGAGTCGATCCCAGTGCTGCTCGCGAGCGCTCACGACGTCCAAGCCCCGTGCTCGGAGGAGCGGAGCGATTGGCGCGGGGTAGTGGTGGTCGAGGGCCAACCTCATGCGAAGGCGGACTGCTCGCGTTCCCAGCGTTGGCGTTCTTCTTCCGCCACGGTTTCTGCCCAAGCGATATCGGCGTCGATTTCTGGAGCGAAGTCGGCGTAATACGACGCCGCTGCTTCGATTTCGGAAGCGGGGAGATCGAACGTGGTCGCAGCGTCGGCGAAATCGCCTCCACTCGCAAGAAGCGTCGAGACGACTTCTCTGACCTTGAGCCGACTGACCCCTAGGTGCGGCTCTCGACGGCCTGCGGCACCGGAGCGAAAGGTGACGAGGGGATGGATTTCCCGACGCAACCCCTCGGTCAGAAGCCGGTCTGCCAAGGCATTCCTGGACTCGCCGGCTCGAGCCGCTTGGCGGTCAAGGAGGTCAGCAGTGGTAGCCGACAGGCGAAAAGAGCGTTGGACCGATCGCGGTATCGCTTGATGAACGGCAGATTGGGCGCTGGAGACAGGCATGGTGGCTTCAGTCATGTAAGTCATTGTAACCCTTTGTGATCAACACCCTGCGGTTCAGAGGATTCTGCCGGGGCCTCGCGTCCAGCGGATGGGCCGAAAATCCGGGATTTGGTCCGAGACCGCTGAACCCCTAGAGTTTCACCTCCGTGCAACAGGGGTCTTCTTCGGAAGACCACCAGCCGCACCTCTACGTCGATCGAACCGACGTCTGCGACGGTCTACTTCGGTAGATACCCCGCAGCACAACCGACAGGCGCTCGGCCGGGTTTTCCCGTGCCGAGCGTTGGCATGAAGGGCCCGTCCCCGCATGTCCGACTCGACGCAAACCACAACAGAAAGATCGTTGCCGTTATGGCGAACAAAGCAGTAGTCGGCGAAAAAGTCGGCATGACACAGGTATGGGATGACGCCAACCGCGTTGTACCCGTGACCGTGCTGCACGTCGCTCCAATGCGCGTGGTGCAGATCAAGACCGTTGAACGCGATGGGTACAACGCGTTGCAGGTGACCTTCGGTGAGAAGGATGCCCGCAAGCTGAATAGCCCCGATCGCGGTCACTTCGAAAAGGCTGGCGTTGCTGCTGGCAAGCGCGTTCTCGAGCTTCGTCTCGACAACGTTGACGACTTCGAAGTTGGACAGGAAATCAAAGTCGACACTCTCGCCGCTGGCGAGTTTGTTGACGTCACTGCCGTGAGCAAGGGCAAGGGCTTCGCCGGAACGATGAAGCGTCACAACTTCAAAGGCCAGCGCGCATCCCATGGTGCCCACCGAGTCCATCGTGCTCCTGGCTCGATCGGCGCCTGCGCCACCCCCGGCCGCGTGTTCAAGGGCACGCGCATGGCGGGTCGAATGGGTGCAGAAAAAGTCACCACGCTGAACCTGCGTGTTGTCTCTGCCGATCCCGAAAAGAACTTGCTGCTCGTGCGCGGCGCGGTGCCTGGCCCCAAGGGCGGCATCGTGGTTATCCGCGACGCAGTGAAGATCCACACGAAGGGTGATGCGTGATGGCAACTGTGACTGTTAAGACGCCAGCCGGCACTGACGCTGGTTCGCTTGAACTCGATGCCACAACGTTTGGCATCGAGCCCAACGTCTCGGTGATGCACCAGGTCGTGACGGCCCAACTTGCGGCCCGTCGTTCTGGAACGCAAAGCACCAAGACCCGCGCTGAAGTTCGTGGCGGCGGGGCCAAGCCTTGGAAGCAGAAGGGCACCGGTCGTGCCCGTGCCGGCTCGACTCGTTCCCCCAACTTCATCGGTGGTGGTGTTGCACTCGGCCCGAAGCCACGTAGCTACGCCCAGAAGACACCGAAGAAAATGATCAAGCTCGCGCTTCGTTCGGCATTGTCCGATCGTGCGTCAGAGGGCAAGGTCATCGTCGTCGATGAATGGAACTTTGCTACTCCTTCAACGAAGGGTGCGGTTGCGGCACTTGCTGCTCTCCGCCTCGAAGGCAAGGTTCTGTTGGTTCTCGATCGTGGCGATGTCGCCGCCTGGAAGAGCTTCCGAAACCTCGGTGACGTTCACATCATCGAGACCGCTGAACTCAACACCTACGACGTCCTTGTTTCGGACTTCGTTGTGTTCACCAAGTCAACCCTGCCGCACGTGGAGGCATCGAAGTGAAAAATCCTCGCGATGTCATCATTCGTCCGGTAGTGAGCGAGAAGAGCTACGCCCTTCTCGAAAACAACGTGTACACGTTTGTTGTTCACCCCGACGCTTCAAAGCCCGAGATTCACGACGCAATTCAGTCAATCTTTGGCGTCAAGGTGCTCAACGTCAACACGCTCAACCGCAATGGCAAGCGCAAGCGCAATCGTCGTAACGGAACCTTTGGTTCCCAGACGGGCCAAAAGCGCGCCTTCGTCACTCTCGCCGCTGGCGACCGCATCGAATTGTTCGAGGGGTAAGGAACCATGGCTCTTCGTAAACGCAAACCGACTAGCCCCGGCCGTCGTTTCCAGACTGTCTCCGATTTTGCGGAGATCACGAAGGACTCGCCGGAACGGTCGCTCCTCGTCCCCAAGCACCGCACTGGTGGTCGTAACAGTTACGGCCGCAAGACAGCTCGCCATAAGGGCGGCGGTCACAAGCAGCGTTACCGTCTTGTCGACTTCCGTCGCGTCAAGGATGGCGTTCCCGCCTCTGTCGCCGCGATCGAATACGACCCGAACCGCACCTGCCGTATCGCGCTGCTGCATTACCACGACGGAGCGAAGAGCTACATCCTCGCCCCGAAGGGTGTGCAGGTTGGCGACATTCTGCAAAGTGGCCAGGGTTCAGACATCCGTCCGGGGAACGCGCTTCCATTGCGTTACATCCCGGTCGGTACCGTCGTGCACAACGTCGAACTCAAGCCCGGTGGTGGCGGAAAGATGGGCCGTAGCGCAGGCATGAGCATTCAGCTCGTCGCCAAAGAGGGCGATTACGCAACCCTTCGTCTTCCAAGCACCGAAATGCGTCGTGTTCCGATCGACTGCCGCGCCACCGTCGGCGAAGTTGGTAACTCCGAACATGAACTCATCAAGATCGGTAAGGCCGGTCGTAACCGTTGGAAGGGCGTTAAGCCTCAAACCCGCGGTGTGGCCATGAACCCGGTCGACCATCCGCATGGTGGTGGTGAAGGTAAGACCTCCGGCGGTCGTCATCCTGTGTCTCCTTGGGGTAAGCCCGAAGGTCGTACACGCGACAAGACCAAGCCGTCCCAGAAACTCATTGTCCGTCGTCGCCGCACCCGCGGCTCGCGGCGTTAGGAGAGGACGAAATGCCTCGCAGCCTCAAAAAGGGTCCGTTTGTCGACGACCATCTTCTCAAGAAGGTCGACGCACTCAACGAACTGAGCGAAAAGAAGGTCATCAAGACCTGGTCGCGTCGTTCCACGATCATCCCCGAGATGGTCGGACACACGATCGCGGTTCACGATGGTCGCAAGCATGTCCCGGTGTATGTCACCGAGGCAATGGTTGGCCACAAGCTTGGTGAGTTCGCGCCGACGCGAACCTTCCGCTTCCATGCTGGTCAAGAGAAGAAGGGACGCCGCTGATGGCCTTCGGTGCGAAGACCAATGAGCGTCCGGGCGTACGCGCCGAGGTCAAGTACGTCCGTTCATCGGCGTATAAGGCCCGTGAGATTCTCAATCTCATCCGCGGACTTCCGGTAGCCCGAGCACTTGAGGTGCTCGAACTTGCTGAGCGCGACATCGGTCGCGTCGTTCTTAAGTGTCTCGAGTCGGCTATCGCCAACGCCGAGCACAACAACCAGATTCCTGCCGACGAACTGTTCGTTTCCGCATGCTTCGCTGACGAAGGCCCGACCCTTAAGCGGTGGCGTCCCCGTGCCCGTGGCCGTGCGACTCGTATTCGTAAGCGCACCTGCCACATCACGATCATCGTGAGCCGTTTGTCTGCAGACGATCTTGAGAAGTTGCGTGAACGTGAAGCTGCAAGTGGTCGCGTCTCTGGTGGACGCGCTGCTGCTGAAGCTCGCCGCGAACGCGTTGCCCGCAGCCGCCAGGCCAAGGCCGAGCGCAAGGTCGAAGAAGAACACGATCACGATCACGAACATGACCACGATCACGATCACGAACATGATCACGCGGAAGCCGACGATGACGTTGTTGCTGAAGCAGTGACCGACGAAGCCGTCAAGACTGACGGGAAGGAAGACTGATGGGTCAGAAGGTCAACCCTTACGGGTTCCGCCTCGGCGTGACCACCGACTGGAAGTCGCGTTGGTTCGCCGATCGTCGCGAGTATTCCGACAATCTCATTCAGGACTGGCAGATCCGCGACTATCTCATGACGCAGTTGCCGCACGCGGCAATCAGCCGTGTTGAGATCGAGCGCACTCGTGATCGTCTTCGTGTCGACGTCCACACTGCTCGTCCAGGCATCGTCATCGGTCGTCGTGGTGCAGAAGCCGATCGCCTTCGTGCCGGTCTCACCAAGATCTCCGGTAACAACAAGGTGCAGCTCAACATCCAAGAGATCAAGCAGCCTGAACTCGACGCTGCGCTTATTGCTCAGGGTGTTGCCGATCAGCTTGCTGGTCGTGTCGCATTCCGTCGTGCCATGAAGCGCGCAGTGCAGAATGCACAGAAAGCCGGCGTTCTTGGCATCCGTGTTCAGTGTGCAGGTCGACTTGGTGGCGCTGAAATGTCACGCACCGAGTGGTATCGCGAAGGTCGTGTGCCGTTGCACACTCTTCGTGCCGATATCGATTACGGCTTCCGCGAAGCAAAGACCACCTACGGCCGTATCGGCGTGAAGGTCTGGCTTTACAAGGGCGACATCCTTCCCTACAAGAGTGTTCTTGATGACAAGGCCACACGCGAAGCGGCAATGGCTGTTGGCGAAACCTCGGGCGACGCTCGTCCCCGCAAGGTTGTGTCTTCGGCTGCTGGTCGTAAGCGTGATGCTGATTCCGAAATCGTCGAAGACCTTGAAGCAACGCCGCTCGTGAAAGAAGCCGATCCCGAACTCGAGCGACTGCTTGCCGAGGAAGAGGAAATCGAGCGTTCAACACGTCAGCACCATGAGACCCCGCACTTCCGTCCTGGGGATGGTGACTGATTATGTTGATGCCGAAGAAGGTCAAGCACCGTAAGCAACAGCGCGGTCGCATGAAGGGTCAGTCAAAGGGTGGAACCGAAGTCACGTTTGGTGATTACGGCATCCAGGCACTTGAGCCGGGCTGGATCACTGCCCGTCAGATTGAAGCTGCCCGTATCGCGATGACCCGTCATATCAAGCGTGGCGGCAAGGTCTGGATCAACGTGTTTCCGGACAAGCCCGTTACCCAAAAGCCGGCAGAAACCCGCATGGGTTCTGGCAAGGGCAACCCCGAGCGTTGGGTTGCTGTTGTGAAGCCGGGTCGAATCATGTTCGAACTTTCCTACAACGACCCCGAGATTGCCCGCGAGGCAATCGACCGGGCCATCCAGAAGCTGCCGATCAAGGCTCGCTTCGTTGCCCGTGAGGAGGGCTTCTGATGGCAAAGACCAAAGAATCACTCCGTGACATCAGCGACGGCGAACTGCTCGACAAGCTGGCTTCTTCGAAGGAAGAACTGTTCAACCTTCGTTTCCAGCACGTCACTGGTCAGCTCGACAACACCGCTGGTCTGGGCGTTGTTCGCAAGCAGGTTGCACAGCTCAATACCGAGTTGCGCAATCGCGAAATCGCGGCAGCCGAAGCGCTGTCGAAGAACGAGGAGAACGCCTGATGGCTGAGGAAACCACGGCCACCGAGCGCGCCAATCCGCGCAAAATTCGTGAGGGCATGGTCGTTTCGACTTCCATGGACAAAACCGCTGTTGTCGCTGTGACAGACCGCGTGCGTCACCCTCGTTACAACAAGACCGTTCAGCGCACGAACAAGCTGTACGTCCACGACGAGAGCAACGATCTCAATGTGGGCGACAAGGTCCGTGTGCAGGAGACCCGTCCGCTTTCTAAGACAAAGCGCTGGCGTCTTCTTGATGTCCTGGAGCGTGCACGATGATCCAGCAGGAATCCCGACTTCGGGTTGCCGACAACAGTGGTGCAAAGGAAGTTCTTTGCATCAAGGTTCTTGGTGGCACGCGTCGCCGCTACGCCTCGATCGGTGACATCTTTGTCGCTACGGTCAAGGACGCCATTCCTGGCGCTGGCGTAAAGAAGGGCGATGTCGTCAAGTGCGTCGTCGTTCGCGTCAAGAAGGAAAAGCGCCGTCCCGACGGTTCGTACATCAAGTTTGATGAGAACGCTGCCGTTCTCATCAACGACAACTTGCTGCCTCGTGGCACGCGCATCTTCGGCCCAGTTGGCCGTGAACTGCGTGACAAGAAGTTCATGCGAATCGTTTCACTCGCCCCGGAGGTGTTGTGATGAAGATCCGCAAGGGCGACCGCGTCCAGGTGCTGTCCGGTAAAGACCGTGGCAAGACCGGTACCGTCACTCGATCCATTCCCGAAAAGGGAAAGGTCATCGTCGATGGTGTCAACATTGCCAAGAAGCATCAGAAGCCTGTTAGCCAGACCAACACCGGCGGAATCATTGACAAAGAGATGCCGATTCCGGCATCGAATGTCGCCATCGTGTGCAACTCATGCGGCAAGCCGACTCGCGTCGGTTATCGCTTTGAGCCCGATGGCACCAAGGTCCGCATCTGCCGCAAGTGTGAAGGAGACCTCGCATGAGCACCGCAACTGCGACCGTTCCGCGACTGAAGACCCGCTACAACGACGAGATCCGTGGCCAACTTAAGGACACGCTTGAACTCGGCAACATCATGCAGGTCCCGCGTTTCGAAAAGATCGTGATCAATTCGGGCGTTGGCAAGGCCCTCGTTCAGTCTTCACTGATCGATGGCGCGGTGCGCGACCTCGAACTGATCACCGGCCAGAAGGTCATTGTGACCAAGGCCAAGAAATCCGTCGCCGCTTTCAAACTGCGTGAAGGCAATGCCATTGGCGTCAAGGTCACACTTCGTGGTGATCGCATGTGGGAATTCTTCGACCGGCTCATCAGCCTGGCGATTCCCCGCATCCGCGATTTCCGTGGGTTGTCACCGAAGTCCTTCGACGGACACGGCAACTACACCTTTGGTCTTCCCGAACAGCTCATGTTTCCGGAAATCGATTACGACAAGATCGACGCCCCCCGCGGCTTCGACATCACAATCGTGACCACTGCCAAGACCAATGCCGAGGGCAAAGCCCTGCTCGATGCTTTCGGCTTCCCGTTCAAGCGTGAGGGGCAGCAGTAATGGCCAAAAAGGCGCTCGTTAATAAGCAACGTCGCACCCCGAAGTTCAAGGTGCGGGCATATTCCCGTTGCCAGAAGTGTGGACGGCCACGTGCCGTGTACCGCAAGTTCCAGCTGTGTCGTATTTGCCTTCGCGAACTCGGACACGCTGGCGAAATTCCTGGTCTCAAAAAGGCCAGCTGGTAGGGGAGGCGACGACATGACAATGACAGACCCCATCGCCGACATGCTCACCCGCATCCGCAACGCGAACACCGCGATGCACGATGAAGTACGCATGCCCTCATCCAAGGTGAAAGAAGCACTCGCCAAACTCCTCCTTTCCGAGGGTTACATCGAGAGCTTCACCATCGCTGACGATCCGAACCGTCCCGGTTCAGTTCTCACCGTCACCATGAAGTATTCGCCCGAACGCAAGCGCGTCATCTCTGGTGTCAAGCGCGTGTCGAAGCCGGGCCTCCGCGTCTATATCAAGGCCGACAAGATCCCTCGGGTTCTCGGTGGCCTTGGAGTCGCTGTCCTGTCCACCAGTCAGGGTCTGATGACCGACCGTGAGGCGCGCAAGCGTCGCATGGGCGGCGAGATCCTGTGTTTCGTTTGGTAAGGGGCTGACATGTCACGAGTAGGACGCGCTCCTATCCCGGTACCTGCTGGCGTTGAGATTTCCATCGCTGGTCAGCACGTCACCGTGAAGGGTTCCAAGGGAACACTTGAACGCGACATTCCCGGTGAGATCACCATCCGTCAGGAAGGTGCAGAACTCATCGTCGAACGTCCCAACGACGAACGTCAGAACCGTGCGCTGCATGGTCTTGTCCGTTCGCTAGTGAACAACATGGTTGTTGGTGTGAGCGAAGGCTTCACCAAGGAACTTGAAATCATTGGTGTCGGTTACCGCGCCACAGCGAAGGGCGACACCGCGATCGACCTCGCTCTTGGTTTCAGTCATCCCGTGAGCGTTGTTGCTCCGGCTGGCATCACTTTTGAGGTTCCTGTTCCAACGCAGATTTTCATCAAGGGAACCGATAAAGAAACTGTCGGCCAGGTGGCCGCAGACATCCGTGCAATCCGCAAGCCCGAGCCTTACAAGGGCAAGGGCGTCCGGTACAAGGGCGAGTATGTCGCCCGCAAAGCCGGCAAGGCAGGTAAGTAGGCATGAGCGACAAGGCACAGAAAAAGCGCGACGCACGGATCCGCCGTCACCGTCGAGTTCGCAAGCAGGTGCGTGGCACCGCAGCGCGTCCTCGTATGGCGGTCTACCGATCCAACCGTCATATCAATGCACAGATCATCGACGACATCAACGGCCGCACAATTGTTGCTGCATCGTCCGTCGAGACCGGTGTCGCCACTGGTGGCACCAGCAACATCGCCGCCGCAACCGCAGTCGGCAAGCTCCTCGCTGAGCGCGCCAAGGCTGCTGGTATCGACAAGGTCGTCTTCGATCGTGGTGGTTTCCTCTACCACGGTCGTGTCGCCGCAGTTGCCGATGCCGCCCGAGAAGCTGGACTGGAGTTCTGATGGCCCTCAACGCTGACGCTCTCGCACTTCGCGAGTCACGCGTGATCAACATCAACCGAGTTGCCAAGGTCGTCAAGGGCGGTCGTCGATTCTCCTTCACCGCTCTCGTGGTGATCGGTGACGGTGCCGGCCACGTCGGTCTCGGTTACGGCAAGGCCAAGGAAGTACCGCTGGCCATTCAAAAGGGCACCGAAGAGGCTCGTAAGAACCTGTTCAAGGTGCCGTTGGCCGGATCAACCGTTACGCATCCCATCCTCGGTCGTATGGGTGCCGGACGCGTGCTTATTCAGCCCGCCGCTCCTGGTACCGGTGTGATCGCTGGTGGTGCTGCTCGCGCCATTCTCGAAGAAGCTGGCATCCACGACGTTCTGTGTAAGTCACTTGGTTCCTCGAACCACATCAATGTGGCTCGCGCAACCATCGCTGGTTTGCAGGGACTCAAGGATCCCAACGAGGTCGCTCGACTTCGCGGCCTTGCTCCCGAAGAGTTTGTTCCCAAGGGCTTGCTCGAAGCGTTCAAGCTTTCAGAGCGTGGCCCCCACGTTCCCAATGAGGTCGCGTGATGGCAGAACTTAAGGTCACTCAAATCAAGTCGTCGATCGGCACCAAGCCCAAGCACCGCGGAACACTGCGTGCACTTGGTCTCCGTGGCATCGGCAAGACCAACACCCTTCCCGACCGTCCTGAGATTCGCGGCATGATCGCTCGTGTCCCGCATCTCATTACTGTCGAAGAGGTCGAGCCCGGCTCGACCAGCAAGTGAGGACATCGTGAAGATTCATGATCTCAAGCCCGCTGAGGGCTCCAACCGTCGCCGCAAGCGCGTCGGCCGCGGTATCGGTGGCAAGGGCGGCAAGACCGCAGGCCGCGGTACCAAGGGCCAGAGCGCGCGTACGAGCATTCCTGCTCGTTTCGAGGGCGGCCAGAATCCGTTGCACATGCGTGTCCCGAAGCTTCGCGGTTTCAATAACCCCTTCCGCGTTGAATACCAGGCGATCAACCTCGACACCATCCACGAGTCAGGTCTCGACATTGTCGATCCGATCTCGTTGCTGGGTAAGAGCCTTGTTGGTAAGGGCTCGCTCGTGAAGGTGCTTGGTCGTGGAGAACTTTCACGCCCCGTCACCGTGCGTGCGCATGCAGTCTCAAAGTCGGCCGAAGCGGCAATCACCGCAGCTGGCGGCACCGTTGAAATCATTCCTTTGCCATGGGGCGAGCGTCGTCCTCCCGCAAAGGGCAATCAGTTCACGAACCGCTGACGATCGTTGACGAGCTGCTGGCCTCGTAGCCGGCGGTAGGAGTGACCTCGGTGCTCACCAACCTGAAGAACATCTTCAAGGTCCAGGACCTTCGTAACAAGGTCCTGTTCACGTTCCTGATGATCGCCCTGTATCGACTGGGCGCGCATCTTCCCGTTCCCGGAATCGATACGGCCGCGCTCAAGCAGCTCAAGTCGCAGGCTGACCAGGGCGGCGTGCTCGCGTTCTTGAAGCTCTTCTCTGGCGGCGGTCTCACCAACTTCGCGATTTTTGCGCTCGGCATCATGCCGTACATCACTGCATCGATCATCATGCAGATCCTTGGTGTCGTGATTCCCAAACTTGAGGAATGGCAGAACCAGGGCGCAGTCGGTCAGCGCAAGATCACGCAGTGGACCCGCTATGTCACGATGGGTATTGCGATTCTGCAGGCGACTGGTCTGGCCTACCTGTTCCATAACGGTGGTGGTGGGCTCACTCGAGGCAACACTTCTGGTCTTGACCTCATCCCCGATTTCACTGTCGGGCGCGTCCTTCTCATTGTGTTGACACTCACTACCGGCACCGCACTTCTCATGTGGATCGGCGAACTCATGACGCAACGAGGTATCGGCAACGGCATGTCGCTGCTGATTTTCGCCTCTGTTGTTTCTTTGCTGCCCAGCCAGATGGCAACGATCAAAGCCAATGGCGGCTGGGTTGCTGTTGGCATGGTGCTTCTCGGATACGGATTCATCACGGTCGCAATCGTCTATGTCGAACAAGGCCAGCGCCGTATTCCTGTGCAGTTCGCGAAACGCGTCGTTGGCCGTCGTCAGTACGGCGGACAGAGCACGTACATCCCACTCAAGGTGAACCAGTCGGGCGTTATCCCGATCATCTTCGCCAGTTCGGTTCTGTACCTCCCGCAGTTGCTGAGCTTTGTGCTTCCGTCCGACGGATGGGGCAAGAGCATGCAGGATTGGGTGAACTCAAACCTGGTCACGCCAAACGCTCCAATTCACATGATCATCTTTGGTCTTCTGATCATTGGCTTCGCTTACTTCTACACAGCGATCACCTTCGATCCGGTCAAGCAGGCCGATCAGCTTCGTAAGCAGGGTGGTTTCATTCCCGGCATTCGTCCTGGTCCCCAGACCGAGCGTTACCTGGCCAAGGTGCTTTCTCGCATCACGCTTCCCGGCGCACTGTTCATTGCTGCCATCGCTCTTATTCCGTCCTACGTCCTGACCACGTATCTCCCCGGCACGCAGGTGTCGTTCACTGGTATCTCGATCCTTATCGCCGTGGGTGTTGCCCTCGAGACGATGAAGCAGATCGATAGCCAGCTGATGATGCGTAACTACGAAGGATTCCTGAAGTAATGACTGCTCGTCTGCTTATCTTCGGAAGGCAGGGAGCGGGCAAGGGCACTCAGTCCGAGCGGCTTTCAGCGCATTACGAAACGCCACATATTTCTACCGGCGACATGTTGCGCGCCGCTGTGGCTGCTGGAACTCCGTTGGGTATCGAAGCCAAAGCCGTGATGGATGGCGGCGGTCTCGTGTCTGACGAAATCATTCTCGGTGTTGTCGAAGAACGTCTCGCCGAAGCCGATGTGAAGGCGAACGGTTTTCTTCTCGACGGCTTTCCGCGCACTGTTGTGCAAGCAGAAGGCATGGCGAAGTTTGCAACCATCGATGTCGCCATAGACCTTGTTGTTCCTGAAGAGATTGTGCTTGAACGCATTTCTTCACGTCGCGTGTGCGCAAAGTGCGGAGCGATCTACTCCGTTGCCGCCCCTCCCTCAACAGAGTGGGTCTGCGACAAGTGTGGCGGCGAAGTTCAGCAGCGCGCCGACGACACGCCGGAATCAATCGCGAAGCGTCTTGCTGCCTACACCTCAGAAACTCAGCCAACCATTGACTTTTATGCAGCAAGTGGTTCGCTTGTTCGAGTCGACGGCCTTGGTTCTCCCGACGAGGTTTTCGCTCGGCTGCTGAGCGCAATTGACGCTCGACTTTCAAACTGAGCCGGGCATGAAAGCTCGAACGAAAGACGAGCTTCGCCACATGCGTGCTGCTGGTCGCGTGGTTGCGGAAATGCACGAAAAAATTCGCGCCGCTATTCGTCCTGGAGTCACGACTGCTGATCTCGACGCGATTGGCAGAAAGGTGATCGACAGCAGGGGAGCATCTTCGAATTTCCTCGGCTATCACGGCTTCCCGGCAGTGATCTGCGCGTCACCCAACGACGTGATCGTCCACGGCATCCCCGGCCCAATCGTCCTGAACGAGGGCGACATCATTTCGGTCGACTGTGGCGCGGTGGTCGAGGGGTGGCATGGCGACGCGGCGTTCACCGCTGGAGTGGGCGAGATTTCCGTCGAGGCCTCGAGATTGATTTCGGTAACCGAGGCCTCGCTTGCCGCTGGTATTGCGGCGATGGTCGACGGCAACACGCTCGGCGATATCGGCGCTGCGGTTCAGAACGTGGTGGAGGCGGCGGGTTACTCAGTGGTTCGTGACTATGTCGGCCACGGAATCGGGCGCCGCATGCACGAAGCCCCCGAGGTTCCCAATTACGGGATAGCGGGCAAGGGCGGAAAGTTGAAGACAGGTATGACCCTGGCGGTTGAGCCCATGGTCACCATCGGCGAGGCCGAGACCTTCCTGACTGAGGACGGCTGGACGGTGCTTTCGGCCGACGGGTCGTGGGCCGCCCATTTCGAACACACGATCGCCATCGGCCCCAATGGTCCGGAGATTTTGACCCGGATGTAGCCCTTCTGGGCCTCGAAAGATCCTGCATTTGGAGCCAGCGGGCCCGACCGGTAGGGTCTTCAGTCCGCCCTCGTCTGGGAACCCGCCTTTGCGCGGTCCTGAGCAGGGGTTTTCAGATCCACCACACAGGAGTCAGTGTCCTGGCTAAGCCCAAGGAAGACGCGATCGTTCTGGAAGGAACGGTCACCGAGCCGCTGCCGAACGCCATGTTCCGCGTCGAACTCGAAAATGGCCACAAAGTTTTGGCCCATATCTCCGGGAAAATGCGGATGCATTACATCCGAATTCTGCCCGGTGATCGCGTCCAAGTTGAGCTGACGCCGTACGACCTCACTCGTGGTCGGATCACTTATCGCTACAAGTAACACCTACAACTGAACACAAGCGAGTGTCTGATCAGAAGGATCGGACCCATCGGAGGAGTATGGCCTCGGCCACACGACCGCTCCGATGTTCCCGGCAGAGCCCGGGCGAAAGGAACAAACGCAGTGAAAGTACGCCCAAGCGTCAAGAAGATCTGTGAGAAGTGCAAGGTGATCCGCCGCCATGGTCGCGTGCGGGTCATTTGTGAGAACCCTCGTCACAAGCAACGGCAGGGCTGATCCATGGCACGTATCTCCGGTGTTGATATCCCGCGCGAAAAGCGCCTGGAAATCAGCCTTACCTACATCTACGGAATCGGTAACACGACTGCCAAGCAGATCTGTGAAGCCACCGAGATCAATCCAAGTACTCGAGTTCGCGACCTCACCGATGAAGAGGTCAACAAGATTCGTGGCTACATCGATGCCAGCCTGAAGGTTGAAGGCGATCTGCGTCGCGATGTCGATCAAGACATCCGCCGCAAGATGGAAATCGGTTGTTACCAGGGTCTGCGTCACCGCCGCGGTCTTCCCGTTCGCGGTCAGCGCACTCACACCAATGCTCGTACCCGTAAGGGTCCCAAGAAGACCGTTGCCGGTAAGAAGAAGGTGGCGCGCTAATGGCAAAGCCAGCAAGTGGTGGCCGTCGGCCCCGCAAGAAGGAACGCAAGCACGTCACGCATGGCGTCGCTCACATCAAGAGCTCGTTCAACAACACCATCGTCAGCATCTCCGATCAGGACGGAAACATTCTTTCGTGGGCATCGGCCGGCAACGTCGGTTTCAAGGGCTCACGTAAGTCGACACCGTTCGCCGCGCAGATGGCCGCTGAGCAATGTGCAAAGCGAGCGATGGAGCACGGAGTCCGCAAGGTTGATGTGCTCGTTAAAGGTCCAGGCTCGGGTCGTGAAACCGCGATCCGCAGCATCCAGAATGCCGGCATCGAAGTAACGGGTATCAAGGACGTCACTCCTGTCCCGCACAACGGTTGCCGTCAGCCCAAGCGTCGGAGGGTCTGAACATGGCTCGCTATACCGGCCCCAAGGCCCGTGTTTCACGTCGCCTTGGCACCAATATCTTCGGTACCAAGGGCGAAACAGTTGCTCTTGAAAAGCGCCCCTACCCGCCGGGTGAGCACGGACGTACGCGTCGTCGTGGCAACCCCAGCGAGTACTTGCTCCAGATGCAAGAAAAGCAGAAGGCGCGTTTCACCTATGGGCTTTCCGAGAAGCAGTTTCGCAACCTCTACGAGGAAGCGAATCGCCGCGAGGGCGTGACCGGCGAGAACATGCTCCGGTTCCTCGAACTGCGTCTCGACAATGTTGTCTACCGCTCAGGTTGGGCAGCGACTCGTCCGCAGGCTCGTCAGTTTGTGGGTCACGGACATATCAATGTCAACGGCAAGCGCGTCGACATCCCGAGCTATCGGGTTCGCAAGGGCGACATCATCACCCTTCGCGACAAGACACGTGAACTGGTCGTTATCCAGTGGAATCGCGAAGTTCTCGATCGCACGCCTCCGGCGTGGCTCGAGTCTGGAGACGGTGGCTTTAGCTCCACTGTTCTTGCGGTTCCCCTTCGCGATCAGATCGACGTGCCGGTGCGCGAGCAGCTCATCGTCGAGCTCTATTCCAAGTAAGTCTCCCGGGGCGGGATCATCCCGACCCTGTGCAAGTTCACGAAATCGAACGTACGGATCCGAGGTAGGAACACATGCTGGTTATGCAGCGACCGAAGGTTGAAGCGCTTGGCGACGCCGATGGCGATCGTCAGTTGTTTGCAGTGGGACCGCTCGAGCCTGGCTTTGGCCACACGCTTGGCAACTCATTGCGTCGCACCCTTCTCTCATCAATCCCCGGCGCAGCCGTCACTCAGGTGCGGTTCGACGAGGCACTCCATGAATTCGACACCATCAAGGGTGTTACCGAAGACGTCACCGACGTCATTTTGAACCTCAAGGACCTCGTCCTTCGGGTGCACAGTGACGAAGCAGTGACGCTTCGTATCGACGTAAAGGGTCCGGCCGAGGTCACCGCAGGTGACATCGTGACGACTTCCGACGTCGAGATTCTCAACCCCGAACTTCACATCGCCACCATCAACGAGTCAGGTCGACTTGCCGTCGACGTCACCGTTGAAAAGGGTCGTGGCTATGTGTCGGCCGAGCGGAACAAGTCGACCAACACCATTGGTGTGATCCCGGTTGACTCGATCTTCTCGCCGGTGCGTCGCGTGACGTTCTCTGTCGAACCGACTCGCGTTGAGCAGTCGACGGAGTTCGATCGTTTGGTTCTCGACATCGAGACCGACGGCACGATCACCGCTCGTGAGGCGCTTGCGTCTGCTGGTTCAACGCTTCAGGCACTGGTCACACTGGTTGCCGAAATGAGCGACGAGCCTCAGGGCCTTGAACTCGGTGAAGTCAGCATCACCCATGCCGGCTCTCCCGATCTCGACCTCCTTATTGAGGACCTCGACCTTTCCGAGCGTCCCCGAAACTGCCTCAAGCGTGCCCAGGTCAACACTGTTGGTGAACTTCTTCTGAAGTCTGAAGATGATCTTCTTGCGGTGACGAACTTCGGTCAGAAGTCGCTTGACGAGGTCATCTTGAAACTTGACGAGCGCGGTTTGTCGCTCAAGAACCGGGACTGATCCACCATGCCAGGAACTCCACGTAAGTCGAAGCGATTTGGCGGTAGCGCCTCTCACCAACGTCTCATGATGGCCAATCTCGCAGCGTCGTTGTTTGCTGCCGAAGGGATTGTCACCACCGAGGCGAAGGCCAAGGCTCTTCGTCCGATCGCAGAAAAGCTCATCACGAAGGCCAAGAAGGGTGGCGTTCATCGCCATCGTCAGGTCGTGTCATTCATGGGCGACAAGGAAATGGCCTCCAAGCTGTTCTCCGACATCGCACCGCGATATGAAGGTCGCCCTGGTGGCTACACACGCATCCTCAAGCTCGGCCCGCGCCAAGGCGACAACGCGTCGATGGCTCGTATCGAACTCGTCTGAATCGTCTTCGTCCGGATCGGACTGTTATGAACGTGATCTCGACCGACCCACTGTGGTCGGTCGGTTCGCGTCTGGACACGGATTCGCCTGCCGAAGACGGAAGTGGTTGCGACAGCGAACCGCACGCTGAACGCGCTGCGATTGACATTCCCGCGCCTGCTGCTGGTTTCACACGGTTGCGTATGACCATCGCGTATGACGGATCAAAGTTTCGGGGGATGGCCGAGAACGAAGGCGTCATAACCGTCGCCGGCACCATTCGTGCTGAACTCGAACGCTGTGTTGAACATCCGATTGTGCTTTCGGTTGCGGGTCGCACCGATGCAGGGGTGCACGCATGGGGCCAGGTGATTTCGTTCGACGTCGACACCGACCTCGTCGGTTCGGGAAAAGGTTCTCCGGCTCGTTTGGCTCGCGCTATTAATCAGCAGTCAGTCCCGGCGATTGTTGTTCGCGACGCGGAACTTGCTGCTGCAGATTTCGATGCTCGTTTCTCTGCAGTGACGCGCTCGTATCGATACACCATCGTGAATCGTCCAGTTCCCGATCCATTTTTGGCCGCCACCTCCTGGTGGGTTCCGCAGGATCTTGACCTTCATTCGTTGCAGTTGGGTTGCGATGCCCTCTATGGACTTCACAATTTCTCGAGCTTTTGTCGCCGGCCCAAGCCCAATCCGGTCACCGGATTCGAACCCTCGCTCATGCGCCGGGTCCATGACGCCAGCTGGCATGAGGTAGGCGATGGCATCCTGCGGTTCGATATCACCGCATCGTCCTATTGCCACCAGATGGTCCGATCCATTGTGGGCACCCTGATCGAAATGGGCCGGGGGACCCGCCGACCCGGCGAAATGGCCGGAATCATCCGGGCTCAGGACCGATCGGTGGCCGGGGGAGTGGCCCCGCCGCAGGGGCTTTGCCTCTGGGAAGTTGGCTACTGAAATCGGCGAGTTGCCTCAGTTCAAGGCCTCCCCGTAGGCTCTCTCCTCCGCTCCGGTGCGCAGTTCATCTGCCGACGCTGGGGCTTTCGTTCGAAAGCCACCTTCGGGTGGACCCAAGCAGAAGGGCTGCGCCGTGCGCACCTACACCCCAAAGGTCAGTGAGATCCAGCGCTCGTGGTACGTGGTCGATGCCGAAGGCATGGTCCTCGGTCGACTCGCTACCGAAGTTGCAACCATTCTTCGTGGCAAGCACAAGCCCACGTACACCCCGCACATCGATACCGGCGATCACGTCATCGTGATTAACGCCGAGAAGGTTGTGCTGACCTCGAACAAGGGCGACAAGCTCTTCGTGCATCGTCACTCCGGTTACCCGGGTGGTCTGCGCACAAAGTCCTACGGTCAGTTGATTGCCGAAAAGCCCGACGAAGCAGTTCGTCGTGCAGTTCGCGGCATGATTCCGAAGAACCGTCTTGGTCGTCAGATGATCAAGAAGCTCAAGGTGTATGCCGGTCCCGTGCACAATCACTCCGCACAGGATCCGCAGACCATCGAATTCGCCCACGCCAAGGCTCGCTGAGCGGCAAGGAACAGACAATGTCGAACCCTCTCGTTCAGTCAACCGGTCGCCGTAAGCGTGCAGTTGCACGCGTCATGCTGCGTCCTGGCTCAGGCACCATCACCGTGAACAAGCGTCCAGTTGCCGATTACTTCCCGTCGGAAACTCACCGCATGATTCTCACCGAACCGCTTCGTCTTACAAGCACCGAAGAGGTCTATGACATCGTGTGCAACATCGACGGCGGTGGCGTTTCCGGTCAAGCCGGCGCACTGCGTCACGGCATTGCCCGAGCGCTTATCGAACTCGATCCCGAACTGCGTGGCGAGCTTAAGAAGGCCGGCTTCCTTACTCGCGATGATCGTAAGAAGGAATCCAAGAAGTACGGCCTCAAGAAGGCTCGTAAGGCTCCGCAGTACTCGAAGCGCTGACCCATTCGTTCTCGCTTTGTTTGGCGAGTTCGTTTCTTCCTAACTCATGACTCTCCGATTCGGAACCGACGGCGTACGCGGACCCGCATCTGAGTTCACTGACGCGCTTGTCGTTTCGTTAGGTCAGGCCGCTGCGCAGGTTCTTGGAACCACCACATTTGTTATCGGTCGCGATACCCGTGAATCCGGCGAGCGTCTTGAAGCGGCCTTGGCTATTGGACTTTCTCGCGGCGGCGCGCAGCCGCTGAGCATGGGCGTTGTTCCCACTCCTGCAGTTGCATGGATCTGTGCGCAACGCGAAGTGCCTGGTGCAGTGATTTCTGCATCGCATAACGCTTGGTCCGATAACGGCATCAAGTTCTTTGCTGCCGGCGGCCGCAAGTTGTCTGACGAACTTGAAACGGCACTTGAACAAGCGCTTGATGCGGTTGTTGCGCGAGCGGAATCTGGTATCGAAACAGAATCAGCAGTTGGTATCGAGACAGACGCCAAAGCTGTCGCCGAATGGTGCGAAGCCGTTGCGTCGTCAGTTACTGCAGTCGCTCCGATGCGCATCGTGATCGATTGCGCGAACGGCGCGGCTTCGTCGGTTGCCCCGGAGATCTTTCGTGGTCTCGGTCTCGATGTCGAAGTGCTGCATGCGCAACCAGATGGTCGCAATATCAACGATGCGTGTGGATCAACGCATCCGGGGGATCTTCAAAAAGCAGTGCTTGCGAATGGCGCGGCACTCGGGCTCGCTTTCGACGGCGATGCTGACCGCCTTCTGGCTGTCGATGAACGCGGTGAGCTTGTCGATGGCGATCAACTCATTGCACTGTTTGCACGCGATCTACGTGAGCGTGGCGAACTGGCCGGAGATCGTGTTGTCGTCACGGTGATGTCGAATCTTGGGTTCCGTTTGGCGATGGAAGCGGAAGGAATTGAAATTGTCGAGACTCCCGTAGGTGATCGCCACGTTCTCGAAGCTCTTGCTCGTACCTCGAGTTCGCTTGGGGGCGAACAGTCCGGCCATATCGTTTTTGCTGATCGGGCGACGACTGGCGATGGCGTGCTTTCCGGCGTCCAACTGGTCGATCTCGTTGGCCGTGCCCAAACACCCCTTTCGGTCTTGACCGATGCGGTCATGGAACGATTCCCGCAGGTGCTGCGCAACGTTCGACTTGAAAATCGTCGCGACGATATTGCCGAGGCCATCGCTGACGACATTGCCGCGGTTGAACAGTCGTTGGGTGACCGAGGCCGTGTCCTTATTCGCCTCAGCGGGACCGAACCCCTCGTTCGGGTCATGGTCGAAGCCCCCACCTTGGAGCAGGCCGAGGCAGCAGCCGACAACCTCGCTGCAGCCGTCATCAGCGCCTGCTCGGCGTAGGCTGGCCACCTCATGTGCGGGATTATCGCCGTCGTTCGTCGACCATCGTTGCGCCAGCCACCAGGGGCCGCCGAGGTCCTTGACCGCCTCGAAGCAGCGTCACAGTCATTGGGGGGTGTTGTTGCGTCCCAATCAGTCGTTGTTGCCCCAATTTCCGATGCTGCGAAAGCGGTAGCTGCCGCCGATCAACTGCTTGGCGGGGTCGCAGGAGTTCGGGCCTTGCTTGAAGCCCCTGGCCTTCGTGCGTCGATCGTGACGCTGATCGATGGTCTTGCCCGACAGATTGTCGAACTTGAGAACCGTCTTGACTCTGACGCGAATGGGCACGTTGCTCTGGTTGGGGTCGAACTCGAGCGACTGAACGCCGCTGTCGTGAACCTCAAAGACGCCGTCTGGGCAGTGCAACGCGATCGCCTCCGAGCCGCCGCGGGTGTGGCTGGTCTCCTTGATGGTGTCTCGACTGCAGGCGAGCCATTTCATCCTGCCGCGGTTGCGGTTGCTCTCTCGATTCACCAAGCGCTCTCGGCACTCGATCGCCTCGAAGTGCGCGGACGTGACAGCGCTGGGCTGCATCTCCTTGTTCGCAATCACGGAATTGATCTGCAGTCACCGGCGATTAGCGCGGTAATCGCTGATCGTGCTGCCGATCCTTTGTTTGGATCAATGGCAGTACGAACCCCAGAAGGACATTTGAGTTTCGTTTATAAAGCAGCCGCAGAAATTGGCGAACTGGGTGATAACACGCGTGCTCTTCGCTCTGCGATTGTCGGTGACCCATTGCTTCGTCATGCCCTTGGGGCCGCGAGCGTCGAGGCCGTTGTGCTTGGACACACTCGTTGGGCGAGCGTTGGCATCATCAGCCAACCCAATGCTCATCCGCTGAATTCCGATGAGACTGACGACAACAGTGGCGCCTACGTCACGGCTGTTCTCAATGGCGACGTCGATAATTTTGCCGATCTCAAAGCGGCCCAAGCGCTTCACATCGCAGATGAGATCACCACCGATGCAAAGGTGATCCCGACTCTGACATCGCGTGCGATGGCCGATGGAACAGGTGTCCTCGAGGCCTTTCGTTCGACGGTGAATGAACTTGAAGGATCTGTGGCGATCGCTGCCAGTGCCGCCGATGCCGCTGATTCTCTTTTGCTTGCGCTGCGCGGAAGTGGGCAGGCCTTGTACATCGGTTTGGCCGAAGACTCGTTCATCGTGGCGAGCGAGCCCTATGGCGTCGTTGAAGAAACGGTGTCGTACCTTCGCCTCGATGGCGATATCGCCGTTGACCCAGCGAACCCCGCAAGCAGCGGGCAGGTCGTGCGACTCGTTGGCTCAAAGGCGGGCGACCGCGATGGGATTGAGCGTTGGGCCTACGACGGCACGCCGATTCCGGTCGTCGTCGAAGATCTCGCTGAAGCGCAGATCACAACTCGCGACATCGACCGCGGCGATTCACCTCATTTCCTGCTCAAGGAGATCGGCGAGGCGCCCGGATCATTCCGCAAAACACTTCGCGGGAAATTAATAGATATCGATGGCCACGCTGACGTGACCCTCGGCGATGATGTTCTCTCTCCCGCTCTCCGTGTCGCTCTTGCCGATGGTTCCATCAAGCGAATTCTGGCAATCGGTCAAGGAACTGCTGCAGTTGCGTCTCGAGCGTTGCTCGAAGGCCTTGCTGTGTTTGCTCCTGCTACCGAAGTACGAGTGGAAGCAGTTCTGGCGACGGAACTCAGCGGCTTCCATCTGACCGATTCGATGGCTGACACTTTGGTTGTTGCAGTGAGCCAGTCGGGAACCACCACTGATACCAACCGCACTGTCGATTTAGTCCGTGCGCGCGGTGCGCATGTTGTAGCGATCGTTAATCGCCGCAACAGCGATCTCACCGATCGGGCTGATGGTGTTCTGTACACATCTGATGGTCGCGATGTGGAGATGAGCGTCGCATCGACCAAAGCGTTTTATGCACAGATAGCGGCTTGTTACTTGTTGGCTGCTGCTCTCGCAGACGCAATTGGCGCTACGTCTTCGGAACGCACAGCTGTTCTCGAGGGTCTTCGGCAGATTCCTGAAGCGATGGAACGTACATTTGCGCTGCGTGACGACATCGCAGCCGCAGCCCAACGGGTTGCGCCATCGCGTCGCTACTGGGCAATTGTTGGCAACGGGGCGAATCGCATTGCGGCCGAGGAAGTCCGAATCAAACTTTCAGAGCTTTGCTACAAAGCGATTGCCTGCGATGGCACCGAAGACAAAAAGCACATCGATCTTTCGTCTGAGCCAATGATCCTGGTGTGCGCCGCCGGGCTCCAAGGTTCAACCGCCGATGACGTTGCAAAAGAGGTTGCGATCTATCGCGCCCATAAAGCAGCGCCTGTCGTGATCGCGACTCAAGGAGAGGCTCGGTTCTCCGCTGCTCTTCAAGTAATTGCGGTACCCGAAGTTCACCCTCGACTCGCATTCATTCTTTCGGCAATGGTTGGCCACCTCTTCGGTTACGAAGCGGCATTGGCTATCGATGCTCAGGCCCGTCCGCTTCGCGAAGCGCGTGCCGCAATTGACAATGCGGTCGCCTCCGGACTCCCCGGTGATGGTGAGTCGTTGTTGTCTGGTTTGCGTCCCTCGCTCAATTCACTTGCCTCCCGGTATTTCGATGGACTGCGCAATGGCGAGTTCGACGGACATCTTGAAGCGAGTTCGGCGGTGCGTTTAGCCACGGTCTGGAGATTCGCTTTGGGTTCGGTGCCGCTCGAGTCCTATCAACTTGAATACGGCAAGGTCGGAACGCCAGCAGTTGTCCTTGAAGATTTGGCGACGGCACTTACCTCTGCAATCGATGAACTCACTCGTCCGGTCGATGCGATCAAGCACCAAGCAAAGACCGTTACGGTCGGCATCTCTCGAAGTGACGAAACTCTTATGCAGGTGCCGTTGGTGAAGGAAGTGTTGAGCACTGGAGTTTCTCGCGACCGCCTCACCTATTCGACATTGCGCACGCTCGCAGCCCTCGAGCCACTGATCGATGAGGTTCTTGGGTATACCCGTTATGCAATTGAGGGTCATGTCGACCCTGCAGGTCGGGATGAAGCTCGCGTTGTCATCGTCGATCGGGGCGGATTGGCTCGTGATCTGCAAAGTCGCACCACCGACGATCCGCAATTGCGTGGAACAAAGCGTTTGGTCGCGGTTGAACACACCGTTCTTGTCGCCAAGGGTCGTAACGATGGACGAACCGTTGTCATCGTTCCTGAGATCAAAGATGGCGAGCCCACCGGGTTGTCGCTCTTACACGTTCGGTTGAACGACAACCTTTCTCTTGCTGCGTTGCGATCGGTCTTGCAGGGATATCGGAATCGCTACGCTGCCATCAAACATGCGGTCACCGAAACCGAACCGGTTTTCCGTGACGATCTCTTGACCGATGTTTCGGTTCTTGACCTCATGACCGA
>CAEZXY010000016.1_pt1 | contig 25217 bp, 23 predicted proteins | sample 7265371 | NCBI WGS metagenome assembly CAEZXY01 (sample SAMEA6813920, study PRJEB35770) | freshwater metagenome | biome: Freshwater; feature: Freshwater reservoir; material: water | place: Czech Republic | collected 2017-04-14 | depth 30m m | reverse complement strand
GGAAGATCAGTGCGGCCGCATCCTTCAAGAAACAGCGTGTCGCCCGAGACCAATGCGCCGTCGAGCATGAAGCATTGGCTGCCCGGAGTATGACCGGGAGTGTGAATGAGTTCGATCGGAATATCGCCAACCATCACGACATCGCCGCTGCTGTGAGTCACCAGATCGGCCGCAGTGAGGTTCGTGACTTTGCTCACGTATTCGGCTTCTTCGGTTTGCACATGAATCGGAACCGACACGATGTCGAGCAGTTCATGCACACCTTCGATGGAATACCCCATCATTTCCCCGCCAACATGATCGGGGTGATAGTGGGTTGCCAGCACACCTGTAAGTCGCATGTCATCAGCGGCGAGCACATCGACAATGCCTTGTACGTCGTAGGCCGGATCGATGGCAACCGCTTCACCGGTCTCGCGATCGCCAATCAGGTAAACAAAGTTCACCATTTGGCGGGCCAACGGATCGTTCGTAGCGATGTCACGGCCAGCGAGCAGTTGGCGAAAATAGAGACGATCAGTTGCGGCGGCATCAGTCATGTCGACATTCTTGCGGAAGGCAGGCGCAACGGCCACACTCCCTCAATCACCTTTGAGGGAGTCGCAATGACCGATACCGACAACGGCAAAGTCCACGAGCCACTGACAGACCTGTTCATGGGCTTCACGCTCGATACCGATGACCCATTCCCCATCTACGCCCAGTTGCGCGAGCAGAACCCCGTTGCTTGGAATGCGACTCAGGGTTTCTGGGTGGCCAGTCGTCACGCCGATTGCATGGCGGTGTCCACCTCTCCCGACACGTTCTGTTCGGCAAAGGGAATCCTCACGTTCGAGATCGGTGCCGACTACGCCACTCCCCCGACGATGATGCACACCGATCCGCCCGATCACACTCGCTATCGCAACCTGGTGCAGCCAGCGTTTGGCCGCAAGGTTGTTCGCACGCTTGAAGACTCAGTACACGCTGCCGCGAAAGCACTTGTCGATGCATTGCCGCTCAACGAGCAGATTGAAATCGTTGCGCCCCTTGCCGTTCCGCTTCCCGTTCAGGTGATCGCACAACTTCTTGGGCTCCCGGAAAGCGAATGGGACAAGGTCTGGGACTGGTCCGAAGCGTCCATCCCGGGCACTGAGATCTTCAACAACGAAGAGCTCAAGAACCGCCTGAGCGGCGAAATGATGGCCGAGCTCATGAGACTTGTCTCCACGTCACGCACCGAACCTCGTGAAGACGTCATCTCAATGTTGTCGAGTGTTGAGATCGACGGCGATCGCCTCACCGACGACGAAATCGCCATGTTCCTCAATCAGATTCTTGTTGCGGGAAATGAAACGACACGCAACACCATTAGCGGTGGTTTGGTCGCACTGGCCGAGAATCCTGATCAGTGGGCTCGTCTCGTCGCCGATCGTTCGCTCGTTGCCAGCGCGGTTGAGGAAATTCTTCGTTGGACAACTGCGGTTATTTATTTCATGCGCACCGCCGCAGTCGACACCGTTCTCGGTGGACAGCCGATCAGCGCCGGTGACCCAGTTGTCATGGTCTACGCATCAGCCAATCGCGACGAGGCTGAATTCGGACCGACCGCTGATCAGTTCGATGTTGGTCGATCACCAAACCACCAGATTGCGTTTGGGTTCGGTGCGCACTTCTGTCTTGGTGCTGCGCTCGCTCGCCTCGAAGTCGCTGCAGTGCTCGAGCACTTGCTCGATCGTGGCGTCACGCGCCTCGAACTACTTTCACCAGCGGGCATGTCAGCCAGCAATGTGATCGCCGGCGTCAACCGCGCCGAAGTAATCCTTCACACGAATTAGCGGCGCAAGAGCGGCCCACTAAGCCGCCATCGGAAACGTCGTGTTTCAATCTTTTTCCTCTGGCTTACGTCTCTTTCGTTTCACAAGACGAGAAACATCAGCTCGATTAGCGAGAATTTCAGCAACCAATTCCTTGTTCTGTAGGAACCGGGTTTCCAATGAATCGACCATTTGCCAATAATACCAATCGAACCCGCCGAGAAACGGGTCAGATTGTTTCATTGATGAGCGTCGCGCCAGGCCTGTTCGGCTCGGCGGGTGACCTCTCGTAGCGGCAAGCCCAACGCCCGTGCGGCCTGGGCGGCGTCGTCGTGTTCGGCCTTCACTCGGCCGGCGGTGACTTTCACCTTCACCGATTGACCATCGACCTCGACCGTGTCGAACGCGCGCGATTGCGGCCAACGTTCGAGCTGTGTTCCGCGCACACCCATCGTTCCGGTTTCGCGCACGAGCACACCGCGCACCGCCGCAGCCTGTGCCGGATCAACCAATGCGCTCACGGTGTGAGCGGGCCGGCCCTTCTTCATGATGATCGGCGTAAGCCATGCATCGTGCGCTCCGGCTTCGAGCAACGCGTCAATGGCATAGGCCAGCGTTTCGCCCGTGACATCGTCAACATTCGCTTCAAGCAGCACCACGGGCTGACCTTCAACCGAGGGCGAATCAGAACGCGTGCCAATTACGACGCGTGTGAGATTTGGACGATCGCCAAGGTCGGCGGTGCCCGCTCCGAAACCGGCGGAACGAATGATCATGGCCGGCATCGGGCCCCACTGCACAACATTCGCGGCCAACAACGCCGCGCCGGTTGGTGTGGTGAGTTCACGAGGAATGTCGAGGCCGTAGGTCGGCGCGTCGGCCAACAATGACACCACTGCGGGAACCGGAACCGGCAACACACCGTGTGCAGCGCGCACGGTTCCTAAACCATCGGCCACTGGTGAGGACGCAACTTCATCGACACCGAGCAACTCAAGCGCAATACAGGTGCCGACAACATCGATGATGGCGTCGAGCGCGCCGACCTCGTGGAAGTGCACTGATTCAGGAGGCTGACGATGAAGGCGGCCTTCAGCCTCGGCCAATGCGCGAAATGTTGCCAGCGCGCGCCGATGCACACGGTCGGGCAACTTGGCGTCGGCGACGATCTGCGCAACAACTGCCGCCGAACGCGCCGGCGGGGTTACTTCGGTATGCACATGAACTTTCGTGCCGGCGATTCCTGAACGAAGAACGGTTTCCGTTTCTAGCGACCACCCAGACACCGGCAGTTGCTGCAACATTGAGCGAATCTCGTCGATATCGGCACCGGCATCGATCAATGCACCCAATGCCATATCGCCAGCAATGCCGGAAAAGCAGTGGAACCAGGCAACTGTGCTGTTGGAACTCGGAGCGGCCGGAACCGTGATGCCTTCCCACGCAACTGTTCCTTCGAACACCGCGTCGTCATGGGCGTGGGTGTGGTCGTGCGTATGCCCGTCTTCATGCGAATGATCATGGGTATGACCGTCGTCGTGTGAATGATCGTGCGAATGCTCAGACATCGCTGCGCTCCGACACGCGTGCGTTCATCATTCGAATAATGGCAATCGCTGCGCCGAAACCGTTATCGATTCCGACAACGGTCAAACCCGACGCGCAAGAGGCCAACATTCCCAACAACGCGGTGATGCCATCGAGCGAAGATCCGTAGCCAACCGATGTCGGAACAGCCACCACCGGGGCAGCAGTTAACCCGCCGACAACGCTGGCCAACGCGCCTTCCATGCCGGCGACGACAACAATTGCGTCGACCGCAGCCAATTCTTCGGCCGCATCGAGAATGCGGTGCAGTCCGGCCACACCCACATCGGTGATTCGGATTGGGCGCAGGCCGTGAGCAGCAAGCGTGGCGGCACATTCATCGGCCACCGGAAGGTCTGCGGTTCCAGCAGTCACAACCGCAACGCGTTCACGTCGTTCGGCCGCCGATCGCCACACCACCGTGTGCAGGCGAGCGTTCGACGAATCGCCGCCGCCGGCTTCGATCACATGGCCGTCGTCTGAACCAGCCAACGCGGCAGCAACCTGATCGGCCGAGGCCCGAGACAACAACACCGGCGATGAACCGGGCTGGGACAACAACTCGGCCACGATGGCAGCGCATTGTTCGGGCGACTTGCCGGGAGCGAACACGGTTTCGGCCAAGCCCTGGCGCAGCATTCGATGGTGGTCGACCTTGGCGAAACCCAAATCAGCAAAGGGCAATCGCCGCAGCGCAGCAATGGCATCGTCGGGGCTGATCTCGCCCTGACGAACCCCTTCTAACAACTCACTCAGGGCTTCGGCGTCCATTCCCCTATCCTCGCCCATTGTGACTTCATCCGCAGCACCAGCATCCGGCACCGACTGGACCCGCCGCACGATCGCCTTCCTCGGCCCCATCGGGACCTTCTCCGAGCAGGCGTTGCTGAGCCAGGCCGACCTCGCCACCGCCAACCTGCGTCCGCTCGACACCTTTGCCAATGTGCTGAGCGCCGCCGAAGACGGCAATGTCGATTACGCCTTCCTTGCGCTTGAAAACGCCATCGAGGGAACGGTCAACATCACCCAAGACGCTCTCGCGTTCGATTCCGATCTGCTGATTCAGCGCGAAATCGTGCTGCCTATTCATCTTGAGCTCATGGCCCGACCGGGTGTGAAGCTCGAAGACATCACGCAGGTGTGGTCCTACCCGCACGCGCTCGCGCAATGTCGCAAGTACATGAACGCCAATCTTCCGAACGCGATTGCCGAAGCATCAAACTCCACTGCCGATGCCGCGCGCATGTTGGCCGAGGCCACCGACGCACTCGCCACAAACGGCGCCGCGATCGCTCCAGCTCGAGCTGCCGAGGTGTACGGACTCAACGTTCTGGCCCACGAAATCGAAGATCATGAAGACAACGCAACTCGCTTCGTTCTCGTTGCCCCCAAAACCATTCCTGCGCCAACTGGGCATGACAAAACGTCAATCGTTGTCTTCCAGCAAGCCGACGAACCCGGATCGTTGTTGTCGGTCCTCCAAGAGTTCGCTGCACGTGGCATCAACCTCACCAAGCTCGAATCGCGCCCCACGCGCCGTGGCCTGGGCGACTACTGCTTCCTCATCGACCTTGAAGGACATATTTCCGACGAGGTCGTGGCCGACGCACTGCGTTCGCTCAAGTCCAAGCACGCCGAAGTGAAATTCATGGGTTCCTACCCCGCCGCCGGCGAACATGGACACGCCGTTCGCCAAGAGGTTGCCGAGGCACAGGACAAAGCCACCGACTGGATCACCGAACTACGCAATCGCGTCAACTAAGCCACCACCCCGGCCCATTGGGCCTGCCGCAGGCGAGTCGCTAATGTCTCGGGCGGAAGGGTGGCAGAGCGGACGAATGCAACGGTCTTGAAAACCGTCGAGGTGAAAGCCTCCGGGGGTTCGAATCCCCCTCCTTCCGCCATTCGAAATCGCAGGGGTTTGCCCTGTATGTTGCACTCCTGCATATGGAGAGGTGCCAGAGTCCGGCCGATCGGGCCTCCCTGCTAAGGAGGTGGCGGGTAACACCGCCCGTGGGTTCGAATCCCACCCTCTCCGCTCGCAATGATGGGTCCCGCTTCGGCGGGGCCCATCACTCTTTTTGCTCCAGCGCACGACGGCGCCTTCAGAGCACCCGGAATTCGCAGAGTGGCCCGGTGGCGTTCGCCAAACGACGGTCGGTCGTCACGACAGGAACACCCAAACGTTCAGCAATTGCGACATACCAAGCGTCGTGAGCCGTGACGTTGTGGCGAAGTTCCCACACCCGATTGGCGAACGGTTCAAACGGAAGCCGATCAATGTGGAGTCGGTTCACATTCCAGATCGCGCGCTGAGCGATGGCTTCAGAACATTCCCCTGACGAAACCAGTCGACGAAAGCCCTGCACGACTTCGACACCCAACGAATGTGGAGCAACAAGTGCGTTGTCTGCAATCTCGTTTCGAGCCCGATCAGCGGCCGGGCCAACGCGGTTGGCGGTGATCATCACCGACGCATCCACGACCACCCTCATAAGCGATCCCACTTTTCGTCGGCCTCGCGTCGGCCTTCGTGGATGGCATCGAGAATCTGCTCGCTCGTCACCGAGCCCTCCCACGCGGACGCGATGTTGTTCATTTCCGCCAGGATTTCCGCCAATTCGACGCGACCGCCGATCTCGACCAGCTGGGCCAGCAGATATTCCTGCAGCGACTGACCGGCCAGCGCCGCCTTTGCGGCCAAGGCGTCACGGGTCGCTTCCGGCACGTTGCGAACAGATATCGAAGGCATGCATGCATTTTGCAGGCACTCCTCACAACGGTCAATCATTTTTCGCTCCCCACTTCGCTCCCAGACCCCTTGCGCCCAGACCAAATGGGAACTCAATCACTTGGGGGAACTAGCGTCATGGGCCATTCGCAGTAGTTCTCCGACACTGGAAAAGGCCATGGCGACCGACAGTCACACCATCATTTACACCCACACCGATGAAGCCCCAGCGCTGGCAACCAAGTCGTTGCTGCCGGTGGTCAATGCATTCACCAACGTTGCTGGTGTCACGGTCGAACTTCGAGACATTTCCGTTGCCGGTCGCATCCTGGCCACCTTCCCCGAGGCCCTCGCTGCCGATCAGCGTGTGAGCGATGACCTTGGCGAACTCGGTGATCTTGTGACCCGCCCCGAAGCCAACGTCATCAAACTTCCGAACGTTTCAGCATCGCTTCCGCAGCTCAAGGCCGCGATCGAAGAACTCCAGGCCAAGGGTTACGCCGTTCCGAACTATCCGGAAGATCCGCAAACCGCAGCTGAAAAAGACATTCAGTCCAAGTACGACAAGATCAAGGGCTCGGCCGTCAACCCGGTGCTGCGCGAAGGAAACTCCGATCGCCGCGCGCCACTGTCGGTCAAGAACTACGCCAAGTCACATCCGCATTCGATGGGCGCATGGGCCGCTGATTCAAAGACGCACGTTTCAACAATGGGCGGGAACGACTTTTACGCCAATGAAAAGTCAATCACGTTCGAAAAAGCCGACACCCTCAAGATCGAACTTGTTGGCAACGACGGAACCACCGCAGTGTTGAAAGACAAGCTTCCCGTTCTTGCCGGTGAAATTGTTGACGGAACCTTCATCAGCGCCAAGGCGCTCGACGCGTTCCTTAAAGCACAAATGGCCGATGCCAAAGCACAAAACGTGCTGTTTTCGATTCACCTCAAGGCCACGATGATGAAGGTCTCCGACCCGATCATCTTTGGTCACGCGGTCAACGCCTACTTCGGCGACGCATTCACCAAGCACGCTTCTGCGTTCGATGGTCTTGGTGCCAACGTGAACGACGGCATGGCTGATGTTCTTTCCCGCATCGAAACGCTCAGCGAAACGCAGCAGACCGACATCGAAGCCGACTTCGCAATCGCAATGTTGAATGGCCCCGAACTGGCAATGGTCGATTCCGATAAGGGCATCACCAACCTGCACGTTCCGAGCGACATCATCGTCGATGCGTCCATGCCCGCCATGATCCGTGACAGCGGAAAGATGTGGAATCCCGAAGGCGAACGCCAGGACTGCAAGGCCGTCATTCCCGATTCGTCCTATGCCGGTGTGTATTCGGCCGTCATTGCTGACTGCAAAGCCAACGGCGCGTTTGACCCGACCACGATGGGCACCGTTCCCAACGTTGGCCTGATGGCGCAAAAGGCCGAGGAATACGGCTCACACGACAAGACCTTCGAGATCGCAACTGCTGGCACCGTGCGCATCACCAACAGCGCCGGCAACGTTGTTATGGAACATGTTGTTGAAGCCGGCGACATCTGGCGTGCATGTCAGGCCAAAGACGCACCGATTCGCGACTGGGTAAAGCTCGCCGTTTCTCGTGCCCGACTTTCCAACACCCCTGCCGTGTTCTGGCTCGATGAGAACCGTGCGCACGACGCGCAGATCATCGCCAAGGTGAAGCAATACCTCCCTGAGCACGACACCACTGGCCTCACGATCGAGATCATGGCGCCTGAAGCAGCGTGCACATTCTCGCTCGCTCGTGCTCGTAAGGGTGAAGACACCATTTCGGTCACCGGCAATGTGTTGCGCGATTACCTCACGGACTTGTTCCCGATCATGGAACTTGGCACCAGCGCCAAAATGCTTTCCATCGTTCCGCTTATGAACGGTGGCGGTCTGTTCGAAACCGGCGCCGGCGGTTCTGCCCCGAAGCACGTGCAGCAGTTCGTGAAGGAAAACCACCTTCGTTGGGATTCGCTCGGCGAGTTCCTTGCGTTGGCCGCGTCGCTTGAACATCTCGCGCAAACCACGAACAACAACACCGCACAGATCCTGGCCGACACACTCGACCGGGCAACCGGTTCGGTTCTCAACGAGAACCGTTCACCCTCTCGCAAGGTGAACGAACTCGACAACCGCGGCAGCCACTTCTTCCTTGCGCTCTACTGGGCCCAAGAACTGGCCAAGCAGACCGACGATCCCCCTCTTGCTGCGAAGTTCGCTCCGATTGCCGAAGCGCTTACCTCGAAGCAGGCCGAGATCGTTGACGAACTCAACGCCGTGCAGGGCAAGCCCGTCGATATCGGTGGCTACTACATGCCCGACGATGCGAAGGTCATTGCAGCGATGCGTCCAAGTGCGACGTTCAACGCAATCATCGACGCAATCTGATCAAGCCTGCGCTTAAAGCGGGTTAGTGATTGCTCCCCGATCGGCCTCAGCCACCACTGCTACACCGACTACGAGCCCGAGTGCCACCGAGACGCCTCAGACCACCACCACTGAGAACACGACATCGACCCATCCCTGAATCGGCCGAATCCCGGCTCTAACTACGTCGAACGCCTGACCGATTTGGCCCGCACAGCGGATTTCACCAAGGCCGAAACGGGCAGTACGCTGTCGTCGCTGCGCTCGTAGCTCAATTGGATAGAGCATCTGACTACGGATCAGAAGGTTGGGGGTTCGAGTCCCTCCGAGCGCGCCACATATTTCCGGGAGAAGAGATCCGGCGCCCCAAGCGCCGCAGGCCTTTACCAATCGGGGTCGGGGTTTCCTTCGTCCTACCCCGACCTGCGAGTGCCGCTGCCGCTCGCGCGTAAGGGAACACTCAATCTAAGTGGGCGTCCTACCCCGCCGCATAAGTGCCGAAATAATTTCTTCGGTATTCTTTGGTCTATGAAAAAACTGACAAAAGTTGCTCTCTCAGTTTTCGTTTTTGCTTTGTGTCTAAGTGGTTTAAGTGTGCTGAGCGCGGGAGTCTCCCAAGCACAACTTGGAACTGGAAGAATCAGCCTCAGCAGAACAGCCATCACTCTCGACGACTCACAGCAACAGAGCATCTCTTTAGATTTAGATGAGCCGATTAATTGTAATCCTTCTTCACCCTCGCCGTGCTCGGTCGTGTTGGACTTCACTTCCAGTATTCCAGCGGGTATGTCGGTGTCGCCTTCATCAATTCAATGGGCATCCAACGAATGGCTTCAGGTGAAGACGTTGACTTTGTCGGTGACTGATTTCAGTGTTTTTACATCTGGTCAGGTCGTGCATCTTGCGGCGATCGCTGCAAGTTCGTCTGAGTACTACTCCGGTTATTCTGTCGATATCGAACTAACAGTTCACGGAACCCAAACAACGTTGACAACAGCACCGCCGACAACGACAGCCACGTCGTCAGATCCTGTCGCACCAGCATTCACCGGCTAAACACGACCAAGCATCAGGTCTATCCGAGAGAGCGAAGCGGTTCCGACACGCTCACATCAGGTCATGCGCCAATTGGAACGCGGGATCTTTTCCGGGCCACATACTGCCGTCCCACAACAACACCAATGTCCCGTCATCGGTCACGCCAACTGCAATGCACCATGACTCGCTCACACGACACCGATTGCAGACGGTTGAAATTGGCACCGGGACTTGGGCTCGGGACAACAGTGACGCTGTCGATTGAAGCACCAGCCGGGGTCGTGACGGCCAACAGCCCGAAGACTGCGACAAGAACGACGGCAAGACGGGACAGCGGTGAGAGGGATCTGCGCATTTATTGATTGTACCGATTCTCTACAATGGTTGAAACCACTCGTCACACACCAGCGCTCGGCCAGCGCTGGGCCTCAATTCCCGTCTGTATCATCTATGCGTTCCAGGCTCCTCAAGCACCAGCAACACTGGGCAATCAAGACCGTCAAACCAGGAGGCCTCAGATGACTGATGTTTTGATCTCCAAAGAAGAAATCTCGACATCAATCAAAGGAGCTGTCGCCTACAGAATCATTTACCGGTCCCACGATCTCCATGGCGTTGCCACAACGTCTTCGGGCCTTGTCATTGCGCCTGCCGCCGCTGGTGAAAACCGCCGAGTTATGTCGTGGACGCATGGCACCACCGGTATTGGCGACGCCGGCTGCCCCTCGGCGCAACCAGATCCCGCTCGTGAACTCACTCTCTATTTCGCTCCGGGCAGCACCACGCAGATCGACTACGGCATTCCCGGATTGCAAACGTTCATCGACGATGACTGGGTTGTCGTCGCCACCGACTACCAGGGTCTCGGCACCCCCGGCGTTCATCAGTACACCGTGAACCGCACCAACGCGATCGATGCCGTCACCATTGTTCACGCGGTGAACGAGATGAAGGTTGGCGCAGGTAAGCGCTTTGGTGTCATTGGTTGGTCGCAGGGTGGCGGCACTGCAGCGGCCACCGTCGAACTCGACGCAACTGACTATGGCGATCTTGAAATTGTCGGCGCAGCGTGTATGTCACCCGGCGTTCCGATCATTGGGTTGAAAGTTCCCGGACTCGGTTCAGCACTCGGTGGCACCGACATCCCACCCGACGGTCACTTGTTCATGATCCTCGGTGCAATGGTCACCGCATTCCCCGACACGTTGTCGCTCGACGACGTCTATACCGCTGTCGGCAAGCGCGTGTTCGAACAGGGTTGGAATGTGCAGGGCGTGCATCACCTCAGCGACACACTCGGGCGCGCATACAAGCACGAAGGCCAAGTCATGGCCGTCGATTCAACCAAGTTGGGAGCATGGATGAAAGCGTTCACAGAAGCTTCGGCCACGCTCAAAAAGCCAATTGCTCCGGTGCTCGTGTTGATGGATGAACAAGACCCAAATGGCCCGTGCCCAATCACTTGGCAGCGCGGGTACGTCGACGCAGCCAAAGCACTCGGTGGCGACATCACCGTGAAGTCCTTCCCGGATGACGACCACTTCTCGTTGCCGCAGAGTTCGATTGGCGACGCCAAAGAGTGGCTCACAACAAAATTCGCATAGGCCAACGCTGAAAGCATGAGGCCCGTGCTGCTCATAACTTGCCGGTAGGTATGAGAAACTGACCCTGTGTATTTCAATTGGTTGACACCAAAGGCGCAGGCACGACAAGCCGGCGACAAGGGAATGGGTTCCTATGTCATCGAACCCATTACCGCAGGCGAATCGGTTGCTGCGTTCGGCGGTTGGGTCGCTGACGAAAGCGAGTTACGTTCGCTTACCGCCGAGCGCGTGTCACGCACAATGCAGATCGACGATCACCTGTATTTGGTTTCAGGCGAAACTGCCGACCCCGGCGATTACGTCAACCACTCATGTACGCCAAACTGCGGACTGGCCGGGAACATGCTTGTGGTCGCCATGCGCGACATCGCCGTTGGTGAAGAGCTGTGCTTCGACTACGCCATGAGCGACGGCGGCGATTACGACGAGTTTGATTGCCTCTGCGGGTCGCGCGACTGCCGCGGCGTTGTCACCGGTCGCGATTGGCAACTACCCGAACTCCAAACGCGATATGCCGGTTGGTTCTCGCCATACCTCGCGAAGAAGATTTAACGGCCGACGAGACCTGCGTCGACCTTCATCTGAAGACCGGTCACGTAACGAGCTTCATCGCTGGCGAGGTACACAACTGCGTTCGATACATCGATTGGTTCGATGAACTCAACCGGCATGGTGTTCATGAAAACCGGACCGACAGTAAATGCACGCTCTTCGATAAGCGCACCGAGCCCAGGAACATCACCCATTGGCGTGGTGACACCGGCCTGGTGAATCGAGTTGGCGCGAATGCTGTACTCGCCGTATTCGATAGCAAGTGCGTTGACGATGCCGACGAGTCCGTGCTTGGCCGCTGTATACGAAAGCGTGAAGGGTTGGCCCTTGAGGCCAGCTGACGAGCTGATCACAATGAAGCAACCGCCTTCGCCGCGCTCGAGGAAATGCGGAAGCACTGCCTGCACCGTGTTGTACGCGCCGGTGAGGTTGACATCGATAACGTCCTGCCACTGATCCTGTGTCATCTCGTGGGTACGGGCCCAGTTAAGAATGCCCGCGTTGGCAACAACGGTGGTGATGAAACCGAGTTCGTCGATGCCGCGCTTTGCAAGAGCCTTCAGCGCATCGGGTTCACGAACGTCGACGTGATCCCAAATGACACGTTGGCCGGTGGCCTCAACGAGACGAACCGTTTCGGCGAGATCTTCCGGCGTTGCGGGACGAACACCGCTCGTGCCTACCGGACCACAGATGTCACTGATAATGACATCGGCGCCTTCTTCGGCCATGCGCACTGCATGTGAACGACCCTGGCCACGAGCGGCACCAGTGATGAACGCGACTTTGCCTGCGAGACGACCCACGACATTCCCCTTACACAATGAGCGATTCGGTCGGACGACCGATCAGGTGTCAAAGAGTAGCCACTGTTGAAGGGAACCATCTCTAGACTCAATGGATGATCTCCCGTAGCCGCAACGTCCCTCGAAACATACTGATCGCCCTCACCATCACCGTGGGCATCTTGGCGGCGGGGTGCTCAAGCGACAGTTCGACCTCAGGCTCAAGCACCACCACCTCTACCGTCGCAGCCTCCCCAGGCAAGCCCGAGTCTTCGGTTGTGCTCAACAAACAAGCACAAACTGTGCTCGATCAGTTACTGCAATACCCAAGTGGGTCCCAGGCACAGGTCTCGTCAGCGATCCTCACCATTGCGCCCGGAGTCTCGACTGGCCTCCACAAGCACGATGCGCCCATGTACGCGTACATCCTTGAAGGAACGCTCACTGTCACCTACGAAGGTGGCATCGTGAAGGAGTTCTCCGCCGGTTCCGCAATTCTCGAAGCGGTCGGCACTCCGCACAACGGCGAGAATAAGACCGACAAGCCAGTGAAGATCTTGGTCGTCAACATGGGTGCCGAGGGTGTCGCCAATTCCGTCACGCTCTAACAGCGCCGATTCCGCTCAGTTGTTCAACGCGGAGTTGAAGCACTCGTTCGCAATACGCGTCAGAACAAGTGCTTGTTCCCAGCGGTCGCCTTCTTCTTCAAGGTCTCCACTCGGCGTCAGCAACTTTCGCGCATAGCCAAAGTCGGCGGGTAACAGTTCCGGTGCGAAACCGATCTGCAGATCGGCAACCGGCACGGCATCGTTTGCCGCGTTGGAGATGAATCCCTCGAAGGCTTTCGTCCACATCGCACGGAAGTGACTCACCGGCGGCGTGTCGTCTTCACCTTCGCCAATATCGATCTGCACACATCCGCCCGTTCCGATGCGGCCATGCATGTAGCGCACTCGTTCCATCACCGGTGCGAGTTGTTCGATCTTCTCGGTCATGTCCCCTACTGGCATGTCGTGACCGGTGTACCAGTGAGAAAAGTCACCGTTAAAACGGATCTCGGGAAAGCGCTCAACGAGTCGAAGCGTTCGCCACATGTCCTGGGTCATCGTTGCGCGATGGGTTTCAATCAAGAGCGGAACGCCAGATGATGCACTCGCTTCAAGCACTTCTTCGGCGAGGCGATCCATTTCGCCATCGGACTCCATTCCCGTTCCGACCATGAGCGTGCTGCACACGATTCCCTGATCAGCCCACTGCTGCGCGCGCTCAACGAGCCCACCGGGAACGATCCGAATATCAAAGGTCACGGGAACAAGGCCGAGTTCAAGGCATAACGCTGGATTGGCGCCCTGAATGCCTTGATAACCAGCGGCCTTTGCTTCCTCGAGCACGGCGCGCTCGTCGCCAACGGGACCACTGCTCCACTCCGGAAGCAGCCAGGTGTTGCCCATATTTAGGTCACGGCGGAACGACGGGGTTGTGGTCATTTGGTTCTCACGCGGTTTCAAGAATCAACGGGAGTTTCCCGTGACGTCGAATAAAGATGCTTGGGCGTCGCTCCATGGGATTGTCAGGATCCACGCGGAATGACTTCGTTGAAGCCAGTAGTTGCTCGAGACCGATGCGGGTTTCCATTCGCGCGACAGGCGCCCCGATGCAGAAATGCATTCCCCGTCCGAACGCAAAGTGCGGTGCGAGACGCGACTCCTCGCCTTCAACGCGTGTTGGCGCCGGTGCGCCCGGCGCAGGACGGTTTGCGGCGGCCCACATCAACATCACGCGACTCTCAGCAGGAATTGAGACACCACCGATCGTCGTGTCTGCCGGAACATACCGATAGTGAAATTGAAACGGACCGTCCTCGCGTAAGAACGTTTCGATGGCGTCGGGAATGAGTGCCGGATCTTGACGCAAGCGATCCTGTAGTTCTTGATCACAGGCCAACGTCTCGATTGCAGTCGCCATCAAGCTCGCCGTTGTTTCTGAACCCGCAGTGACGAACACGGTGAGCATGCTGCTGACCTCGCCCATGGTGACTTCGCCAGCTTCAAACATTCCTGCGAAGACTCCAAGGAGACCACGCCGATGCTCGGGAGCAAGTGCAAGCGTCTCTTCGAACTTGGTGTGCACATAGATGCCGAGTTCGAGTGCACCAGTCGCTGCCTGCATCATTCCTTCCATGTCGGTGACACCGTCAAGCAGCGCGCCGGAAGCAAAAGAAAAGTGCAGCACCTTTGCAACGTCTTCATCGGGAAGCCCAAGCAGTGAACACACAGTTTGGGCAGGTACGGGATCGCTGAAGGTTGAAACGATGTCGCCCGTGCCGCTCGCCAAAACTGGCTCCAGATACCGATCGACGATTGCCCGAACGGTTGGCTCGAGTTCTGCCACCGCACCGGGACTCATGTGCGGCTGCACAAGTTTGCGGTGACGAGTGTGATCGGGTGGATCAGCAGTTGAGAACACCTGGATGGGATCTCGGTAATTCGAGATACGAAAGGCCACGGGACAGCCGTTGCCGTCGTTGTGCAAAAGACTGACGATGTTGGACGAGAAATCCTCGTAGCGACCAACGGCCTCTTTGATCAGCGCAGGATCCGAAATCAGGAACGTGTCCTGACCTGGGATCTGCCACACCGGCGCCTCGCGTCGAAGCGCGTCATAAAACGCGTACGGACTATCGAGAACATCCTCTCGAAGGAGAAGGTGTGGATCAGTGAGGTCGAAGTCGTGCGACATCAGGAGGCGTCTCCGCTCCAGCGAGCAAGCTCGGTGCGCAGCCAACCGTTTTCCCAGAAGCTCACATCGCCACCATTGTCGAGCAAGTACTGGTGTGCATTCGCCATTAGCGAGCGAACACGAGCGTTGTCTGATTCACGTTGTGCGATTGCTTCACCAAGCTTGATTGCGAGCGGCGCATTGCCACGAGCAAGTGCCGCTTCGGCTCGATCGAGCGCAGCATCGATACCGGCAAGATCAAGCAACTCGGCAAGCGCTGCTGGAGCGCTGTCGGGATAGAACTCGGTGGTTGATTCAAGTTTGAACCAACCGACGTATTCCTCCCAGAACGTACGAACGGCCCACGAGACTTTGCCGTACCCCTGGCCAACACGAAGCTCGGGCGGAAGTTGGATCTTGTCCATGAGAGTCCACACGTCGACGCCAGCGTTAAAGCCCTTGAGCGCCTCCTCATGCACGTAAACCACCGCATCGTGAAGACGCTCAAGCGACGCTTCGATCAAGTCTGCGCCGACGATTGGCTCGTAACGACCAGTCACAAGCATTTCTGGTCGGAGTTCCCGAACGAAACGATTCGTTGCGAGTTGTGGTTCAACGAATCGGTACTTGTCGCCACGAATGGTGTTGACGTTCGGGAAATGCGGGAACAGTGGACCAAAGAGGTTGCTGACCAACGCAATCTTGTGATCGGGAAGCCAAACGATCAAGCAATCGGTCGTTTCACCTACTGCTGCGAACAGGTCGACACGAAGACCGTCGATCGTGAGTGAAAGTCGATCCTCAAACAGGATGTCCGGCATTGGCTCTGACTGCGCCATCGAAACGCCGGGATTTTCCTTGTAGATGCGCTGCGCATCGGTACCGAGCATGTCGAACCAAATGCCCGCAGTGCGCATGCGCAAACCCTGGATGCGCTTGTCGTCACGCTGGTGTGCTGGGTTGTTGGCCTGTGCGACGTACTTGGTGTTCGGCTCTTTAAACAGATCGACGCCACCAACGTGATCAACGTGACCTTGGGTCGTGAAGATGTAATGAGTCGGCCCAGGGCAAATCGCATCGAACACGCGCTTATGGTGCGGTGCTTCGTACCCCATGCCGGTGTTCACGATGACTCGGCCGTTGTCGGTGAGGATCATGTACGTCGCCGTCGCGCCCGCCGATCGGTAGATGAGGCCGTCGACGATTGGGTACGCCGGATCGTCATAGACCGGAGTCAGCAGCTCTTTACCCGGTCGGGTGTCAATGAGATGGTCGACTTGCTCTTGGATGTTCATTTGACCTCGATTTGTACGGGGAACGTGTTCATGTAGTTGATGTAACGGGTACGAACTTCTTCAGGTGTTACAGAGAAATCACCGCGAAGGTCGTACACAACTCGACCCTCCTTGCCGCGGGGATGTGCGTCTTGATACGCGGCGACCTCGGCCTTGGCCTCGTCGGTGAACTCGATTCCGGCGGCGTCATAAATGCGTTGCAACGTGCCCACCTCATCGGCCATGTATTCATGGAAGAACACATCGACCGTGCGATCGGCAGGGAGTAGATGGCGATCACGGAGCGAAGAATCGAGAAGTCGACCAATGCGGTCTGTCCAGTAATCGCGATACCACTCGGGATTGATCGACTTGTAGGCCGTACGCGCGCCGTAGGTGAGCATCGTGATTGTCGATTGCACAACGGCAACCGGGTCGCGGTGGGTGACAACAATCGTTGCGTCGGGGAAGACCGACATCAACGGCCCGATCTGTTCGAGATGCTGCGGAGACTTCAGCACCCATCTCTCACGAGGCCGGTACCACTGCAGAATCTGCAGCACCGTCTTCATGTACTCATAGTGCGGGGTTTGATCCTGCGCGAGGTAGTAGTCACGCCATTCGGGGACTCTCGCCACCCACTCGATGTTGTAATTCGAAAAATCCGGAGCCATGAGCTCGTTCTCTTCATGGACGTGATCCGGGTTCATCGGGTGCATCGCAGCGATGAACGGGGCGCCGGCTTGCATTGCTTCCCACTGACCCTGACAACGAGTCCAACGAGGGTCGACGCCGTCGGCAGGTGTTTCCTCACGGGGATCGGGAACCGGTTCGTACGATTCCCACAGCGGCATCGAACGGAATCTGCTGTCGGCAGCAAGCAGGTTCACCAGGTTCGTGGTGCCCGAACGTGGAAGACCAATGACGATCACTGGCTTCTCGATCTCGATGTCGAGAATCTCGGGGTGTTGCTTCAGAAGGTCGCGAATACGCAGGCGATTCACGGCGTACTTCAGGTCATCTCCGAAGACGAGCATGCGGCCGAGGCCCGTTCTGTCGGGATCAGCGTTGATGGAGTCGAGCTGTACCTGAAGTCGCTCGCGGAAATCCTCAGGGCCAAAATCACTCAGACCCGTCGCTGCGATGGCGGCTTCGCAGATGGCATCGACCGTTAGTTCGGTGTGAACTTTTTCGCCATAGTCGATGCCCATCTTCTGAATGTCATTGAGTACTGGCGCTGCAAGGTCATCGATTCGAATTTCATTTCCCATGGAATCTGTCCTTGTTAGAGCGCGAGGTATCCGCCATCGATGGCGAATGAGGTTCCGGTGGTGAATGACGAAGCTTCCGACGACAAGAACAAAACCGCCGCGGCAACTTCTTCAGGTGTTCCCATGCGGCGCATGATTTGCTTGGCGAGTTCGCCATCAAGCATTTCCTGAAACGGTTTCATGGGTGCGGTCATCGGGGTATCGATGAGGCCGGGGGCAACCGCGTTGACGCGAATTCCGTCATTCACCCAATGCAGTGCCAGATTTCGCGTGAGGGCAAGTAGCGCAGCCTTCGAAGATGAATAGCCGGGCACAATCGTTGTTGCTCGGTAGGTCATCATCGAAATGACGTTGACCACACTCGCGCCGCCCGGCATCGTGCTCTTTGCCAGTGCTTCACGAGAGCGCACGCTGAGACGCTGTGCGCCTTCGACATTCATTGCCAGCGATGCTTGGAAGCCTTCGGGACTCCATTCGTCGAGCCCATCGGGAAAATTCGCGCCAGCGTTATTCACCAAAACATCGAGTGAACCGAGGCTCGCTGCAAGCGCATCGACAGCATCGCCATCACGCATTTCAAGTTGCTTGTAGGCGAAGCGCGAAAGTTCGGTGTCGTAGTCAGCAGCCGAAGCACGTGTGCCGGTGACCGTGACTGAGGCACCCGCATCAGCAAATGCCGACGAAATGGCGTAACCGATGCCACTCGTACCGCCGGTGACGAGAACCGAAACGCCAGTGAAATCAAACGAAACCTTGTTACTCATTCGGCACCTTCCATTGTGATCATGACCTTGCCGCAGTCCTTTGAACCTTCGAGAACCGCAAGGCCTTCCCCGAATTCCTCAAGGGAAAGCTTGTGGCTAATGACTGCGGACAAATCGCGACGTTCAAGCAACTCAATCGCGTCCTCGAACCGTTCCGGATATTCCATTGATCCACGAACCGTGAACTGCTTCATGAGCAGGTTGACGTAGTTGGTGGAAACAGGGCGATAGTGCAGAGCCACAATCACGAGACAACCATCGACTCGACCGTTCTGCAGCACGTCGCCGATAACGCTGTCGGCACCAGAGGCCTCGATGAAGACATCGGTCGCCGCTGTCGGGCCAAACATGAACGGCACCTCGCCGTGAATGCGCTTGAGTTCGGCCCACACATCAACCTCAGACGGGTCAAGTACATGGGACGCGCCGAGTTGCTTGGCCAAATCGAGTCGGGCATGGCTGAAGTCAATGGCGACAACGTCTGTGACACCGCGATCGGCGAGAGTGGCAATTGCGAAAAGACCGATCGGACCACAGCCAAAAACTGCGACCTTGTCCCCCGGCTTCGCCTCTGACTGGTTCACCGACTGCATGCCAACGGCCAACGGTTCGGCAAGTGCTGCCGTCGTCAACGCCAATCCTTCGGGGACTTTGAAGAGGCGCTTTCCATTCGCCGCATCTGGCACGTAGAGAACAGGTGTGAGGCCACCTTGCGGACCGCCCGTTCCCATCGGCCCCTGTCCAGCATCGGATGGACACACCACAACGCGATCGCCAACCGACACGCCAGTCACTTCGCTGCCGAGCCATTCAACAACGCCCGCCATTTCATGGCCCATCGGAATGGGATGTCCTGGGGTCATACCCATGTGGATGTACGACACATCAGTTCCGCAAATACCGCACGCGGCAATTCGCACAAGTGCATCGCGCGGGCCCGGAGTCGGTTCATCGATGTCATCGATGCGCCAATCGTTCGCGCCGTGCAACATGATCTGCTTCATAGCGAAGTGACCTTTCGGGTTTTCGGAGTTGTGTGGGTTCGAGATTTCGGGTGACGAGTAGTCGAAGCTGTGCGCGTCGCGTCTGCGCGGGCGCCATTGAGCACGACCTGTACAAGTTGCGCAATCCACGCATCGTCAATCGGCGTCGTCATGCCGCCAAGAACAACGTGAAGTACCGGACCATCGATGAGCGAAGCAAGAAGCGCGGCATCAACATCGCTGCGCAACTCACCTGCGGCCTTCGCACGCTCGAGACGCCCGGTAGTGAGTTGGGTTGCCGAGCGTGATTCAACGACGTTCTTCTTGCGTTCTGATTTCGACTCGCCAAGAAGACCGATGATCGCGGCGAGCGCCGCGGGACGTTGAAGTTTCTCCACCGACCATCGAATCATCGTGGCGAGGTCGGCTTCGAGGTCGCCAGTATCTGCAACGACATCATCACCATCGGTGCGGAATACGGCCTTGGTGACGAGTTCAGACTTTGATCCGTACCGGCGATAAATCGCAGCAGTCGTTGTTTCCGCGCGTTCCGCAACGGCGGCCAGACTCAACTCGTTATAACCACGCTCGGTGAGGAGTTCGACAGTCGCATCGATGATCGCGGCATCAAGTCGCGGATCTCTTGGTCGCCCTGCTGATGACTGATCGTTCTTCACATCCCCCATTACGGTACGGACCGTATCGTAAAGGTCGATCGTCTGCACCTTTTCTTCGCAGTAGCGAAGGCCCTTAGATCTCCGCAACGTGCAGAGAAACACTCGGCTACCGTCAGCCCTCAAGCAACGGGGGCACATATGAGTAGCGACGAGATGCTGGCCAAGAAAGATGAATTCTTCGGCCACAACGTGGTCCGTGATCCCTACCCGAAACTTGCAGACCTCGCCGCACAGTGCCCGGTCCACAACGGCACCTATTCCTCGTTCTTCGATATGGCCGGCGCCGAGGACCTCCTCTTCCCTGATGCCGACCAAATCTCGGTGCTGTCCTTTAACGGCGCAGAGGCTGGTTTCAAAGACCAGGAACATTTTTCTTCGTGCTGGTACGAAGCCAGCCTGGGCAAGATGATCGGCCGCACGATCATCGAAATGGATCCACCCGAACACGGTCGCCATCGCCAACTCATTCAGGGCGCGCTCACCAAACGTGAAATGCAGCGGTGGGAAGAAGAGTTCGTTCGCTCCATCGTTGACCGAACCATTGATGTCTTCATCGAATCCGGTCGAGCTGATCTTGTCGATGACTTCGCTCTTCACTACCCGCTCAAGGTCATCGCTGCCGCCTGCGGTCTCCCTCAAGAAGATGTCTCGTCGTTCTATCGATGGGCAGCAATCCTGACGAACGTCAGCATCTCGGCCGAGGAACGCGAAGAAGCATCGGCGGAATTCGGCGAGTACCTCGCCGCGGCGGTCACCGATCGTCGAGCCAACCCGCGTTCTGATCTGGTCACACACCTTGTGCAGGCCGAGTTTCGCGACAGCGCCGGCCGCCAAGCGTTGAACGACGACGAAGTCATCGCGTTTCTGCGCCTTCTTCTTCCCGCTGCCGCGCAAACGACATACCGAACGCTCTGCAATCTTCTCTTCGGGCTTTTGTCGCACCCGGAACAATTGCAAGCATTGCGCGACGACCATTCACTTATCGAACAAGCAATCGAAGAAGGATTGCGCTGGCAGCCGCCTCTTATGTCGTTCGGCCGCACAACTGTTGCCGATGCGGAAATCGAAGGCGTTGCTGTTCCCGCCGGAACCCTTGTAAATCTTGTGGTCGGTATCGCCAACCGCGATCCGCAACGTTGGGAAAACCCCGACGTCTTCGATATCTACCGCGAACCGCAGGGCCACCTTGCCTTCGGAAGCGGCGCGCATGTGTGTCTTGGTATTCATTTCGCTCGCATGGAACTGCGCGTGGCGATGGAGCAGGTTCTGACTCGCCTCGCCGATCTGCAATTTGAACCTGGGATTGAACCCGTCCACATCGGTGGCCTCGGACAACGATCCCCTGGCCATCTTCCTGTCACCTTCACCCCAGCACCTCCGATTGGAACTGCACAATGAGCACACCTGACCTCATTATCCGCAATGGCCGTGTCATCGACGGCACCGGTGCACCGGCATTCGACGCCGATGTCGAAGTCACCGACGGCAAGATTTCCTTCATCGGCACCAGCACCTCGAGTGCTGCCAATGAGATCGACGCTCACGGAAGCATTGTTGCTCCCGGTTTTGTAGACATCCACACCCATTACGACGCGCAGGCACACTTCGAGCCGACGATGTCGCCTTCCTCATGGCACGGAGTCACTACCGCCATGATGGGCAACTGCGGATTCAGCATCGCTCCGGCCGATCCCGACAGTGTCACGTGGCTCATCAACATGCTTTCTCGAGTCGAGGGAATGGAAGTTGACGCACTTTTAGAAGGCGTTGACTTCAAAGGCGGCGACTACGGCGACTTTCTCAATGGTCTCGAAGGCCGCATCGGCATCAACCTTGTTGGCTACGTCGGTCATTGCGCGATCCGTCGCCTTGTGATGGGCGCGGCGGGCTCTGAACGCGCTGCTACCGATAGCGAAATTACGCAGATGGCTGCACTCGTGCGCACCGCGATGACACAAGGTGCCATCGGTTTCTCAAGTTCACAGCTCGATATTCATTCCGACCATGAAGGAAAGCCGGTTCCATCAAATCTGGCGGAACCAAATGAACTCATCGCACTCTGCGCAGTGCTTTCCGAATTCGATCACGGGGTCATTGAATTTCTTCCCCGTTCAGGTTCTGCTGATTTTGATGCGGCCGATCAAGAGTTGCTCTTGGCGATGAGCGAGGCATCCGGCTTCAAGTTGATCAATATCAACCCACTCACCCTGTTCCCTGGCAACCCAGAAGGCCATCGCAACGCGCTCGCGTTCTGCGAAGACGCAGCCGCTGCTGGTCATCACATCCACCCGATGTACATGATCAACGTCAAAGGCATTCACTTCTCTCTCGATTCAACCTTCGTGCTCGATGAGATGCCAACCTTCCGTCGGATTCTGACGCTTCCCATGGCCGAACGCGCTGCTGAACTCGGGCTCGAGTCCAACCGTGTTGCAATGCGTAGCGAATTTGCCGACACCACCGGGCGTTCGTTCGTCTTTGGATGGCCAGATGTGAGCGTGGCATCGGTCAGCAAAGAAGCACTCGCCGCAGCCGTTGGAAAGACCATCGCAGAACTCGCAAACGACGCAGAGATTGATGGTGTCGACGCGATGATCGATCTTGCACTGGCCGACAGCCTCGAAACAGTGTTTGTCTGGCGACGCAAAACTGATCCTGCCTTGGCTGCCGCAACCAAAGAAATCATTACGCACCCACTCACCTTGGCCGGTTCAAGCGATGGCGGTGCTCATCTGCTCACGTTCTGCGGAGCCGACTACACCACCCGCACATTGACCGAAACCGTTCCCGACATGATGAGTTTGGAACAAGCCGTTGCTCGCCTCACATCAGAACCGGCTCGGCTCCACGGCCTCAACGACCGCGGCACCCTCGCAGTGGGCAAAGCAGCCGACATCGTCGTGTTCACACCCGAAAAACTCAGCATCGACCCCATTACATTGCTCCGCGATTTCCCCACAGGTGCAGGGCGCTTGGTCTTCGGAGCGCATGGCTACGACGCAGTGATCGTGAACGGCGAACCGCTGTTCATCGACGGCATCCATACCGGGGCACTCCCGGGAGCAATTCTTCGGCCTTGAATGCCGCCGGGTGCGGCGCTCCTTGCGAAATTGCGCCGATTCTCACCGAATTCTTACCTCGCCGTCGGCGTTCTCTTTCCTTGAGATGATGAACTAGAGCCATGAGCGATGTGCTTTGGTTTCTCACCCGGTCCTCGGGCATCATCGCAACGGTTTTGATTGCTGCAGCAATCATCGATGGATTCATCTATTCCGGTCGCGAAGGCGGTCAAAGATTGCGCCCCGTTTGGTGGGTCGATCTGCATCGCGGTCTCGGTGGCTACGCGCTCATCTTCACCGTCTTCCACCTCTTGACCGCCTACGGCGCCGATCTTGGCTACCGCGTTATCGACATCATCATTCCTGGAGTTTCAAAGCAATCGACGATGGCCATGACTCTTGGTGTGCTGGCGTTCTACGCAATGCTCATCACGGTGTTTACGACCTGGCCGAAGCGTCGTTTTCGCAGACGGATTTGGCACGCGATCCACTTACTTTCCCTTCCCGCTGCCATTGCCATCGGTGTGCACGGATGGCAGATGGGAACCGATTCGCGCACCGGTTGGTACATCGCCGCGATGGTGGTCCTTACCGGACTCGTCATGTACCCCGCTGGGCTCCGCGTCTCCGGCATTGTTCGCACCCGCCAAGACCGACAGCGAAATACAGACGCATCAACGTCTTCGGCGCTTCCCGACTTCCTCTCCTATCCGTCCTCCCCTCCTTCATCGCCTCCAGCGCTGAGCGGTGGCAACAAGTGATGTTCTGGAAAGCCTGATCCATGCCCACGCCTAACGATCCCTACGATGGCATCGTGAATTCTTCGATACCCGACGATCGGCTGTTAGAGCTCTCCGCTCGATCCGCGGCGCGACGACGCGAACTGGAGCTCAACCCACCACGACATAACGGATCAAAACGTCGTCATGCGGCGAAAGGCAGCCGCACTGCAGCCTTAGGACTTGCCGTTGTTTCCACTCTTGGCATGGCCGCGTATTTGCATCAAGCCTCGCAATCCTCGGGTTCAGGCTCGCTTGATCTCGCCACAAGCGACTCGACACTCCTTCCACCCAACACCACCGTTCCCTCTGGCCCCCCAACGACTTCACGAACACCTGGCCAAGCACCCGCAACAACGCCGACCACAAAGTCTTCCGGAACGAAATCGCTTGCCGACGGAAACTGGACCGGCGCCGCGTCCATGACTCGCTGGGGACCAGTGCAGGTTGCCATCACTGTTTCCGGTAGCAAGATCACCGCGGCTAGCGCGCCCCTTTATCCATCAGATGACAACCGCAGCATTTCCATTAATCGCATTGCAATTCCAAAACTGGTTCAGTCCACACTCACCGCACAGAATGCAAATGTGAACTCTGTGTCCGGCGCAACCTATACCAGCGCGAGTTACAAAATTTCTTTGCAATCAGCCATCGATAAATCACGCGCTGCGTCCTGAGTCCGATGACAATAGGCATTCACCATGTCGAGGACGTCATGGGAATGGCCATTTCTCTCGATTTGCGAGACGACTTTGACCCAAACACGTTCAAGGAAGTCCTCGCGTGGCTCCATCACGTTGACGCCACATTCAGCACCTACAAAATCGAGAGTCCGATTTCACAATTCGGTCTCGGTGTGCTTTCCGCTGAACAGCTCAGCGAAGAAGTTCGCGATGTTTTGACGCTGTGCGAGTTGGTACGCGAGGAAACCTCTGGCGCATTCGATATCGCCTGTGTTCCCGCTCCAAACGGTTCAACTCTTGATCCGTCAGGATTGGTCAAGGGTTGGGCAATCGAACGAGCAGCAGAACTTCTCGAAGCGCATGGTGCGGCAAACTTCTGCATCAATGCTGGAGGCGACATCGCTCTACGGGGTAACGCCGAACCCGATCAGCCTTGGCGCATAGGCATTCGCCACCCGTCAGACCCGCTTGCCTCGGCAGCGGTTCTTTCTCTCGGTGGTTGTGCCGCGATCGCAACATCAGCGACCTAT
>CAEZXY010000003.1_pt1 | contig 45754 bp, 49 predicted proteins | sample 7265371 | NCBI WGS metagenome assembly CAEZXY01 (sample SAMEA6813920, study PRJEB35770) | freshwater metagenome | biome: Freshwater; feature: Freshwater reservoir; material: water | place: Czech Republic | collected 2017-04-14 | depth 30m m | reverse complement strand
GCTGCAGAGTCGACATTCGCGATGCCCATTGCACGCGCTGCTTTACCGGCGACGTAATAGGTCTCGTTGGTGATGCCGCGACTCGTAAGGAACACGCCAACTCGATCGGGGTCGGTCTCGCGCAACCGATCGGAAACAGCATCGATCGCTTCGTCCCACGTGATGCGGGTGAATCCCCGCTCACCTCGCCGACGACGCATTGGATGTGCAAGACGACCCAGCGCGCGCAGTTCTTGCCCTGACTTCAGTCGCAAACTCGCAGCATCGTTGAATACGGAGTCCTTGATTGGATCAGCACAGTTCATTTCAAGAAGTCGAAGGCGAGTGAGACAGAGATGGATGTCGTCCATCGTCCAGTCGTGTAAGCCGGCGACACCAAGCGCGCAACCGTCGCACACACCCTGGGTGAGGAGCTTCCACGCGTATCGACCATGTCGTTTGTTGTTCCATGCCAGTTTCGCCATCTCGACGTAATGGAAGGGCTTCTGCAGCCCAATGCCATTGGGGCGAGGACTCACCCAGAATTTTGGATTAATACGCTTCACCGATCACTCACCTCTGGCTCGCAATAAAGATTGCATGCACCATCTCGTACAAAACCCATCAATGTCATGCCCGCAACGGTTGCAGTTTCAACTGCGAGCGCTGAAGGGGCGGAGACAGCAATCATCGCCTCGAAACCAGCTGCCCACGCCTTCTGCACAATTTCAAATGAAGCCCGACCGCTCACAAATAACGCGTGTCCGGTCGCGGGAAGGCGAGATTCAAGCAATAAGTTTCCGACCACTTTGTCGACAGCATTGTGGCGACCGATATCTTCTCGAAGAACCGAGACGTTTCCTTCACGGTCAAATGCTGCGGCGGCATGCACACCACCGGTGCTTGCGAAGAGTTCTTGATCGGCGCGAACCTGGTCAACGATCCCCAGCATGAGTTCTGTCGACCACGGCGCATAGATCGGCAACGGGGTCAGACGACTAGCAAGTTCGTCGATCTGCGTTGATCCACAAATGCCACAGGACGAGGAAGTCGTCGAAAGGCGAGGCGTCGGTGTCGGCGCCAATCCACCGGTGTCAATACTTACGACGTTGAATTCGGTCTCGACTGCGCTTCCTGTTGCGCAATAGCGACAGGTCTCGATCGCCGCGCCACCCAACAACCCATCGGTGAAGCACAAGCCGGCGGCAAGTTCGAAATCGTGACCTGGCGTGCGCATCGTTGTAGCAACGATCGTTCCGTCGAGACGTACCTCGAGCGGCTCTTCGACAATCAACTCTTCGGGCCGGCGGCCTTCATCGATACGACCGCCATCACGCAAGCGTCGAGCCAGCACGCGTTCGGAACGTCGACGAATCATGGCACCACGGTACCTGCACGCGAAACGGACGCCCCGAAGGACGCCCGTTTTCAGATTGTGCTGCAAGAAGCGATCAGAAATCGCCCATATCGGGCATGCCGCCGCCTGCACCTTCAGGCTTGTCGGCAATGACAGCCTCGGTGGTGAGGAACAGCGCCGCGATCGAGGCTGCATTCTGCAGAGCCGAACGGGTCACCTTGGCGGCGTCGATGATGCCAGCCTTGACGAGGTCTTCGTAGTCGCCCGTTGCGGCATTGAGGCCTTCGGAAGCGCCCTTCATCGAACGCACCTTCTCGACGACAACGCCACCTTCGAGACCAGCATTGATTGCGATCTGCTTAATGGGTTCTTCGAGCGCGTGCGCAACGATGAGAGCACCGGTTGCTTCGTCGGCATCGAGTGTCTTGGCAAGCTCAAGCACCTTGGCCTGGATACGAAGCAGCGTGACGCCACCACCAGCAACGACGCCTTCTTCGATGGCGGCTTTCGTGGTGCTGACCGCGTCTTCGATGCGGTGCTTTTTTTCCTTCAGTTCAACTTCAGTCGCTGCGCCAACCTTGAGCACTGCGACGCCACCGGAAAGCTTGGCCAGACGTTCCTGGAGCTTTTCGCGGTCGTAATCGGAATCGGTGCGATCAATTTCTGCCTTGATCTGCGCAATGCGAGCAGTGATGTCTGCGTCTTCGCCGGCACCTTCGATGACAGTGGTTTCATCCTTGGAGATGACGACTTTGCGAGCCTGACCGAGAAGGTCAACTGTGGCGTTCTCGACCTTGAGGCCGATGTCTTCAGTAATGACCTGTCCACCGGTGAGGATGGCGATGTCCTGCATCATTGCCTTGCGACGGTCGCCGAAGCCCGGAGCCTTCACGGCGACGGAGTTGAAGGTGCCGCGGATCTTGTTCACAACGAGTGTTGCGAGTGCTTCGCCTTCGATGTCTTCCGCAATGATCACAAGCGGACGTGACGACTGCATCACCTTTTCAAGAACCGGAACGAGATCACGAACAGCAGTGATCTTTGAACCCACGAACAGGATGTACGGGTTCTCGAGCACAGCTTCCATGCGATCGGTATCGGTCACGAAGTAGGGCGAGATGTAGCCCTTGTCGAAACGCATGCCTTCGACGAGATCCATTTCCATACCGAAGGTGTTGGACTCTTCAACGGTGATGACGCCGTCTTTGCCGACTTTGTCGATGGCTTCAGCGATCATCGAACCAATTTCGGGATCGGCAGCAGAAATTCCGGCGACCTGCGCGATTTGGCTCTTGTCGTCAACTTCAACTGCAACGGCGTGGATGCCTTCGACAGCAACGGCGACCGCAGCTTCAATGCCCTTTTTGAGTGACATTGGGTTAGCGCCTGCAGCAACGTTGCGCAGACCAGCGCCGACCATCGACCATGCGAGGACGGTGGCGGTGGTGGTGCCATCGCCAGCAACGCTGTCGGTCTTCTTGGCAACCTCTTTGACCAGTTCGGCGCCGATGCGCTCGAAGGGGTCTTCGAGATCGATTTCCTTGGCGATGGAAACGCCGTCGTTCGTGATGGTGGGAGCGCCCCACTTCTTGTCGAGCACCACGTTGCGGCCCTTCGGACCGAGGGTGACGCGAACAGCATCGGCGAGTTGGTTCATGCCGCGTTCGAGGCCACGTCGTGCGGTCTCGTCGAATTCGATGATCTTGGCCATCGTTGATTCCTCTCAAGTTGCTGATGTGGCCCGACGGGATCGGACCCAGGGGGATTTCTGCCGCAGTACCCGCGCGCTGGCGTTAGCACTCTCGGTCAGAGACTGCTAACAGGAAACCACCGTCAGCCCCGAACCGCAACCTGAGAGGCAAAGTCCCCGGTCAGGCCGGGGCAGAACTACGGGAAGGACTCAGGCCCCGCCCGCCACAGCCTGCATGATGGAAACGGTCACACCATCGGGAACGACCGTGTCGAGGCCTTCGAGGAACCGGACATCGTCGTCGTCGACGAACAGGTTGACGTAGCGGACAAGGCTTCCGTCGTCAGACAGAAGCTTGGACGAGAAGCCTGGATAGGCCGCTTCGAGACTGGCGAGAACCTGGGCAACCGTGGCGCCCTCGACCGAAACGGTTGACTCACCGGAGGTGAGGGGGCGGAAGACGGGGGGAACTCGGACGGTGACGCTCATGACTCAGACCTCGGAAGTGGATGTCGAACGAGCCTGAATCCTAGCGACAGGTCGCCAAGGCGGTCCCATTGACAGTGATTCTCCATCACGCCTTGCCCCGAGGGCTGGTCTCGCCAACGATGGGGAGGTGTCCACGCCCCGCACCCACCTCGCCAGCGCGTTCGAACTCGATGATCTCGTCGCGGCAAAGGGAACCACAACTGTCTCGGTGTGCATCCCAGCGCGCAACGAGGAAACAACGGTGGGGCAGATAGTCGAACGTATCCGCGCCAAGTTGACCGAGACCTACCCACTCGTTGACGAAATCATTGTTGTTGACGATCACTCGACCGACCGCACGGCCGACGAAGCAAGAAATGCGGGGGCCACCGTCGTTGATGCATCACAGGTCTTAACGGAACATGGGCGCGGCCACGGAAAAGGCGAAGCACTCTGGAAATCATTGTTCGCGTCGACCGGCGACATTGTCGTGTGGTGCGATGCCGACGTGCGTGATTTCAGTACTCGGTTTATCTCGGGACTTCTCGGACCGCTTCTTACCGATCCTTCGATCGGTTTTGTCAAAGGTTTCTACGAGCGACCTGTTGACGGTCACGTACGCGGCGGCGGTCGAGTCACTGAACTTGTTGCACGACCACTTCTCACGATGTGTTTCCCCGAACTCGGTGGCATTGTGCAACCGCTCTCCGGTGAATACGGCGGACGTCGCACGGTGCTCGAGCAACTCCCCTTCGTCGAAGGCTATGGCGTCGACATTGCGATGTTGATTGACATCGCCAACGCATTCGGTGCAGAGACCATCGCTCAGGTTGACCTTGGCGAACGCGTTCATCGCAATCGACCACTCCACGAATTGTCGCCAATGGCTGCGCAGGTATTGCAAGCTGCCATGCGACGCATTCAGCCCGGACTCGTTCCCGATGCATTCACCCTGAGCCCGCCCGATCTCGAAGCGCACGAGATTGCCTACGTCGAACGCCCAGCACTTTCGACAGTTGACTCGTACCGGGATCAGCATCCCCGCCTCAACGACTGATCCTCGCCGTCACTCGCCAAAAAATTGGCGTACGTTTCGCTCATGGATTTCGGAATCATCTTCGCCAACACCGGTGCCTACGCCTCACCCGAGGGCGCAATCACAATCGGTCAATGCGCGGAAGCCAACGGCTTCGAAAGCGTATGGACTGTTGAGCATCCGGCCATCCCAAAGGGTTATGAAAGCGAGTACCCGTATTCACGCGACGGCAAGATGCCCGGCGATGAAACCGCTCCGGTACCCGATCCACTTATGTGGCTCACCTGGGTTGGCGCGCATACGACAACGTTAAAACTGGCAACCGGCGTGATGATCCTTCCGCTGCGTAATCCAGTGGTCTTTGCCAAGGAATGTGCGACGCTCGACATGCTCACCGGCGGTCGATTCATTCTCGGCGTCGGCGTCGGCTGGCTTCACGAAGAATTCGATGCAATCGGAGTGGGCTGGGACGACCGCGGCGCTCACACCGACGATTCCATCCATGCACTCCGCGCGCTCTGGAACAACGAAGTCGCCAGTTACCAAGGAACACACAGCTCGTTCAGTGACATCTATTCGTTTCCAAAGCCCGCAAATGGAACGATCCCTGTCGTCGTTGGTGGACACTCCAAGCCGGCCGCTCGCCGCGCGGGGAAGTTTGGCGATGGCTTCTTCCCTGCCGATCCGCGCAAACTTCCCGAGCTCCTTCCCGTTATGCGCGCGGCAGCTGAGCAAGCAGGTCGTAACCCCGACACCATCGAGATCACCACTGGTGGAGCACCGACTGTGGAGATCATCAAAATGCTTGCTGATCTCGGTGTCACACGAATGCTTGTTCCGCCGTTGGCCATCGATCCAAAGAAACTTCCTGAAGCAATGGGGAAATTCGCCGACGATGTGATCGCGAAGTTCTAAGCGGTTTTCCGCTACTGCTTCACGAACTCAAGAGCGAGTTCAACCGCACAATCAATCGGGTATTCGAATGATCGGTCTTCCCCAAAGCGTTTGGTCATTGAGACAACGGTAAAACCATTCGGCAACGTCGGTAATGGTTCAATGACTTCGCCGACGATTGCCAAACAAGGAACATCGAGTTCGGCGCACAGCGCAGCAACTCCGCCGACAACTTTTCCGTCGAACGATTCGTCGTCAAGAAACCCTTCACCAGTGATGACGAGGTCGGCACCTTCAATCGCTTCATCAAGTCCGAGTTCGTCAGCGACGAATTCGAAGCCGCTAACAAGTTTTGCCCCGATTGTCAGAAGACCCCCGGCAAGACCGCCCGCGGCGCCCGAACCATCGACTTCGGTGACATCAACTCCTGTTTCCATTTTGTAGACCTGCGCGAGCCGCTCAAGTCGTCGCCGTAAGAGTGCAACCTGAGAAAATGTCGCACCTTTCTGAGGCGCAAATACTTCAGCCGCGTCGACAAACCGAGTTCGCACATCGCACGCGACGAACAGGTCGATACCTCGAAACCGTTGTGTCGGATGCATCGCTTTCAACGCGCCGAGACCACCATCGGTCGTTGCCGAACCACCAACACCAAGGACGATGCGTCGCGCTCCAGCTTCAACCGCAGTAACGATTAATTCGCCAACACCGCGCGTGCTCGCTTCGATCGCATCGTTTTCCTCGGGCCCACCGACCAACACCAATCCGGCCGCAGTCGCCATTTCGATCACCGCGGTTCCTTTAGCCAACCGCCACCCCGCTTCAACCGGCTTCCCGAGAGGGCCTGTCACTGTTGTCGTGCGATTGGCGCCACCCAACGCCTCGAGGAATCCCTCGCCGCCGTCGGCCATCGGAAAGACATCAACCTCATGACCGGCGGAAATGAGTGCAGCCCCGATTGCGGATGCAAGCGCAGGCGCACCTGCTGTTCCCTTGAACTTGTCTGGAGCTACGACCACCCGCATTCCCCAAGTGAAGCAGGGTCTCCACCATTTGTAACGATCCCAGCCTGCCTAGCGGTAACCGTTTCATGAAGACCCGGAAATCATTCCTCGCCGCCCTTGCTCTCGCGTTCGTCCTAGTGGCGGGTTGCTCCTTACTGCCGGCACCCGACCCCGCCCCGGTGCCGCCGACGACCACAGCCCCAGTTCCAACCACGACTCGGCCAGTGGTAACGACATCGACCACCAGCACAACGCAAGTCACCCCAACTACCACCGCGCCATCGACCACCACGACAACAACCGGAGTCGGCCCGACTCCCGCTCCGGCAACTATCGGCCTGCTCGCGTTCGGCGACGCGGGATCGGGTGATGCGACACAGATGCAGGTTGCTCAACAAATGCAGAACTGGGCGGGTACACACCGTGTTGACGCTCTCCTCGAAGCGGGCGACATCGTGTATCCCGATGGCTCACCATCACGATTCGCCGCAACCATCGACGCGCCGTATGCAACTCTGCGCACGGCAATGCCTTTCTGGCCCGCTCTCGGCAATCACGACGTGATGTGGAATAACGGCAACGACTTGATGTCGTATACCTCGATGCCTGGACGTTCCTACGAAAAGTTGATTACCAATGGAGATGTCACCATGCAACTCCTCGTTCTCGATTCAAACGATATTTCACCAACACAAACTGCGTGGCTTGAATCGAAACTCTCAAGTGGGACTCCTCGCTGGCGCGTCGTGATGTTCCACCATCCGGTTTGGTCATGCAGCACACACGGCAATACGCAATCGGTCATCAATGCGTGGCTCCCCGTTCTGACTGCACACGACGTTGACCTAGTCATCACTGGACATGACCACAATTACCAACGATTCCAACAAGGCAACACAACATTCGTTGTGACTGGCGGAGGCGGCATGCCGACCTATGCAATCAACGCTTGTGTGGCCACACCAACACTTCTCGCTTCAGCACAACGCCATCACTTCCTAGGAATCGAAGCGACGGCGACAAGTCTCACAGTGACTGCTGTTGCACGAACTGGTGAAACACTCGACCAAACCTCGATGAGCTGATGCCAACTCGCAATGTCGAGCCACTCAGCTCAGGTCGAGACCAGCCATAACGAGGACCGTTGCACCAGCGAGTTCCGCTGGCGGAGGTTCAGGCATCTGCAACGCCTGATCGGCATTCAGTCCAAGAACTTTCACAACTGCCTGCCCGTCGGCTTGAGAACCAGCGACGTAATAGACAGTCGTTCGTTCCTGCGGCTTTGGTGAATCACCGACATTCACCTGCGTGTAGCCACCGGCCTGCAATCGATCACGCGTCTTCGTCGCCAACCCCTGCACGTTGGTTGCGTTCACCACTTTGACTTTGACGCTGGCTGGCGGATTTCCGACCAACGTTGTCGTCGTTGACACCACAACGGCGGTCTTCGAAGGGCTCTGCCCGGGCGCCGAAATCTCTGATTGGCCCGAGCCGTACCCCTTCGCAAGAAGGATCAGCCCAAGAAGTACCGCAACAACCACGATGATGACACCGGTCCGCGTTCCGTGACCGTGATCTTGATCGTCGGGGGCGGGAGTGTCTGTGGTCATTGTCAGGAACCAGGAGGTTCGCTGGCTTGCTGCTGCGCTGTCTCTTGACGAGCCCGACGACGGCGGTCACGGAGACGGCGAAGCCGACGAACGCCGAGTGGGTCGTAGTCGTAGGCCTCGGGGCTTTCAAGAAGCTGGCCGAGAATCTCGTAGTAGCGGCTGGCCGACAATTCGAAGCGCTCTTGAATAAGCGTTTCCTTTGGTCCAGTCTCGTGCCACCAACTGCGCTCGAAATCGAGAATTGCCCGGTCGCGTGTCGTGAGTTCCATCGGCGCTGATGTTCGTCGGGGAATGGCTCCGATGCAAGGACCTTCCCGATGAAATTGCTCGAGAAGGCCGCGCCACGCGTCTGACCGGGCATTTCACCGAACCGATAGGGTCGGAACCGCTCGCAAAAGGGGGAGCTATGGGACCGCTCAACGGCGTCACGATCATTGAACTCGCCGGCCTTGGCGCATTGCCATACGGAACACTGAAGTTGGCGGACATGGGCGCGGACATCATCCGGGTCCATCCGCTCTATGAAGTGCCCGCCGGCGACAAGCCCACCGAACGTCATAGCGAGTTCGACCGCGGCCGTCGATCGATCGCCATCGACCTCAAATCTGCCGATGGTGTGGCGCTCCTCAAGCGTCTTGTCGAGAAGGCTGACGTGTTCTGCGAGGCCTTTCGACCGGGGGTCTGCGAACGACTGGGTATCGGTCCCGATGATCTCTTCGCCTGCAATCCCAAACTCATCTATGGCCGACTCACTGGCTGGGGCCAAGAAGGACCGCTATCTCACACCGCTGGCCATTCGCTGAATTACGAAGCGATGACAGGCGCTATCGGTTCCATCGGTGCCGAAGGAATGCCACCGGTTCCGATGTTGCAGGTCTTTGGGGATTTCGCCGGCGGTGGTCTGCATCTCGCGTTTGGTGTCGTGTGTGCACTCTTTGAAGCGCAGCGATCTGGCAAAGGTCAGGTCATCGACGCCGCAATGGTCGACGGAGTGATGTCGATCTTCCAGGTGTTCTACGGAATGACGCGCACCGGCTTTCACACTGGTCCGGTCGGAACCAATCTTTTCGATGGCGGCGCGCCGTTCTACAACGTCTATGAAACGGGCGACGGCAAGCACGTCACTGTTGCGCCGATCGAAGCAAAGTTCTATGCACAACTCTTAGACAAACTTGGAATCGACCCTGCATCGTTACCTGATCAAAACGACATGAATGGTTGGGCCGAGATTCGCGCAAAGTTCGCCGAAGTATTCCGAACAAAGACCCGAGACGAATGGTCAGCACTTCTTGAAGGAACCGACGTTTGCTACGCGCCCGTGCTTTCGTTCGCAGAAGCGGAACAGCACCCACACAACGTGGCCCGCGGCAACTTCGTTCCCGTAGAAGGTTCGGTCCCTCAGCTATTGCCCGCGCCGCGCTTGAGCCGCACTCCAGGCGAGCTACGTCCGACCTACGCATATCCCGGTTGCGACACCGAATCAGTGCTCGCCGAATTTGGCGTGAGCACCGATGAAATCAAACAGTTGGCAGCAACAACCGTTATCGCTTGGTGAGAGCCCGAGGAGGGAATCGAACCCTCGACATCCTGTTTACAAGACAGGTGCTCTGCCGACTGAGCTACCCGGGCGGGAACGTGAAGGTTAGGCGACGCGCCAGTGTCTCTCCACACCGTAAAAATGAACGACGCAGTCCAGCGGGCTGAGGATTTCTTTTCACCAGTTCAAAATGGCGAACGATCCTCTAGCCGAGTTGGGTTGAGATCTCCGCTTCGAGTTCGTGCTTCAACACCTTCCCAGTGGCGTTATAAGGAAGTGAGTCACGGAACAGAATGTGTGTCGGAACTTTGTAACGAGCGAGTTGCTCACCTACCCAGGCTTTGACGCCTTCGGCATCAAGCGTTGAACCGGGTTTGAGCACGATGGCTGCAGCAACTTCCTGACCTAACTGATGGTGCGGCACACCAACGACAGCAGCCTCGGCAACTTCGGGGTGCTCCTCGAGGCGATGTTCGATCTCAATCGGATAGATGTTCTCTCCACCGCGGATGATCATGTCCCGCATACGGCTTTCAAGGAACAGAATGCCGTCGACAATTCGACCGTAGTCGCCGGTGCGATACCACCGCTGCGCATCCAGCGCTTTCGCTGACGCTTCGGGGTTGTCCCAATACCCAAGGAAAACCACTGCACCGCGAATACAAATTTCGCCAACCTCGCCATCGGTAACAACAGAATCGTTCTCGTCACGGATTTCGAGTTCGCACATTGCCTCGACCGTGCCCACCGATGCGGGCCACTCGTCCATCGTGAGTCCGCCCAGACGTGAACCGGAACCGAGCGTTTCACTCATTCCGTAGCCAACACCCAAACGAGCCTGAGGGAGTTTGCGGGCCATAAGTCGGAGCAACTCTGGCGAATACGTTGCGCCGCCGCCACCAACGGTCATAACACTCGAGGTGTCGTACTTTTCGAAGTCGGGGTGTTCAAGCAATCGCCAGAACTGCGTCGGAACCGCGCTCCAACCACCAACCGAATGTTCTTGGGTGAGTTGGAGATGCGTTGTTTCGCTCCACGAACCAACGGGTGGGAACACCAACTTCGAACCTGTGTAATGAGCAGTAATCAACGGCACAACGCCGGAAACGTGAAACAACGGACCAACCATGATGCTTGAAGGTTGTTTCGGGACTGGTGCGCCAGGCGCCGGTGCAGGCTGCGGCGCGAGCACCGCTCCGACTGCACCAGCAAGTGTTGCTGCCGATGGGAAGTGCACGAAGTTTCGATGCGAAAGACAAGCTGCTTTCGGTCGGCCTGTCGTCCCACTCGTAAACAACAACACCGCAGGATCATCTTCATCGATCGCAACATCCGGAAGAGCCGGGTCGTCTGCGCGCGCAGGACCAAGCAGGCGATCGAGTTCGGAAAGATCGTGAACCTCGACATCAGCGGAAAGTCCGGCTTCAAGCAAACGCTTCATCCGCGGACCATCAGCAAAGACAAGGCGAGGCTTCGAAAGCTCTACGCCGTGCAGCAACTCTGCAGGAGTCCACCAGCCATTAAGACTCGAAACGACTGCGCCACTCGCCAGCGTCGCCCACCAGCCGATGACATACGGGGCGACATTCGCCGCCGCGAACGCGACGCGGTCGCCCTTGACGACACCTCGCTCGGCGAACCAGGCCGCGACGCGCGCCGTCGAAGCCTGAACATCGTTGAAACTCAAGGTGATTTCAGGGAATACAAGATTGGGGAGGTCGCCGTGTCGAGCCGTGAATGCGGTCAACACCTCGCGAATGTTGCCCAATCGGTTCTTGAAAACCCTGCAATCGACTCCGAGCACTGGCTCGGTCGTGATCTCAAATGGCGCCCCCAGGGCGAACAAGACATCTGCCCCAGCAGGTGGTTCCCAAATCCAGGTCGTTCCAGCCATTGCTCTCTCCCCCACGCAGTCAGAACTTCTGATGGTGGTCGCCCGGAAGCGTGAGCGCAACTATCACCAACGATGACTCAGGGACCTCGGCCCCGGTAGCGTCCGGGCATGAGCATTCTGGGGAATCGAGTCGTCCGGAAAGAAGATCCGGCCCTTCTCACATCAGGAGGCACCTACGTCGACGACATCATCGTCGACGGGGCCCTTCACGTCGTTTACGTCCGCTCGATGGTTGCCCATGGCGAGATCACGTCGATTGATACCAGCGAGGCCCGCAACGCCCCTGGTGTTGTCGACATCGTCACAAGCGCCGAGCTCACTATCGGCGACATCAAACCGTTCATGATGCTGAACCAGCTCATCACACGACCTGTATTGGCTCGAGAACGCGTCCGATACGTCGGTGATCCGATTGTCGCCGTTGTTGCCGAAACACGAGCGGCTGCAGTTGACGCCGCTGAACTCGTGATTGTTGAAATCGAACCACTTCCAGCAATTATCGACCCGCGCGACGCGCTGGCCGAAGATGCAATTCATCTGTTCCCGCAGATCGGAACAAACATCGCCATGCACTCAGAGCATCACGGTGACCCCATTTCCTTCGATGCCTGCGATGTTGTCATCACACAAACAACAGTGAATCAGCGTCTCGCGCCGGCTCCGATCGAGAATCGGAGCGCAATTGCGTGGTGGGAAGACGGTCGACTCGTACTTGAAATCGGTTGTCAGGGAACTCATCCCATTCGCAATACCATCTCGGAAATTTACGGACTTGAGCAGGATCAGATGCGAGTGATCTGCCCCGATGTAGGCGGCGGATTTGGAGCAAAGGCTCACGCCGCTCCCGAAGCCGTGGTGCTCGGCGAATTGTCACGACGAACTGGAAGACCTGTGCGATGGACAGAAACTCGTTCAGAAAACATGACCGGCATGGGTCATGGTCGCGGACAAATTCAAACAGTCACGCTCGGGGGAACGAAAGACGGCGATCTTCTCGCCTATCGCATTGAAATCATTCAAGACGCAGGCGGCTACCCCAATATGGGAGCAATCCTTCCCTATGCCACGCGCATCATGGCCAGCGGCGTTTACGACATTCCTGCAGTGCAGGTGTCATCCCAGTCAGTTGCCACCAACACCACACCGACCGGCGCGTATCGAGGCGCTGGCCGACCCGAAGCGTCAGCGGCACTTGAACGCGCTGTTGATCTTTTCGCCGATGAAGCAGGCCTCGACCCGGCCGATGTGCGCCGCCGCAACTTCGTTCGACCCGACGCCTTTCCTTTCACCACTCCGACAGGTACGACCTACGACAGCGGCAACTACGAAGGCTCACTTGACCGAGCCCTTGCCGCCGCCGGTTATGAAGACCTGCTTGCTGAACAAGTACAGCGCCGGGCAAACGGCGATCCCCGGCTTTTAGGCATTGGAATCGCGACCTATGTCGAGATCACCGGTGCTGGCGTTGGTAGCGAATACGGCTCGGTCGAAGTACTGGCCGATGGATCAGCCCGCGTAGTCACTGGCTCGAATCCCTATGGCCAGGGCCACGTCACGGCGTGGTCGATGCTGGTCTCCGATCAAACCGGCATTCCGCTCGATCGCATCGAAGTCGTCTACGGCGATACCGATCTCGTTCCCACCGGCGAAACCACAGGTGGATCGCGATCACTGCAAATCGCCGGAAGCGCTGTTTTCGACGCCACCGAGAAACTTGTCGAAATGGCACGTCAACGCGCGAGCGAACTTCTCGAAGCGAACCCCGCCGACATCGTGCTCGACACCGACACCGCTCGCTTCCATGTTGCCGGGACACCAGCGGTGAGCATCGGTTGGGAAGAAATCGGCGCCACGTCAATCGCTGACGGAAACCAGTTGTTCGCACTCTCTGACTTCACCGCAAGCGGACCAACCTTCCCATTTGGCACTCACATTGCAGTGGTCGAGATCGACTCCGAAACCGGCAAGGTTGAACTTCGACGAATCATTGCGTGCGACGACGCTGGCGTCATTCTCAATCCGCTCTTGGTTGATGGCCAGGTGCACGGCGGACTTGCTCAAGGAATTTCTCAAGCGTTGTTTGAAGAAGTTCGCTACGACGAAGTCGGCAACCCACTGAGCACGACGCTTCTTGATTACCTCATGCCGTCAGCCGCAGAGTTCCCACCATTCGAACGAGTCGAGATGGAGACGCCGTCTCCAATCAATCCGCTCGGCGCAAAAGGTATTGGCGAATCGGGAACCATCGGATCGACACCAGCGGTGCAGAACGCCGTCGTCGATGCCGTTTCCCATCTCGGGATTCGACATATCGATATGCCCCTCACGCCAGAGCGTGTATGGCGCGCAATAAACGGACTCTGACATGCGTATCGGTCTCTTCATTTCCGAAACTGGTGTTCACGGTTCCTCGATCGACGATCTCGTTGAACGAGCAACATGGGCAGAAGCAAACGGCATCGACACCGGGTGGGTGCCGCATATCCCGTGGAGCCTCGACGCGCTCACAGCACTCGCAATTGTCGGTCGCGAAACCTCGCGCATCGAGCTCGGCACTGCCGTTGTTCCGACCTGGTCACACCACCCTTACGGAATGGCACAACATGCCCTGACAACGCAGGCCGCCTGTGGTGGTCGTTTGGCGTTTGGTATTGGGCCCTCACATCGCAACGTTGCCGAGAACTGGTACGGAGAGAACTACGACGCCGTTATCGATCATGTTCGCGACTACGTCAGTGTTCTTGATGCGTGCTCTGCCGCTCAGGTCGAAGCAAACGAAACAAACGGCGGGCCCGGAGGAATGGGCGGAACGGTTTCATTTGCGGGCGATCGTTACACCGTTCAGTCGTTGCTTGATGTTCCAGGTGCAACACCGGTTCCGGTCTTCCTCGCTGCACTTGCACCACTTATGTTGAAACTCGCTGGCGAGCGCGCTGCCGGCACCATCACTTGGATGTGCGACGAACACACACACTCCACCCATGTTCTTCCCCGACTTTCCGCCGCGGCAGAAGCCGTCGGTCGGCCTACTCCTCGCGTCATCGCTGGACTTCCTGTAACGGTCTGCGACGACATCGCCAAGGGGAAAGAACTCGCCGAGCAAAAGTTCGGTATGTACCGACATATCCCGAACTACGCGCGCATGCTTGAACTGGGCGAGAGCGGATCGCCGTCTGAAGTCGCGATCATCGGAAACGAAGAACAGGTCACAGAGCGATTGGCGTCCTATGAAGATTCGGGAGTCACTGACCTCGCTGCGATGACGTTTGCGGTCGGCGACGACGTCGACGAACGTTCGGAAAATGCCGAACGAACTCGTCAGTTGCTCGCCAAACTCGCCCGAAAAAATCGGGACTAGTTCGCAGCCTTTGCCGCTAGTCGGCGTCGAGTGACTTCGTAACAGGCAAGCGCACCGGCAGCCGAAACGTTCAGCGACGCGAGTTCGCCGAGCAGTGGGATGCTTACGACGGCATCGCAACGTTCGCGGACCAATCGAGAAAGCCCTTTGCCCTCGGCACCCATAACGAGACACACGGGCTCATCGGCAACCGTCAGGTTGAACAGATCGGTATCGCCACCCATGTCGAGTCCGATCACCCAAACACCTGCAGCGCGAAGTTCGTTGATCGCATTGGGAAGACCACCGACGAGCGCCATCGGCAGATATTCAACAGCGCCTGCTGCCGACTTTGTCACCGTTGGTGTGATGTGAACTGCACGATGCTTCGGTAGAACGATGCCGGTGACGCCAGAGCATTCGGCTGTTCGAAGAAGTGCTCCGAGATTGCCAGGATCGGTAACGCCATCCACGGCCAACAAGAACGGCGGCGCTCCATTTGCGCCTTTCCGCTTCGCCAGATCGAGAAGATCAAAATCATCGATCTCATCGGCTCGAGCGAGAACACCTTGCGGCGATTCAGTGCGAGCAACGCTAAACAACTTTGTACGCGTCACTTCGCGCACCGGAATTTTCATGTCGTTCGCAAGATCAGCAATGTCTTGCAATGTTTCGTTGTTGTCCTGATCTTCAGCAATCATGACTTCGCGAACACGACGCTTACCGGCAAGCAAAAGTTCGCGAACAGCCTGCCGACCCTCGACTTGATCGCCGCCAAGTCCTCGGGGAATGGCCTGCCCACGGGCAATCGGACGATCGCCTTCGCCACGGGCGCGGCGCATTGCACCGGGACGATCAGATTTACGCACTGACGCAGCAGCGTGGCGAGCCTGTTTGGCTTCAACCGCTTTCTTCGCGGCCGATGACATTGGTTTACTTCCCTTAGCAGCGCCTGGCGCGGGAGCCGCCGCCTTCGGAAAAGCTCCACGCTTTGCCGCGGGTGCCCGCTTTGTTCCACCGCGCGGAGCAGCGGCCGCTTTTCGACTGGACTTCGGGCCGGCCGATGGACCGGCTTTGCCGCGAGGCGCGCCCTTTGAGGATTTCGGACCTGCAGACTTCGCGCCCTTTGGCGCCTTGCCGCCGCTTCGACCACCGCGTGCTGGGCTCATCGCTCCACCACCGCAACTGCGAAACAGGCAATACCTTCGCCGCGACCAATCGCTCCGAGACCCTCGGCGCGATTGCCTTTCACCGTGACTGGTGCGCCAACGGCACCCGAAAGCCGTTCAGACATTTCGTCACGTCGTGGCGCCAACTTTGGTCGCTCGCACACGACAACGGCATCGACGTTGCCTGGTTCAAATCCTGATTCGCGCACAAGCCGAGCAACCTCGGTGAGAAGGCCAATGCTGTCAGCACCTGCCCACTTCGGGTCAGTGTCGGGAAAGTGTTCACCGATATCGCCGAGGCCAGCAGCCCCAAGCAATGCATCGGCGCAAGCGTGAGCCACGACATCAGCGTCGCTGTGGCCCACTAATCCGCGTTCACCGTCGAACACCACGCCGCCGAGGACCAGTTTTCGGGCTGGATCATCGGAAAACGCGTGAACATCGAAACCTTGTCCGACTCGTACCGTCATTTCTTCAATCTACCCGAGGGTTTCAAGGAGAATCGCGGCGATGGCCAAATCATTTGGTCCCGTGATCTTGATATTGGTCGATTCGCCATCAACTACCACGACAGTTCCACCCACGGCTTCGACCAATGCCGCATCGTCGGTGGCGCCAGCAGATGTCGCATGGGCCTCCCGAAGAATGTCGGCTCGAAATGCCTGCGGGGTTTGAACAGCGACCAATGTCGAGCGATCGGGGGTTTCGGTCACAATGGATCGACCGGCCTGATCGTGAACAATGTGTTTGATCGTGTCGGTCACCGGAAGAGCAGGAATCGCTGCATCGGCACCGGCGTGCACCGCGCTCACAACTGACTGATGAAGTTCCGCAGAAGCGAGAGGGCGCGCTGCATCGTGGACAACGATGACAGCCGCATCTTCAGCGATCACCGAGAGAGCAGCGCGCACCGAATCTGCTCGTTCCGCGCCACCAATCACAGCAACGTCAGCGGCCCCAGACGCGACAAGATTCTGACCTTCACGTTCCTCGCCAGGAGCGAGCACAACGACAACATGGTCTGCGGCGGCACGGCTCACGGCGAGCGAACGGTCAATTATTCGATCTGCACCGAGCAATTCATACTGCTTTGGCGATGTCCCATAACGACGACCAGCTCCAGCAGCGAGCACGATCGTCCAAACGGGACCATCGGAAGGGACTGCATCATTTGTCGTCATTTTGCTGACCATTTCGCAACCATGACGCAAAGGCTAGGCGCGACACCCCTTTCTCGTTAAGCGAGCAACAGGGCTGCGTCATTGTCCGTGCAGCACCGCTAGAGTCGAAGACGTGACTGATCGCGAACTTCTCACCACCATTGAGTTTTTCAAGGGATTCGAAGGCGAACCCCTCGATGCGGTTGTGGGTGCTGCCGAACAGCGTTCGTTCGCTCGTGGCGGTGTGCTCTTCACCGAAAGCGATGCAGCAACCGAACTCTTCGTCGTCGTCTCTGGTCGAATCGCTATCGCCAACCGCTCAATCGATGGCCGCGAATCAGTCGTCGCTCTTATGGAGCGTGGTGACCTCTTCGGTGAAATGCCACTCTTCGATGGCCTTGCCCGTTCGGCCGAAGCTCGTGCCCTTGAGCCATCAGAAGTCATCGCTATTTCTTACGCCCCACTTCGCGATATTTACCGCGATCAACCGCAGTTACTTTGGAACGTTGTCGAGATGCTGGCCAATCGCCTGCGCAATACCGACGAACAACTCGCCGACTCCGTGTTTCTTGATGTCACGGGTCGCACAGCAAAGCGCCTTCTCGAACTTGCGGGCACGGCCGATGAATTCTCACTGCCGATCACGCAAGAAGAACTTGCAGGCATGGTTGGCGCATCACGAGAACGCGTGAACAAAGCAATCGCAAGTTTCGTGCGGCTGGGCTGGATCGAACAGTCCGAGCGTCGCTATCGCATTACCAATCGCGAACAGCTCGAATTACGCGCTCGCTGAGTTCAGACCTCTGGGAACGTTTCTCCCACGAACTCTTCTGACATCGCCCACAAACGCTTCGCGAGTTCGGGGTCGTTCGCATAATCCGAAGGCGTCGCGAACGTGCGGTCAGCAAGGTAGGAACCTGGTTGCTGAAGTGCTTCCGTGCTCGCACACGCCCAGACCTGTGTTGACGCACCAACATCAACATTAACGAGCGTCGGCATTTTCATGCCTGACTTCTTGGCTCGCGATGCGAGATCTCCGAAGTCGTCCTTCGTGAAACTTCGAGCCAGGTCAGTCATCACCATTCCAGGGTGCACCGCCCACGAATGAACTCCCAGATTGCCGTAACGACGTTCGAGTTCCGTGGTGAACAAGATATTGGCGGTCTTCGACTGACCATAGGCATCCATCTTCGAATACTCGTGGTTTTCAAAGTTCGGGTCGTCCCAAATAATTCCGGATGTGAAATGTCCGGCCGAACTCAGGTTGACGATTCGTGATGGAGCACTTGCCCTCAATAATGGGAGCAAGCGATTCACCAAGACGAAGTGACCAAGATGATTGGTGCCGAACTGCAACTCGAAACCGTCATCGGTCTTTCCGTAGGGAACCGCCATGATGCCGGCGTTGGCAAGAAGCACATCGAGCCGATCGTGTTCGGCGACAAACTTCTCGGCAAACGAACGCACGCTGTCGAGAGAGCCAAGTTCCATCACACCGAACGAAAAGTCGCCGTCGGGAACCAACTCAAGCAACTGAGCAACCGCAGCGCGACCTTTGTCTTCAGAACGCGCTGTGATGACGACAGTGGCACCCGCTGCACCGAGTGCACGAGCGGACTCTTTGCCTAGACCGGTTGTTGCTCCTGTGACCAGAACGACCTTTCCAGAAAGGTCGATGCCACGAAGGACGTCATCGGTGGTGATTGTGAGTTCTTCGTTCATGTGATGTCCCCCGGAGTCGGCCATTCATCGGGCCAGTTATCGTTGACTGTAAGCGACCATTGCGGGTCACGACGCTCGAGAAAGGCCATAACGCCTTCGCGGGCATCGGCTTCGCCCATCAGGTGATGGTGGAGATCGGTTTCTGCTCGATCGACCTGATCGGGGGTCATCGAGAACGTTCCCCACAGGAGTTTCTTACTGACAGCGACTGAGACTGGCGCAGTATTCACGGCCATGTCATGAGCAACTTCAAGTGCATGCGGTAACACGTCATCATTGTCGAGAACCCGCGACGCCACACCAAGTTCGCGGGCTTCATCGCCGGTGAACGTGCGCCCAGTAAGAAGAAGATCAGCGGCATTCGCTAAACCAACAAGTCGCGGAAGCGTCCAGTGACTCATGGCATCGGGCATGACACCGCGACGAACCTGCACAATTCCGTACTTCGCGTCACGCGCCATAAAGCGAAGATCGCAATGCAAGGTGAGTGTGAATCCGACACCAATCGCATGACCGTTCACTGCTGCAATCACGGGCTTTCGAATACGCCACGCAGGAGGGTTCACCGGGTTTGCGCTGAATGCCGGCGCATCAGAACGCTCAAAAACGTCTGACCCGCTTGAGAAATCTGCACCTGCACAAAATGCTGGCGGGGTGCCGGTGAGCACGACGACGCGCACAGAATCATCGGTATCAGCCATCCGATAGATGTCACCCAGCGCACGACCCATCGCTCCACTAAATGCATTTCGGGTGTCGGGGCGATTCAGTGTCGCAACCAAAACGCCATCGTCGTGAAGTTCAGCCAATAGATCGTTTGTGCCGGTATCAATCGTTCGTGCCATCACGCCTCACCTGAAGCAAGTTTGATCTCACGAATGGTTTCGGCAATGCATTCATCGCTGATGGGATAGCCAGGGAAGTAGAGACACACCCGATTGGCTTCGTGTCCGAAACGACGAACGATCTCTGCGGCAACTTCTTTCGGCGTACCAACGACAGCAATCGTTCGCAAGACGTCGTCGTCGATCTTCTTTGCCATGCCGGCCCAGTCGCCCTGCTTCGACAACGCATTGAGTTCCGGTTGCAGTTCGCCCCAACCTTCGACGTCAAGCACCGGCTTGTACGAAGGAGTCGAACCATAGAAACCAAGAAGCGTCTTGACGCCGTTCGCTGCTGCGGCAATTTCTTCATCGGTCTGCCCTACGGCACAAATAACTTCCAGAATGATTTCGAAGTCCTCGCGATCACGACCGGCCTTCGCGAACCCGCGCTCGAGTGCGGGCATCGTGCGCTCGGTGAAATGTCGTTCAGAGTTAAACGGCATCACCAAGATTCCGTCGGCAACCTCGGCCGTCATTTCACACATCTTCGGACCAAGTGCACCAACAAGTACGGGAACTTTTCCATTGGGGTTCGGGCCTGGATTGAAGTTCGGAGTCATGAGCGTGTGAGTAGTCCATTGACCTTTGAAATCGAACGGGCCTTCACCAGCGAAGTGATCGAGGATCGACTTGGTCGCACTCACCCATTCGCGCATCTGTGCGACAGGCTTCTCCCACACCGATCCATAGCGCTTCTGGATGTGCGGGCGGATCTGTGAGCCAAGACCTAAACGGAACTTTCCCTCGGTGAGCAACTGGAGGTCGTTCGCCGCATAGGCGAGATGCAGTGGGCTCCGAGGGAAGGCCATGGCCACATTCGTCATCAGGTCGATCTGACACGAGGTGCTCGCCAGCACCAGCGGGAAGAACACGTCATGCGCATTTTCGAAGCTGAAGAGCCCATCAGCACCAAGCGTTTGAAGTTCCGCCGCCCGGGGCACCGACCCAACCGGTCCGGACATGGCGAGTGAAATATCGACCTTCATGGTTCCTCCAAGAACTCAAAAATGATGCTCCCTTGTTCTAGTCCGAAGCCGAGTACTAGAACGTCGTTCCAAATACTGAGACGGGAGGATCTCGAGAACTCCCTGAATACAAACAAAGTTCATTCGAATAAGAGATTGTTTAGGAAAAGAATTTCTTCGTCTAGAATGATGCAATGCCTCAAAAGATACCCAAAGGGTCTTTCGATCAACCCTCAAACGATCGACCCAGGGTTTCGCGAGCGCAGAAAACCCGCGAGGTCCAAACCGCGATCACGAACTCCGCCCTCGAGTTACTCGCTGCCAACGGCGTCGATGGCCTCGCTCTCACGAAGATTGCAACAAATGCTGGGATGTCGAACGGGCCGCTCTACGGACGGTACGACTCTGCCGAAGACGTTGCGCTTGAACTGTGGGATGAGAAGTTACGAGATCAGTTTCAACGACTCGTCCGAGAGTTCGATGACTTCGCTTCGTCACCAGACGCAGAACCCTCCGATTGGTTGCTGAAGGAACTCGAAACCCCTTCTGAACTCACTGATGGCGCTCTCGAGGTCGTCGCCGTCGCTCGGCGCTTCCCTCTACTTGTTGATTCCGTGCGCAACGATGTCGATTCGCTCTTTCATCAACTGTGTGCCGAACATCCGGAGTTACCTCCGTCGATTTGTTCGCTTCGCCTGACGGTCCCTGTCGGGTGCGTACTCACCAGCAGATCCGTTCCGAAATCTCGGCCAGACTGGCGCTCGATTCTCCTGCGGTTTCGCGACAGCGCGCTTGATCCAGCCAATCTGAACCAGCGCGGTCACGCGGTCACGCCCGTGGAGTTTTCAATCCCGCTTCCCGATACGGGAGATGCCGGCCTCGATGAATTTGTCGCCGCCGTCATGGAAGTTGTCGCTCGTGTCGGCTTCGAAAAAACAACTGCACATCGAGTGGCTCGAGCAGCTGGCCATTCATTCAGTTCTGCCTACACGCACGTCGGCACTAAAGACGAACTCATGCATATGGCGATTGGCCAAATGATGGCGCAGATCTGGCAGACAGGCACAGCGTCGTTCCTTGCCCTCGATGCAGAGGGATACAAGAACGCCATCCTCGCCCTACAGCTCGGCCTGTTGACAGAAGCGAACCGACCCATTCGCCAACTCCGCATCGAGACGACCATGGCAATGCGTCACCACAAAGATCTCTCCGATGCCGGGCGGAAACGCACGGCCACATCACTCGCACTCATCACCGATGCTGTCGAGAAAGCCGATCCTGCCGCAAGCGACGAGGCGGCTGCATATTGGTATCTCACCGCCGCCAACGGCATCGGCTCCGTCGCACTGAGTCTGCTTACAACAGAGTTCCATAACCTCGACTGGTCACCAGTCGCGGCCGTTGCCTGCGAATTGGCATTGCAAACAACGCTTGAGCCACTGCGGAAACGCACAAAGGCCTGAATACTTCAGGCTTCTAGGAACGCCACAACTTGACGCCACGCGTCGGCGGCATCGTCGAACCGATGAGCCGGTCGAGATGCATCGTGCACAAAGCCGTGCTCGGCGCCTTCGTAGGAAACAACCACGACGCCGAGTGCTTCGGCATCGGCAACATCTTGTGGTGGCGTGAAGTGATCGGCTGTGCCGATGATGGCGAGGGTCGGACAACGATCTGGCGACGCCAACGCGTCGATCGGTTGTTGCAGGCGCCCGCCGGCCCAGGCTTCAGGAAGGCGAATCATTCCGTAGAACCCTGCTGCCCGTTTGAAGCGACCGGTTGCTGCCGCTTTGAACGCCAACATCCCACCCATACAAAAGCCCGTGGCAACAACTCGCGTACACCCGGTTGCTTCTGCAGCGAGTTCGGCAGTTCTGCGAAGTTCAGCGTCGTCAAAATCGGCCATGGCGCCAAGGCGTTCATCGACCGAAAGGTCTTCACGACCGGGGAATGGTTCTGGTGCGCACACCACCCACCCGTAATCAGCGGCGAGCTGCGCGCACATGTCGTCGAATAAGGGACGCAAGCCCATGATGTCGGGGAACAGAACAACGCCAAGGGTGTTGTCATCTACCGAGGCTGGCATCGCCAGTTCCGCAGGAACATCATTCGCAAGTGTGATGCGCATCAGAACCTTTCAGAATTCAGAGGACGCGTTGTGGCCAATTCCCACAGCAGCCACTGCTTCGGCCAGCGTGCCAACGCGAATGGCTTTCATGCCTTCGGGTGGGTCAGGAGCAAGGCGCGGAACGAGCGCACGAGTGAACCCAAGGCGAGCGGCTTCGGCCAGACGACGTTCACCATGAGCCACCTGACGAAGCTCACCACCCAAACCGATTTCGCCACACACAACGAGGTCTTCAGGAATCGGAGAATTGAAGCGCGATGACGCAAGCGCCAGCGCCACCCCGAGGTCGGCCGCTGGTTCAACAATCTTCACGCCACCAACGGCCAGCGCATACACGTCGCGCTTTTCAAACGTGACACCAGCACGTTCTGACAACACCGCGAGCAATAACGAAAGGCGACCGGAGTCGAGACCTTGCGCGCTTCGTCGAGGTGAGGGAAGTTCCGAATGCGCGACCAACGCCTGCACTTCGACCAGCATCGGTCGATCGCCTTCCATTGTCGGGACAATGACCGAGCCGGACACACCCTTGCGGCGATCGGCCAAGAACAATCGGCTGGGGTCGGGAACGCCGAGCATTCCGTGTTGGGTCATTTCGAACAGACCAAGTTGGTCGGTGGCGCCAAAGCGATGTTTCACCGCGCGCAACATGCGCAACGCGTGATGACGATCGCCTTCGAATGCCAGAACCGTATCGACAATGTGCTCGAGCACTCGAGGACCAGCAAGCCCGCCTTCTTTGGTGACATGGCCAACCAGCACAACCGAAAGACCGCGCTCTTTCGCGGTGGTTACCAAGCGTGCGGCGCTTTCGCGCACCTGAGCAACCGAGCCCGAAGCCGAACTGATGTCGGGCGTGTGCACCGTTTGGATGGAGTCGACCACCAACACCGCAGGATTGATTTCGTCGACCGAAGAAAGAATGTGGGGCACGGCAGTTTCAGAGGCCAGCCACAGATCGGGATGCAGCGCGTTCAATCGTTCAGCGCGCAAACGAACTTGCTGTTTGGATTCCTCGGCCGACACATAGAGAACTTTCGAACCCGACGCAGCGATTGACGCGACCGCTTGCAGTAGCAACGTGGACTTTCCGATGCCGGGCTCGCCACCGACCAACGTGACCGAACCAGGCACAAGCCCGCCGCTGAGCACACGATCGAGTTCGCCGATACCAGTGGGCTTCGGCTGCCATTCGTGCGCGTCGACTTCAGAAATGGGAACAGGCGCATCGCGCTTGCCTAACAACGCCGCAGACGAAACTTTTGAGACGTCGTCGAGTTCTTCAACCAGCGTGTTCCAGCCCTCGCAGCCGGGACAGCGACCTACCCATTTGGGCACGCTCGTGCCGCATTCGGTGCAACGGAACACTGCTCGGAGCTTGGCCACGGCGACACCCTACGCATCAAGCGAGACAGTCATAGCCCCGAAACGAAAAGTGCCGCCCCCGAAGGAGCGGCACCGTTCAAATCTGGAAGCTGGATTGATCAGCCGGTGAAGGCCGGCGCAACTGGATCTCCACCGCTCGAGCCGCCTGATCCCGCAGTTGTTGTCGTTGTCGAGGTAGACGTTGTGGTCGTTGTCGCGTTCGGATCAACGATCACGGCATCTAACTGCGCGGCAATGGCCTGACCTCCCGGTCCGGCCACGATGGTCTTGAGGCAGAAGGTGTAGGAGCCTGCTGCGATCGTCGTGGCGGTAAACCCCTGCAACGTGAACGCTGCTGAACCGAAGGTCAACGAAGCTGGGCTCGCTGCGAGTTGCATCCCCGAGGGAGAGCTGGCATCTGAGGTCAAGTAATAGGTCGCTTGCATCGAAGAGTCATTGATCGTGCAGGTGTGCCCCGACGGCCAGACGAGGAGTTGGACGTTGTCATTCGTGGTCGATCCCGTGTACGTAACGGTGACGCCATTCGAAATAGCGGTGAGTGATCCGGTTGCAGCGCCGGCCGGGGAGGCACCGAATATTGCGAACGAAGACACGACAAGCGCTGCAGCAGCGACGAGGCGGGTGGGGCGGAGCAATCGGGACATCGTGAGCCTTTCGGGGAGTTTCATGGTCAGAAACGGGCTTGGTCGGAACACCCTAACAATCGTAGGTTCACTGATCCAGTCCTCTGCTCTGCCATGTCCCCCGCCCCCGTGGTCGCCTCATCGCCGTCGACGACCTCGTAAGGTCGACCCGTGGTGGATGACAACCGGGCCAGGATCCTCGAGCTTGCCGTCGCGGCCATCGATTCCGGCGGCGAGTCGGCCGTGCGCGTCCACCACATCGTCAACGAGGTGGGCGTCACCCCGCCGGTGCTCTACTACCACTTCGGCAGTCGTGATGGCCTGGTCATTGCCGCCCAGATCGAGCGTTATTCCCGCCAGACCGAAGCCGACATCACTGCAATTGGGCGTGCAGTAGCCCGATGCGAGTCGAGCGACGATCTCCGTGAGGTACTCGTCATCACTTGGACGCGCTCGTTGGCTGAACGTTCCGAAAGTCGCTGGCGACGCACGAATGTTCTTGGCAGCGCGCATGCCCGTCCTGAACTTGAAGCGGCAGTGGCGAAGGCCCAGGACAGGATCGTCGAAGGGCTCGTCGAGATCCTCGAACCATGCCGCAAGAAGGGGTGGCTCCGCTCCGGGATCGATCTGACAAGCGCGGTCGTGTGGCATCACAGCATCATGATCGGGCGCGTGCACATTGAACACGGGGTGAAGTTGGGCGACCCGAACGAGTGGGATCGGCTCACACTTGAGGCCGTGCAACACGCGTTCTTTGGTTCCTAACCACCTTCACAGAACACACAGTTCGCTGCTGTTGAGCGCCCAAACGAAAAGTGCCGCCCCCGAAGGAGCGGCACCGTTCAAATCTGGAAGCTGGATTGATCAGCCGGTGAAGGCCGGAGCGACGGGAGTACCTGCAGCGGTCGTCGTAGTTGACGGCGCAGCGGTCGTCGTAGTCGGTGTCGCCTGACCAATTGTCATCGTCAATTGGGCAAGAGGAGTATTTGGTAGTTGGAGGTCAAATAGACAGAAAAGGTAGGAAGCAGTGGCCACGGTGAACGTCCCTCCTCCTGGAATTGCATACGCAGTGGTACCGACAACGATGGTTGCGGGACTCGCAGCAATCTGAGCAGATTGCGGTGCACCCGAATCATTAGTGAGAACGCCAAGGGTCGTTTGCGGACTCGTGCAGCTTGAACCAGCTGTGTGAATTTCAAGTTGGATCGAATCCTGAGCAGTCGGACTCGAATAGGTCACAACCAAACCGCCGTTTCCATCATTCGCAAGCGATCCAGTTGAAAAGGCATTCGCTGGGCTGGCCGCGAACACCACTGCTGTTGAAACAAAGAGCGCACTGGCAACAACCATGCGAGTCGAACGTGTGAATCGAGACATCTCAGACCTTTCCAGAGGGTGACCGAGTTCAGCCGAACTCAGAGGGCTAACCCTAGTAAGACTATGTCTCAATGTCTAGTGAAACTAAGCAGGCTGCTAGAAGATCTGGTTACGGTCCCTCGCCGTTCCGGCGGCCGTAAGGTCAATGCGTGGCTGATGAAAATCGCACCAAAATTCTTGATCTCGCCATCGCTGCCATCGACGCTGGCGGCGAGGCGGCGGTACGCGTCAACCACATCGTTGAGGAAGCTGGCGTTACGCCTCCGGTCCTGTACTACCACTTCGGCAATCGCGATGGCCTTGTCATCGCTGCACAGATCGAGCGCTACTCCCGCCAAATCCGCCAAGACATCGAGGCTATTGGACAACGAGTTTCGCAGTGCCAGACGCGCGAGGAACTGCAAACCGCTCTCGTTGACGTCTGGGAAAAGACTCTCGTCGGGCGCGAAGAAAGTCGATGGCGTCGCGTAAGTGTGGTCGGCAGCGCGTTTGCACGACCCGAACTTGAAGCCGAAGTGCTTCGTGCGCAGGATGAGATCGTCGCGGGGTTAGTTGCCGTCCTCCAACCTTGCAACGAGCGAGGCTGGCTCCGCGACGGCATCGATCTCCCTAGTGCAGTCGCGTGGCAACACGGATTGCTTTTGAGTCGCGTGTTCATCGAGCGCGGAGCGCAACAAGGTGAAACCGATGAGTGGGATCAACTCACACTTGAATCCTTACAACACGCGTTCTTCGGTTCCTAACCACCTTCACAGAACACACAGTTCGCTGCTGTTGAGCCCCCAAACGAAAAGTGCCGCCCCCGAAGGAGCGGCACCGTTCAACTCTGGAAGCTGGATTGATCAGCCGGTGAAGGCCGGCGCCACCGGATCAGCAGCCGGGGCCGTCGTAGACGTCGTTGCTGATGTTGTTGGAGTCACCGTGCCAAGGGTGACCTGCATCTGCTGAATCACCGTATTGGGCTGCTGCGAGTAAATACGAAGAAGACAGACGTTGTAGACACCGGCAGCAATTGTTGTTGCACCAGGAGGGTTACCTCCGCCGCCCCCGTTGAACACGGCAGTGCCCGAAGTAAATGTCGCTGGACTCGCTGCCATCCGTGCACTGAGTGGGGACGATACGTCGGTTGTCACAAAGAACAATCCACTCGCAGGAGGGATCTGTGAGGAGCACGTCGTACCCGAAGGGAGACCCATGAACACAATGCTGTCGCCCGGCGCTGCACCCGAGTACGTCACGGTCACAGAACCATCGCCGTTATCAACCATCGAGGCTGTCGCCGCCGCACTTGCTGGTGACACGCCAAAGATGGTGAGTGCAGAAATTGCGAGAAGTCCGGCGACTGCGTTTCGTACCGGACGAGAAAATCGAGACACTGGAACCCCTTTAAGCCTGCGTGGAAACCCGTGTCCCAGCGATCGGAAATAGTACAAAAAATTCTTCAGAATGCGCAAGCGTCTTATCCGCGGGCATGCCAAACGAAAAGTGCCGCCCCCGAAGGAGCGGCACCGTTCAAATCTGGAAACTGAATCGATCAGCCGGTGAAGGCCGGTGTAACCGGATCTGCTGCCGGTGCAGTCGTGGTCGTCGGTGTGACTGGAGCTGCCGTGAACTGCACCGTACCCGTACCCGAAACGCTGGCTTGTCCACTGGCGATGACGTAGGTGCAGTACTCATAGGTGCCTGTAGTGATCGTGACCGCCGCAGAAACTCCCATCCCCTGATCACCAGCCCGCACCGTCGCTGGGCTCGATCCGAGTGCAGCTTGCGGAGTGTTCGGACCGAGCATGAATGTCCATCCGCCCACAGGCTGCGCATTCGGGCAACCGCCACCAAAGTTCGACGCAAAGTATGTGACAAACGTGTTGCCCGTATCTGTGTTTCCCGAGTAGGTGAAGGTGACCGCACCAGGCGTGGGCGTCGAAATGGTCACCGATGTCAAGGCACTTGCTGGATTCGCTGCAACAAGCGAAACGCCCAACACAACCGCCATGACTGCGAGAAGTCGAGTGAACCGAGACATCAAGACCCCTTGGGGAACTGGACCGAACCCTCCGCCCGATCTCTCTAAGGATTATAGAAAACCAAATCGGAGCCGCACAAGCCTGTGGGCCCTTGGGAAACGACCCAACGCACAGCTGAAGAAGACGCTTACCAGCGCCGGCCGCGGGAATGCATGAGGCGACGGGTGCGCAGGCGGCGCTTGCGATACCGGAGGCCAATCACCGTGGCCGTGAGAGCCGCCAATCCAAATACCACGAGCGCTTCAAGGATCTGGAGGAACTTGTCCTTCGAGGAACTGACCTTCACCTTTTGAGTATCCCTGTCAGTGAATGACGCGTTGTAGGTCTTCGTGGAACCTCCGGCGGTCACCACCAGATCAAGATCCACCATCGAAGCTGGCGGTGCCTTCTCTTCGGCTTCAATCTTCGCGAGCAACCCACCAGACGCGTCGCCACCGAGTGTTGTGGCTAACTGTTGGTCACCGAACATCTGAAGACCAGCAGTTGTGTCGATCTGACCAGTCACTTTTACTGACGTCGACAACAACCCATCGGATCGTTTGATGAGCATGTCGCGATAGGGACCATCGGGGCCGCTCAACTGCGCGAGCAGCGCCGTTCCTTCTTCAGGTGTCTCGAACGACTGATGCACGCGTATCCAGGTGAGGTCACCTTCCTTTGAAGCTGCGTCGACCTCCCATCCAGCCTGAACAAGATCATCGGCGCGCAACGCACGAGCTGGATCACCAACACGCTTCACCGCAGCATCATCAAAACCGATGCCTTGTGTGATGGTTCCTTTGCCATCGAGACCAACATCAATCTTGGTTTCAATCTGCACGCGACAACCGGCAGCAACGAAGACAACCAGCGCGAGTAACGCAAACACTCGCGGTAGTCGATGGTTCCTTAACACAGCGCGCAACCTACCAGCGCAAGTGCACGGCCCCGGTCGCACGCGACGCGAAAGAGCCCGAGCACTGGGCCCGGGCTCTTCCAAACGCTTTGTGATACAGGTTCCCTATTCAGGTGCGCCTGCTTCGGCCAGTTCCATGGGCGGTGGCTCAAAGCCCTCGGTGGCACGGAACACGATGATGCGATCGCCGGTTTCGGGATCGGGTTCGGCGTCGACCACGATGTTCTGGCCGGCGCGGAATTCCTTCCACAACAGACGCTCGGAAAGCGGATCTTCGACCATGCGCTGAATGGCACGACGAAGCGGGCGAGCACCCAGCGTGGGGTCATAACCCTTGTCGGCCAGCAGGAACTTGGCTGCTTCGGTGAGTTCAAGTCCAATGCCCTGACCTTCAAGCTGCTTGGTAACTCGCTTGATGAGCAGATCGACAATGGTCGTGACCTCTGGCTTGGAAAGTTCGTGGAACACGATGGTGTCGTCGATGCGGTTAAGGAACTCAGGGCGGAAATGCGCCTTGAGTGCATCGTTGACCTTTTCCTTCATGCGCTCGTACGACACGGCTTCGTCGGACTTACCAAAACCAATGTTGGCTTTGCGAAGATCGGCGGTACCGAGGTTTGAGGTCATGATCAGCACGGTGTTGCGGAAGTCGACCGAACGACCTTGTGAGTCGGTGAGTCGTCCTTCTTCAAGGATCTGCAAGAACGTATTAAAGACGTCGGGATGCGCCTTTTCGATTTCGTCGAAAAGCACAACCGAGAACGGCTTGCGACGCACTGCTTCGGTGAGCTGTCCGCCTTCTTCGTAACCGACGTAGCCAGGAGGCGAACCGACAAGACGACTGACGGTGTGCTTCTCCTGGTACTCAGACATGTCGAGCGAAATAAGCGAATCTTCATCGCCGAACAAGAACTCGGCGAGGGTCTTGGCCAGTTCAGTCTTTCCAACACCCGATGGGCCGAGGAAGATGAACGAGCCCGAAGGACGCTTGGGGTCTTTGAGGCCGGCACGCGTTCGACGGATGGCCTGGCTCACGGCCTTGACGGCGTTTTCTTGACCAATGACTCGCTTATGCAATTCGTCTTCCATACGCAGAAGGCGAGCGGTTTCTTCTTCAGTGAGTCGGTAAACAGGAATGCCGGTCCAGAGTGAAAGCACTTCGGCAATGGCTTCTTCGTCGACCTCGTCGAACAAGTCGATGCCGGAGTCCTTCATTTCCTGCTCTTTGGTTTCTTTCTGCGCAAGAAGTTCCTTCTCGCGATCACGCAGACGACCGGCCTCTTCAAACTGCTGAGCCTCGACCGCTTCCTTCTTTTCGGTCACGACCTTGGTGATCTCGTTTTCGAGTTCCTTGAAATCGGGTGGCGTTTCCATGCGCTTAATGCGCAAGCGCGAACCGGCTTCGTCGATGAGGTCGATGGCTTTGTCGGGAAGAAAACGATCGGCGATGTAGCGGTCGGCCAGGTTCGCCGCAGCAACAAGCGCTTGATCGGTGATGGTGACGCGGTGATGGGTTTCGTAGCGATCGCGCAAACCCTTGAGGATTTCAATGGTGTGAGCGACAGTGGGCTCTTCAACCTTGATCGGCTGGAAACGACGTTCGAGTGCAGCGTCCTTTTCGAGATGCTTGCGGTACTCGTCGAGCGTGGTGGCACCAATTGTTTGCAGTTCACCACGAGCAAGCATCGGCTTGAGAATGCTGGCCGCATCGATTGCGCCTTCGGCAGCACCAGCACCAACGAGAGTGTGGATTTCGTCGATGAACAGAATGATGTCGCCGCGGGTCTTGATTTCTTTGAGCACCTTCTTGAGGCGCTCTTCGAAATCGCCGCGGTAACGCGAGCCGGCAACAAGTGCACCGAGATCAAGCGTGTAGAGCTGCTTGCCGTGCAAGGTTTCTGGAACTTGATCAGAAGCGATTGCTTGAGCAAGTCCTTCGACGATTGCGGTCTTGCCAACGCCGGGCTCGCCGATAAGAACAGGGTTGTTCTTGGTACGACGGCTGAGGACTTGCATGACGCGTTCGGTTTCGCGCGCACGACCGATTACCGGATCGAGTTTCTTTTCTCGAGCGAGTTGGGTGAGATTGCGTCCGAACTGATCGAGCACTGCCGAACCGCTAGGTGACGCTTCGCTCGAACCGCCAGTAGCGGCTCCGGCCTTTTCGCCCTGTTGCGGACCAGGACCGGAATAGCCAGAAAGCAACTGAATGACTTGCTGGCGAACTCGAGAAAGATCGGCGCCAAGTTTGACGAGCACCTGGGCAGCAACGCCTTCGCCTTCACGGATGAGGCCAAGAAGAATGTGTTCGGTGCCGATGTAGTTGTGACCAAGCTGCAGTGCTTCACGCAGCGACAGTTCAAGGACCTTCTTGGCACGCGGTGTGAATGGGATGTGACCGCTCGGCGATGAGCCGCCCTGACCGATGATTTCTTCGACCTGCGAACGCACGGCCTCGAGCGAAATGCCAAGAGACTCAAGGGCCTTGGCCGCGACGCCTTCGCCCTCGTGGATCAGCCCGAGCAGGATGTGCTCAGTGCCGATGTAGTTGTGGTTCAGGAGTCGCGCTTCTTCTTGCGCCAGCACGACGACCCTGCGGGCCCTATCGGTGAACCGTTCAAACACTTTGTGACCTGCTTCCCAGACGGGGTTACGTGACGTGAGTGTACCCATCACCTTCGAGATCGCCTCGTCGGAAATCCACGTTCGCCGTGCCTTTGTCACAAGGAGTTCTGAACCTGTCCGCCCGGTTGAGGTCCGAACCGGCCGCGGGCCTAACGTGGCGCCATGGCAAGCGCCTCGCCCCTCCTCCAGTTGCCCGTTCTTCAGGCTGACCTTGCCCGGGTTGAGAATGCACTGCAGGCCTCGGTAGTTACCGAAGACCCGTTTCTGACCGAAGTCGCTAGCCACTTAATTCTTGCCGGCGGCAAACGCGTTCGTCCTGCCTTCTCGGTCACGTCGGCAGCAACCTCCGCCACCGAAATGGGCGCCGCTACCCCTGAGGTCATCATGGGCGCCGTCTCGGTCGAGTTGGTTCACCTTGGATCGCTCTACCACGACGACGTCATGGACGATGCCACCACTCGTCGCACCGTCGAAAGCGTCAATGCGCGTTGGGGCAACCTGAAGGCCATCCTCGCTGGCGACTACTTGCTGGCAAAAGCTTCTGAGATTGCTGCGTCGCTCGGAACCGAAGTTGCCGGATTACTCGCAGCAACCATCGGCAAACTGTGCGAGGGCCAAATTCTTGAACTGCAGCACGCGTTCAGCATGGACCGCACCGAAGAGGCCTACCTACGTTCCATCGATGGCAAAACCGCATCGCTGCTCGGCACGGCATGTCGGGTCGGTGGAATTGTCGCCAACCTTCCTCGCCCTCAGATCGATGCGCTGACCACGTTCGGCAATTCGTTCGGCATGGCATTCCAGATCGTCGACGATCTCCTCGATGTCACTTCCACCGATGAAGAACTGGGCAAACCTGCCGGCCATGACCTCGTTGAAGGCACCTACACCCTTCCCGTAATTCGCACACTTGCTGCAGGCGGAGCCGAGGCCGATGAACTTCGTTCGCTGCTGGTGAAACTTGCGCCCACCGACGGTTCCATCGAACCGGTCGAAGATCCCGACACGCTTGGTCGTGCTCGCACACTGTTGCGTTCATCGCCATCGGTCAAAGACTCGCTCGACACTGCTCGTTCGTATGTTGAAGCCGGCCAGCGGGCACTGGCTCCTTATGCCGGCACCGAAGCAGTCACTGCTCTCGAAGCCGCTGCCGAGCATTTGCTCGGAACTGTTCGCTCTGCGGCCTAAACCAAAAACAGAACGTCAGACGTTCTTCTCGTAAATCAACCGAAGACCGTGCAGCGTCAACCACGGTTCGGTGTGTTGAATGCGCTTTGAGAACGGCGTAATTGTTTCCGCAAGTCCCCCGGTGGAGATCACCGTGCACGTTCCAAGTTCGGCTTCGATCAGATCGCATAAACCGTCGACCTGCGCAGCGAATCCGTAGACAGCGCCCGACTGAATCGATTCCACCGTGGACTTTCCCAGAACGTTGCGCGGTGCGGTCAGTTCCACCGCTCGCAATGCCGATGCCCGGCCAACTAACGCATCCATTGAGATTTCGATGCCAGGGGCGATTGCGCCACCGAGGTAGACCCCATCTTCAGAAACGGCATCGCATGTTGTTGCCGTTCCGAAATCAGCAATGATCGTCGGCCCACCGTAAAGGTCGTACGCGCCAACAGCATTCGCTATGCGATCAGCACCAACCTCTTTAGGGTTGTCGTAATCGATGCGGATGCCGGAGCGGACGCCGGGACCAATGACGATTGGCTCAAAATCCAAGTGACGCGCAGTGACCTGACGCAACGTCGCAGTTACTTGCGGAACACCCGAGGAAATAACAATCCCATCGATATCGGAAAAACTGTTGCGCCGGAGAGCAAGGAAGCCCTGCAACATGACCGCGTACTCATCGCCGGTGCGATCGGCAGCGGTAGAGATCCGCCAATGGTCAAGAAGGCCAGCTTCTGGACGACGCCCAGCTGCGGTTCCACCATCGAGATCGTAAAGACCTACAACCGTTTGGGTATTTCCTGCATCAACAGCGAGAAGCATTCGTTGTTCCTCCGTCATGCCGGGTCGATGTCGAGTCCAATATCAAGCACCGGAGCAGAATTCGTGAGTCCGCCGACCGAAATGCAGTCGACACCCGCGGCGCTATAGGACGCGATCGTTTCGAGAGTGATTCCGCCAGATGCTTCGAGCAACGGGCGACGATGCGAAGCAGAAGCGACTGCCACACATTCACGGATCTTGTCAGTCGTCATGTTGTCGAGCAGTAATGCATCAGCACCCGCCGCGAGAGCTTCCTGAACTTGCTCAATCGTGTCGCATTCAACATGAACGGTTCGTGCTGGCCACATCGAACGAGAACGAGCAACTGCATCGGCGATACCAAACAATGCGATGTGATTGTCTTTCAGAAGGATCCAGTCGGAAAGATTGCCGCGATGGTTACGTCCACCACCGGCGCGAACCGCAGCCTTCTCAAGAACTCGTAATCCAGGCGTGGTCTTTCGCGTGTCCCACACATACGCGCTACCACCCTTCGCTGCTTCAGCGACGTAGTCACTTGTTCGTGTGGCGATGCCCGAAAGGTGTCCGAGAAAGTTCAGTGCAGTTCGTTCTGCTGTGAGGATTGATGCCAAGCAACCAGTTGCCGTTGCGATCACCGAGCCTGGACTCACGGTGTCGCCATCAGTGACCGACCATTCGAGAACCACAGACGGATCGACCTGCGCGAAGGTTTCCGCCGCGCAAAGTCGACCAGCGATGACACCATTGCTGCGAGCTACGAAACGCGCAGTCGCAACCAAATCTTGGGGAAGGAGTGCCGAGGTGAGGTCGCCGAGTGGCGTGAGATCCTCGGCAAGGGCACGTTCGACCGCGTCAACGACAACGACTCTGGGCGGCTGAAGCAGATCTGACATTCCGAAAGCCTGCCCTGCCGAGCCCGACCAGAGCGAACCGGTCAGACGATCACCAATCGCAGAGCCAAATTCGGGTCCAGCGACGGCCAATCATCACGGGTATGCGCACCGCGGCTTTCGGTACGGGCTTCAGCGGCAACGAGGAGAGCAGTGGCCACCGCCGCCAGATTCGCCAGTTCCCATGCGGCGACACCGGTGGCCTCGGCAAGAGTGCGGGCGTAGTCGACCTTGGCCGCTGTTGCTGTGAGCGAACTCGCATCTCGCACGACTCCGGCGCCAACAGTCATTGCCCATTGCATGTCATCACGAGCGGTCGCAAGTACGTCGGTGTCACTTTCGGTCACCGACGACAACGGCTCAGGTGCCTGCCATCCCTCAATGCGACGGCCGCCATCGCCATCAAGCGCGCGCATAGCGCCCGTCAGTTCCGGAGTATCGATACCCAGTTCAATGGCTTCGACAACGCGAGCGCCAAACACCATTCCTTCGAGCAATGAGTTTGATGCCAGTCGGTTCGCTCCGTGCACACCTGAACACGCAACTTCACCAGCAGCCCACAGACCCGGAATGCTCGTCGCGCCATTGAGATCGGTGAGAACGCCACCGCACAGGTAATGCGCTGCTGGAGCAATCGGAAGGAGATCTTGTGACGGATCGAACTTCAGTCCGGAAAGCATCGCGGCGATGGTTGGAAACCGAACATCGAATTGTTCGAGACCAGTCACATCAAGCAAGCAGTGATCGGTGTGAAGTTCGATCATGCGGCGAACCATCGCTCGACTCACCTGATCACGCGGAAGCATCTCGTCGACGAAACGTTCCCCGTTGATGTCGCGAATGAGGGCGCCGTGGCCGCGCAATGCTTCAGAAAGCAAAGGGCGTGGCATGCGCTGATGGTGAAGCGCTGTCGGATGAAACTGCACAAACTCGATATCGGCCACAGCAGCACCAGCGCGCAACGCCATAGCGATGCCGTCACCGGTCGCCTCAAGTGGATTCGTCGTCACAGAAAAGATCTGACCGGCTCCGCCTGACGCCAACAGAACATTTCTGGCACGAACGAAACCAACCGTCCCATCGGCCAACGCCGCACGAACTCCAACGCATCGACCATTTTCAATCACAAGGTCAAGAGCAAACGCATGCTCATGTATTTCTGTTGCTTCACTGCGCACCGCAACAACTAGCGCTCGTTCGATCTCGGCGCCGGTGGCAACACCACCAGCATGAACAATGCGCGGAAGTGAATGTCCACCTTCGCGCGCTAATTCGAACTGGCCTTCCGCGTCGCGATCGAATCGCGCTCCAAGTGAAACCAGATCACGAACCCGAACTGGACCTTCTTCAACCAGGATGCGCACCGCATCAACATCACAAAGCCCAGCCCCGGCGGCGAGTGTGTCGGCGAGATGGAGATCGGTGGAATCGGGATCACCGCCAAGTACAGCGGCAACGCCACCTTGGGCCCATCTGGTCGTCGACTGCTCCAGCGGACCCTTCGTAAGAACACCCACACGAACACCGTCTCGGGCCGCGGCGCGGACGGCGGCGGAAAGTCCGGCAACGCCAGAACCGACAACAAGTAGATCGAGTTCGGCAGTCACAGGTGTGCAGTCTGACCGAAGAACGGCGTTAGGCCCGGAATCGAACGGGAGATTCTTCAGCAGCGATGGTCACGGCCTCGAATTCATCGATGATCCGATTCGTTCCGTCGACATGCACAACACGAGGCGCGTAGTCCTCAAGTTCGGCTTCGTCATAATCGGCATAAGTGATCACAATGATGCGATCGCCCGGCTGAACCAGTCGTGCTGCAGCACCGTTGAGGCACACCGTGCCCGGGCCACCCGGAATCGCGTAGGTCTCGAACCGGGCACCGTTATCAATATCGACGACCTGCACCTGCTCCCATTCGCGAATGTCGGCCCGCTCCATCAATTCCGTATCGAGGGTGATGGAACCCACGTAATGGAGATTGGCGTCAGTAACACAAGCACGATGGATTTTTGATTTCATCATTCGACGATGCATCGTCTTCTCCTTCAGCTTGGCGCCGCGTGCGGTCACCGTGCGGATCTGTCTTCCTACGGTACGTCGACACCAAGGTTGTCGAGTAATCGTGGCGTTCCGACCTGCGCCACCATCAACAACCGCACCGTGGTACCACTCGCCAGTCGATCAGGAGTGAGTAATGACTCAGGGTCCACAACGACGGCGTAATCGAGGGCGGCGAGCGGTTCGGCATTGATGATTGAGGCCATGTGTGCCTCGATAACTGACGGATCGCTCTCCCCCGCTTCGATCATGGCGGCCCCGGCACGAAGCGCTCGGTTGATGACCGTGGCGGCTTCGCGTTCGGTTGACGAGAGATACACATTCCGACTCGACATGGCCAGACCATCGGTTTCGCGCACGATGGGACAACCCACGATTTCCACCGACTGGTCAAGATCGGCGGCCATTCGACGAACGACCGCAAGTTGCTGGAAGTCCTTCTCGCCGAAATATGCCCGACAGGGACCAGCAATGTTGAACAACTTCGTGACCACCGTGCTGACTCCATCGAAATGTGTCGGACGACTCGCGCCTTCCATTGAGGAAGTGAGGCGATCGACATGAACATTCGTCAGTGTCGGTTCGGGATACATCTCGCTGGTCGTTGGCGTGAAGACAACATCGGCTCCGGCCGCTTCGGCCAGTTCGAGATCATGCTCTAGCGGACGAGGGTAGGCATCGAGGTCTTCACCTGCACCGAACTGAAGCGGGTTTACAAAGATCGTGAGGGCAACGACGTCGCAATCGTTTGCTGCGGCACGAAGGAGCGACAGGTGGCCTTCGTGAAGCGCACCCATCGTTGGAACCAATCCGACCGTACGCCCGAGCGCGCGCACCGTTTCGAGATGCTCACGAAACTCTGATTTTGTAGACAGGACCTGCATCAGTTTTCCGTTTCAGGAATTGGTGGCGTCGATTCATCGTTCGCTGATGAGCGAGAGTCCACCACGCGACGAGCCGCGTCCACCAATGCGTCATACAACGCAAGTTCTGAGGGGTCGATCGCGTCTCGATGACGAGCAACGGTTTCCCAGTCGCCACGCGCCACGGGACCCGTCAATGCATCGATAACTCCAAGATCTTCAATGTTGTCAATCGTTGCACGAACGAGTTCTAAATACGCCTCGATCGGGACCCCCGCCACCCGGGCCACTCGTTCTGCGGAACCGAGCAAAGCAACGATGTGATTCGACGCGATTGCTGCCGCTGCGTGGTACGCAACTCGATGTTCATCATCAACAACAAATGATCGACCAGTGAGCGAAGCAACTACCGACTCCATACACGTCTGCGCGCTCGCGGTATTCGCATCGACAGCGAACCATGCTCCGCCAACCAATCGTTCGGCTCCGGCTTCCGGAGTGGGCATTGACGTCAACGGATGCAGTGATGCACGTTGCGGATGTGTTGCTAACGCTTCAAGACCAAGTGCACCAGAAAGATGGATAACAACGGTTGTCGGATCCGGCGTGATCTCGCGTGCGACCTCAGCGATGACCCCATCAGGAGTCGCGATGACCAAAAGATCAACTCCGCTCGCTGCTGCCGAGAGCGACTCACCATGACGAATGGGAGCAACCACCGTCCAACCAACCCGTGCCAGCGCAATCGCCATCGCACCGCCCGCACGGCCCGGCCCAATGATTCGGACCGAGCTGTTGGTGGTCATCCTGGTTCAGCGTCGATTGGTCCGACGCGATGTACGTGGCCCTCGGCCCGGTCCGACCAATCAGGTCCGGCAACATCGGGAGCAAGATCGGCGAGCGGAGCCATGACGAAACGACGCGATTGCATTCGCGGATGGGGAACTTCGAGATCGGGTTCAGAAATCGTGACGCCGTCGATCCAAATGATGTCGACGTCGAGCGTGCGCGGGCCCCACCGAACGGTACGTACCCGGTTTGCCGCCGATTCGAGTCGATGACAAACGCCCAACAATTCGCGTGCACTCAAGTCGGTGTCGAGTTCAATCACGATGTTGAGAAATGGATCTTGCTCAGGTCCACCAACCGGATCGGTGCGATACACCGGTGACACCGCAACGACTGAATCAAGGGAGTTCACCGCTTCACGCAAAAGAGACCATGAATCACCGATGTTCGAGCCGAGGCTCAAGAACGCACGCGACATTCAGCGTCCTCGGGTGATGGTGACGCCCGATGTGGCCAGAGCCTGCGGCACTGGTGGGCGCAACTTCCGCACAGAAACCGTGACGGACAATGCTCGGGGATCGGCGAGCACCGCGTCGGCGATGTTTTGGGCGAGGTGTTCAAGCAACTGCGGAGTTCCGTTGAGAATGACGCTCTCGACGGATGCCGTGATCGCTCCGTAATCGAGGGTGTCGGCAAGATTGTCTGATGATCCCGCCGCAGAGAGATCGGCGACAACGTCGAGGTCGACTTCGAGTGGCTGCGCTCGTTCACGCTCCTCGGGAAGCGCGCCACAAATACCGGTCACCACAAGTTGGCGAAGTTCAATTCGATCAGTCGGGGCCATTGGGCAGCGCTCCGGTTCAGGCAGGCGGGGGGATCGTCAGCGAAATCGCCACCAACTCACGACCAATGGGGCCGAGTTGGCGCTGCGTCAACTGTTCAATCACGGTAACAACACGCGGCGGGCTCTCGACCAAGCCGTTCCAGAGCAAGTAGCCGGCGATCAGACCACACACGCGATCGCTGAGTTCTTCAGCGTGGATGAGGATGCGTTCGCCGCGCTCGAGCAGGGTTCGCAATTCCGCGAAGAATGCCGACTCGAAAAGGCCGAGATCGTCTTCAGGCACGGGGCGATGGCGCCAGGTAACACCGAGCTCGTCGTAATTGTGGAGATTGAGCGGAGCGGTGATCATCGAGATGACACAGGTGAATCCCTGTTCTCGGACCCAGATGATTTCCTCTTGGCGGCGAACTTTTCGATGGTTCGCTCCATAGCCACCGGGTCGCTCACAGAGGGCGAGTCGCTCAGCGATCACCCAATGAAAGTTGCGGGGTCGGATTCCCTGCGCCCATTTACCTTTGCTGGCCACGGCGCTCATGCTGCCACGACTTTGGCCGCTTGGATGGCGCTTCTGACGTCGTGAGCGCGAATCATGCTCGCTCCGGCGTGCATTGCCCACACTTCCGTCGCGATCGATCCGGCAAGACGATCGTCGGCTGGAACCAGTTCATCGGAACCGTCAGATGTCGCAAGGAGCCTTCCCAGCATGGCTTTTCTGCTTGTCCCTACGACAACGGGCCAACCCATTTCAACGATGCGATCGAGGTGCGCGAGCAGGGCCAGATTGTGTGAATCAGTCTTCCCAAACCCAAACCCAGGATCGACCCAAATTTCTTTTACTCCGGCCTCTGAAGCGGCCATTGCGCGCTCGCGAAGGAACGCACATACCTCGGCAACGACGTCGTCGTAGTGGGGATCGGCTTGCATCGTGCCCGGCTCGCCCTTCATATGCATGGCAATCCAACCCACACCAAGCTCCGCTGCAACCGGCCAAAGTGATGCCGACACATCATTGATGAGCGTGGCACCAGCAGCCACAGCAGCCCTTGCCACTTCGGCTTTGCGGGTGTCGATACTGAGTCGACAACGACCGGCAAGGCCTTCGATCACTGGAATGACTCGAGCGAGTTCCGTTTCGACATCGACTGGAGCAGCACCGGGACGAGTTGACTCTCCACCTATGTCAAGGACGGAAGCGCCTTCATCGACTAGCGCCAAGCCATGCGCAATCGCGACTTCGGGGTCGAGAAACTTCCCACCATCACTAAATGAATCGGGAGTGACATTGACAATCCCCATGACCAATGGGATTGCTTTCGGAGTTCCGACTCCGAGCCGAGGAACGACGTCGGCCACGTTTAGTCGCGAGTAATGAAGCGCATCGCTTCAAATCGGGTCGCAGCGCTTTCACGGAACAATCCACGAACAGCTGAGGTCACTGTGCTCGAGCCAGGCTTGCGAACTCCGCGCATTGACATGCACAAGTGCTCTGCTTCGATGACAACGAGCACACCACGCGGTTGCAATGTGGTTTCGAGTTCGTCGGCAATCTGCGCGGTCAGACGCTCTTGCACCTGTGGCCGTTTGGCGTAGGCGTCGACAAGGCGAGCAATTTTCGAAAGACCTGTCACACGACCATCGGTGCCGGGGATATAGGCAACATGTGCTTTCCCCATGAACGGAACCAGGTGGTGTTCGCACATTGACGTGAGTGCGATGTCACGAACCATGACCATCTCGTCGTGGTTCGCTTCGAACATGACTTGAAGGTGACTGCGGGGATCATCACGAAGACCAGCGAAGACCTCGGCGTACATGCGCGCCACGCGATCGGGGGTGTCCTGAAGGCCATCGCGCTCAGGATCCTCACCGATGGCGATGAGGATCTCTTTCACAGCAGCTGAGATACGGGGAAGATCAACGGGGTCCATCACGGTCTCCTAGTGAGGGGACGAGAACAGAAACGTTCACTCGTATGGGGATCGTACCGATTCCCACTGGATTTAACGACCTCAGTGGCCACTTTCCGGACCGACAAAGACCCGGAGATCATGAAGATTGCGATAGCGCTCCGCCACATCAAGGCCATAACCAACAACAAACTCATCAGGAAGTCGGAAACCCACGTAGCGAAGATCGGGTTCGACCTTCTGCATGCCTTCTTTGAGCAGAAGGGCACAAACCTCGAGGCTGGCGGGATGTCGCGCCGCCAAGTTCTTTCGGAGATAGTTCAGCGTGAGGCCGCTATCGACGATGTCCTCGACGATGATGACATCGCGACCAGTGAGGTCGATATCGAGATCTTTCACGATCCGCACTACGCCACTGGTCTTCGTTGCTGTGCCATAGGAAGACACCGCCATGAAGTCGAGCTCGACGGGTAACGCGATTGCGCGAGCGATGTCGGCCATAAACATGACCGCACCTTTAAGAACCGCAATAAGCAGTGGTGCGCGACCGGCGTAATCGGTGGTGATCTCTTTGCCTAATTCAGCGATGCGTTGCTGAATGGCTTCGTGGGTGACGAGGATCTGGCCGAGATGGGGATCGACATCGGGATGCGGATGGTCATTTTCTGACGCGCTTTGGGTCACGCGGCGAATGTAGTGCAGTCCTCAGACTTTCGGTGCCGTCACGATTCGCAACCGACCCGCAGTTCGTTCGACGCGACGGTTTCCACCCACGTCGGTCGCAGTGGCCTCGCCCTTTACGACGGCCATGACGCGATCAATCGTTGCTGCATCAGGTGGATATCGCTCCTCTGCGCCTTCTCGAAGCCACTCTCGGAGAGCAACACGAGCAATCGCCTCGGGTGCGTCGCGGAGAATCCGCGCATCAGTTGGATCAAGCGCAGCCGCTTCGAACCGCAGGTGATCAGCGACTGACGCAAACACATCGGCCTGGCGATCGAGAATCGGAACCGGGTCGCGGCCGGCGATCTCGGCGAGCAGTGGAAGCACTTCGTGCCGAACGCGGTTACGCACAAACGCCGGATCGCTATTACTCGGGTCAAAGAACGGATCGATACCTTCCAGTTCGCACACTCGTTCTGTTTCTGATCGGCGCAACTCCAAAATTGGATGCCGGACGCCCGGGCGAATGGATGCCAACCCGTCGGGGCCTGCGCCGCGCAACAGATTCACGATCATGGTTTCGGCCCGGTCATCAGCAGTGTGACCAAGGGCAGCTTCGGGCCCAAGGACTTCGTGGCGAGCGGTTCGAGCCCGAGCTTCGAGGTTGGCCCCCGCTTCCACGATCACTGATGCAGACCGAAACGACGCTCCAAGGGCATCGGCAACCGATCGGACACGATCGGCCTCCTCGTGCGAGCCAGGGCGCAACCCGTGGTCTACGTGCACCGCAGTGACAGCACAGCCTGCGGCGACGGCCAAAACCAACAGCGCCATCGAGTCCGCACCACCTGACACCCCGCAAACTAACGGCGAGCCCGCAGACGGGAACGTACAACGAGCCAGTACTTCCTCGTGGCGTTCAGCGAGAGAACTCACGATGACCAATCGAGTTCAGCCAGCGACCGGAACTACAGCCGCCATGCGGTCGATCCACAAACGCGGTTCGCGAATCTCGATGATGCTCGGAAGATTCTCTGGCCCCTCCCACGCACGCGACAACAATGGTTGGCCGCCTGCACGTTCAACTTCAGTGATGAATGCCTCTCCTTGGGCGTACTGCGCCAACTTGGCTTGCAGGCCAATCAACTGCTGAAAAACCTTTGCCATACCGCGCGCCGATTCGCGTCGCTCGCGCAAAACCTTCGAAAAGCGATCCGCGCTCGGAACAAGGTCGTGGCCGGCACGATCCATCGTGATATCGCCATGTCCTTCGAGAAGACTCATCATGCCGCTCACCTGATCGAGCACTGCCCGTTGTTCGGGACTGGCGATCAGATTTACCAATCCGCCATCGGCAAGTGGTTTCTGTCCTGCACGAATTGCAGCGGTCACCCGTGCGATCGTTTCGCTCACGCGAGCTGGGTCCGGGTCGATGGTGTTCATTGTTTCGTGAACGAGTCCGAGGAAATGTTCTCGGAGCCAAGGAACCCCGGTGAACTGCGCGCGATGTGTGACTTCGTGCAACGCGAGCCACATGCGGAATTCTTCGGGTGGAAACGCGAACTGTTTTTCGAGCGCCAGCACGTTTGGACCTACGTAATAAACGATGTCCTGATCCTGCGGATTCTCTTCTTCGATCACGAGTAAGTCGTATTGGCCCAGCACTCGTGCCGACATCCAACCGAGGACCACTCCGAGTTCAGCGCCAGCAATTCGTGCGGTCAGCGGCGCAACGCGACTCGATGAAACGCGATCACCGAACTTTTCGAGCATCGGCGCCAACAAACGTTGAAACGACGCGAGGTTGGCGCGGATCCAGCCTGGTCGATCGGTGACTCGAGCGCGAGCAGGACCGGCAAGTGATCGCAGACCGGTTTCTTGCGCAACCAACTCTTCAGCGATCGCCGTTAGACGATCGAAATCAGGTTGCAGTGATTGATAGTGATAGCTAGCGGCGAAGGGATCCTTCTTCGACGTGCGGATCGCAACCCGTTCGGCTACTCCCCAATCGACCGCTGCGGCCACAAGCTCAGCGCTTGGGATAGCGGGGAGCGACGACCAGCTTTAGGTAGAGGCCGATCATTACTGCCAAGACTCCAATTGCCGAGGCGACCAGAACCGGCGCAATCCAAAATGCCCATACCTGCGCGAACAGAAGATTCATGGGTCTAATTCTATGCCTCTCGGCGAGGCTCTCCGCCACCGCCGGACTCCGTCGCCCCAGATCCTTCGATCCGGAGATAGGTCAGTTTCTCTTCGATCCGAATTCGAAGCGTGTCGGGAAACTCCACGGTGTGGGTTTTGGTCGAAATCACCAGCCGCAGCTCCGCCTCGAAATCAAACACCTCGAAGCAGGGACTACACGACTCGAGGTGCGCCGCGATGCTCGACCGCAGGGCATCGGTGAGTTCCTGATCGAGAAAACTGTCGACCTCAGCCATCACCCTTTCGCAGTCGGGGGTGACGGCAAATGGAACGCCGGATGGAGTGTTGGGGTCGTTGGTCATGGCGCTTCCAGGGAGGCTTCGGGGATGGCATCGGTCAGTCCCCGCGCAAGGGCATAGTCATGTAACTGCTTCTGGAGTGCTTTTCTTCCACGATGAAGCCGACTCATGACGGTGCCGATCGGAATATCGAGATCTTCGGCGATTTCCTTATAGGAGAGCCCTTCGACATCGCTCAGCAAAACCGCAAGGCGATAGGATTCAGGCAGGGCATCGATTGCACTCTGCACCTCGGCATCGGAGAACAAGTCCATAAGTTCATCCTCGGCACTACGAGAAGCACGAACGGCTTCAAGTCCACCCATCCGTCGGTACAGGTAGAAATCTTCGACATCATCGAGTTCAGTTTCTTCGGGACGACGCTTCTTCGACCGATACGAGTTGATGTAGGTATTGGTCAGGATGCGGAACATCCATGCTCGCAAATTTGTACCTTGCTCGAAACCAGCGAAACCTTTGTAGGCCTTTAGGTACGTCTCTTGAACAAGATCTTCGGCATCGGACGCGTTGTGCGTCATTCGCAGCGCAGTGGAATACAACTGCGGCATGTATTCCATTGCCTGCTCGGCAAACGCTCGTTGATCAGCCATCAGAGCCCGAGAGGAGAATCGAACTCCTGACCTGCTCATTACGAGTGAGCTGCTCTGCCGTCTGAGCTACCCGGGCGGGAAGCGATGAGGTTAGCCGCCGGCTCGGATACGACCCACTCGGCGACGTGCACTCATCGACGGGGTCGGCCAAGTTTCGTGAAGAGCGCCACCAACTGCAGTCGTTCGTTGGGGTTCCTCACCAGATTGGTCGCCAAGGCAGCGATGTCGTCGATTGCGGCCGCAATCTCGACCGGGCGCGGTGAGGCCGCGAGATCATCGCGGTAGCGCCGCGAAAGTTCCGTAAGTCCTGCGCGAATTTCGTCTGTTCGGTACCGACGCACTTCGCGTTTATGGCGATCTTCAAACTGCTTACGACCCGAACCCCGTTCCCCTCGAGCGGCAACGAGTTCGGCGAACTCGGCGACTTCTGCAGCATGGGCTTCGGCCAACGGAGCCATGGCGTCTTCGATCATCGCTAACAGGTCATCGACCGTTTCGATTGCCCGTGCACCTGTGCCGTCGAGTCGATCAGGAACAGCGCGCCATGCTGCACGCCGCAACGCAAGTCGATCATCGGTGGCCAACAACCGCGCGCGACCGAGATCTCCGACAGCAGCGGCAGCGGCGTCGGCGGCACGGTCAGGCGCGACGCCTTCGGCGATCAATCGCTCGGTGACCACATCGTCAGTGATCGTTGCAAGGTCGATGCGTACACATCGGCTCGCAATTGTCACGAGATCATTCGGAACATCATCAGCGAGAACCACAAACACCGTTCCGGCGGGCGGTTCTTCAATGGTCTTCAATAACTTTGGAGCAGCGGTTGTCACAAGATGGAACTCGTCAAGAATCAGAACCTTCGGACCATTCTCGATAGAAGAACGCGCCGCGGTCGCAATGAT
>CAEZXY010000001.1_pt1 | contig 86477 bp, 77 predicted proteins | sample 7265371 | NCBI WGS metagenome assembly CAEZXY01 (sample SAMEA6813920, study PRJEB35770) | freshwater metagenome | biome: Freshwater; feature: Freshwater reservoir; material: water | place: Czech Republic | collected 2017-04-14 | depth 30m m | reverse complement strand
GCATTCAGCGTTGCTGCCGCGGTGAGGAGTGCTTCGGGTTTATCGCCAAAGAGGTGATACGGAATGGCAAGCAGCCAGTAGAGAAGGGGACCGGGATGGTTCCAGCCAAACCGTGAGTACGGCCCAACGAGCGGGGTGTGGCGCCCAACGTCTTCGACGCGCAAGGTGAGAATCGCCCAATCCCCGCTTGGCCGCCACACAAGATCGAGTGCTGCGCGACCAGCATCGATAATCGGCCAGACGACGATGCCGGTGATGATGACCGCAACGATCACACAAACCACCGACCATGGGTCGCGCCACCAGCGCTGGGGGGCTGATGCCGCGTTCGCGACGCCGTTCTCGGCGTTGGTGGCTAGTGGTGTCACTGAGTGACGAGGGTAGTTCTCGGTGACGTTGCAGTAGGAGGCGGGGCCCCCGCTGCAGACAGCAACAACTCTACGACGTCGATCCCTGACGACAAGACCGAATCGACAGGGCTCCCTTCGATCAGGATCGTGCGCTGGAGAACTTGGGAAAATTGGTGAGGTGCGAACTGGTCATTCAATTCACCGCGGTCGATCGACTCACGAACCGCATCGTCCATGAGCGATCGTGCATCGAAGTCAACGAGGTCGAGACGAGGTCGAGCGTTGTGCCCGGCAAGGAGGAGGACCATATTCTGAGTCATCACCGGTGCGCGGCGAATTTCATCGAAATTGATCTCGATCATTGCGCGTAAGCGATCGATTCCTCGCAACGATTCGGGAATCGTTGCATAACGTTCGTTGAGACCCATCAAATACACACAAAGCGCGATCCCGGGGCGTGATCCGAACATCTGCTGCAATGCGGCCTCTGAGTAACCCGTAACAAGCGAAATCTCGGTGAGCGACAACTCGCTGAATCCAACCCGGGCCAGAAGTCGTCGAATCGAAATTGTTACTTCGCGCATTGACTCACTGGTGGCGCGGGTCGTCGGCGGGGACACCTCAACTGCGGCTTGTTCGTGCAATCTGTAGGCCAGCCCCATAGCGGGCCAACTATTGAGTGAATCGACGATCTGCTCCAGTGATCGGTCGTCGTCAGGTCTCCTTGTGGCGACGAGGAGTAGCGGAAGTAGCGCTTGTCCGTAGAGTTCGACAGGTACCGAATCCGGGTCGATGCGATGGCGTGCCGCGAGGCCTTCGAGGAGTGCACTGAACACCACTTGGAGTCGGGATTCGGTAAACGGTGGTCGAAGTACCCGGCCCCATGACTCCATCGAAACGGCAAACGGCGCGTACTGCGAGATTTCGCCGGTTCGATAAAGCACATTTAAGAGTGACGTGAGATCAGGGTCATCGGCTTTGGCAAGGAAACCAAGACGCAAACCAAGCGTTGGGTCGTCGATTGCCGCCCGGAGATGAAGTGCACAGCCTTGGATGATTTGGGAAACGAGATCCGTCGATGCGGTGTTGTTAACGATCGTGTCCTGAAGCTTCGCGACAGCTGCGGGATAGTTGTTGGCATCGGTTGATGCGAGGTGGGCGACGAGGTCGACTAAATAGTGCTCAGTGGAGGGCCAGTAGGAATAGAAAGTGGACCGGGTGACCGAAGCCGCCTCGGAAACCTTCGCTACGCTGAATCCGGCGAAAAGCGTTGCCGCGTTTTGTGTGGCCCAGATCTCTTGCCCTGCATCAAGAATTCGGTTGCGGGTCGTTCCCGGCATAGGCGTTGTAGTCATTGATGAGTTCTCGCTTTCGCCCAAGTCCCAGACACTTGTGTTGGGTCGAACATACATGACTGATCATTGACGCATAGCGCCGATTTCGCGAGCCTCAGAAGGGATTTTCGGCTCATCTCGGCTCATCTCGGCTGTGAGTCGGTGTCGTCCGGAACGAATGGAACGGATGGCGGCGTCAGATGGCCAAGTTGGAATCCAGAAGCGAAGAGAAATCAGACGGCTTACAGGCCCTTTCCGTGGGTGATCCGTACTCGACGAGGGCATGGGCCGAGGGTCAACTCCTCAAACTCGGCGCTGCGGGTCGGATCGCTGCAGAGGCTTCAGGTTTTTATGCGCTGCTTGGATTATGTGCGTTCTGGGTAGGCAATTTCGTTGCTGTTGATGAGTACTTCGACCTGACGGTAAAACTCGTTGGTCGAGGGCCTTGGTCCGATGACGTCGCCAGTCGGTTGAGTCTGCAGAGTTCACTCTCTGGGGCTGTTGCTTCTTTACGTGGCGAGAGTGAACACGCTGAGACTCTCTTTGCCAGCGCGCTTGACGTCGCTGGGGGTCGTGTCGTGGACCAGTCGCGTGCAATTGCGTTTGCAATGCGTGCAGCGTTCGCTGGAGAAGGACGTCCCGATCGAGCGCTCGCAGATGTCAGTCAAGCTCGAACAATCGCTGGCGACCTCGGTCAACCGGAGTTAGCAACAGTCGCGTCGATCGGGGAGGGCTGGGCCCGCAGCGAAATTGGTCAGTATGACGAGGCCATCAAGGTGCTTCGCCAGGTCTCTGATGCTCGGCCTGACACGTTGGAGGGGACTGTCGCTCGATTGCGGCTTTCCGAAGTTCTCCTCCGAACGGGGAATCGAAAAGATGCTCGAAAAGAAGTAGATCTCGCTCGCGAGATCTTTCTTGCATTGAATGCTCGCTATTGGGCGGCCCGAGCAGTTCTGCTTACCGGCGCCATCGATCGAGATCGCGGCGGACGCTGGTTGAAGCATGCCCGCGAACTCGCGTTGCCCGATCGGGCGTATCAGCGGCTCTTCCTGCCGGAAGGGGTATTGCGTATCGAGCTCTCGGCAAGCCCAGCGGTGAGGCGTGACGGCGAGCGAATCGATTTCCTGACTCGGCATGCCGAAGCGACGCTGCGTCTCCTTGCGGCCGCCGGTGACGATGGCGTGTCGTCAGAAGATCTCGTCGGAATGTTCTGGCCAACGATGTCGAAGGTGCGGCAGCAGGCAAGTCTTCGGACAGTGCTTTGGCAGGCACGAAACTCCTTAGGCGCAGACGCGTGGCGCCTGCAGCGTCGCGGAGATGTCGTGGTATTCGATGTGTCGGGGGTCGAACTGGTCGGAACGATCAAGCAATCGACAATTGCGGAAGAGTTTTCTCCGCGTCGTAGGTCATAAACCGGAAGACGGCGAAGAATCTCAGACGTCGTCGGGGTCGTACTCGCCACGTTCATAACGACGACGCCGACTGATCTGGGTGCCGAAGGCAACGATGCAGATGACAGCGAGGACGGCGAAGATCGCGACAAGAACCATAGGGTCAGCCTAGGCGGTGTCGGGGTTCCGTGATGATCATGGGCGCAGTGATCGCCCGATGATTTCTTTCATTATTTCTGTGGTGCCGCCATAAATGGTTTGTATGCGGGCGTCGATGTACGCCCGAGCAATTGGGTACTCAAGCATGTAGCCATAGCCCCCGTGGAGTTGGACGCATGAGTCAACGACCCGTTTTTGCAGTTCCGTCGTCCACCACTTCGCCATCGCTGCCTCTTCAACGGTGAGCTCGTTGGCATTGAGTGCGTCGATGCATCGGTCGAGAAACACTTCGGCGATTTCGACCTCGGTGGCGATTTCGGCGAGCACGAACCGTGAATTTTGGAAGGTGGCGATCGGTTGCCCGAAAGCCGTGCGGTCGTGTGTGTACTCGAGCGTCCAGCGCAGGGCCTGACGCGCCGCCGCTACAGCACTGACGCCAATAGAAAGTCGCTCTTGTGGAAGGTTGTCGACGAGGTGGGCAAAGCCCGTTCCCTCGCTACCGAGGAGATTGGCGGCAGGCACTCGAGCGTCAGTGAAGAACAGTTCGGCGGTGTCTTGTGCATGGAGTCCGACTTTTTCCAAATTACGACCGCGTTCGAATCCTGGAGTGCCGCGCTCGATGACGATCAAGCTCATTCCCTTGTGTCGTTCTTTGGGGTCTGTCTTGACTGCGACGATCACGAGATCGGCGTTGATGCCGTTCGTGATGAACGTCTTTGCTCCATTCACGACATAGTCATCACCATCCCGGATGGCCGAGGTCGACATCGATGCAAGGTCCGAGCCAATTCCTGGCTCGGACATTGCGATCGCCGTGATGAGTTCGCCTGAACAGATTCCGGGGAGCCAGCGTTGTTTCTGATCCTCTGTTGTCAGCGAAAGAAAATAGGGGAGACAAACATCGTTATGAAGAGTGATGCCGAGACCAGATGGAGCAAAACCTGAATATGCGAATTCTTCATTGATGATGGTGTTGTAGCGGAAGTCTTTGACGCCTCCTCCACCAAATTGTTCTGGCGCTTCGATACCGAGAAAACCGGCGCTGCCGGCAGCGGTAAACAGCGTCCGGTCGACAATGCCATCGCTGTCCCAACGTTCAAAATTGGGGGCGACTTCTCGTTCGATGAAGGTACGAACCGATTGGCGAAACAGATCGTGTTCTTCGGCGAAAATGGTTCTACGCATACACCGATCGTAGGGGACCGGTGCCACTTCGTAAGACCTGGATCCAACGGCTGAACAGCGGCGCGGGTATGGTTAAAAGCGAACACGGGAGTCCGGGAGGCCGGGCTGAGAGGGAAGAGCCGATCTCTTCCGACCGTTGCACCTGATCCGGGTCATGCCGGCGAAGGAAGTTTTCGGTTCACACTGGTTTGTGCTCGTTCGTGTCGTCCTGCCGCAGGTGTTCGACATGTCGAAACAAAATGAAGGGTCGTCACGTACAGCGATCATCGTGATGGGCGGAGTGGCGCCTGATGTGGGTTTGACCGCTGCGCTCGACAGGAACGATGTGATCGTTATTACCGCAGACTCGGGCGCGGTTTACGCCCGAGCCGCTGGTCTTTCTATCGATATTGCTGTTGGTGATTTTGATTCGATCCCACCATTGCTCCTTGAGGAACTTGAGAGCGCAGGAGTGAGGGTTGAACGTCACCCCGTGGCGAAGGATGCGACTGATCTTGAACTGGCAATAGAGGTTGCGATCCGGGAAGGGGCCGATGTCGTCACGGTCGTGGGTGGTCATGGCGGTCGAGTCGATCAGTCTTTTGCGAATGCGTTCGTCATCGCCTCGCCGGCGTACAAGCACATTTCGATGCACGCCATTCTCGACTCTGCTCTGGTTTCGGTCGTGCACGGTGGGGGAGGCGTGACGTTCTTGGGGGCACCTGGCGACGTCGTCACGCTCCTCCCGCTTCATGGCGATGCAATTGGTGTGCGCACCGAAGGGCTTGAGTATCCGCTTCGCGGTGAAACGTTGACGGCGGGCACGACACGCGGGGTCAGCAACATTCTGCTGGACCGCGAAGCAACTGTTTCTCTCGAGTCGGGCACTGTGCTTGTGGTGCGCCCTGGGCCTGAGGTAGTTGTCAATGGAAATGGAGAGTTCGAATGAAGCGGTCGTTTGCTTTCGCTGTGGCTGGTCTTGTGCTCGCTGTACTCGCTGGGGCGTGCGGATCCTCGGGTTCGTCAATGAAAACAACCGCGGCGATTGCGCCCGTTCTCGTGAACGGCGCGCTCCCTCATTTCGATACTCCAGTGACGTTGCGAGTGCTGACCCACGATTCGTTCGCGGTCACCCAATTAGTGCTTGACGAGTTCGAAACTGTCACGAATGTGAAAGTCGAGTTGATCCCATCAGGCGACGCTGTAGCGATGACGAACGCAGCGATCCTTACGGCCGGCAACCCTGTGGCCGATGTGATTTTTGGTTTCGACGAAAACCTTTTGGGGTCGGTTCTCGAGCAGGAGTTGCTTCAGGGGTACACCCCAGAGCGTTTGAGCGGAGTTAATCAGTCCTATGTGCTCGATGCTTCGGGTATGGCAACGCCCATTGACCACGGAGACGTCTGCGTCAACTTTGATCGCGCTGCTCTCACGAAATCTGGGGTCAAGATCCCGGCCACCTTTGATGGGCTCACGCAATCTTCCGTGAGGAGCAAGTTTGTTGTCGAAGACCCTTCGACATCAACACCAGGTCTTTCCTTCCTGCTCGCAACTATCGCCAAATTTGGGGGCGGCGAGGACACGTCACCGAATGCCAAGTGGCTTTCGTACTGGAAGCAACTGAAAGCTAACGGTGTAAGCGTCGTCGACAGTTGGGAAACTGCCTACTACGGAAGTTTCTCTGGAGGCAGTGGTAAGGGCGATCATCCACTTGTGGTGAGCTATGCCTCAAGTCCTCCTGCGGAGGTACAAGACATATCGCTAGCAGTGGAGAGTTCTCCGACAGGGGTAATCACTGACACTTGCTATCGACAAACCGAGTTCGCAGGAATACTTCGAGGAGCAGCTCACCCTCGAGCAGCTGCTGCCTTTCTTGAGTTCATGCTTGGTAGCTCGTTTCAGTCAGATGTCCCTGGACAGATGTACGTGTATCCCGTTGTCACGGGCACGCCGCTACCTGACACATTCGCCAAGTACACCGCTCCGGTTCCGAATCCCCTGACTCTTCCCTACGCGGACGTTGCCGCCAATCGTGATCGATGGATCGCACAATGGTCGGCGCTCTTCCGCTGATGGTTTCTGCCCCCGAGTTGCGAGGCGGTCAACGCCGAAAAGCGTGTTCGCGGCTTCTTGCTGCGGCTCCGCCTCTTGTGTTCTTAGGTGTGTTCTTTGCGTGGCCGGTTTTCGCAATCCTGCTTCGCGGACTTCGTCCGAATGGAGTTTGGAACTTCGCCGTCTTTGGAGAGGTCTTCTCTAACGCGTCATTGCGGCGGGTGCTGTGGTTCACGCTGTGGGAGTCGATTGCTTCGACAGTCCTCTGTGTCATCGTCGCCCTTCCTGCGGCAGCGATGTTCGCTCGCTATCGGTTTAGGGGGAAACGAGTACTTTGGTCTGCACTTCTGGTGCCCTTTGTTCTTCCGACTGTCGTCGTTGCTGTGTCAATGCTTGGCGTTATCGGGGGAGGGGGACTCACGGGAGTCAATCTCGATGGAACTGTGTGGGCGGTTCTGATTGCACACGTGTTTTTCAACTATGCGGTCGTAGTGCGAACGGTCGGGGCAACGTGGTCGACGATTGATCCACGGATCGAAGAATCGGCCCGTACCTTGGGGGCAAACCCGTGGCGAGTCTTCGCTGACGTCACGTGGCCACTGATCCGATCGTCGGTCGCTGCCGCGGCGTCAATCGTTTTCCTCTTTAGCTTCACCTCGTTCGGGATTGTTCTCATCCTCGGGGGAATACGCCATCGAACTCTGGAGGTCGAGATTTACGACCAAACCGCAAAGTTTCTGCATCTCGACATTGCAGCAGTTCTTGCCATCGTTCAGCTTGTTGTCGTGGTAGCGATTTTGATGTGGTTCGGACGCTCCCAGCGGCGAAGGTCTGTGCTCCTGAATCAACGATCTGTTTCTGAAACAGAGCGATCTGCGGACACCTCTTCACAGCGTTGGCTGATTCGTTCAAACCTTTTGTTTATGGCGGTGCTCTTCGGTGTTCCGCTAGGTCTCCTCGTTGTCCGTTCCTTTTCGACCCCAAGCGGTTGGGGGTTCGGCTTCTATCAAGCCCTCACTGACAGCCGAGGAGGGTCAACGTCGTTTGTTCCCCCAATCGACGCCGTAGGAAATTCGTTACTGTTCGCGTCGATAGCGACAGCGATTGCGTTGGCCCTCGGCCTCTGCGCTGCATGGGCGATTGTTGGTGACGGCTCTACGAGTTCGTCACGGTCCAGTCGTTGGATCGATACCGCGCTCATGATCCCGCTCGGGACTTCTGCAGTGACTGTTGGTTTTGGATTTCTTATCGTGTTCGATGAACCGCCCCTGAATCTCAGATCTTCCTTGTGGTTGATTCCCATCGCACATGTGATCGTGGCGTTGCCGTTTGTTGTTCGCTTGTTGGTTCCGGGGTTGCGGTCTATTGATCCGCGTCTGAGGGAAGCAGCGTCGATGCTGGGGGCATCGCCTCGTCGGGTCTGGTGGACCATCGATGTCCCAATTGTCGGGCGGGCGCTTGCTGTCGCTGCTGGTTTCGCCTTCGCAATTTCGCTCGGCGAGTTCGGGGCGACGGCATTTCTGGCCCGTCCTGATCGCCCAACGATGCCGATTGCGATTTACCGCGCACTTGGTCGACCGGGTGACTACAACTTTGGCCAGGCAATGGCCATGTCGACAATTCTCATGGTGCTGACCGTTATCGTCGTAACGGCCATTGATCGTTTCCGGCCCGCCGGTGTTTCGGAGTTCTGAAATGGAAAGTTCGTTCCTTTCGATCGACCATGTGTCCGTTCGTCACCCGAATGTCGCTGACGACGCGTTACTGGATCTCTCGTTTGATGTTGCTGCTGGTGAGGTGATTGCGGTGCTTGGATCATCGGGATCAGGAAAGACAACGCTGCTCCGCGTGATCTCTGGTCTTCAATCCGTCAGTGTCGGTAACGTTGTTCTCGACGGAGTTGACATCACCAACACCTCACCGCATTTGCGTGGTGTCGGATTGATGTTTCAAGAGCACGCCTTGTTCCCACATCTCAACGTGGCTGACAACGTGGCGTTCGGTCTGCGAATGGCCAAGATGCCCAAGCCTGATCGCATCGTACGTATCGCTGAGGTGCTTGAACTCGTGGGTCTCGCCGGATTCGGGAATCGAGATGTCGCTTCCTTGTCTGGTGGAGAGCGCCAACGGGTGGCGCTTGGCCGAACAATTGCCCCTTCGCCTCAGCTCCTGCTTCTCGATGAGCCGATGGGTTCGCTTGATCGGGTGTTGCGCGACCGTCTCGTCTCCGAACTCAGGGAGCTCATCGATCGACTTGGACTTACCGTTGTGTATGTCACTCACGATCGCTCGGAGGCCTTCGAACTGGCCGATCGCATCGCCGTGCTCGACCACGGGCAACTGGTGCAGTTGGATGCCCCCGAGATTCTCGATGCGCAGCCCGCAACTGCACACGTTGCTCAATTGCTCGGTCACCGCTAACTGCGGAAGTTGCGACACAATGGATGCATGGATCTGACCGCAACCCTCGATGCTGCCTGCACGGTCGAAGCTTTGCGGGCATGGGTCGATGACCTGAGCCGCTATCCGGACTGGCTCACGATCGTTCCGCGCGCCGAAACCGAGCAGGGGAGCGACCCAAGTGCATGGGCGGTTGAACTTCGGGCCAAGGTTGGCCCTATCGCTCGATCAAAGCGATTGCGCATGATCCGCACAGTCGATGATCCGGGCCACATCCGATTCGAGCGGGAAGAAACCGACGGACGCAGTCATTCACCGTGGGTGCTCGACGCAGTGATCGAGTCGAGCGAGGTTGGAGCCCGACTCACGATGGGACTTCACTACGGTGGCTCCTTCGGGGCGGGTCTTTTCGAGCGCCTTCTGGCCGACGAAATCGAAGCCTCGAAAGAAACTCTTCGCTCGCTAGTGGAATGAGGTCTCGCGCTTCCGTAGCGTGGGGCCATGACTTTGCACGAAGAAGCTGACCTCACTGCTGCCGATATCGCCTGGGACCTTGATCCGTTGGTCGATGGCAAAGGCCAAGAGGGCGTCAACCAACTTCTTGATCAGGCGGAAGTCCTCACTGGTGAACTCGAACAGTGGAGGGGTCGGATCGCCGAACTGGAAGTGCCCGAACTCGCGAAAGCGATGTCGACACTGGCCGAGATTCAGGATCGACTTGGTCGAGCAGGCTCGTGGGTGTCACTGCGCTTCTCGGTCGATACCGCCGACCCAGCACGTGGCGCGTCCATGCAGAAGTTTCAAGAGCAAGCGACGGAGCTGTCGACGCGATTGATCTTTCTTGAATTGGAATGGGCAGAAGTCCCCGAGCAACGCGCTTCAGTGCTGCTTGAGTCTGAAGAACTCGCGTTTTGTCGTTACTACCTTGAGTCAGCACGTCGCTATCGACCGTATTTGCTGACCGAGCCGGAAGAAAAGATCCTGGCCGAGAAGGACGTCACGAGTTCATCGGCTTGGAGTCGACTCTTTGATGAACTGAGTTCCGCCATCGTCGTCGAACTTCCTGAAGGGCCTACGAGTCTTGAACAAGGGCTTTCGCGTTTGGGTTCGCCGGATCGTGACGATCGCCGTATCGCTGCTGACGCAATCACCGTCGCTCTCGAACCCGGGCTTCGAACGCGTGCCTATGTGTTCAACACGCTGATGGCCGACAAAACGACAGACGATCGACTCCGCTCGTACTCGTCGTGGGTGGCGAGCCGAAATCTGGCCAATCAAGCGAGTGATTCTTCGGTGCAGGCATTGGTCGACGCGGTTGTCGACCGCTACGACATCCCTCAGCGTTGGTATCGGTTGAAGGCGCAACTTCTTGGCGTTGATCGCATCGCCGACTACGACCGCAACGCGTCGGTCGCCTCGATCGAAGAAGAGTTTTCGTGGTCGGAGGCAACCGAAATCGTCCTTGACTCCTATGGTTCATTCTCAAGCGAGTTGGCCGGCGTAGTGAACACCTTCATCAATGACAACTGGATCGATGCGCCGGTGCGACCTGGCAAGCGGCCGGGTGCGTTCTGTGCGTACACCGTTCCGAGTGCACATCCGTTCCTGCTGCTGAACTGGACGAGTCGCCGACGCGACGTTCTTACACTTGCCCATGAACTCGGGCATGGTCTCCACGCCTATCTCGCTCGCGAACAAGGCGTGTTCCACCAATCAACACCGCTCACGCTCGCTGAGACGGCATCGGTGTTTGGTGAAACGGTCACCTTTGGTCGCCTTCTCTCCGACACCACAGATCCAAATGCCCGTCTTGCTCTTTTGGCAGAGAGTCTTGAAGGTCAGATCGCCACAGTGTTCCGGCAAATTGCCATGAATCGGTTTGAGAACGCTGTGCATACCCATCGTCGTGAAATTGGTGAGTTGTCGACCGAAGACTTTGCCGACGCATGGGAGAGCACCCAGCGTGCCATGCTTGGCGACGCGGTGGAACTCACTCCGGGGTACCGCTCTTGGTGGAGCTACATCCCTCACTTCATTGGTTCACCTGGGTACGTCTACGCCTATGCCTACGGGCAATTGCTCGCACTTGCTGTCTATGCGCGTTACGAGACCGAAGGCGATGCGTTCGTTCCGGCCTATCTCGACATGTTGCGCGCCGGTGGTTCGAAATCACCCGAAGACCTTGGTCGCATCGTCGGTGTCGATCTCGCCGATCCGCGTTTTTGGGATGGCGGGCTCGCCATCATCGATGCGCAACTTTCAGCAGCCGAACAAGCAGCGAGAGACGCCGGACGACTCTGAGTGTGTCGAATAGGCGGAGTTACTTGCGCCCGGTTTCGAATGGGGTGAGGTCGGGGTTCGCCACAGAGTCGCGGTAGTGATACATCGAGTACGGGTACTGCGTAACGATTTTCCCTGAGGGACTCTCGTAGTAGTGCCCGCAACCAGCGTGCCACACGTCAACTCCAGCGATGGCCTGTTGGAGTTCAGCGTTATAGACGTCCATCGCTTCACGTCGCGGATCGATCCAGTCGATTCCGTCGATGTCCATTTGCGAAAGAAGTTCGAGGACGTAACCAACCTCGTATTCGGCCATTTGAATGAGCGAACCAGCGTTGTTATTGGGTCCGTACAACATGAACAGGTTGGGGAAGCCCGTGGTGGTCACGCCCAAGTAGGCCTCGGGGCCGTCGACCCATTCATCATCGAGGCTTCGGCCATTACGCCCGGTGAAGGGGATGCGTGAGGCGAACTTGTCGACCACGTATCCGGTAGCGCACACGATGATGTCGACCTCGCGTTCAACCCCATCGGCGGTGACGATCCCGTTTGGCGTGATGCGCTCGATGGCATCGGTGATGAGTTCGACGTTTGGCCGATTAAACGCGGGGTAGTAGTCGTTCGAGAAGAGTGGGCGGAAGCAACCCCACGGAACATGCGGAGTGAGACCCTCACGAGTCTTTTCGTCATCGATGACAGAAATGGCGACAGCACCGGCCCATTCGGCTCCACCGAGAATCTCTTTGTTGCTAAACGGCGCATTCGGGCCGATGTAATTCATGATCGCGTCGCGATAGCCCTGAAGCGCCTCGGGATTCGATCGAAACTCCTCGATCTGTTCGGCGGGAATCGGAAACTCTTCTTTGGGAAGCACCCATTGAGGTGACCGTTGGAAGGAATACAGGGTGTCGGCGAGCTTGGCGATTTCGGGAATGCTTTGCACTGCACTTGCAGCACCGCCAATGACGGCGACGCGCTTGCCTGTTATGTCGAGATCGTGAGGCCATTCGCCCGTGTGAATCAATTCCCCGGAGAATGAATCGCGTCCAGCGATGTCAGGCCATTTCACTTCACCGAACATTCCTTGCGCGCTTATGACGATGTCGGCGACGAGAGTTTCGCCGGTGGTTGTCGTGACGACCCACTCGGCGTCGTCATCGTTCCAGGTCGCGCTGGACACGCCAGTATTTAGGTGGATCATCGGCCAGAGATCGAGCATGTCGACGGTGTCACGCATGTATTCGAGGATCTCGGGCTGTGACGCGTACGACCGAGGCCACGACGGATTGAGGTTGAACGAAAACGAATAGGCATGGATCATGACGTCGCAGGAAAGGCCGGGGTAACGACTGCGCTGCCATGTGCCACCGACATCGCCATCCCGTTCAAGAACCTTGACGTCGGTGTAGCCCGCTTCTCGGAATTGATAGGCGGAGATGATGCCGCCCGGGCCAGCACCGATCACGAGAATGCGACGGTCTTTTCCGATCATTGAAGGAGCTCCTGCGGACGACGTGATGAACGAGGTCATCATCCTGCCTTGTCCGGCGCATCAGCGTGACCGATTCCCGACCTGATCGGCCGGTTGGCGAGACAGGGGGGTCGCTGGGCTAGATTGAGCACTCGCAAACCGGTCGCTTCGGCGCATCCGGGGGGCCACGTCGGAGTGGCGGAATTGGCATACGCGCTAGACTAAGGATCTAGTGCCCGCAAGGGCGTGGGGGTTCAAGTCCCCCCTCCGACACCATCTGGATGGGAGTCTTTCCCGGCCGGAGCGGAAGGCTTCGGCCGCCGCTTCGGGAAAATGGTTGAGCACTGTCGCCGGTTGATTGAAGGTTTCCGGGTCCGCCCGAGAGCTTCGATCGTTAAGCGGATGCATCACCGGCGATCGCTTCGACTCTCGTGACGAAGCGGCATGGGTGGTGCCGAGATTGAGCCCGTCTGCGACCGATCGATGCCAGAGACCTATACATTGCTATCCTGTACATGATAAGAAATCACGTACGAGTTCCGGGACGTCATCTCGGGGATAGGCAAGGAATCTGCGTGGCCGAACTTGAGACCTCAACTGTCGATTGGGATGCAGCGATCGAGCGCATCCCTCCGATCATTGATGTTGATGCTCATCTCGTCGAGCCAGCAGACATCTGGACATCGCGTCTGCCCCTGGCGTTGCGCGACGTTGGCCCGCGGGTCGAATACCTTCCCGCCGGAACACCGATTCTCGACGGAGGCGGATACATCGAAGCGCCGGGGACCGAAGGCGAGCCGGTGGCTTGGTGGCATTACGAGGACAGTTTCTATTCGGTGAAGCGGATCATCGCTGCAGCGGGGTATCCGGCGGACGAGATCACGCTTGATGGCATTACTTTCGAACAAATGCGTCCGGGGTGCTGGCAGCAGGGGGCACGGCTCGACGACATGACACTGAACGGTGTCGAGGCCCAGATGTGTTTTCCGAACTATCCACGTTTCGCTGGGCAAATCTTCCTCCGCGGAACCGACAAGGATCTCGCCTTGCTGTGCGTCAAGGCCTACAACGACTGGATGGTCGATGAGTGGTGCGCCGGCACAGGTGGTCGACTGATTCCGTTGTGTCTTGTCCCGTTATGGGACCCCGAACTTGCTGCCGCCGAAGTGCGGAGAAATGCAGCCCGCGGGGTGAGGGCGGTTGCCTTCAGCGAAATTCCGGCATACCTCGGATTGCCAAGTCTCTATACCTCACATTGGGACCCGTTCTTTCAGGCTTGTGAGGAGACCGGGACCGTGTTGTGTATCCATATCGGATCAGGAACGAAGACCCCGCAAACATCGCCGGATGCCAATGACGCAGTGGCGGCCACCATCATTTTTTGTAACTCGATTGCAAGCATGACGGACTACATGCTTTCCGGTGTACTTGCGCGATATCCGAGAATGAAAATGATGTACGCCGAATGTCAGATCGGTTGGATTCCGTATCTCCTCGAGCGAATCGATGATGTCTGGGACACACATCGTGGTTGGAGTCATAGTCAGGTTCTGTGCCCGGAGCCTCCCTCGACCTACTACCACCAGTCGATCTACAGCTGCTTCTTCAAAGACAACGTTGGGGTGCAATTGATCGACAAAATTGGCCAGGACAAGGTGATGTTCGAAACCGATTACCCCCACCAAGACGGCACCTTTCCGCACTCGCGCCGATCCGCAGCGGAACAGTTCGGCCATCTTGAAAAAAACCTGATCAAGAAGATTGCACGAGGAAACGCCATTTCGCTGTTTGGCCTCGACCTGGCTCCGTGAGGGGCTGAGGGCGAGAACGATTTCCATCATGACGAGTGATGGGGACACTCCCTTCCCGCTGTTCGGGAAACCCCTGACGAGCGGTGCGGAGGGGGGTGTAAATCGAAGAGAATCAACGGTATCGAAAGGAACGGCATGGAGACACGATTCGAAATCAGTCAAGAAGCCGGTTCGCTCGGGGCGATTATTACTGGAATCGACCTGCGCGACGAGGTAGACGACGTGCTGTTCGAGCAACTCCACCAAGCGTCGCTTGAACATCTGGTTCTCTGCATCCGCGGTCAGCAGGAGTTGACTCCGGATCAGCAGATCGAGTTCGCTCGGCTTTGGGGAGTCATCGAACCCCACCCGTATGTCGATCCCATCGAGGGGTATCCGGAGATGATCAGGATCTACGATCCGAATCCGCTCACGGAGACATGGCATACCGATTTCAGTTACGCGAAAGCACCGCCGGCACTCAGTTTCCTTCTGGCTCGAACGGTTCCTCCGTACGGAGGCGACACGATGTTCTCGAGTTCGTACAGAGTTTTCGAAGATTTGAGTGAGGGGCTGAAGACGACCTTGCGAAGCCTGAGCGCGCTCCACGAGGGCACGGCACTGGCGTTGTCGAAAGGTCTTGAAATCGATGACATTCGCTCGGTGCATCCAATCGTGGCGGTCCATTCAGAGACCGGGCGTGAGTTACTCAACGTCAACTCCTGTTACGTGAAGAACATCGACGGCTGGACAGTCGAAGAGGGGGCACCATTGCTGGCATACCTGTACTCACTCTTCGAACGCGTCGAATACACCTACCGCCATCGTTGGCATGACGGGGACCTGCTCATCTGGGACAACCGTTGTCTTCAGCACCGGGTGGTGGGTGACACGAATGGACAGAAGCGGGATCTCCACCGGGTCACGGTCGCGGTGGAAACCTGATCGGAGGCTTGACAAAAAAAACGCTCGTTGAGAATTTTGGACGGCGCCTATTCGTGAACTCTTAGGCGCCCAGTCGGTTGAGAGTTTCGTGGTGCGCAACCGCACTGCCGAGGCGTTTGAAGAACATGTTGCGAATCGGAACCTCAACTCGGTGTGTGATGCTCCACATGTAGAACCCATACGCCAAGGCGTTGCGGTATATGTCCCAGGCGTCATCAATCGAGGGCATGTCGTCACCCATCGATGTGCGGTTCGATAGATAGTCGTTGAGGAGACTGCGCTCGTTCCGTTCGCGATCTGCGACATCGAGAACCGCGGCAACGTGGTAGGCAACGTCGAGAACCCACGGGCCGAGTTGGAGTACTTGCCAGTCGATGAGCCCTGGTTTGCCGGTTGGGGTCAGGTACAAATTTCCGGCGTGGGCGTCGCCGTGAATGACTGAGTCAGGATTCTTTGAAGCCCATTCAGCAAGAGTCGAAAACGCGGACCGGATCCTGCCCGCGTCGACAATTTCGGTTGGGAGGTCAGCGGCTCGGCCATCATCGAGCAGTTCCTGCAGACGTTCCTCTGACATGACTCCGAGGTATCCGTCCAGGCGTGGTGCAAGCCAGTCTGTCCCCGAGAGATTTGAGGTCGGGTCGGAATGGTGGAGCTTCGCGAGTTCGCCCAGAGTCTGGGACACTTGATCGACGCTGTAGGGGCTCATGGCGGTGAGAAAGGTGCAATCGGCATCGACCAAGTCGCGCATGATGATCATGCCGTGACCCGTATCGGCATCGATCGCGGCGTGAACACATAAGGGCACCTCGACATCAACAAGAGGGGCGAGGTCACGGTAGAACTGGACCTCAAGTTGGCCGAGGTTGCACCACGAAGCGCTCTCGGGAAGGAAGTAACCCTTCACGCAGAATGCATCGAGATCATCAGTCCTTCCCGCCCCTTGATAAGCGACCTTGAACCGCACTTTCGAGGCGAGGTTGTCGATACGTTCGGTGATCACAACATCGGCAACTGGCGCGCCCAGAGTAGAAGTCAGCCATTCGGGTGACAACACGACGTCGAGTTCGAGTGGGGCGGAGGAACGGTTCATGGTCCTGTCCTGAGGTCGGCCATCTGGCACGCGCGAGCAAGAGTGGGGTTGCTCTCGACCTTTAGAGCGTTGGGGTCGTGTACGAGCAGCAAGCTACGGATCGAAAGAATCGCAACCTTGTAGGCGGCAAAGATTTCGTACCAAGTGGTATCGCCGGCTAGCTGGCCGACGTTGTCCTCCCAGTACGAGATTGTCTCGGTCCGAGATCCCAGGCCTTCGAGTCGCACATGGCCGCGTCCTTCGCTGTGGAAATGGTCGAAGAACAGCCACCAGCCGAGGTCCTGATGGATGCCGCCGATGTTGGCCTGCTCCCAGTCGAAGACTCCGACGCAACCAAACGTGTCATCGAAGGCCATGTTCCCAATTCGAGCGTCCCCCCACGCGAATCCATTGACTGCCTGTGGTGGGACGTTGGATCGGAGCCATTCATCGAGCTGGTGGACCTCATCGGGAACTTCACCATTGCAATACCAGTCGAGGCCCTGTTTCCAGTACTCAAGTTGCTGAACCAGACCGGATTCGCCGTACCGGGGCTCGTCGAGAATGGTGAACTGAGCGACCGGAACCTTTGCCACCCGGCATAGTTGGTCCATGGCGGTCTCCCATGCGACTCGTCTCTGCGCCGGGGTCGCTTCAAAGAGGAATCCCGCGGAGTTGTAAGGGGGTGAACTGACAGGAACTCGGCCGTGAACCTGGCCCATCACGTAGAAAGGGAGTCCGAGGATCTCGGTGTCACTCTCGAAATAGAGTGGTTCCGGAACTGCGACCGAACCTTCTCGATGAAGAATTTCGAGCACGCGGTACTGGTTTTCGAAGACTGGTTCGAAGAATAATTGGAACGAGTCGGGAGCGATCCTGAACGCGATGTCGCGCGACTGCGAACGGCCATCGGAGGTCCACCGTGCAGTGGCCAGAACCGTTTCGCTCGAAGTTCCTGCTCCTAGCGGTGTGCGCGGATCAAGGAGTTGAAGGTCCTCCGATTCGAAACGATCGGCAAGCCATGTCCTGAGGAGTGCAACGAGTTCTTCGCGCGACCGCCGTCGACCAGCGGATGCACTGTTGAAGATCTCTTGCTCGTAACTTGCGGCAGGGAGGGACTTTTCGGTCATCGATCCCACCTCACGGGTACCGATGAATATCCCCGTTCGTACATGCCGGTGATCTGTGGGATCGGGGCATCTGGGTCGAGTCGTAGCCCCGGCAGACGATCGATGAGCGCGTCGATGGCGGTGGAGATCTCTGCACGAGCGACGTGCATTCCGATACAGATGTGCGGACCTCCACCGAATCCCAAATGGCTTTGGAGGGGACGGGATGGATCGAACTCGTCGGGGCGTTCCCAGCGGGCCGGGTCACGGTTGGCCTCGGCAAAGCAGACGTGCAAGACGGCTCCGGCGGGGATGTCGACACCGCCAAGAGTGACGTCGTTGACCACGTAACGAGCGAAGACCGGATCGGTCGGCATCCAACGGAGCCCCTCCTCGATCACGCCCCGGAGAAGCGAGCGGTCCTCCCTGACCCGTTCGAGCCATTCGGGATGCTGCAGTAGGGCCATCATGGTGATTCCCATCTGTTTCCAAGTAGTTCCCGAACCGGCAGCGAGCAGCAGGAACGCGAAACCGAGGACCTCGTTGTCGGACAGAACTTGTCGTGTGCCGTCCTCGTGAGTGACTTCGGCTTCGACAAGAACACTGATCAGATCGTCGGCTGGCTCGGCACGACGCGACGCAATGATCGGGTGAACAATCTGCATAAATCGATCGAGTCCGAGGCCATCGGAGGTGACTGCCGCCCGGATGTCGAGGGCCTCGGGAATTGTTACCCCGAAACTGCCACAGATTGTTAGCAGCGGGATGGGGGCGAAGAACTCGACATTGAGGTCAGCGGCACCAGCGTCGGTAATGCTGTCGATGAGCGAGTCGACTGTTACCTGTACCCAGTTCTGTATCCACCACTGGGCCTTCTTGGGAACGAATGACGGTTGCACCAAAGTGCGATAGCGATGGTGGCGCTCGCCATCCATGTTGAGAATCGACGACTCGTGGAGCGCCTCTTCAGATCCCGGGACATGTGACGATGACGAGAAGTTGGTGCTGTCTCGTACAACAGCATCACAGGTCGCGAAATCGAAGGCGGAGTAATGCGGACGGTCAGGCTCCGGTAGTCCTTGGAATACCGCGGCGCCATGGAAACCAACGAGTGGTCCAGGGATGCCTTCGTGCACGGGACCTGTTTCGCGTAGATGGGCAAAGGGAGGATAAATGTCCTCCTCGAAGGCGCCGCCGCGTGTTGCATAGACGTTTCCCTTGAGGTCGAACAGCTCGCGTAGGCGTGCAGGGTCCAGATGTGTCCTCAGCTCTTCACTCTCACTCATGGTCGCTCCGTTCGAGAATGACAACGGGTATGACGCGTTCGGTGCGCGACTGGTAGGTGTCATACGCGGGCCAAACATCGCACATGAGGCGCCAGAGTCGCTCGCGTTCCGAACCCTCGGCGACACGGGCAAGGGCCGGGAATCGATCGGTCTTCACCTGGATGGTGACGCTCGGGTTGGCTACGAGATTCAAGTACCAGGCCGGATGGGTTGGAGCCCCGCCCATCGATCCGACGATGATGCATGCGTTGTCATCGAAGCCGCAGATAAGCGCGCTCTTGCGAATCGCGCCTGACTTTCTTCCGGTGGTGGAGAGCACAAGGCAACTTGCCCCGTTCCACAGGTAGCCGATCTCGCCCCCGGTTTCCTCGTACTGGCGGACGTGCTCGTCACCGATAAGGGTCAGGTCGATGTTGGGGCTGACGGGTCGAAGTTCTTCAGTCACGGCATTCCTCTCGGGATTGTTGGTTCAGCGTGCGGTGTAGCCGCCATCGACCGGAAGCAGAATTCCGGTGATGTTGATTGAGTCGTCAGAGGCCAGGAAGAGTGCAGCCTTCGCGCAATCTTCGGCAGTGATGATGCGACCATTGGGCTGGAACGTGCTTGCGAATTCGACGTAGTCGTTGTCGACGTCATCGAATGCGTTCTCGCGTCCGGCCATGATGAAGTTGGTGAGAGGCATTGTCCCGGGACAGATCGCGTTGCAGCGAATGCCGACTGCGGCGCATTCGACGGCGACGCCTCTCGTGATCTGGTTGACGGCACCTTTGGTGGCGCCGTAGACGACGCTGCCAAAACCGACCATGCCGGCGATCGAACCGGTATTGACGATCGTGCCGCCGTTACCTTGCGCCTTGAACTGACGGACTGCGAATTTGCAGCCGTTGAAAACCCCTCGAAAATTAATCTCGACGAGCCGGCTGAATCCATCGGCGTCCATGTCGTCGAATGTCTGACCGGTAGTGAGACCGGTCACGCCGGCATTGTTGTACATCACGTCAAGGCGGCCATAGGTGGAAACGGCGGCGGCGACGGTGGCTTCGACATCGGCCTCGGAAGTCACATCACAGTGAAAGGGCATGGCGACGCCACCAGCCTCGAGCACGAGTCGCACGGTCTCTGCGGCCCAATCGTCCATAACGTCGGCAACAACGATGTTGGCGCCTTCCTCGGCGAAGAGCAGGGCGGATGCGCGACCGACTCCGGATCCCGCACCGGTGATGATGACGGTCTTGTCGGCGAGTTTCATAGTTCGATCTCCGTTGTTCTTTCTGTCAGGGTGATGACGTATTTCGGACAGGATTCGGCTGCAGCGCGGATCGCCGCGACATCGTCGCGGGTGTCGAGCAAGACGACTTTCATGTCGTCGTCGATATCGAAAGTCGTGGGCGCATGGAATGAACACATTCCTGAACCCATGCAGTTGTCGCGGTCTAGGGTGATGAGGAATGGGAGAGTCACAGCACTGCTCCGGAAAGTTTGAGGGCGATGATCCGGTCCCACTCGTAGCCGAGAGCGAGCAGTACCTCATCGGTGTGCTCGCCGAGATCGGGGGCTGGGTGGAGGCTCGCGGGGAGTTCGTCGAACTGCACTGCACCGGCAGGAAGGGGGAACGATTCGCCCGTCTCGAGTTCGAGCGTGCCTAAGTATCCGTTGGCAACTACCTGTGGATCCGTCACGAGTTCGTTGAGGTTCTGGAATGGCGCCCAGGGAATACGCGCGGCATCGAGTGGCTCGTGCCAATCGGCCAACGGGCGAGTTGCGAATGCGACTTCCATTAGTGCGACGAGGGCGCCGCTGTTGACGCTGCGGGCGCCAGCATCGATGAATCGGTCATCGGCGACGAGATGCTCGAGTTGGAGGACCGAGCACATGTCCTCCCAGTACTTGTCCGATTGCAGGCAACAGATCGTGAGCCAGCGATTGTCGGCACAGGCGTAGTTGGCCGCCAAGGGATTGGGGAGCGAGACCCGGGGTTCGCCGAGCGGCGATGCTTGGCGGAACGCCCCTTGCAGCGCCGACGTGACATCAGATGCGACCATCCAGAGCGCAGTTCCGAGGAGGGACACATCGACGATCGTTCCTTCGCCCGTTCGTTCGCGGCGGAACAATGCGCCGGCAATACCGAAAGCAAGATGTGTGGCTCCGTAACGGTCGCCGACGGCACCGCGTTGGGGGAGTGGCTCGGGCAGACCTGCCGGGGCGAGAGTCTCCTCAATACCGCCACGAGCCCAGAACGCGGTGGCGTCATAGGCAGGAGTATCGGCAGCGTCGCCGCGCGCGCCGTAACCATGGGCACGGGCAATTACGAGACGCGGGAACTTTGCTCGCAGCACTTCGGCGCTGAATCCGAGTCGGTCAAGAACGGACGGAAGGTAGTTTGTGAGAAAGACGTCGGCATCGGCGAGCACCTCGAGAAGGACGGCACGACCTTCGTCAGATTTCAGATCGATCGCCACACTCTTTTTGTTTCGGTTCACCATATGCATCGCATAGTTGATGGCGCCTTCGGATCCGGGCATCACTAGTCCGCGGTAACCGTCACCTCCTGCGGGATGCTCGATCTTGAGAACTTCGGCACCCCAGTCGGCCAGCATCGCCCCCGCGGTTGGAGCGAAGACCCAACCCGCGAGTTCTACAACCCGAATTCCGCCGAACACGTCGACGGACGGGATGCCGGTCATGCCTGGATGCCGACGAGATCCGGAACTGCGGCAGTGAAGCGGAAGAGCTTCTCGGCGTTGGTTCGCAGGAGTTTCGCCTGTGTCTCGGGCGGAAGATGTCCGATGATGTTGCGTACGGTCCGAAGACTGTTCGGCCAGTTTGTATCGGTATGGGGATAGTCGACCTCGAGCATCACGTTGTCCTCGCCGATCATGTCGAGGCAGCGAACGCCGGCTGTCTCCTCGATGAAGCAGCCGTAGATGTGGTCGCGGAATGTGGCGCGGATATCGAGTTTGTCGAGATCGGCTTCGCGTGAAGGGCCGGCATCATCCATTCCCCATCCGTGTGCGTAACCCTGAAGTGCACCCTTCTTCGCCCATGCCCGCTGCTTGTCGACAACCTGTTCGGCGCGTTCGAGGAAGTAGGGCATCCATCCGATGTTGCCCTCCGAAAGGCAAATTTTCAGATCGGGAAGTTCCTCGAAATAGTGCGAGAAGAGCCAGGACAGCATCGTCCCTGCAGTTCGTGTCGCGCCCCAAGCAAGGCTCGCAAGCTGAGGGGCATTCGACGAGATGGAGGGAATCGTGGACGAGGAGCCGACGTGCATGCACACGACCATCTGTAAGTCATTCGCGGCGCGCATGACGGGATCCCAGTACCCGTTCGCATCGTGAATAGTGGGGAGTCCGAGGGGCTCGGGATTCTCCGAGAACGCGAATGCGGTGGCGCCCTTCGCGGCGCATCTTTCCATCTCGACAGCTGCAGCAATCGGGTCCCAGAGGGGGATGATGATGAGAGGTATGAGACGACCCGGTGCGGCACCGCACCATTCATCGATCATCCAGTCGTTATAGGCCTGAACGCAGAGCGCGGCGAGGTCCTTGTCTTTGGCCTCGTTGAAAAGTTGGCCACAGAACCGGGGGAACGAGGGGAAGTTCAGCGACGCGAGGACACCCGCTTGGTTCATGTCAGCGATGCGCTCGATTGGGTCGTATGCGCCGGGTCTCATCTCATCGAATGAGACGGGATCCGGCGAGAACTCCTCTTTGTCTTTTCCCGCAGCAACGGAAAGGCCAGAAGTGGCGAGAACTTTGTCCTCGTACTGCCAGACGGCGCCGCGCTCACCCTCTGCCATCCGCGGAGCGCGGTCGTGATATTTCGTCGCAAGGCGATCGAGCCACACGCGGGGAGGTTCGATGACATGGTCATCGACAGAGATCATCCATTCACTCGGTGGAACAAGGGTGGTCACTGGAGCTCCTTGATGTTGTTGTCGTTGTTGTTGTGTCGCGGCTGTCTTCACGGTGTCGCCGCCGGAGCGAGCACGATGTGTTTCGGCTCTTGGTACTCGCGGAATCCGGCGACGCCGCGTTCGCGTCCGAAGCCGCTCTGCTTGACGCCGCCAACGGAGGTGTAGGCATTGGCTGCAGTGCGGTTCACTTGGACGGTGCCGCTCCGAATCCGCTTCGCGACTTGGAGGCCAACAGAGAGATCTGCGGTGTAGACGCCGCCGCTCAATCCGTATTCGGTGTCGTTCGCTATCTCGACTGCGTGATCAAGATCGCGGTAGCCCTGGATCGTGACCACAGGACCGAAGACCTCTCGCTGCGCAACAGGATTCGCGTTGTCCGCGATCAGTAGGACAGTCGGTTCGTAGAAGTGACCGCGGGTGCTTCCCGACGGCCGGCCTCCTCCAGCAAGAACAGTGGCCCCGGCGGCAACGCCTTCGTCGACCAGTGAACTGACGCGGTCGAGTTGCGCTGCTGAGATGAGCGGACCGACGAGAGTCGATGGATTGCGCGGGTCTCCGATCGGGAGTGCCTTGGCAGCGAGGGCGGACTTTTCGGCGACCTCATCAAGCGACTCCATCGGGACGAGGACACGGCCTTGGACCACACAACCCTGTCCGGACAGCGAACTGAAAACCGTGCACACGCCGGGAACGACATTGTGGATGGCGTCGGGAAGGTACAACTGGACCGACTTTCCACCCAGTTCCAGACAGAGGCGTTTGAGAGTCGGTGCAGCCTGGGACGCGATCTCCCGACCTACCGTGGTTGATCCCGTGAAGGAAACACAGTCGACGCGGGGATCACTCGAGAGGAGTTGGGCACCTTGGGCTCCGTCCTCGACGACCACGTTGAGGACGCCGGCGGGGATTCCCGCTTCGGCTGCGGCAAGGCCGAAGACGAGTCCACTCAGGGGCGTGAGCGGACTTGGGCGCAGAACAACTGAGCAACCGGCAGCGAGGGCGGAGAAAACTTTCCAGACGTTGGTCTGGAGCGGAAAGTTGTAGGGGGTGATGGCAGCGACGACACCGCACGCTTCGTAGCGTCGGATGCTCAACATGACGTCGCGAAGATCGGGACCGAAGTGACTTTCGAGAGGAAGTTCGTTGTGCTCCCACTCTGGCAGGGTGGCGAACAGTTCCGGGAGTTGACGAGCCTGATCGAGTGCCATTCCGACCTGCGCCCATTGGGCGAGCATGAGTGGCGAACCGGTCTCGCGGATGATGGTCTCGACAAGTTGTTCCCGACGCTCGTCGAGGGCAGCGGACATGCGCAACAGGGCGTCGACACGGTCGACGATCGGAGTCTCTGCCCAGACCCTCGATTCAAATGTGCGGGAGGCGGCGGCAATCGCCATGTCGAATTGAGCGGTGCTGGCCGTAGAGACCTCAGTAAAAATTTCTTCGGTCGCGGGATCCTCGACACCGAGTGTCCCGGTGCCGGGGATAAATTCCCCGTCGATGAAATTTCCGCTGAAGCTCAAATGATCAGTCACGGTTGTCCTTGTTGGTGGAAGTCGAGTGGGGAGTGATCGGTGCAAACCGCGGGATCGTCACGTCGGCATCGATGTCATCCCAGAAAACAGTGACCTCCATGCCGACATGAACATCAGCGGGAGCGCATCCGACGATGTTTGTATGGAAGAACGGGCCTTCGGTGAGGCGCACGACAGCTAGGGCATACGGGATCTTGTCGGCCCACTCCGGGGTGTATGCATGATGAACAACGGTGTAGGTATGTACGACGCCTGCACCGCTTGACTCGGTCCATTCCATTGACTTCGAGCCGTGCTCGATACAGGTAGACGCTGGCCAATAGTCGCGTTCGCAGATCGTGCATCGATGCAGCAGAAACCGATGTGTGAGGCAGCCGTCCCAGAACGGCGCATCGAAGGTGTGGCCGACGTAGTTCATTGGCGGCGTTGCGCTCATCGGTCGGCTCCGAGAATCAGGGTTGCGTGAGCCCAAGTATTCTGAATCCCGCCGTTCCCTCCGTGGCCGCTCACTAGGGCGATTTCGGCATTGGGGATCTGGGTCGGGCCGGCCTCACCCCTGATCTGACGCAGTCCCTCGGAGAGTGCAGTGAATCCGGTGGCATAGAAACCTGAGAGCTGACCGCCCCCAGTGTTCGTCGGTATGGCCCCGTCGAGCATGGTGTTTCCTGCAGTGACGAACGGACCGCCTTCACCAGGCCCACAGAATCCGTAGGCCTCGAGCTGCATGATCACCGAGATGCTGAACGGGTCGTAGAGGGCTGCGACATCAATATCGTCGAGGTCGATACCCGCTTGACCAAAGGCGGTTGCCTTGGCGGGAGCGATATCGTCGTGCATGTCGTAGACATCACCGGTCCACCAATTGCGGATGTTGTGACCTGTTCCGACACCGAGCACGACGGCAGGCGTGGAGCGGAGGTCGCGTGCTCGTTCAATTGAGGTCACGATCACGCAAACACCACCGTCGGTATCGCGACAGCAATCGAGCAGGCGAAATGGATCGACGACCATTCGCGAATTCTGGTGATCGTTGAGGGTGAATGGTTGACCAAATCCCTGGGCATCAGGTCGCAACGATGCGTGGGCGCGCTGGGCGACAGCGACAGCCCCGAGATGCTCGGAGGTCGTTCCGTACTTGTGCATGTGACGTCGCGCGTGCAGGGCGTGGGCCATGCCAGCGCCGACCATTCCGTACATGGCCGGGTAACCGTAGGAATATGTGCCGAACCCGCCGCGGCTTCCGTCAACCCGAACAACGCCGCCGCTCGTTGGTGCTGCGCCATAGGTGCACGCGACAACATCAGCCTGTCCGGTGAGGATGGCGCCAACGGCATTGAGGACCGACCACGATGCGGTTGCGCCGCCGGACTGCATGGTCCATGCAAAGCGGGGAGAGAGTCCGAGATACCGGATGTCTTCGAACATTTCGCTTGATGTGCCGATGTACCCGTCGATATCGCTTCGGGCGAGACCGGAATCGGTCAAGGCATTCTCGAGCGCGATCTTCCGAAGTTCGAGGGCAGGAATTCCGAGTGAGCGCCCTTGCGGAGACATGCCAAGTCCGGCGACGGCGAAGCGACCCGAGATCGACGCGTCCGCGGCTCTACTCACTGGTCCGGTCCCCGCTGAGCACCCATGGGTGACTCGTGCATGCGTTCCCCTTCGGACACTATGCTAGTATTCTAGCGTCTATCATGGTATTCTAGTGGTAGACGTCACACCATTGTCAAGAGAAATTCAAGACTCCCGTTCTCGACCCTTTCCTAGGACTACCCAATGCCCATCACTCCAGCGCCCGCGGTTTCGAGGGCCTGCGACGTCCTCAGAATTCTTGCCGCTACTCCAACACGGCGATTCTCGGTCTCTGAACTCTCGAGACTCACAGGAATGGCCCGGGCGACGTGCGACGCGGTACTTCTCGCCCTCTCCGACGGGGGACTGGTTGTGCGGCGCGACGACCGACTCTATGAACTTGGGCCGCGGTGCATCTCTCTCGGCGATGCTGCGCGCGCAGCCAACTCGCTGCTTGAGATCGCTTCATCGGCCGCCGATGGTCTTGCTCGACGCATGGGTAGTTGTGTTGCCGTCTCGGTCGCCGATGGTGATGAGACGCGTGTCGCCGATGTCGCGGATTACAGCCCGCCGTTTGCCATCACCATCCGAGTCGGGCAGGCCGTTCCTATGAGGCCGCCGTTTGGCGCCGTGTTTGTGGCATGGGCACATCATGAACGGATTGAGCGATGGCTCGAAGAACCCTCCCTCGACGAGTCGGCACGGGTTCGGTATCGGAGTGCACTCGCCGACGTGCGCCGGCGCGGTTTCAGCGTGACTGTCAATACCGATCGTGATCTGCCAGGTCTCCTCGAGGCGTTCTCACAGAGCGCGGGTGACGACGAGGCGCGCCCCTCGGCCGAGGAATTGTTCGAGGAAATGGTGCGCAGTCACCATCTGCCATCACATCAGCCGTCGCATCTCGACGACAATCTGTCGATGCGGATTAATCAATTGTCAGCACCGATCTTCGGCAGTGATCGCTCGGTGGTCGCATCGATCATGATCCTCGGACCGAATCGGGAGATGCCTGGTGCAGAGATCGATGCCCTCGGTGAACTCGTCGTTTCGACCGCCGATCACGTGACCCGCTCAATTGGCGGCCGACGTCCCGTCGGCGAGCCGTGGCTGGACCCTCGATGAGGAAGGAAGTGTTGAATTCGCTGCTGCCGGACGTCGGGCCTGCTGACTTTGGATTCGTTGCTCCGTCGGATGGATCCGAGGTTCGTGAACTGGAAGAACTTGGGGTGAACTCATTCTGGGTCGGTGGTCATGTGGCCTCGCCCAACCCCTCGCCCGAAGCGATTGTCTGGCTTGCGCGTCTGATTGAACAGACGAGAACGGCCGTCGTCGGAACGGCGGCATTGTTGTTGCCCCTCTACCCCCCAGCGATTGTTGCCAAGCAGCTTGCGGATCTCGACCGAGCCGCCGACGGCCGACTCGCGATCGCGGTTGGTGTCGGCGGTGAGTACGAATCGGATTTCGAGGCGGCTGAGGTTCCGATTGCCGAACGTGGATCTCGCATGGACGAATCGATTGGTTTACTGCGTGAGTTCTGGACGGGCGAACCGGTAACGCATGATGGCCGGCACCATCGTTTTCGCGACCTGCGGATTCATCCGGCTCCGCTCCACGATGGAGGACCACCGATTCTTGTCACAGGCAGACAACCGGTGGCCATGCGCCGAGCCGCGCGAATTGGTGACGGTTGGATGCCGTACCTTTACTCGCCCGAGCGGTATGCACGATCGGTCGCGACTGTGCGTGCCGAGGCGGCTGCGATCGACCGCTCGCTCGACAACTTCGTTTGGTCCGTCTATGTATTCGTCGCGGTTGATGATGACAGCGATCGTGCGCGCGACAACGCGGTCTCATTTCTTGGCGGTACCTATAACGACGAGTTTCATTCCATGGTCGACCGAGTTGCCTGCGTAGGAGATCCCGATCAAGTTGTGGAGCGTCTTCAGGGGTTCATTGATGCAGGGGTGGAGCATTTTGTTCTCGCTCCCATTGGTCATGACCGCCAGGCAGTTGCCCGTCGTCTGGTAACAGAGATACACCCACGTTTGAGCTCTCGCGATCCGGAAAGGTTCAGCGGGTGAAGTCGTCGCGGTAGGGCCCGGCGATATGGCCACCATCGATCACGAATGACGATCCCGTGCAGTAAGAACTCTCGTCTGAGGCAAGAAAAAGGGCGAGGTACGCGACTTCTTTTGGTGTGCCCATGCGAGGGATCGCTTGTCGGTCGAGGATTTCCCCGAGTCGGAGATGGACCTCGGGCGGGGCCAACGCGACCATCGGCGTCTCGATCACACCGGGATGGATCGAGTTCACGCGGATACCTCGTCGCCCAACTTCAAGAGCGACAGATTTCGTCATGCCAGTCACCGCAAACTTGCTCGCCGTGTACGACGTCATTCCCGCGACTCCGACGAGGCCATCGATCGACGAGATGTTCACAATTGAGCCACCACCGCGCTCGGTCATGACCGGGATTGCGGAGCGCATGCCGAGCCAGACACCATGCAGATTGATATCGATGATCAGCCGATGTTCCTCGGTCGTTTCCTCTTCGATGAGCCGAGGGGGAATGCCTATTCCGGCGTTGTTCACGAGAATGTCCAAACCGCCAAAGGCAGTTGTGGTCGACGTGATAGCGCCCGACCATGCATTGGCATCGGTCACGTCGAGTGATATCGCGATGGCTCGCTCGCCGATCGATGACGCCACCGCCTCCGCCGCGTGTCGATCGATGTCGCTGACCACTACACGCGCGCCCTCTTCGGCAAAGAGCCTGGCTTCAGCCTCGCCCTGTCCCCGGCCCGATCCCGTGATGAGTGCCACCTTGCCTTCGAGTCGTCCTCCCATGGGTTCCCCTCCAATCGTCCGGGCAGTCGGATCCGGCCAGCGGCCGGCTTTACCTTGCCATCATGGATAGTTTTACAGATCAGACTTGGGGGCGAAGGGGAAAATCATGCGAGTGGAGATCACGTCCGCCGATCTGGCGCCGAACGCATTGCGGCGCTGGGCCGACGAGACGCCCGAACAGATCCTGCTGCACCATGTGGATGGTCGTGTCCTCTCCTATGGCGATGCAGTGGGGATGTGTGATGCCTGGGCTGGCGGTTTTCATCGTCGGGGAATCGATTCCGGTTCCGTGGTTGGGATCTTTGTAAGCGACACTTTCGATTGCGCCCGTGCTTGGTTGGCCGTGACCTCGGCCGGAATGATTGCGGTGCCGGTGAATACCGCCCACATGGGCCGTATGTTGCGCCATGTCCTCGCTACCGCGCGTATGCGGGCCGTTGTCGCGTCGGCCGACCTTGTGGGTCGACTTAGCGAAGCATCGGTGGATTCCGATTTGACCGATGTCATTGTGTACGACGAGGAATGGAGCGGTGGACGCGTCGGTGACGTGGCTGCAGTGGGTCTCCGTGAATTTCTGTCAGGGACTCCATCGGTTCCGCCTTTTTGTCCCGAACTCCATGACACAGCGATGTTCCTCTTCACCTCAGGGAGTACCGGTCCATCCAAAGCCGTTGTGATTCCCTGGGCCGCGTCTCATTCCCATTGGTCTTGGGTTCCGGAGGACACTCTGATGAAAGGCGAGGCGCTGTATGCGCCGGTCGCCATGTTTCACAATTCCGGCATAGGAGCTCTGCAATATGTCGTGTGGAAGGGCGGACGGCTCGTGATTCGCGACAGGTTTAGTGCGAGCGCGTTCTGGGCCGACATTCGGATGTCGGGAGCGGTCGCGTGCGGTGTTGTCGGGCCGATGACGAGCGTTCTGTGGTCGCAGAACGCCGAACCTGATGATGCCGAGAATCCTTTGCGCAGTCTTGTGTTGGGCCCGATGATCGAACAGATGGAAGAGTTCGAGCAGCGCTTCGGGACGCGCGTTTGCACGGCTTACGGGATGACCGAAGTGCCGAGCATGGTGGCTACTGGATGGGATCACGGACCATGGCAGACGTCGGGCGCGGTGGTGGCGGGATGGCCTTGGCCGGAATTGGCGCTTGTCGATGAACATGACATGCCCGTTGCTGTCGGCGAAGTCGGGGAGTTGGTTGTCCGGACCGGGGCTCCGTGGGCGCTCAACGGGGGATACTTCGGAGATCCTGCGGCAACAGCTGAGGCATGGCGCAACGGCTGGTTCCACACTGGCGATGCGCTGCGTCAGGATGATGAAGGTCGATTCTTCTTTGTGGATCGAATGAAGGACACGATCCGACGGCGGGGGGAGAACATCTCGTCATTCGAGGTCGAGTCCGTGGTTCTCGAACACCCGGCTGTAGTCGCGTGCGCAGCCTTCGGTGTTCCCGATGGGTTCGGTGGCGATGATGTGATGGTTGCGGTGGTTGTGCGGGAAGGGGCTGCACTCAAGCCTGCGCAATTCTTTGAGCACCTATCGAAGGAGATGCCGTCCTACATGGTGCCGAGATATATCGACGTCGTCATCGAGATTCCGCACAACACGACCACGCTACGCGTACAGAAGTTTGTCCTTCGCGATCGTGGAGTCACCTCCACGACTTGGGACCGCTCAGTGATCGCCTGACGGGGTTGGGCGGTTGGTGATCAGCGGAAGCGGGACAGGCTTGCTCCTGCGATTTCGGAGCGCAGATCGCGCGATGAAATGATCAACGGCTCCGCAGCTTTTACCCGGCGGAGCCACTTGTGCCACGACTCATCTTCCAGGATTCCGATTCCGCCAGCGAGACGTAACGCTTCGGTGGTGGTGGCGAGGCACCGTTGTACAGCGATGAGTTTCGCTCGCGCCGCGGCAAGTCGAATTTCCTGAGCGGAACCGCGTCGATCGATGTGCGCTGCGGCGTCGAGCACCGCGTCCCATGCTTGGGTCACGCCTATTTTCATATCGCTACACCGATGGCGCACGACCTGCTGGTCGCCGAGGACCGAACCTCTTATGGGGCGACTGGAGACCCGTGCAATCGATGCGTCGAGTGAAGCCTCTGCGGCTCCGACGCACTCGGCGGCGACAAGGGTCATCGCATGAGGGATGACTCCGGCAACATCGTGGGCGCGTTCGTCGATGATGTGTGCTGTCTCGAACTCGATACGGCCCGCCTGAGGGTCATCGAGTGTCGGTTGCGCAATGCGATGAGCTGCCTGAAGGTCGACGGTAAACACGGTTCCGTGTCGAGCAGCAACCAGAGCAGTTGATGCGGTCATCGCGAGGGGAACGTGATCGCAACTGTGGCCGTCTGGGTCGAGCGCAACAGTGATATCGGGTCCACCGCGCCAACCAAGTAGACGGGCGAAAGCGAATCCGACGAATCGAAGTTCAGAAGCGGCGCGTCCCGATTCGCGAGCGACCATGCAAAGTTCGGTGAACGAAGAACTTGATGGGGGAATTGTCCCGGTGCGGAATGCCTCGCTCGCATGGGAGGCCAAGGTGTTCTGTTCGGGCGTGATGTCGAGGTTCATGACGCGCCAACCCGACCGAGGAGGATCGTTGCGATGATGTCGCGGTGGACTTCATTGGCACCGCCACCGATTGTTCCGTGCACGCGCTCGAGGAACTCCCATGCGAACCGTCCGTCGGCAGCAGCGCCGGCGGGAGCTTCACCACCAAACAGCGGAGCCCATACGAGCCCGGACTGTCCAGCGATTTCCGTCGCGCTTTGGGCAATCGCGACCAACAGTTCGGTTGTTACGACTTTCGCCATAGCGGGGATCAGGGTGTCGTCGACACCGCGTATCTGAGCCCAGAGAGCCCGACGCGACAGCAGTTCGGCCGCGGACCAATCTGCTTCAAGTCTGCCAATCTCGTTGATGACAAGTGGATCATCGGCGAGAACGATGGCATCTCGCGTGGTGGTGCATACGAACTGCGAGAGGAGGTCCAGTACGTGCCGGGCGAATCCGATCCAGAACATGCCCGACCGCTCGGCGCCAAGTGCTGCACTCATCTGCCGCCAACCGTTGCCTTCGATGCCGAGAAGCGCTTCGGGAGCGAGTTCGACATTGGCGAAGTCGATGTCATCGAGTGTCCATCCGTTCATCGTGCGATGGCGGTGCACTGTGATGCCTGGCAACGTCATGTCTACGAGGAACATCGACATGGCTTCGCGCGGGGATGCATGATCGTCGGTTCTCGCAATAGTCACGCACCAGTCCGATTTGTGCGCGCCGGTGACAAGCGTTTTGGTTCCATTGAGGATCCAGCCGCGACTACCTCGCACAGCGGTTGTTGCGAGTGCGGTGAGATCGCTGCCTGCGCCGGACTCCGTGTATGCCGAACAGGCCTCGACGAGTCCGGCACGCATTGATTCCCCAACGAGCGTGTGAGCTTCCGAGGTCGCAAATTTCTCGACGGCGGCACCGGCCAATGTCATCGCGGTATCGATAAGTGGAGCGTCGGCACGCGCCATTTCGTAATTGAAGACTGCCTGAAACTCGAGGGGGAGCGAGAGCCAGCCACGAGACCCCGCATCGGCCTGGAGGCGCCGTTCGAACTTCTCGTCGAGTCCGGTGAGGTCGGAAGGGTCGGAGTTGACGGCGGAAAGCTCGGGCTCGATGGTGGAGAGCCATTCGAGCACGTCGACCCGAAAGGATTCGGCCTCGGTGGAGAACCGGAAATCAGCCACGCGACACGAAACGCCATGAGCGGTTTCGCTCACGAATTATGTACATGGTGTAAATACTAGTCATGGTAAATTCCAAGGTCTACATCCACGAGTTCATTGACATCATCGGTCATAACCGCGCGAATTACATGCATCACATGACGGCGAACTGGTCGCCGAAGGCTCAGGTCGAACGCAATCAGCTCTGTTACGGCGTTTGGGGAACGGTGGGGACCACCCGCCGCTGGCCCGAAGTCGTGAACATCTGGGAAGAAGACGGATTTCCGGGTCTGGCCGAATCGTTTCGGCACGAATTCAATCACCCGACGCTTCAGGATCCGGCCCTTGCCGAATGGTGGGCTCGGGCATCGCAGTTCAGGAGATCGGGTATCGACCGCGTGCTCATCCCTGCGCCGTGGACGGACACGATCGAGCAGATCTGCGCCAAGGGTGTCCGCGGCGAAACCTATGCCCACGAGGTCGTCAAGGTTCCGGCCGGTACTGCATGGGACGTTCTTGAGACGGTCCGCGAACAGGCTGCTCCGTTGTATTCGAAGTTCGGGTTCGTGTTGGTCGGCGCTTGGGCGACGGCGATGTGTAACGAATCGGAGATACTTCTGCTCTGGGCAATCCCGGCCTGGGAGAATTGGGGCGAGTTTGAGATTGCCCAACAAACGGATTCGGCGATGCGAACATGGCAGGCAAAGGCGATCGAGATTTCAACCGATTGGAACAGGTTCTTGTTGGTCGATTCTCCGCTCTGTCCATTCCGCACGGGGCGTCAACCGCAGGAGAGTGACAGAGACTCGTACCAACTTCCGGACTGAACCCGACAATCATTCTCACGAACGCCGAGGCACGAACATGGAACAGACCGAACGAACAGAACTTGTCGACGCATCTCGTATGCATGAGGTTATTGCGCAGGTCCTTATGGCCCTCGGCGTGGGAGATGTTGATGCCGATGTTGTCGCAGAGGTTTTGGTTGAGGCGGATCTGACGGGCGTCGATTCGCATGGGATCCACTTGCTCTTTATGTATGTCAACCGATTGGAGTCGGGCCAGATTCGGGTCGACAGCGAGATCCAGGTACTCGACGATTCGGGATCAACGGTTTGGCTCGATGCGGGACTGGGAATCGGTCAAGTCGTGGGTATTAAGGCTGTTGATCTGGCCGTCGAACGGGCCAGAGAGTTTGGGGTGAGCGCTGTCAGTGTGCGCGAGGCGACCCATCTCGGTGCACTTGGGATTTACACGCGGCGCGCTGCTCAGGCAGGAATGATCTGCCTGTGTGTCCAGAACGGTCCAACCGTGGTACCTCCCTTTGGGGGCACGACGTCAATGTTCTCGACGAATCCCATCTCCTATGCGATTCCTACTCGAACCCACCCGACGATCGTGTACGACATTGCGACCACCGCAGTAGCCGGAAACAGGCTTCTTCTCGCAAAGCGACGAGGCGACGAGTCAATCCCGGAAGGATGGGCATCGGATGATCATGGTCGGCCCACCACCGATACCGAAGCGGCGTCTGTCTGGAACCTTCAGTGGTTCGGTGGGCACAAGGGTTACGGACTTGGTTTTCTCGTCGAAGTCCTTGCGGGGGTTCTGGCCGGAAGTTCCTATGGTCGTACCGAGCACACGTCATCGGAGACGCAGGGACGCGAGCGCGTTGCGAAAGGTTTTACCTTCATCGCGATCGATCCAGATCGTTTTATCGGCAGCGAGGAGTTCGCTCGGCGCACGGACGAACTGATCGACGATGTACATCGTTCGGAGACTGCCGAGGGCGTCGACCGCATCGCGGTGCCGGGAGAATTCGAAGCTGAGCGACGCGCCCAGAGACTCCGCGACGGAGTGCCGATGTCGACGACGGTGATTGATGAGATCGACGAAATCGCTCGAGGGTTCGGGACCCAAACCTTGCGCTGAGCGAGATCGGGCGCTGAAGTCAGCCGATGATTCCTGCTTCGCGAAGGTTGCTGATGGCGGTCGCGTCGAACCCGAGGACTTCTTTCAAGATGTCGTCTGTGTCCTCTCCGAGCCAAGGGGCGCGACGATCAACAAACGGTTTCCTGCCTGCCACGTTTACCGGATTGCCGGGGACTAAGTAGGGGTTGCCATCTCCACGTTCGAAAGGGATGAGCATGTTGCGCATGGCGACGTGGGGATCGCCGATCACATCGGCCGCGTCGTTGCAGGGCCCTGCGGGAATTCCCGCCTTGGCGAGCAGTTCGGCAATCTCGAGTTTAGGAAGGCGCGAGGTCCACTCCTCTATAGCGGGACGGAGAACCTCCTCGCGGTGGGTGACCCATCCATCGCGTGCGGCGAAACGCTCATCTTCAATCCATTCGGGATGGCCAACGATCGTCGCCAGTCTTTCGAACTGGTGCTCTCGGCTCACCTGAATGATGACGTCGCCGTCGGCGGCTGCGAAGGTCGAGATGATTGCGCCGGGAGCGCGTTGCGTCTCACCCAGCGATGCGTACGCGGTGACGACGTCCGCGATCGCGAGCATCGAGTCGTACATCGCAATGTCGACATGTTGGCCGAGGCCGGTGGTCGAGCGTTGGAGGAGCGCCGAAAGAATTCCGATCGTGGCGAACATGCCGGACCCGATGTCACCGATGCCGCCCATCGGATTGATGACCGGACGCTGGCCCGGTTGACGAGCCCACTGGTAGATGCCTGACATGCCTTCTGCTATTCCGGCATAGGCCGGCCAGTCGCGGTACGGGGAGTTGGTTGTGTTTCCAAAGCCAGTCACCGACACATAGATCACGCTCGGGTTGCGCTCCCTGACCGCGTCGTAGCCGAGCCCGAGAGCTTCCATGGAACCGGCTTTCGAATTCTGAACGAACACATCGCATTTCTCAGCGAGATCGAGTATCAGATCGGCGCCTTTCTTGATATCGATGCCGATGCTCCGTTTGTTCAGATTGTTGCGTATGTAGGTCGCTCCCACAGGTTTGCCATCGGGGCCTTCGACGGTGGGGCTCGATGAGCGACCGGACTCGCCGATCGTCGGATGTTCGACCTTGATGACCTCAGCCCCGAGGCGGCCCAGCATTTGCGTTGCCCAGGGCGCAGCAATCATCTGCTCGATGGCAAGAACCCTGATTCCATGGAGCGGAAGTGACTCAGTAACGTCGGACATGGAAGTCACTCGCTTTCTGTTCGACATGTGTCGAGTTGGGGGTGCGGTTGGTTTTGCTGGCGTATCGGAGGTGGCGCCGGGTGCTCCTGCGTACAATCGAGACATGGAAGCACCGATTGAGCCACCACTGCGGGCAATGGGCAACGACGACAAGACTCGGGTGCGCCTTCCGCGGATGGCCGAGGTCGTTGCCGACAGCATCCGTTCTCAGATACTGACCGGTGAGATGCAGGTGGTTCCGCAGCTCGACGTACTGGTTAAGCAATACGAGGTGGGTCCGCCGGCAGCGCGCGAGGCCCTTCGCATTCTGGAGACCGAAGGTCTGATCACCGTTCGCCGAGGCAAAGTTGGTGGTGCCGACGTTCACATGCCAACGAACGAGCGGGTGGCCTACACCTTGAGTCTTGTTCTGCAGTCCTCGTCGACAGCACTCTCCGATGTTGGTGCCGCGCTGCGGCAACTTGAACCCCTGTGCGCGTCGATGTGTGCCGACCGTTCGGACAGGGCTACGACAATCGTTCCTGAACTCAAGCGACTCGTGAAAGAGCAGGAAGAAGCAATCGGAGATCGTCCCCGAACGATGAAACTCACTGATGAGTTTCACGCTCTCCTCGTCCGTCAATGCGGAAACGAGACCCTTGTTCAGGTTGTTGGTGCACTCGAAGCCATTTGGGCGAGCCACGCGCAGGTCGTGTTCGATGCGGAGGGCGTTGAGCTTGCTCCGCCAGCGGTCTGGAAGGCAGCTCTGAGTGAGCACGAGAAGATTGTGCAAGCGATAGCCGCAGGCGATTCCGCGAGAGTTGCCGATATTGCGCGCCGTCACTTGGAGGCGACGCACGCGTTCATGTCGACCGTGGGCGAAGTGGGGATGGTCACTGCCGCCCTTGTGCAACGCCGCCTCTGATCTGCGGGTTGAGTTGGCTCCGACATTGCATCGGTTTCGAGTTCTGGTTCGTCCCGGCTTCGATTCCGGTTTCGATACAACTTCATCTGGTTCAGGGAGCCTGTCACTGTCGCCCCAAGAGTCCATATCATGGCTATGTTAGTATGTGTTCGACACACGAAGGTCGGGTAGGTCCACGGCGCGTGGGTCCGAGATTGTGGGGGCACGATGCAGGACAACTCGCCAGAAGTCGAGGCTACAAACGGTAGTGAACTGCTCGTCTCCCAGTTGGTGGCTGAAGGGGTTGAGGTCGTCTTCGGGATCCCCGGAATTCACCTCATGCACGCGCTCGATGCCATCTACCGCGAACCGGGGTTGGATTTCATCACCACGAGGCACGAGCAAGCGACGACGTATATGGCTGATGGCTATTCGCGCGTCACCGGAAAGCCCGGTGTCGCGATGGTGGTCCCCGGTCCAGGTGTTTACAACGCGGCATCGGGTCTCGCCACGGCGTGGGCTTGCTCGTCGCCGGTCATGATGATTGCCGGACAGGTAGAACAACACGGGCTCGGACTTGGTCTCGGACTTACCCATGAGATCCACGACCAACTTGAGGTCGTGCGGCCGATCACGAAATCCTGCGAGCGTCTCGAGGACGTTGAGGACATGGCTGCGGCGGTGCGTCGAGGCTTTGCGGTCATGACCGATGGCCGGACTCGCCCTGTTGAAATTGAAGTGTCGCCCGAGCTTTTTGCTGCTCCGGTGAATGCGTCGGTGATCATCCCGACCGAGCCGTTGCGTCATGCCCCGGACCCTGAACTCGTGGGGCGCGCCGCTGATCTCTTGGCAAAGGCATCCAACCCCATGCTTGTCGGTGGGGCCGGTGTGGTGTTGTCGGACGCGTCTGCCTCATTCACCGCCGTCGCCGAGTTTCTTCAGGCGGCAGTCGTGAATACTCGTGAAGGTAAGGGCTGCATCGACGAGCGTCATCCGCTCTTCGCCGGCACAGCTTGGGTGAATCGTCGACTTCGCCCGGTCATCGACGCGGCGGATGTCGTGTTAGCCGTTGGGACCCGCTGTCAGGGTCTCAAGTTGGGGCCGCATCAGACCCTGATCCACATAGATGTTGATCCGAATGAATTCGGCAAACATGGTTCGCCGACACTCGCCATCGAGAGCGACGCACAAAGAGCGCTCGATCTGCTGATCGAAACGCTTGAGGCTCGTGGAGATCGCAAACCGTCGCGCGGAAACGAATTGCAGTTGATACGCGCCGGAATCGATCTCGAATTCCAGGCTGTTGGTCCGCAACACGAGATGGTCAGTGCATTGCGGGCCGCTCTTCCGGAAGACGGAGTTTTGGCGACAGGGACTACGACGGTGGGGTACATGTGCCATCTCGCGTTTCCTGTGTACCAACCGCGCACCTACATCACGTCGTCTTATATGGGGACCCTCGGTTACTGCTTTCCAACGGCACTTGGTGCAAAGGTCGGTCGGCCGGACCTGCCGGTTGTATCGATCAATGGTGACGGCGGATTTCTGTTCTGTGCATCGGAACTCGCGACTGCCGTGCAATACGGAATCAATGTAGTGACGGTGGTGTTCAATGACTCGGCCTATGGCAATACGAATCGCGATCAGATGGAGAATTTCGGCGGTCGAATCATCGGCACGGATCTTGTCAATCCAGACTTCGTGAAGTTCGCAGAGTCTTTTGGCGCTGTCGGCGTCAGAGTCCACACGCCGGATGCACTTCGCGGAGCGATCGTCGAAGGACTGGCCGATGACCGACCGGTAGTGATCGAGATGCCAATGGATCGACTGCCGTCGCTCTTTTGATGATGCACGGAGTGAAGCCATGACGATCGACGCGGAACAACATCGACGCCTCGCAGAGCAACTGCTCACCGACGCGCACCTCGTCATCGGGGACTCGCGAACTTCGTCAGCCAGTGGTGGTAGTCACCGCCATGTGAATCCGACGACCGGACGCGAGCAGGCTGACGTCCCGCTCGCCGGTCCATCCGAAATTGACGATGCGGTCGCATCGGCTCGCGAAGCGTTCCAGATCTGGCGGCGGTGGAGGCCCGATGAACGTCGCGATGCGCTTTTGCGGCTCGCCGCTCTTGTGTTGCGCGACGGCCCAACGATTGGCAGCGTGCTCACGCTCGAGGCGGGCGTGCCTTCTGCGGTGGCCGGAGGTCTGCCGCGTCGTGCCGCTGATTATCTTTCGTACTATGCCGGCTACGCCGACAAACTTGAAGGTTCGGTCATTCCGATCTTTCCTGAGAACGCGTTCGACTACACGACACTCGAACCACTGGGAGTGATCGGGATCATCTCGACGTGGAACGGGGGAATCTCGTCGATTGCCCGCAAAGCCGGCGCGGCTCTCGCTGTCGGCAACACCGTTGTCGTGAAACCGATGGAACTAGCGCCCTTCTCCGTGATCCGGTTCGCGGAACTGGCGATCGAAGCGGGACTGCCGCCCGGTGTCGTGAACGTGGTGCCAGGTGCAGCCGACGCCGGTGAAGCGCTCTGCGGTCATCCGGGGGTGAACAAGATCTCATTCACGGGAGGGTTGGAGACGGCACGAGCGATACTCGCTGTTGCTGCTCGGAATATCACGCCGGTCGTGCTCGAGTTGGGTGGTAAGTCCGGGAACATCATCTTCCCTGATGCTGATCTCGCTGCTGCCGGTCAGTTCTCCGGTTCGGTCTGCATGAGCATGGCCGGTCAGGGTTGTGTGTATCCCACGCGTCTTATCGTTCACGAGGATGTCCACGACGAAATTCTGGAGCGTGTTGTCGCTGTTGCAGCGGCGCTTCCTTTCGGTGATCCGCTTGCATCGACAACTGTGGTGGGGCCGGTTATCAGCGAAGGTCATCGCGACCGGATCATGGGAATGATCGATCGGGCGAGGTCGGATGCATCCGGACAAATCGTTCTCGGTGGAGAACGTGGAAGTGGTGAACTCGCCGATGGATTCTTCATCCGCCCAACCATTATCGACGGAGTCGCCAGCGATGCCTACATCGCGCAGGAAGAGGTGTTTGGTCCGGTGCTCTCGGTGATGACGTTCAGTGACGAAGAAGAAGCAATCGCACTTGCCAACGACACGCCCTATGGACTCGCTGGTTATGTTCACACCAATGATCTCCGCCGCGCTCATCGTGTCGCCGGAGCCCTCGATGCCGGTTACGTTTCCCTCAACAGTTTTGCTGCATTGCCGGCGTCTGCTCCGTTCGGCGGGTTCGGACTCAGCGGTGTCGGAAAAGAAGGGGGCCGACAAGGGCTCCTTGAATTCGTGCGCACGAAGAACATCTACTTGGGAATGGGATGACACATGGCAGTCGATGATCGATACGGATTTACTTGCATCAGCACCGAGATGGAGGACGAGGGAATTCTCTGGGTCACTCTCGATCGGCCGGAGCGCCGCAACGCGATCTCGCCCGAGATGCATGACGAGTTGACGCCGCTTTTTCGAAAGATTGCCGAAGACCGCGAGGTTCGGGTTGCGGTCCTGACCGGAGCGGGCGAAAAGGCGTTCTGTGTCGGAGCCGACTTCGGAGGGATGCAGGACAACCTCGACGGCGGTTACGAGGACGGGATGCCCGAACTCATGATCGGTTCCGCCGCACTTGTTCGCGCCCAGCTGGCGATTCCCCAGCCGATGATTGCCGCGATCAACGGAGATGCAATTGGACTCGGTGCGACAATGGCGCTGTTCTGCGACATCACACTGATGGCAGAGGAGGCCCGGCTGGCCGATCCCCATGTCAACGCCGGTCTTGTTGCCGGTGACGGTGGCGCGATTTTGTGGCCGTTGCTCATGGGTCTCAACCGAGGCAAGGAATTTTTACTCACAGGCGAGATGATGGGCTCCGAAGAGGCAGGTCGTATTGGCCTCGTGAATCACGTCCATCCGCGCGCCGAACTTAAGGATGCAGCGCGCGCCATGGCTCTACGTCTTGCTCGGGGTCCACAGGTTGCCATCCAGTTCAATAAGCGACTGGCCAACGCTGATCTGATGGACAAGGTGAATCGCGTGATCGATGCGTCCCTTGCAATGGAGGCGATCACCTTCTCTACCGCCGACCATCGGGAGGCGGTCCGCTCGTTCATCGAGAAGCGCGCCCCAAAGTTTTCCTGAAGGATGTTCGAGATGTCGGATGGACTGGTTTTCGATGAGGACATCAGCATTGGCCTCGCGATCCTTACGATCGACAGACCGGCGTCGAAGAATGCCTTCACCACTGCGATGTGGACCGCAGGTGCTGAATTCCTGCACCGCGTTGCTGCAGATGACCGATTGCGAGTAGTGCTCGTGAACGCGACATCGGACGTGTTTTGCGCTGGAGCCGACGTTAAGGACTTTCAGTCTTCGAAGGATGCGGGTCGACCGTTCCACAACTTTCTGGATGAACTGACGGACTTTCCCAAGCCGATCGTCGGCGCGGTCAATGGTGCTGCCGTCGGGTCTGGTTTCACGATGCTCGCCTACATCGATGTGTTGTTGGCGAGCACGAATGCGCGGTTTCGAGCTCCGTTTGTTCAGATGGGTCTTGTCCCGGAAGCCGGAAGCAGCCGGATGTTGCCTGAGCTTCTTGGATGGCAGGCAGCGGCCGACCTGATGTTCACCTCGGGATGGCTCTCTGCTGACGAGGCCTTCCGGCTCGGATTCGTGCGCGAACTTCTCGAACCCGCGGAATTGCAAAGTGTGGCGCGGGCGCGAGCTGAACACATCGCGTCGATGCCCCTGGAGTCACTGATGGCGACCAAACGTCTGCTGCTCGATGGTCGGACGGGAATCGGGGCGGTTCGCCAGCGCGAGTCGGCGCTCTTTCGTGAGCGTCTCGCATCAAGAGAGGAACTTCAATGATCGGAATGTGCGAAGGTCGGGTCTGTGTCGTCACCGGCGCCGGGAGAGGGATCGGGCGCGAACATGCTTTGGCACTCGGTTCGCGAGGTGCTCAGGTCGTGGTTAACGATGTCGGCGCCGGAGTTGATGGCATAGGCGACGATTCGACTCCAGCTGACGAGGTGGTCGAAGCCATCATCGCTGGCGGGGGACAGGCGATTGCCAATCACGACGACATCGCTACATGGGATGGGGCCGAGAGTCTCATTCGCAGCGCGGTTGAGACCTTCGGACGGTTAGATGTCGTTGTCAACAACGCAGGGATCCTGCGCGATCGCAAGATCGTGAGCATGACCGAGAATGACTGGGATTCGGTTATCGCTGTGCATCTCAAGGGAACGTTCTGTGTGACTCGTCATGCCGCTGTGTACTGGAAGGGTGAGGTTGATGAGGGCCGTGTCAATGACGCCCGAGTGATTAACACGACGTCATCATCTGGTCTGTTCGGCAACCCCGGTCAAGCAAACTATGGAGCGGCAAAGGCAGGAATTGCTTCGTTTACGGTCATCGCTGCGATGGAGCTCGCCAGATATGGCGTGACAGTGAATGCGATCTCGCCGGGAGCTCTCACTCGTATGACTGATGGACTCCAACTCGACGACGAGATGAAGAGGCGATGGGACCCGGCACTGGTTTCCCCGGCGGTGTGTTGGCTGGCGTCGGTTTCCTCCGGCGATGTCACCGGACAGGTGATCGAGTCTTCCGGCATCGCTCTGGGCGTTTTCGAGGGATGGCACCGGGGGCCCCGAGGCGAAGCCGTTTCGACTGCCGAAGAAGTCGATGCAGTACTTCGCCCCCTCCTCGCCGAGGCTCGTCCTCCGCAATCAATTCGCTGAGTCGGTCCCTGGGCTATTAGGTGCCGCCCGAGGAACTCGCCCATCTCGCAAACCCTGATCCTTCTTATCATTGCCATGATGACCCTATTGGGTTACGCTGAGACGGGAGTCACAGGGGATCTCCTCGGGTTGTCATTTCAGACTCCGTCCAAACTAGGAAGAGGTTGAGTATGCGTAATCGTCGTTTGTGGCTGGGGCTGCTTGCAGTTCTGGCTCTCGTTGCCACGTCGTGTGGCAGTTCATCGAGCAGTTCGAACAAGACTCCGACCACCAAGGTGGCGAAAGTCGGGGGTTCTGTCGTGGCGGTGGGCCCGGATGCCCAAAGCCTTGATCCATTAAAGGTCATCAACAGCGCAACCCAGGGCGCCGATGTCCTCAACGCCGTTTACGACGTCCTCTACACGCTCACGCCGAACACAAGCGCGTTCAATCCGCGTATCGCTGTTTCGTTCACGTCGACCGACGGTCTGACATGGACGCTCACGCTTAAAGACGGAGTGAAGTTCTCAGACGGCACGCCACTCGATGCCGATGCCGTGAAGTTCAACTGGGATCGGAATAAGACCAATACCAAATCGACCTCGTTCGGTCAGTTGATGAACGTCGAATCGTTCACGGTCACGAGTCCGACGGTGTTGACCGTGAAACTCAAGACGGTGAACCGTCAGTTCGTGCAGGTCATCCCGGTGGTGAACCTTGGTTGGATCGCTTCACCGACAGCAATCAAGGCCCAAGGCGACACCTACGGTGCCGACGCAAAGGCAGTTGGCGCAGGTCCGTTCACGGTCAAGTCCCGCACCCCTGCGACCGAGACCGTGTTGGTCCGCAACGCCACCTACTGGCAGACAGGACTTCCGAAGCTTGACCAGATCACAATGAAGGCTGTTGTCGACGCTCAGGCGGCGACTGATTCGGTCATCTCGGGTCAAGCTCAGCTCTACACCTTCGGACTCGGTGAGTCGCTGAAGCAGGCGACGGATGCAGGACTGCAGTCGCAGGTCTGGAACGAGCTTCAGGGCGCGACATCGATGTTGTTCAACCAGAACAAGCCTCCGTTCGACAACGTGAAAGCTCGTCAAGCCGTGACACTCGCGCTGGACATTCCCCAGATGATCGACGTTGTCACCATGAACGGTGAGACCGCTGCGACATCGATGTTCCAACAGAACTCTCCGTTCTACGACGCTAAGTACAATTTTCCAAAGTCCGATCCTGTTCAGGCTCAGAAATTGTTCGATGAACTGGCAGCTGCGAATGGCGGACAGCCACTTTCGTTTGTCATGGCGGTTTCCACGAACACGGCGAACAAGGCTCGTGTGACTCAGTTGCAGACCCAGCTCAGCAAGTACAAGAACGTCAAGGCAGAACTCAAGGTCATTGACGGTCCGCAGTACGGAACTGCACTTTTCGCTGGTGATTTCAACATGGCGCTCTATGCCATTGCGTCACCCGATCCGGAACCGCAGTTCGCTCAGCTGTCATCGACGTACTACGTCAAGATCGCCGACATGAAGAGTGCTGCCGGCGACGCAGCGCTACTCGCTGGCGTGCAGGCGACAGATACTGCCGCCCGCAAGGTTGCCTACGGCAACCTCCAGCAGGCACTTCTCGACTCGTGGGCCGAAATCTGGATGTACCGGAACATCACCCGGGCGATTTTCAGCAAGAACACGACAGGACTTGTCACCTATGGCCAGGGATCGCACCTGTTCGATTCCTACGGTTTGACCGAGTAGGAACTCGGATTCGGCACTGAAAGAGTGGGCCGTGTCCGGCAACAGCAAGAACTGGTGAATGCAGCCCTGCTGCATAAAGGAAGGCCCGAACGTGGGCCTTCCTGCACCGGTTGGAGGCTGTTTGCCGGACACGGCTAGTTGTGCAGTGAGGGCGTCTCCACTCTGGGCTCTGCCGACAAACCAGCGACAAATGATCAACATTCGGAGGTTTGGTGACGACGGAACTGCGAGATGAAACTGGTCCTAGTGGGCCAGTCGAAAACACTGACGCAACGGCAACCGGAGGTTCAGGAATCCTCGAACAACTCTCCGGTTTCTCGAGGTTCATTGTTTTCAAGATCGGACGGGCACTGCTCGTCGTTGTAGCCGCCACCATGCTCACGCAATGGTTATTGGGCCTGGCTCCGGGAGGCGTCGCACAGACCATTCTCGGCGAATCAGGTACACCCGAGAACGTTGCTGCTCTAAACGCCGAACTAGGCCTCGATCGGCCCTTCTTCTCGCAATACTTCAGTTGGTTCGGCAACGTCCTGCATGGTGATTTCGGCAAGTCACCAATTACGAGTCTTCCTGTTTTCGATCAGATCATGAAGGCGATTCCGGTCACCGTCGAACTCGTGATTCTGTCGGTGTCGATGGCGCTGATACTGGCGATCACCGCTGCAATGTTTGCCGCCCGCCGTCCAGCCGGTTTCGTTGACCGAATCCTTGGATCAGTTACCTCGGCCTCGCTGTCGTTACCAACGTTCGTACTCGGGCCGATTCTGCTGTACTTCCTCGCGGTCAAGGCGAACCTGTTCCCAATCACCGGTTGGGTTCCACTGAGTTCCGGCATCGGCGAGAACCTCCGCTCAGCAGTTCTTCCGGCGATGTGTGTTGCCATACCGGAATTCGCGGTGTTCCAACGACTGTTCAGAGCGGACCTCGTGTCGACTCTGCAGGAGGACTACATCGATGCAGCCCGCGCCCGGGGGATCTCCGAGAATCGCCTTCTCCGGGTGCACGCTTTTCGTCCTGCTTCCGTTTCACTTGTCACCGTGACCGGCATCAGCGTTGGACGTCTGCTGGGCGGCACGGTGGTGGTTGAATCGCTGTTCGTCCTGCCTGGAATAGGACAGTTGCTGCAGCAATCGATCGTTAAGCGCGACTTGATCATGGTGCAGGGGATCGTCGTCTTCATCGCGCTTGCCTATGTACTTATCAATCTGGGTGTCGATCTGCTTTACGGCGTGATCGATCCAAGGATCCGGGTTCGAGGTGGACGATGACCGACGACCAAACCGGAGTCGATGCCGAACTGGCTCGCGACTCTCACATCAATCCCGACTCCCTCTTCGCTGCAGAGACTGCGGCGGAGTTGTCACCTGTTCCGGCCAAGCGGCGACGTCGAAATCTGTTCTTCTGGGCTGCCGTCGTCTGGGTGGCAGTCATTTTTCTGGCGGCGCTCTTCGCCGATTTGCTGCCATTGCCCCCCTACGCCGAAGCCATCGGTCCGCCCCGAGTAGGTCCATTCCAGCAGTTCGGCCACGGGATGATTCTGGGCACCGACCCATTTGGACGCAGCAACCTTTCTCGCGTGGTCTATGGAGCACGAGTATCGATGATCATCGGAGTGGTCGCCGCAGCTGTCGGACTGCTGGTCGGTGGCGCTGTCGGTCTGTTGTCTGGATACCTAAAAGGATGGACCGATCGCACCTCATCGTTCGTTGTTGACACGTTGCTGGCGTTCCCTCCGCTTGTAATGCTCCTGACGATCACGGCGGTATTGCAGCCCAAGGTGTCGACAATCCTGATTGGTCTGTCGATTCTCGTGATTCCGACCTTTGTGCGTCTCGAGCGGGCGGCTGCGATGTCGTGGTCGGAGCGGCCGTTTGTGCTGGCCGCGCGGTCCTATGGGACCAAGGATTTCCGAATAGCCGTCAGGCACATTCTTCCGAATTCAGTTTTGACGCTCATCACGTATGTGCCGACAGTCATCTCCGCAATGATCGTGGCTGAAGGGTCGTTGAGTTTCCTCGGGCTTGGCCTCCCGTCGCCGACTCCGAGTTGGGGAGGCATGATCGCCGAAGGCAAGTCATCGCTGCGCCTTGCTCCAAGTGTCGTGTTTGTTCCTGCCGCCGTGGTCTTTCTCACCGTGCTCTCCTTCAATCTCATCGGCGAATACGTACGTGCACGTTTCGATAAGCGAACAAAAAGATGATGGCCGACGCGACTCGACGAACCGTGAGTTTCGAACCCGGAAGGAATCGATTCGATGGCAGCAGATAGCGACACGAAACCTCCGACTGGGGCATGTCTGCTCGAAGTCGAGGACTTGAGGACAGGAATCGTTACCGACCGCGGGGTCGTACGCGCGGTAGATGGCGTGAGCTTCACCCTTGAGCGAGGCCGAACCGTAGGCATCGTGGGGGAGTCCGGCGCAGGGAAGACCATGCTTGCTCGGTCGATCATGGGATTGTTGCCGACGACCGATGTCATCCGCGAAGGAAGCGTTCGACTTGATGGCGACGAAATCATCGGTCGTTCTCACAAAGAGATGCGTTCCCTTTGGGGGACGGAAATGTCGATGGTTCCGCAGGATCCGATGACATCACTGAATCCGGTTCGACGAATCGGAGCGCAAATCATGGAACCCTTGCGTCTTCGTCTGGGCCTCGATCGTCGCGAGGCGAAAGCGACTGCCCTCGCGCTCCTCGACTCTGTGCGCATACCCGACCCCGAAAAGCGTCTGCGGGAGTACCCGCACCAGTTGTCGGGGGGAATGCGTCAGCGTGTCGTAATCGCCGCGGCACTTGCGAGCGGCCCCCGTTTACTTTTTGCTGACGAACCAACCACCGCGCTCGACGTGACTGTCCAAGCTCAGATCCTGAATCTTCTCAAGCGCATACGCGAGGAACGCGATATGGCGATCATGCTGGTCACTCACGATCTAGGAGTCGTGGCCAACCATGCCGACGAGATCATCGTGATGTACGCAGGGCGTGTCGTCGAACGGGCTCCGACAAAGGTGCTCTTCACCGAGATGCGAATGCCCTACACGGCGGCACTGCTCGCATCGATTCCCAGACTCGATACTCCCGTGCATACGAAACTCGAAGTTATCCAGGGTCGACCGGCCGACCTTGCCACCTTGGCGACCGGATGCAGATTCGCTCCGCGTTGCCAGTTCGCCGATCAGCAATGCCTCGATTCCGAACCTCCGCTCTCGCCCGGCACCTCCGAGGGCCACGAGTTCCGTTGTTGGCATCCACTCGATCCACCGAAACTGTCCCGCACGACGGGGGCGGTCGCTGTAGCTGTGACCTCCACCAATCATGACGATAGGCAGGGAGCCTGATATGAGCAGTTCCGGAGCAAGCCACTTGCGCAATGACGCTCTTGTGAGTGTCCGCGATGTTGTCGTGGAGTTTCCTGTTGGACGCTCGGGAGCGAAGGTTCACGCCGTGAGCGGGGTCAGTCTCGACATTCGTAAGGGAGAGACGTTGGGTCTCGTCGGCGAATCTGGTTGCGGAAAGTCGACACTTGGACGGGCGATTTTGCAGTTACCGCGTCCCACGAATGGTTCCGTGACCTTCGACGGAACGGAACTCACCTCTCTTTCCGATCGCGACCTGAGGTTGCAACGTCGTCGGATACAGATGATCTTTCAGGACCCGATTTCCTCTCTCAACCCCCGTCAGCGGGTGGGACAGATTGTGTCCGACCCGTTGGATGTCTGGAAAGAGGGGACGCCGGAAGAGAGGCGTGCCCGTGTGGTCGAGGTTCTCGAGGCTGTCGGTCTCGATCCGGAGACAGCGATGGAGCGCAGACCCCACGAGTTCTCAGGTGGTCAGTGTCAGCGTATTTCCATCGCCCGTTGTCTGATTCTTGGCCCCGAAGTAATCATCTGTGACGAACCGGTATCGGCATTGGACGTGTCGGTGCAAGCGCAAATACTCAATCTTCTCGAAGAGATGAAGGAGCGTTTCAATCTAACGATGCTCTTCATCGCCCATGATCTCGCAGTCGTGCGGAACATCAGCGACCGAATAGCGGTGATGTACCTGGGAAAGATCTGCGAGGTGGCTCCGTCATCAGTTCTGCATGAATCTCCATTGCATCCCTATACGGATGGGCTTCTGCGAGCGATTCCCGTTCCCGATCCGATGCACGTGGCCGATGATGATGCCGAAATGACCGGCGAGTTACCGTCCCCGCTGTCGCCTCCGAGTGGTTGCCGATTCCGAACAAGGTGTCCACGGGCTCAGGAACGCTGTGCAACCGAGGAACCATTGATGCGCGAGTTGGCGCCTGACCATCATGTCGCCTGCCACTTTCCTCTCGAAACGGAATGAGTGTTCATAGCAACGCAGCAGGAAGACTGTTGGCAATAACGAGTCTCGAGCGATGAGTACAGGAGTTGTTGATGGGTTTCGACCTAGGGTTGTCCAGCGATCAGGAGGCAATCCGCGACCTGTTCGTCGGGTTCTTCACGCGTGAGGCTGGTCCCGCAGTAGTCAGGGCCGCCGAGCCACTCGGCTTTGATCGTCGGCTTTGGGAGAAATGTTGTGAACTCGGTGCTCCCGGTATGGGAGTGGCTGAGGTCTACGGCGGCGGTGGTGCGAGTCTCTCGGACCTTGTGGTGCTTGCCGAGTCCTTTGGGGCGGCGATTGCTCCGATTCCCCTTCTCGACCATGTCGTTGCCGCCCAATTTCTCCCCGATCCGGATGTCGTATCAGGTGCTGCTATCGCCGCAGTCGCCCTCTCTCCGACTGATTCTGAGGGTGTCTGGCATCTTGTTCCTTCTGGAGCAGTAGCGGATGTGGTCATAGGTATTGATGGCGACGAACTCGTTGCGGTGCGTTCACGTGCGCCGGGAGTCGCCCCGAGAAATCATGGAGCGCAACCCATCGCCGACAGGTCCGCTCGCGTTGGCGACCGAAAGGTTCTGGGGTCGGCTGGAGAGATGAGTCGCGCTCTTGACATCTGGCGGACGCTGACCTCGGCGGCGCTTGTCGGCATCGCCGATCGTGCGCTCGCCATGGGCGTGGCCTATGTAATGGAGCGATCACAGTTCGGCGTGCCGATCGGGTCGTTCCAATCGGTACAGCACGGCCTCGCTGATCTCCCGGTACTCGTTGATGGGGGGCGAATGCTTTGCCACAAAGCGGCGTGGGCTGCGGGTCTGGAAACCCAAGGCTTCATCGATGTCGATGCGAACGAGTACACGGACTTCTCCCTCCTTGCCTCTATGGCCTTCATCTTCACCGGCGACGCCGCCGCTGCGGCCACGGACCGGAGCCTCCATTTTCACGGGGGCTATGGCTTTGCCGCGGAATACGACATTCAGCTCTATTACCGACGCGCACGCGGTTGGCGCCTTATCGCCGGGGATCCGCGTCATGAACAACTCGAACTGGCTGACCGGCTGTTCGGTCGAGCCCAAGGAAACTGATCGCCGTGGATTTCACACTTTCGAATGACGTTGTCGAGTTCCGGGCTGCCATCCGGTCGATTATTGCTGAGACTGTCACTCCCGAAGTTGTCGATGAGATGCATCGCTCGGGCACCTTCGATCTGCCGGCGTTGAACCTGGCGCTTGGAGCGGCTGGCTACATCGAGCGTGCGGTGCCCGGATTAGGCAAGGGCGACCCTGTCGAACTCTGGGTCCTGTTCAACGAACTGGAAAAAGCCGGGGCCCCGTTCGATGGGCTGGCGATCAACATCATGATTGCGGGCGTTGTCGTTGCGGTGGGCACCGATGAGCAGAAGGCACGGATTCTTCCTTCCATCATCTCGGGCGAGGCTGGTGTGTGCATGGGCTACAGCGAACCGGATCACGGTTCGGATGTCGCTTCCATCACCACTCGTGCGGTTCGCGACGGCGATGAGTGGATGATCAACGGCGCCAAGATGTGGACGACGATGGCCCACAAGGCCACGTGGCTGATCCTGCTCACGCGTACGAACACGGAAGTACCGAAGCACAAGGGACTGACGATGTTCATCATGCCGATGGATACTCCCGGCATCACTGTTGAACCGGTACACACGATGGCGACGGAACGAACGAACGCGACCTGGTACGACGATGTGCGGGTCGGCGACGACGCCGTTCTGGGTGAAGTCAACTCCGGGTGGAGGACCATGACTGTTGCGCTCGCATTCGAGCGGGGCGTCATGGGTGGAACCAACGCAGGAGTTCCACTGCTGCGACATTTCCGCTTATGGGCCGACAAGGTTGGTCTCAGCGCGGATCCGTTCGTGCGCTATCAGATGGCCCGCACAGCAATCGATATGCAGGTCGCAACTCTCTTGACTCAACGATCCGCATGGATCGCGGGCAGCGGCGGGCTTCCCGGTCTCGAAGGATCGATGACGAAGTTGTTCGCAACCGAGGCCTATCAACGGTCGGTTCGGGCGTTTCAGGAGATGGCTGGTTCCTCCGGACTCCTACAGTTTCATGAACCGGGAGCAGCTGCCGACGGGTTCATTGACTACGACGCACGTCATGCGCCCGTCACTACGATTTACGGCGGGACAAGTGAGATCCAAAGAAACAACATCGCCGAGCGGCACTTGCGGCTGCCGAAGGCTCGGTAATTTCGCTGATCACTGTGTCTCGGCCAATGTCGAGAACCTGATCAGTGCTGGGTGGTTTCGGAGTCTGACGTTGCGTGGCTTCGAATAACTTCTTCCCCGAAACTGGAAATGAAATCGATGGCCTCAGGGAGCGTTTCGCCTTGACCATTGACGATGAGCCAGGTGACACCGATGGATTCAGCTTCCTGGATCCATTCCACGGCCCGCTTCGGCTCTGACGGAGCGTCGCGGTTGCTATGGCCGATGTCTATTGGTTCGGTGCGGCCGATGGCCTCAGCTTTCGAGCGAACATCCTCAATGAGGATGCGGAGGTCATCAAGGTTCTCAAGTGGCGGCGTTCGGTGCACTGATCCGGGGATGCGTTTTTGGGGCATCGGCAACCATCCCTGCGCGCGTTCGACGACGCGGCGCCGCGTGAGGGCACTATTACCTCCGATCCATAGCGGGGGACCGGGAACCTGGCTTGGCCTCGGCTGCATGACGGTGCCCCTGGCTGAGAAGTGTCGACCCTCATGGGTGATGGGTTGGCCAGTCCATGCCTGCGACAGGATGCTCATTGATTCGTCGAAGAGAGCGTTTCTCTCGTCGAAGTCGATACCAAGCGCGACGAACTCGCTCTTCAGGTAGCCGGTGCCGACGCCAAGGATGAGGCGACCATCACTCATCAGGTCGAGAGTCGCCGCAGCCTTCGCCAGAAGAAACGGGTTTCGGTACGGCAGAACTGCAAGATACGTCAGCAGTTTGATTCGCTCCGTTGCGGCCGCGACGCCAGCGAGTCCGACAAACGGATCAAGAGCGTCATGTCCACCGGGGCTTTCTCTCCAACGGTCACTCGGTGCCGGGTGCTCATCAAGCGATACGGCATCAAAACCAAATGCCTCAGCGGCACGGGCGAGCTCCCGGTGCGCGGCTCCGCTCAGGAGCGAGGCGTTCGGTGGATACCAGCGGCCGGGAAAGTAATACGCGAACTTCATCGTTCCTCGATGTCGTTTTCAGGTGGGCGCAGCGCGACTGGGGGGAGACCGAGGCGCAGGAGATCAGCTGCCGACGGATCAGAAAGGTTCCTAGACTCGCGCTGGGAGATAATCCAAGTGTCGGAATCGCGGACGAGGTGCCAGCGGTTCACCGATTGCCTCCAAACGCTAATTTCACCTTCATCTCGGGTGAATGTCGTTGCATATCCGATGGCCCGAGCGGTGTCGCCGACCACTTCAACATCGAACGGTCCCATGACGTGCGCACAACCCGGAAGGATCGCCTGGTGCTCCGTCCCGAGGACCATTTCGTGGATACCGCGGGCGCCGTCGATGATGACGCTGCTGTCGATGACGGTTCGAGAGTCCGTGCTGTAGAGCGCTGCGGTGCCCGCGGCATCACCAGAGTCGACCCCGAAGCCATAGGCCACGAGTACTGATCGAATATCGGCCTCGTCCTCGAGCACTCGCAGGCGCCTCTCGAGAGCGGCAATTCTGTCATCGCTCAACACACACTCTCCTTGACGCTCCCATTCCCCGGGAGCATTCAAAGATGTCTAGCCGAAACGTTTCGATGAGGTTGTTGAAAATGTAGGACGGGTGACTTTTGGGGAGCGACAGGCGTGGACGGCATTTTTGCCTACGGTGGATTCGGTTTTCTCTTCAACACAGCAAACGGTGCACTCCTTGGTTTGGCGTTGTTAAGTTTCCTCAGCGGCCCGAACATTCGTTAGGTGGGCCCAGGAGGAATCATGGCGACATCAGATCTGTACGCAGGCAATCCGCATGTAGGGCTTCTCATCACCGATGACGACGCGACGATTGAAGCGATGCTCGCTGATGTGAGCATCCCGACTCTGGTGTTGTCGATGGTTCACATGACCGGGGACGCATCGTGGATCCGGGGACCGATTCGTCCGCTCGGTCTGTTCCTCAACGAAATCCAGGGCTACCTGCCCGAGGACCAAAAGGCCGAGATCCGAGCACGCGCACTCGATGTCATTCGTTCTTATCGCGACAGCGGTTGTGTTCTGCCGCCACCGCCCGATGAAGCACTGCTGCGCGAAATGATGGCCTGGCTTGTCTGCGAGGAAGTCCCTGCTGAGTACGTGCCGATGATGTTGGAAGATATGGAACTCGACGGAACCGATCAGCGCAGTGTCGTGAGTCATTCATCGGCTGAAGCTCGAGCAGCATTGCCAGTCGTGGTGATCGGAGCGGGGGAGTCAGGTGTGCTTGCCGGCATTCGCCTCAAGCAGGCTGGTATTCCCTTCACCGTCATTGAAAAGAACGCGGGGGTCGGTGGGACTTGGTACGAAAACTCCTATCCGGGATGTCGCGTCGACGTAGGCAATCACTTCTATTGCTATTCATTCGAACCGTCTGACCATTGGACTGAATACTTCGCCAAGCAGCCAGAGATTCGGGCCTATTTCGAAGAAGTCACAAACCGCCATGATCTGTGGTCGCAGATTCGTTTCTCGACCGAAGTCGTGCGTGCAACTTGGGATGACGATGGGGGTCTTTGGCATGTCGTGGTGCGCACGAGCGATGGTCGCGAGGAAGTTCTTGATGCTCGCGCTGTCGTCACAGCGGTTGGACAGTTGAATCGTCCGAAGATTCCCGATATCCCGGGCATCGAAACATTCGCAGGAGCGTCATTTCATTCTGCACGCTGGGATCACTCCATCGATTACGCAGGTAAACGAGTGATCATGATCGGAGCCGGCGCGAGCGGCTTTCAGATCGCGCCGACGATCGCGCCCGATGTTGCATCGCTTGTCGTGTTCCAGCGCACCGCTCAGTGGATGTTTCCGAATCCGAACTACCACGAGAAGGTTCCAGCCGGACTGACGTGGGCGATCCAGCACCTTCCGTTCTTCGGACGTTGGTATCGGTTCTTGTTGTTCTGGCCCGGTTGCGATGGCTCGCTGGCCAACGCCAAGATCGATCCCGATTGGCCGCATCAAGATCGCTCGATCAATGCCGCCAATGACATGGCTCGACAGATGTTCACCGATTGGATCACCGGCCAGGTGGGCGACGACGCAGAACTCCTAGCCAAAGTCATCCCGGATTACCCGGCGACCGGCAAGCGCACGTTGCAGGACAATGGCTCGTGGTTGAACGCGTTAAAACGCGACAACGTTGAACTTGTACGAATCGCTATCGACCACATCGATGCGACAGGCGTCGTGACGGTTGATGGCCAGCGTTACGAGGCCGACATCATCGTGTTTGCGACAGGGTTCCAGATGAGCAAGGTGCTGTTCCCGATGGAGTTCATTGGTCGCGACGGAGTGTCGCTCAACGAGTTTTGGAGCGATCGGCCCTCGGCCTACCTCGGCATCACCGTTCCGGGATTCCCGAATCTGTTCATGACCTACGGGCCAAGTACGCACTTGAATCACGGCGGAAGTCTGATCTTCCATTCCGAATGTCAGATGCGTTACATCAGTAAGTGTCTTGACGAACTGGCTCTCAGCGGCGCGAAGTCAATGGAACCAAAGCCCGAGCTTTACGAGGCGTACCACGCGAAGCAACAAGAGCTCATTAAGCAGATGGTGTGGTCACATCCTGGGATCACCCATACACATTTCCGCAACGACGCTGGAGAAATCCATACGGTGAGCCCGTTCCGGCTTGTTGATTACTGGTCGTGGACGCGCGAGATCAATGTGGACGACTACGTGTTGTCGTAAGGAACTGTTGGTTCGACTCTCATGGAGCCGAACCAACAAGATCACTCGTAGACGATTGCCTCGGGGTCGGGGTACGAGGTCATGCGGTAGTAGTCACAGGTTTCCCATGGAGCGTTGACCTGCATGCGTCCGTTCTGGACGTAGTAGTTCTTCTTGGCCGATGCCTCTTCGGTCACCATGATGAGCTTCTGTGATTCCTCAACGAGTTTTTCGTTGTAGTCACGGAATGCTTCGTCGGTGACTTCGACGGTCTGCTTGCCTTGCTCGATGATTCCAATAAGGCAACGAGCGACAAAGCCCGCCCACATTTGGTACCAAGCAGGAAGAGCAACGCCACCCGAGACGGGCTGAGAGTTCGGGCCATAGAGCGTGAACAGGTTCGGGAAACCGGGAACCATCATGCCGACATACGCCATGGGGGATTCTTGTTCCCACTTTTCGTGAAGATTCACGCCGTTACGGCCGAAGTACTCGGCGGGCCAGAGGTACTTCACGATGTCGTAACCGGTAGCGGAGATCACGACATCAAGATCGTGATGCACGCCGTCTGCCGTTTCCATGCCGGTATCGGTGAATCGAACGATGTCTTCGGTGACGAGTTCCACGTTGTCGCGTGTGAGGGCTCGGTACCAACCGTTGTCGACGATTGGCCGACGAACCATAGGGGCATAGTCAGGAATCAGTTTGTCGATGAGGTCCTGACGACCGCCGGTTTCGGTCTTGATGTAGTCGAGAAGCATGTTGCGGACGAAGTCGCTCTTAGCGGTGATTTGGCCGCCAGTCTGTTCGTACTCCGCATCACGAATCAGGAAGTCCTTGTCGAAATCGAACAAGTGCATGATCGAGGTGATGCGGCACCAGTTCCAGTAGCCCGGCATCGTGTTGATAAGCCAGCGGGATTCGGGCTCAACATGCTGTCCGTACTTGTCGCGCGGGCTGATCCACTGTGGGGTGCGCTGGAACATGGTGACGTGCTTAGACATCTCGGTAACGCGGGCTAGCAGCTGCACGCCAGTTGAACCGTTGCCGATGACGGCGACGCGCTTGTCGCTCAGGTCGATGCCTTCGGGCCACTGTGTTGGATGAATGACCTGGCCACCAAAGTTCTCGATCCCCGGGAAATCGGGGAGACTTGGGTTGGCGAAGAGGCCGGCGGCACTGACAATTGCGTTGACATCGCGTGAGACGGTTGAACCATCGGTGAGACGGAACGTGACGCGCCACAATTTGGTGTCGTCATTGAAACGAGCTTCGATGAGGTCGTGGCCGTGCTTCACGTGATCCATGACGCCGAACTTGTTGGCGATATGAGTCAGGTACGCACGCACCTCGGGACCGCGAGCGAAGTACTCGTCCCATTGATAGTCCTTCTCAAAGCTGAATTCGTAGGATGCGCTGAGCGTGTCGACGCGAATATCGGGGTAACGGTTGATGGCCCAGGTTCCACCGAGTTCTTCACGACGCTCGTAGACCGTGAAGTCGATCCCGAGTTGCTCAAGTTGGACGCCGGTAGCGATGCCGTTGAAGCCGCCACCGATGATCGCGACATGGAAACCTTCAGGGGCTTTGAGTTCGGGCGTCGGCCATTCGGCGAAGCCGGGGAAGTCGTCGAACGAAAGAACCATCTTGCGCAACTCAAAGTCGCCCGGTTCCGTTGGCTTGCCGAGAACCATGTCGAGCATGGAGTAAATCTCTTCATCAGATGGGGTGCGCAGCGACCAGGACGCAAGGTCGGTGGAGAGCAACTCGATGCATCGCTCGAGGAGACGTGAGCGATCTTCGGGGCTGAGTTGTGCCACTGGGCCAAGTGCGGCAACTTCGGCGTCGCCACATGCCTGGAAGATGGCGACACGGAGGGCTGCGAGATCGGAATACTCGACTGCTCGACGGATGTAGTCGGTATCGATGGTGTCAGCCATGGAAGTTCCCCCTGCGAGATGCTGTGGCGACGAACTGTCGCGAGTAGTCAGATTGTCAGAAATAACGGGGCTCTGTCACACACGCCATCTCTCTAGGTCTCCCCAACCTCTGGTTTTCGCAATAGCGATGACGGCTTCATCGTTTTGGCATTACCGGTAGGGTTTGCGGATTGTTCGGGGGATAAGGGGAATCCAAATGACGACATATCCGCGTGAAGAGATCGAAGCGGCGTTTGCCGAATTTCGCCGTCGTGGTGTCGAGACCCACGACTGGGCCGGGTGGGCGCAGTTGTTCACCGAAGACGCCCTCTACGAGGAACACAACCTTGGCGTTTTCAATGGTCGTGCTGCGATCGAGAAGTGGATCGTCGACTGCATGGCCGACTATCCGACAATGACCCTCTGGATCGATTGGTACATGATCGAGGGCAATCGGATCAGCTTCTATATCTGGAACAACCTTCCCGACCCCACCGGGACCGGTCAGCGGTTCGGCTTCCCGAACACGACGATTCTTGAATACGCCGGCGACGGAAAGTTCAGTTTCGAAGGCGACTATTACAACCCCGAAGATGCTGGTCGGGTGTTTGTCGACTGGATCCGCGCCGGTGGCACCCGTGAAACGCCGCAGGACCGATCACTTGAGGGCATTGATGGATGGGCGCCGACGCCTGTCGAGCCAGCATTTCCGCGTGAGGAGATCGAAGAAGAGTTCGAGAACTACCGCAAGCGCGGCGAGGTTGCCGTGGCAACTGGCGACTGGAATCAGTGGGCTGACCAGTTCACCGACGACGCTCACTATCGCGAACATCACTATGGCTATTTCAAGAGTCAGAAAGAAATCCGTGACTGGATCAATGGTGTGATGCAGCCATTTCCATCCATGGAATTTCCGGTTTCCTACAAGTTCATTGAAGGAAATCGAGTGAGCGCGCTCATTCCAAACATCCTGCCGCCGCCCGATGGCGACGATGGCTACTACGGCTTCGACGTCAACACGATTCTCCATTACGCCGGTAACGGAAAATGGAGTTACGAAGAGGACGTGTATTCACCTGCTGAAGCTGGCGAAGTGATTTCGCGTTGGATCGCTGCAGGCGGAGTTATTCCGAAGTCGTAGCGGTGCTCAGTTAGATGTCGCGTGCCGGGCGGGATCCAGCATGGATCCCGGCTCGGTACCCAAACACGGTGCCATTGCCGATGGTGCCGCCACCGCTGGGGTAGGCCCAGCCAAACACATTCGCCGCGGTATTTCCCGCAGCGTAGAGACCTTCGATCACTCCGCCACCTTGGCGACGAACTTCGGCGTCTTTGCTGATCATTGGTCCGCCGTTTGTGCCGAGCATTCCTGGATAGATGCGGACGGCATAGAACGGGCCTTCAACGAGAGGCTTCATTGTGCCTGGCCCCATTAACCCTTTGCTGGTGCGCTCAAAGTCTGGGTCAACGCCATTCGTTGCGTTCTCGTTGAATCGGTCAACAGTCGCAACGAGTGCGGCAGGATCGATGCTGATCATCGACGCCAATTCAGCAATGGAGTTGGCTTTGATGACCCAATCGGGGTCGGGCTCGCCGGGGAGCATCGACAGGACGCGGACGTTGGAACGCACGACGTTGTCGAAAATCTGCCAACACGGCCCGGCGTTCGGGAACTCGTGATTGGTGGAATCAAAGACGCCGAATGCTTTCGGGAAGTCGTTGTACGGAAGTGCTTCATTAGCGAAGCGATTGCCCTTCTGGTTCACAACCATTGACGAAGGTTCACCGCGTCCCCATTCAAACTGAGGAACCATTTCGCCATTGCGGGTGATCTCGGGGTCGAACATTACGGGCGTTCCCCAGTACGACGTTGTGTTGCCTAACTGTGCTCCGGCCTTCATGGCCATCGAAAGTCCGTCGCCAGTGTTTCCGCCAGGGCTAAGAGGCTTCACGTCGTAACCGAGATGGGTCATGACCATTTCTCGGTTCCATTCGAACCCGCCGCATGCGAGCACAATGCCCTTGCGAGCGCCGACGCGAGTGAGCTTGCCCTCGTGGTCTACAACTGCGCCTACAACGGCTCCTGTTTCGTTGGCGACCAGATCCTTTGCCGGCGACGACAACCAAATATCAACGCCGCGGTCAAGCAGGCCCTCGAGAAGTGCTGCGATAAGTGCTGCGCCCTTTGGGCGGACGTCCTCAGCTTCGCGACGAGCAAGCTCCGCTTCAATCTCTGGAGTTCTTGGCATGAAGTCTTCGGTGAGCGTGGTCGCTGCCCCGAGTGACATAAGCGTGCCGCGCTTGACGATCTTGTCTTTCCACTCCGGCAAGCGTTCGCCGACGGGATAGGGGTTGGCTTCCACGGTGCGACCCGGACGGGGGAGGTGACCTTCCCATCCCCACGGTGTGTAGTAATCGGGGAGAGGTTGAATGTGGAACGTGGCTGGGGTGTGCTCAACGAGGTACTTGAGCATCTCGGGTGCGGTGTCGACGAACACTTCAAGCAGTTCGGGATCAGGAGCTCGGCCATCGACAACACGGTTGATGTAGGTGAGTGCCGCTTCCCTGGAATCGGGAATGCCCGCTTCGGCCATGACGTGGTTATTGGGCAGCCAAATGCCACCGCCGGAAACGGCGGTGGTACCCCCGAGGAGTTCGTCTTTTTCAACAACCAGAACCTTTGCGCCTTCATCGGCGGCCATGGTCGCCGCAACAAGGGCAGCGCCACCTGAGCCGACGATGATGACGTCGACAATCTGATCCCATTCGGACGTTGAAGCCATCTGATTCCCCCAGAGAGAACGGAACGCGGTTTCCGTAGGTGGTGAGGGTAGTTCCGGACAGGAAGTCCTGCGTCAGGTCTGGGTCGGGGCCTAGGGTCGGTGCATGTTCGATCTGAAAATCATCAATGGAACCATTGTCGACGGAACCGGTGCCGCGAGTTTTATCGGAGATGTCGCGATCACCGACGGGATTGTTGTCGAGGTCGGCCCGACGATCGCCGGAGACGCCACCGAAGTCATCGACGCAACCGGGCTCGTCGTGGCGCCGGGCTTTGTCGACATTCATACTCACTACGACGGCCAGGCCACATGGGATCCGATCCTTGACCCGTCGGCGAGTCATGGCGTTACCACCGTGGTTGTCGGCAACTGCGGCGTCGGTTTTGCTCCAGTGCGTCCCGGTAAAGAGGGATGGCTCGTAGAACTGATGGAAGGAGTCGAAGATATTCCCGGCACCGCACTTCATGAGGGCATCCAGTGGTCATGGGAAACGTTCCCGCAATATCTCGATGCGCTTGCCAGCCGTGAGTACTCGATGGATATTGCTGCTTTCGTCCCGCACGCTCCGCTTCGTGTCTATGTCATGGGCGATCGTGGCGCTCTCGACGTGGAACCAACCAGTGACGAGTTGTCGCAGATGGCCGAGCATGTGCGCGCATCGATCGAAGCGGGCGCAATTGGTGTTTCAACTTCACGTTCGCTGAACCACCGCACGCTTGATGGAGAACTCGTTCCAGGCACATTTGCGAATTCCACAGAGTTAGTCGCGTTAGCGCAGGCAATGGTCGACGCGGGCGGAGGGCTCTTTGAGGCAGTCCCCACCGGCGAGACAGGCGACGATCGCGACACCGTCCTTGGCGAGATTGCGTTGCTCTCCGAAGTCTCGAAGCGCACCGGTGTGCCAGTGTCATTTCTCATGATCCAGTCGATGGGCGCTCCAGATCTGTGGGCAGAACAACTTGAAGCCGTTCGCAAGGCGAACATCGAAGGAGCCCAACTCGTGCCGCAGGTGGCCGGTCGACCCGGTGGCATGCTGATTGGCGTCGCTACCTACCACGGACTTATGCGTCGACCAACATTCCGTCGCCTCGAGTCAGAACTCTCGTATGACGATTTACTGGCTGCATTGCAGACGCCTGAAGTGAAGACGCAGATTCTTTCTGAAGAGAATCTTCCGGAAGATCCGAACCGTCAGTACGAATCAATCGCCGACAACATGGCGTTTATGTTTGAGCGGCTCTTTGTCCTGGGCGACCCGCCTGACTACGAGCCCACCCGCGATCGTTCAATTGCAGGAATGGCCGAGGCCGCAGGTAAGGACCCGTGGGAGGTTCTGTACGACGCGATTGCTGGCGGTGCACTCCTTCTTGGTGCCTTCACGAACTACGCCAATACGTCTCAGGATCATCTCGCAGTGATGCTCGAACATCCCGACACGGTGGTGGGGCTTTCTGATGGCGGCGCTCATGTCCGGTTCATTTGCGATGCATCGATGCCGACGTATCTGCTGACCCACTGGACTCGTGACCGCACTCGTGGTCGTCGGATTCCGATTGAAGCAATCGTCCGCAAGCAGTCTGCGCTCACTGCAGAGGTTGTGGGTCTCAATGATCGTGGAGTGCTGCTCGCAGGTAAGCGTGCCGATATCAATGTGATTGATCTTGAAAAACTCACGTTGCATCCACCGCACCCGAGCGATGACCTTCCCGCTGGCGGGCGTCGGATTCTTCAGGAAGCCACCGGTTATGTGGCCACAATCGTCAATGGTGTGGTGACTCGTCGTTCCGACGCTGATACCGGAGCTCGACCCGGACGGCTCGTTCGGGCTTCCCATTAAGAGCTACTGCTCATGGATCTAGGACTACAAGGCCGGATCGCTCTCGTTACTGGTTCGTGGCGCGGTACTGGCGCGGGAATCGCCGCGGTATTGGCGGCGGAAGGTGCAACGGTCTTGGTACACGGGCTTGAACCGGGTCAATGCGAAAGCACTCTCGCTGCTATTGGTTCGGCGGGCGGAACCTGCTTTGAAGTCGTTGGCGATATTCGAACCGATGAAGGCCTCTCGCATTTGCGCGCGTCGGTCGATGGCGTTGCCGATCACGTCGATATCGTCATTAATAACTACGGAGTGGCTGAAGGAAGCGATTGGTCGAAGAGCGATGCCGGTTCATGGCATTCGAGCTACGACACCAACGTTGTTTCCGGTATCCGAGTAACGAATGCGTTCGTTGAGTCGATGCGATCGAATGGTTGGGGGCGCATCGTCTTTGTTTCCACCGTTGGGGCGACACGACCAGGCGACCGGATTCCCGAGTACTACGCAGCAAAGGGTGCGCTTCCGTCGGTGACCGTAAGTTTGGCCAAGCATCTTTCGGGCACGGGTATCACGGTCAACTGTGTGAGTCCCGGCATCATTGCCACGCCCGAGATGGTCGAGCTCTTCACCGAACGAGCGCGACGCAAAGGTCTCGCAACCGATTGGCCGACCGTAGAAAAAATGGTTCTCGAAACGGCAATGGCGAATCCTTCGGGGCGGGTCGCCACTCCGGAAGATGTCGGAAGATTCATCGCTTTCGTTGTGAGCGAACCGGGATGGCACCTCAATGGGGCACACCTTCGCTTCGACGGTGGTGCCGCCGACGCGGTGACCTGAGAGCGATCTATCGGCTGCGCCGAAGCACTCTCCAAATAGCGAGATAGTGCGACAACACGCCGAGCACGACAGCGGTGTGGAAGATCTCGTGAAAACCAAATTTCTTGGGCCACGGGTTTGGTCGTTGAGCAGCAAAGACCGCAGCACCACCGAGATACGCCACGCCACCAGCAGCGAGCGCTGCAAGGGCAGGCTTGCCTCCGACTCGAACAACCGACGGAGCGAGCGCCACGCCTGAAACTCCAAGGACGGGATAGAACCATGAGCCAGCACGGTGTTTTCCGTCGAGACGTATGACTTTGGCTCCCGCTGCAAGTCCGGCTGCTGACCACACCGCCGCCAGAACTGCTTTTGCTTGTTTCGGAGGAAGTGTTGCAACAGCAAGTGGCGTCCACGTTCCGGCGATCATCACATAGATCATCGAATGGTCGACTCGTCGAAGAATGTTGGCCATCTTCCGACTCTTCGTGAGTCGGTGATACGCGCCCGACGCGCCAAACATCGCGCAGAGACCTAGTCCGTACACCGACGCAGCGATTCGATTTCGACCCGGTTTCGCGTTCATCGCCATGGCAATTGCTGCGGGAGGCGCAAGAAACGCTGAGATCGCGTGGAGCCGCCCCCGGTAAGCAGGGCGTGCATCCCAACTGACTTTCCAGATCAATTCATCGAGCGTGGCGAAGGGGCGCGATGTGAAATCAAGCGGTGCGCCTTGCTCGTTTGCCATGTGGCGAGCCTACCGTCGCCAAGCGAATTCCGATTGACTCCGGTAACGTTCGCGCTATGCGTGCTTGGCAAATCACTGAAGTCGGAGCGCCTGTTGATGTGCTGCGCATGGTCGATATTCCCGAGCCTGTTCCTGGGCCGGGCGAAGTAGCGCTACAGGTGCATGCCGCTGGTATCGGGATGCCCGATGCATTCATGTGTCGGTCGACGTATGCGTTTTCTCCTTCACTGCCTTTTGTTCCCGGGCAAGAAATGTGCGGCACGGTTGTTGCAGTGGGCGAGGGTTCTACCGCGAGAGTCGGGGACCGACTTATGGGCGTCACGAGTTTTTACGACGGCCGTGGCGGTTTGGCGGAGTTCACAATCGCCAGTGACGCGACTCTGTTTCGAGTTCCGGAAGACATGAGTTCTTCCGACGCCGCAACATTTCGAATTGGTTATTCAACGGCACTGATTGGTCTGCAACGAAGAGGTGAGGTCCAAGCGGGTGAAACGGTCGTTGTTCTTGGTGCCAGCGGTGGGTCCGGGAGCACTGCCGTGCAGATCGCTGCTGCCCTTGGGGCGCGGGTACTCGCCGTTGTGTCCACTCCCGAGAAGGCAGCCTTGAGCACGGCGCTTGGAGCCAGTGCTGTTATCGACCGCAGTGAGGTTGATGTGGCCTCAGCGGTGAACGAAATGACTGATGGTCGCGGTGCTGACCTTGTCTATGACCCAGTGGGCGGAGACTTGGCAAACGCGACTCTCAAGTGTCTCGCTCCCGGTGGCCGGCTACTGGCTGTGGGATTTGCGAGCGGACAGTGGACAAACCCGCCTGTTGCCGAACTAGTGCGGCGCAACGTTTCGCTCGTTGGTGTTTATGCCGGTGGAATCGGGCGTACAGAGAATGAATCCGATCATGAGTTGCTCCTGTCGCTCTACGGCCAAGGAAAGCTGCAGTCTTTTGTTACCGAAGTCTCGTTTGAGCATGGGGTCGACGCAGTAGTGGCGGTCGACGAAGGAACCGTGGTCGGTAAATCTGTTGTCGCTGTTTCACATGAATGAGGGGGACGAGTGGCTCGTCTGGAATCTGAAGTAGCAATCGTCACTGGTGGGGCTCGCGGGATTGGTCGCGCGATCGCCGAGGCCTACGTCGCTGAAGGTGCACGGGTGTGCGTTGCTGATGTCCGCATCGAACTTGCGCAACAGGTCGCTGAAGCTCTTGGAGAATCCGCCATTGCTCTCGAACTTGATGTGACTGACGAGCAATCATGGAACCTGGCCATCGGAGCTTGTGAAACGTTGTTTGGCTCTGTGACCGTTCTCGTGAACAACGCGGGGCTCGCAGAAGGCGCCTCGATCGATGACACCACGCTTGAAAGCTACCGACGCGTCACTGAAGTCAATCAAACGGGGGTCTTCCTCGGAATGAAGACCGTGATCCCGGCGATGAAACGCGTCGGTCATGGTTCAATCATCAACATGTCCTCGATCGATGGTCTCGTCGGTTCCCCACGCATCATTTCCTACATCGCCAGCAAGTGGGCCGTGCGAGGGATGACCAAAGCGGTAGCGATGGAGATGGGTCCGTTTTCGATCCGCGTGAATTCAATTCATCCGGGGCATGTCGTTACCGAACTTGGACTTCGTGACGGGCTCGATCCCAGCGTCATCACGGCAATGGTGGAAGAGCACACGGCCAGGCATGCGCCGATGCAGCGCACCGGAACGCCGAAGGAGATTGCCGCAATGGCGGTGTTCCTAGCCTCGAACGAAAGTTCCTATTGCACGGGTGCAGAATTCGTTGTCGATGGCGGGTTTACTGCTGGTTATCCCGCACCGGGTTCTCCAAACCCGTATTGAGAAAGCCCTTGATCGCGGCGTTGACCTGATCGGGTACTTCAAGCTGCACGAAGTGTCCTGAATCAGAAACCACCTGAAACTGAACATCACGAAGGATCGAGCCCAGTAACGCTTCGTCGGCAGCTTCTGCGCTGAGCCAGAGCACAGGGCAATCGACGGATCTCGCCAAAGAAACAGTATCGATGGCGATGGAAGAAAGATCTTCTTGAGCGACGCGTCGAGGCACTCGTAGCGCTTCAGCAACGACGCTGTCGGCAAGTTCGGGGTGGCGGTTGGAAATGAACCCTCGATAGATCTTCTCGAAGGCTGCGTCGTCGGCGATTGAGGACACCATTTGAGCGAGGGGGGAGTCGCTCTCAGAACCGCGAAGGTCGGCCTTGGGGCTGATTCTTGTGTCAAGGAGCACGAGTGCCTCGCAGCGTTCAGGGGCATCGGTTGCAAACTGCAGGACCGACGGGCATCCGCCGGCGTGACCAACAATCACTGCTGAGACAATCTGTTCATGATCAAGAACAGCAGCGAGGTCGTTGGCGTGTTGTTGTGCGTTGTAGCCATGCTCGGGCGCGTCGGAGGCGCCGTGACCGCGTCGGTCTATGGCGAGGACGCGGTGCGTTTTTGAAAAGGCAGTGAGTTGAGCTTGGAAGTGTGTCGCGTTCGAACACCATCCATGGACGAAAATGATTGCCGGCTCGCTTTGACCACTGACTACGTAGTGCAGTTTTGTGCCGTCAGCGACGCGTACGTAGCGATCTTCCATCGTCTAGGGAGTAAAGGTGAGAACAGCGCGACCGAGGTATGCGCTCGCCTCGAGCTCGTCGAAGATCTCCGGAAGATCTTCGAGGCCGCCGACTCGCGAAATATGGCTCTTCACCACTCCGCGGGCAGCGAGGTCAACCAGTTCGCGCATGTCTTGAACAGTGCCTACCGCCGAAAAGATGATGGTGGGATCTTTGATGAACATCATGAACGGATCGACTTCGAACGAGCCCTGGCTGGTGGCTGGGAGTCCGACGGCAACAAAGAGCCCTTGCTTACCCAAGATGTCGAATCCGAGTTGGTAACCAGCGATATTGGCAGTGAAAACGATTGCGGCATCAACTCCTCCGAAATCACGAGCGATGACTTCGCGCGCTTCGGTGGCATCGATCGCAACTTCAGCGCCCATTTCCTTCGCGAACTTCAGCCGGTCAGCGCCGACATCAATGGCGATGACTCGATAGCCGAAAGCGGCAGCTAATTGCACGGCATAGTGACCAAGGCCGCCAGCAGCGCCGACAATCGCCACGGTTCGACCCGGAGTGATGCGGTGAGCGGTGAGTTTCTTCACCGCGCCGTAGGCAGTGAGACCCCCGCAGGCCAGAGGAGCTTCCATGTCGCTCACCGAGTCAGGTAGAACAACGAGGGAAGGCGCCCACACCGCAAAGTGTTCGGCAAAAGTACCGATGATTCCAGTGGAGTTCGCACAATGACGCGGCTCGCCCTCGATGCAGTAGCGGCATTTCCCGCACCAATATTCGCCACCGGTTCCTCCGAGTCCAAGGATGACTCTGTCGCCGATCGAGACCGATGCTTCGGCGCCTGGACCGAGAGCTTCAACGATGCCTATTCCTTCGTGGCCAAGCGGCCCGTCACCCGTTGCAAACTTCCAGTCGCCACGAGCGAGATGAAGATCTGAGTGACAAACCCCGCAAGACGACATACGGATAAGCGCCTGATCGGGACCGGGAACCGGGAGATCACTTTCGCGAATCTCAATCGCTCCTGCGACACGCTGCACGGATTTCATCGTTCCCCCTAGAAGAGATGACCTGTGAAGGAACATTAGGGCGACAGGCATGTGCGAGGGCGGCGATCTCGGCCAGAATGCACAAATGGAACCTTCTGGAATCATCTTTGCCGCCCTCGATTGCGACGCTGCTGTCATCGAGGACTGGAACCGTTGGTACGACCTCGAACACACGCCTCCGAATGTGATGCTCGAAGGTGTGATGTTGAGCAACCGTTACGTCGCCACCCCGGAACTTCACGCCGCGCGCCAAACTGCTGATGGTTCACCCTTCGGTGGTGGGCGAGCCTCGTTCATCACGGTGTACACGCTTACTGGCGATCCGCAGATTGCTTTCGACGATATGAGCACGCTTCGTGAGCGGTTGATTGACACTGGGCGTATGGCGTTCCCCGAGGATCAGAAAGCCGTTCGCGAGGGCGACTGCTTCCAATCGGTTGATGCGTTTGTTTCTTCTCCAACGAAGTTGGTTCCGAAGGATGTCCCGTTTGTTGGCCACACCGGAGTTGTGATTCGTCACCGTCGCGGTGGTGATGAGGAATCGCTTGCGCGTGCTGCTCGGCTCGTTGATCTGGACTTCGTGCACGGCGTATGGAGCCTCACGTCACGATTGCGCGAAGGACTCGATATGGACATGGTGTTTGTCGAAGGCGATGCCGCTGAAGCAGCGCGAACCATGCGGGCCGTCGAACCCGCCGATGGTGCAACTGAAGTCCTGGTTGATGCTCCCTACGACCGGATCAACCCCATGCACTATCCATGGGCTGATTCGATCCGAAACTCTGAGCTACCGAAAACTGTGGCGCTGTAACTCGGCGCAACCGCTAACTGGTCATACCGCCGAGGCCGACAAGGCCACGAGCCAATTCGATCTCGCCCATGTGACGCAGCCCGTGTTGGTACAGCCAGCACTCGAATCCGTCGAGCACAGTGATTCCTTCAGGTCCGGCAACCCGCGCGCTGTACGTGGAGGCAACCTGTGGCGGGAATGGTCGCGCAATGATGAGGCGCGTGAAATCAGCAGGATCCATCGCGGCGAGATACGCCTCTGTACGGTCAAAAACCGCCCGCTGGTACTCCTTGAACGCTTCGAAGTCGCCGATGCGCTGATGGACCATCTCGTCGACGGTTCGTTCTTTGCCATGGTCGTTGATCGCCATCTGGACCCGTGACTGCCACTCATCGCTCCAGATCGGCATCTGTCCAGTGATGAACATGAAGTTCGCGTCTTCTTGGTTTGTGTAGTGGAAGAGCGAAAACGCGATGGGGAGAACCTTCTCGCGCTCGAAATGATTCACATGCTCGGGCCCCATGGTGCTGACCGCTTGGTAATAGAGCGAATGCATCGCGGCCATGCGTCGTTGGAGTGAATCGAGGATGAGTGCAGTCACGAAATCACCTTTGGTACAGGGGTGCGGCTCGGTTCAGGATGATTTGCGTCCGCTCGTTGACCGCTTCTTCGAAGCGTCCTTCTTCGACCATCCAGAACCGGTTGGCGTAAAGGCCTTCGATGACCTGCTCGGCGACCTCAGAAAGTGGTGTGACGGCGACCGGAGTTCCGGCTGCTTCCATAGATTCGATCCAACCAGCCATCTTGTGGGTGTGGTCGATCGCAACTTCAGCTTCGTAGCCGGCAGGACGCTCAGCGGCTGCCCAAATGCCAGTGTTCAACACGCCCTTGGTCTTGCCCGTCGGGAAGAGAACAGAAACACCAATCTTTTGGTTGACCTCATTGAGTTGTCCGTAGAGACATTCGCTCAACGTGACGACGGCTGCTTTGCATGTTGCATACGTCGGCGACATGGCGATGGGCGAGAAGCCACCGTTATTGGAGGAAGTATTGACGATGTGCGCTTCTTCGTCCTGAGCGAGCAGCGTGGGCACGAATGCATTGATGCCGTTGATGACGCCGTAGAGGTGAACGCTGAGAGCGAACCGCCAGTCGTTAATTTCGTGTTCCCAAAGTCGACCATGCGCGCCCGAAGCGACACCAGCGTTGTTGCAGACCACATGAACCTTGCCGAATTCGGCCAGTGTTGCATCGCGCAGAGCTTGGACCGATTCGAGGCTGGAAACGTCAGCAGTAACGCCGATGACCTCTCCGCCATTTCCGCGCAGTTCGTTGACAACGCCGTCGAGCTGTTCGGCACGGAGGTCCGACAAGACGACCTTCATCCCTTCGGCTAGGAAGCGTTCGCCCATGGCCTTTCCAATACCACCAGCACCACCGGTGATGACCGCTACTTTGCCCTTAAGTTCTTTCATGATTCCCCCTCTGATCGAAGTCGAACTCTAGTTCTGGCCTGGAGGGCAGTGACGAGTTTGTGCTTAGCGACGTTCGAACGCGCTGGCGGCAGAGAGGCGAGTCGGAATCTGATGGGGCGTTGCTGGAGATTCTTGGGTTGGGTCGACGTAGGTGCCGAGCACGGTCACTCGATGCATCACCCTGTCGTCCTTGTAGTCGCCCACGGCGTAGTGGCGGGTGCAACGGTTGTCCCAAATTGCGACGTCGCCCGCGGACCATTTCCATCTGCAGGTCAGTTCCGGACGTTCTCCCCACGCGAAGAGGAGAGCGAGAACGGCGTCGCTTTCGGCTTGCTCGAGTTGCGGAATTCGGGTCGTAAAGAGCCTGTTGATGGCGAGCGCCTCTCGCCCAGTAGCAGGGTGCCTGAGGACAAGCGGACGCTCGGCTTTCATCTCCGGGTGACCTTGGGGCCAAGCGGTGTGGATGGCGGTGAGTCCTCGCACAAAGGTTTGCATCGAGGACGACATCGATTCGAAGGCTGCGTACTGATTTGCCCACATGGTGTCGCCGCCGGCGACGGGGCCACTGATCTGCTGCAGCACTGCGGCTATCGGCGGTGTGTCGTTGAACGTGACATCGGTATGCCAGACATCGGCACGACCGCCGCGCTCGCTATGGAGGACGGTCACTTCTGGGGTGTCGTCGAGTTTTTCGGTCAGGGGATGGATCTCAAGTTCACCGAACCACGATGCGAAGTTGCGTTGTTCGGTGGGGGACAAATGCTGGTCCGGGAAGATTAGAACGAGATTTAGGAGCCAAGCGGTATGAAGTTCTTGGAACGTTTGATCGTCAAGAGAGCGAAGATCAATGCCACTCACTAATGCTCCGATTGCGCCACCGAGTTGTGTGATCTCAATAGACATACGTTTGTAAGTCTCCTTCGGAAGACGTCACAGTCGTGTGACGCTGTGAAATGACTTTCGAGTTGCGGCGGTAACAGGCAGATGTTCGCCCAGTTCACCGGCGAGGTTGAGGGCCTGATCTAAGTCCTTCTCTCCGAGCGACTGCAAGTGGATTAACAGATCACGCAGCGATTGAGCGTCGTTATCGGAGAGAGGCGAAGGTCCTCCGAGCATGAATGGCGAAAGTGCCTGATCAAAGACCCCGGTTTCGGCGATCGTGTGTTGGAGAACACTGAGAGCGATCCCAGCGCCAGAGGCGATCTGCATGGCTTCGTGTACGGCGGCCATACAGATATAACCAGTGGCATTCCTGGCGAGTTTCAGAGCAAGTCCCGCACCAAGGTCGCCGGCATGGATGATTTCTTTCGAAAATGCCATCAGCGTCGGTGACGCGAGGTCAACTGCATCTTCTGAACCACCGACCATGGTGAGAAGTGTTCCGGCTTTCGAGCCTGCTTCACCACCACTGATGCCCGCATCAATCACTGCAACCCCCACCTCCGCTCCCGCGTCAGCAAGGTGGCGAAGCGTTTCGGGCGAAATCGTTGAATGAATAGCTACGACCGACCCCGGCTGCATTGTTGTAAGCACACCGTTGGTCCCCGAAACAACCTCGATGGTCTGTGCATCGTTAAAGACAACGATGCACGCGACTTCGACTGCTCGGGCGGCGTCAGCGGGAGAGGATGCGACGGCCGCTCCCGACTCGGAAAATGGTGCAAGTGATTCGGCGCTGATGTCAAAAAGCGATACCTCGAATCCGGCATCGATCACATGTTTTGCCATCGGACCACCCATACGACCGAGCCCGATCATCGCGACCTTCGTCATTTGACGGCCCCATGGTTAGCGATTGCAGTTTCGGAAACGCGAAACAAGGATCCACTGCTTGGATACCCGACGTACGGGATCAATTGAATGACAACCTCGCGTACCTGATCAGTCGTCAACTCGCCGGTGCGGAGTGCGTTGGAGAATTGAATGCCAAGTGTGTCGAATTCGTGTTGGGCAGCGAGTACACCCATGACGAGGAGTCGCCTGGTTGCAACGGGGAGTGCCTCGCCCGTCCAGACTTCGCCGAAAAGGTGGCCCATCATGAGGTCGAAAAAGTCGGAAGACCCGTGTTCAGCCAGCGGCAAATCAGGTCCGTAGATCTCCCGATATTTGGCTACGCCTTCGGCATAGCGTTCGGCATCGACTCTTGGGTGATTTGGCATTTGGTCCTCTGTCCTTGGTTGCAGACGATTAGCACTGCCTCGATCAGGCAAGGTTGACACAGCAATTCGAGATCTCGCTGAGGTGGTGTGTCCGTCAAAAGCGCGTTGCTGGGCATGACCCTCGCTATTTCCGCTACCTTGCCCCCAACAGTTCGTTACTTAAGGGGGAATGATGGGTTCAACAGTTGGTCAGTTCTGTATCGCAGTGAACGATCTTGAAGAATCGGTTCGGTTCTACACAGAGATCATGGGTCTCGTCGAACATGGTCGCACCGAAATCCCGAACGTGCATGAGGTGCATCTCGCCGGGGCAGAGGGCGAACACGGAGGCCGGCTCCAGCTGGCCAAGTTCAATCCCACGCAAACCCCGCAGCCGATCGATCATGGCCGAGCGCTGTGGAAGGTCTACATCTACGTTGATGATGCAGTTGCGACATGGGAAAAGGCTGTTGCCGCTGGCTATGAATCCCACATGAAGCCAGAGCGACTTGAGCGCTGGCCAGTCATCGTTGGGTTCGTTTCCGATCCCGACGGATATCTGATCGAGATCATCCAATCCGAAGGACCGCGTCCGGGGCACTGATTCCCGCTGGGCACGGCACAAGCACGACGAGAGGGCCAGAGGATTCCCATAGGGGCCTCTGGCCCTTCATCGTTGCGCTACTAGGCATAGGCTGAACAGATTGGGGCGAAAGCCTTGGTCAATCGAGGGGGAATCTGATGAATGCCGACGATCTCATTCTGGTCAGTGTTGACGATCACATCGCCGAACCGGCCAACATGTTCGACGCACATGTGCCGGCGAAATATAAAGAGTTCGCACCGCGAGTCGTTACCGACGAAAACGGCATTGAGCAGTGGTGGTACGGCGACATCAAGGGCCGCAACCTTGGATTGAATGCCGTCGCCGGGAAGCCGCGCGAGTACTACAACATCGATGCATCTCGCTATGACCAGATGCGACCAGGTTGTTGGGACGTTCATGAGCGAGTTCGCGACATGAATGCCGGCGGACAACTCGCAGGATTGAACTTCCCGAACTGGACTGGTTTCTCAGGGCAGGTACTTAACCAGGGGCCCGATCTGGCTATCAACGAGATCATGATCAAGGCGTACAACGACTGGCACATCGATGAATGGTGTGGCGCGTACCCCGGGCGATTCATTCCTTGCGGAATTCTTCCGCTTTGGGATGTCGAGCAAGCGGCAGCAGAAGTACGTCGTCTTGCAGCGAAGGGATGTCACGCCGTCACGTTCTCTGAGAATCCCGCGGCCTTGAACATGCCTTCGATTCATTCGGGAGCATGGGATCCTCTGTTCGCAGCATGCGTCGAGACCGAAACGGTCATTGCGTGTCACCTTGGTTCATCGTCGAAGAGCGCAGCGACGTCAGCTGATGCGCCCGCTGGCGTTGCGATGACATTGTCCTCAGCTGGAACGGTGTACACACTCGTCGACCTCATTTGGGCGACGTTCTGGGAGCGCTTCCCGACTCTCAAGTTCTCACTGACCGAGGGCGATATCGGCTGGATTCCCTATTTCCTGTGGCGCGCCGAGCATGTCAACGATCGACATGGCGGTTGGATCGACCACGACTTTTCCAAGACCGGTGGCCCAACCCAGATCTTCAACGATCACATCTTGGTGTGCTTCATTAAAGAGACTGTTGGCCCGCAGCTTTTTAATCACTTCAATCTCGACAACGTGTGCTGGGAATCCGACTATCCACATTCCGACGGAACCTGGCCGAATGCTCCGGAAGAGCTCTTGAAGACTCTCGCCGGGTACGACGACGCGACGATCAACAAGATTTCGTACGAGAATGCCATGAAGCATTACAACTTCGATCCGTTCAAGTACATCCCGAAGGAAAAGGCCACGGCTGGCGCGCTCCGGGCGATGTCGCCAGACGTTGATGTCGTCACCCGTACGGGCCGTCTTGCCGATGAGCGCGATCTCGCTCAGTGGAAAGCCATCATCAGCGGTGGCATGGCGGCAGCAAAGCCGTAACTCTCAGTCCGCGGCCTGAAGTTCCACTTCGAGCCCCGACTGCAGGACCATTCCCGTAAGCGAGTCAATGCCGGTAGCGGCACTCGTTAGCGCGCAAACGTTTGCGTCTCCCCAACCATGAGTCAAGACGATCGAATCGTCTCGCAACGTTGGATCAGCTAGCAGTCGAGCCGTAACTGAGCCGAATGGAGAGGTCACCGTTGCGCGTTCTGATCGTCCAAGAGCGGCGACGGCCGAGGGCGATGCATAGATCGCCGGTTGTTCCAGCGTCCCGCCCGGTGGAACGATTTCTCGAAATTGCGAGTTCATGAGTTTGAGCCGGCGGCTGGGCAATAAAACTGACGAGCCCTGTTGTGGTGGGTTCTTCAGAAGGTGCGCAATGTCTGCTTGAAGAGTGGGAACACCCAAGCGCCATTTCCCAGACGACAAGACCCTGGCAGTCACCCATCCATAAACGGCACCTGAAGCAATGGTGAGCGATGGTGAACTCATGAGTGATTGAGGATCGAGGCTTCGATCGACGAGATGCATGAGCAGTCGCGTCTCGGTTTCATCGTTGAGCTCGACGTCGCGGGGGAGTAGGTCGAGTTCAAGTCGGTTTGCGAGTTGCGCCAACATCCACCACACAGGGCGTCGTTCATGGAGTGGCTGAACGACGGCCTTGGTGAATTGCGCCGCTACGGCGAGTTGGAACGAATCAAGCAACCATGTCAGATCAGCGCGTTCGAGTTGGTCGACAGCGGGGAGAACATGGCTCGCCAGATCAGTCGTTTCGGTGGGAAGAACGTCGATAACCACAAGAGTGGAGAGCGAAGACAAGGCGGCAATGGTTCTGTCTCGATCGGGCAAAGCCGTCACGGGATTTCCCCCGACGACGATGAGCGTTGTGATGTTGCCGGCCTCGATTTCAGGGACAAGCGCCGAGCAGGGGTACTCGCCAAATCGGCGCGGGAGATCTGGTCGACTCTTGGGGCCAGGCGCTGGGGTGCCATCGGAAACAGGTAGGTCTCGTTGGTCGAGCCTCAGGAGGTACCCAGGGTTAAACCACATTCCTCCTGGGGCGTCATAAGAGTCGGTGACGATGTGGAGTGCCCATAAGAGATACTCGGTGACATTCGCGGTTGCCGACATGGAAACGCCAGTGCCGGTGAGCGCGCTGACTCGACCGGCCGACAACACCGCATCGAGAAGTGCTTCGAGCGAATCGATCGCAACGTCGCAGGAAGTGGATACGAGTTGATCGTCAAACAGGGCGACTATGTTCGTTAGCGACTCGGCACCAGTTGCGCGTTGATCGAGGGTTGACGCTGCTGGATGCTCCTCTAACAGTCGTCGCACGAGCCAGCCGAGGACGAGCCAATCCGATCCGGGTCGAATCTGTAGATGGCGATCAGCGAGTGCGGCAGTCTCCGTGCGACGCGGATCAATCACCCAAAGTGCGCCACCGCCTTCTTGAAACTCACGAAACCGTCGAACGGGATCCGGCATTGCATTCGAATGGCCATGAGAGACGACAGGGTTGCTGCCGAAAAGCAGAAGCAGTTTCGATGAATCATGATCCCAGAGGGGAGTGAGGCCTGACCAGCCTCCGACTAGTTCGGCAATCAGGGGTTTGCTCGGTGTGTCGATTGTCGTTGCGGTGTATTTCTGTTTCGATCCGAGAAGCGAAAGGAACCGTTCTGCAGAACGACGCCCTGCGGTGTCGAAGGCGGAACCGCTCGCTAAATACATGGCGATCGAATCTGGTCCGAATTCGTTTAATGATGCAGAGACTCGATCGGCGATGTCGTCAAGCTCGTGTTCCCATTCGGAGAATGTCCGTGAGTCACCTCGTCCAGTGGAAGGTTGATCGAGACGGCGATCGTCATGATGGAGAACACCGAGTGAGCGTCCCTTCGCACATGTGTATCCACGTGAGAGGGCGTGTGACTCGTCGCCCCTAATTTTCACGATGACTTTGTCCTCGACCGTTACGACGAGACCGCACATCGCGTTACACACTCGACAAAAGGTCTGAACGTCCACCGGGAGATCCTGTCACGGGTTCAGCCGAACGCTGCGCTGAACGAATTACTCAAGACGTGAAGGATCTGGGTCTCGCCACATCAGCCACACCGGAGGACTGCCGGGAACACTGATTTCGTTGAGAACCTCGAAGCCAAATCGTTCGTAGAACGGAAGGTTCTCCGGCTTTTGGGTTTCAAGGTAGGCCGCCTCAATCTCGCGATCGCAACGATTCAGCACTGGCATGAGAAGTTCGCGCCCTACGCCTTGGCGCTGTCGAGTGGGGTCGACGCCAAGAAGCGCGAGGTACCAATGCGGTTGCTGCGGATGGGCATTCTCGACGGCAGTGAGAAGCTTGATTCCCGTTCGTCGGTTCCGTCCTGTCAGTAGCGCCCGAGCGCAGGCTGCGTAAATACGGAACTCGCGCCCTTTGGATCGCGGTGTCCCGCCGGGGGGAAGCCAAGAAGCCGAACCGACCAGGCGATGGCCGTCAACAGCGCCCCACACCTGACCGTGCTCCATGCAGTCTCGTAACAGGGCGCCGAGGAAAATCGGAAGGATTCGATGTTCCTGGCCGGGGTCTTTCGCGAAGAAACCAAAAAGTGGATCGGGCCAGAAGGCGCGACTTGTCGTGGCAATCGCTTCTCCTCGCTGAGAGCGACTGATTTGCACTATCTGTGTCATCAGGCCTTCGGAGAAGATTGAGCACCGCGGATGAGGCGGCCGGGTAGCTCGCCTGTCGGAACTCCGTCTTTCATTACGACTGAGCCGGCAACAATCGTGGATCGGTAGCCCGCCGCACGTTGGACCAAGCGTTTCCCGTTTGCCGGGAGGTCGTGCAACATCTCCGGAACACCGACGGAAAGCATTTCGAAATCGATCAGGTTGACGTCGGCTCGTTTGCCCTCTTCGAGAGTTCCTCGATCGTCAAGGCCGACCGCCTGAGCGGTGTCATGGGCTTGTTGTTTAACGAGCCACTCAATTTCGAATTTCTCTGAGGATGCAACGTCGCGGCCCCAGTACTGCAACATCCATGTTGGAAAGCTGGCGTCGCAGATCATTGTGCAATGGGCGCCCGCATCACCCAGACCGGGAACAGTGTTGGGGTGAGCGATCATTTCGCGAGTCGCTTTTAGATTTCCCTCGACGAAGTTCATTACGGGAACATAAATGCGACCATTGCCATTGTCTGACATGAGTGTGTCGTATGCGCCAGCGATATCGAGACGCTCATCGAGTGATTGGTCGTAGCGAATTGGATCGCTCAGTGCGAACATTGTGCTGGCCAGCCCGTTCATGTCTCCGCCAGTGGCTTCAACCTCAGCGATGATCGTCGCTCGGGTTTTCGAGACGGTAAGCGCAGCAACGCGATCACTATGGTCAAGACTTAGAAGCGACTGATAGGTCGCAGACGGCAACAGCGGGTTGACGCGACCTTCGAGAGACATGATGAGTCCAACCGGTCGAGCGGCAACTTGTCCGGTGATGCGTAAGCCGTCCTCGTTGGCGGACGCTATGAGTCCAAGGATCTTGCGGTATTCGTCGGGAGCGAACTCGGGTCGTTGCAGGAGAGAGACCGAAATTGGCCGACCGCTGACTTCGGCCATCTCTCGAATCAGCGCAAATTCAACATCAAGGTCGAAGAGATCGGCGACGATTTCGAGAACACCTTTGCCTGTGGCCCCGATAGCACGCGCAATTCCGACAAGTTCTTCTCGCGAGGCAGTGAGGCTTGGGGTGTGGCGGCCATCAGCGGACTTGTGGGCAACGGTGCGCGAGGTTGTGAAGCCAAGTGCGCCGGCGCGAATTGCATCAGCTGCGATTGAGCCCATCTGCGCAATCTCATCTGCTGTAGCGCGCTCGGCATGATCTGCACCGCGGTCGCCCATCACATAGCCACGAATCGCAGCGTGACCGATCTGCGCGGCGAAGTCGATGGCGTGCGGTGTGCTGTCGATGCTGTCGAGGTACTCGGGGAAAGACTCCCACTCCCAAGTGATTCCCTCGTGAAGCGCGGTGCCGGGGATGTCTTCGATACCTTCCATGACTTCGATAAGCCAGTCATGACGATCAGGTGCGACCGGAGCGAATCCCACACCGCAATTTCCCATGACGGCGGTGGTGACGCCTTGCCACGAAGATGGCGTGAGGTAGGGATCCCAACTCACTTGGCCGTCATAGTGCGTGTGGATGTCGACCCATCCAGGAGTCACGAGGAGACCGGTGGCATCTAGTTCGGTCGTGCCTCGTCCGAGGACTTCGCCGATAGCGGTAATGGTGCCGTCGTTGATAGCGAGATCACCGAGAAAACGTGAACGGCCAGTGCCGTCGACGATCGTCCCATTGCGGATGACGAGATCATGCTGAGTCATGTGTTGAGGGTAGTCATCGTCCCGCTGATGTGCGCTTGATGTATCGACACGTGGCCTGTAACTACACTTTCGGCGGCGTCGCTTACGGGGACGACGCTATGGAAGGTCACGCTCCCCGTTCCTGGGGGAGTGTCATGGGGTCAGAAAAGGTCGCAATCGTCACCGGCGCCAGTCGCGGAATCGGCAAGGGAATCGCTCTTGAACTGGGAGCCGCTGGTTTCACGGTGTACGTGACGGGAAGAACCGTGGACGCGGGAATGATTCCGGGCACGGTGGGCGAGACCGCCGCACAGATCGATGAACTGGGCGGACACGGAATTGCGATCGCTTGCGATCATCACAATGACGCGCAGGTGAAGGCAGTATTTGAACGCGTTGAAAAAGACCACGGACGCCTCGATGTGCTGGTCAACAACGTGTATTCAGCGCCCGACCTGGTCCCGTGGCTAGGAAAAAAGTTCTGGGAACTTCCGATTGAGGCGTGGGACCAAGTCATCAACATCGGTACTCGTTCGCACTATGTCTCGAGTGTGTTTGGAGCCCCGCTGATGCTTGCGAAGCGCAGCGGACTCATCGTCAACGTGTCGTCTTCGGGTGCTGTCAGCTACGGACACAATGTCGTTTACGGCGTTGGCAAGGCAGCGGTCGACAAGATGACTGCCGATATGGCGATTGAACTCCACGGAACAGGCGTCTCGGTCGTGTCGTTGTGGCCCGGGCTTGTGCGCACCGAACTTCTTGATCTGGGGGCGCAGACCGAGGGCGACGAAATCTTCATCGAACTCCCTGGAGAAGGACGCTTCGATCTCTCCGGCGCCGAGTCGCCACGTTTCCTCGGAAGAGCAGTTGTGGCTCTCTATGGTTGCGCCGACATCGCTGAGCGCTCTGGAAAGCCATTTTCTTCGGCAGCCCTCGCCCGAGAACTGGGCTTCACTGATCTCGACGGAACGATTCACGAGGTTTTGCTTCGTCCCGAAGCGTAAGTACGACTCCATCAAGCGTTTCAGATCGTCCCTTTGATTCGGGCTGGCTTGCAGCATGAGTGGGGAGCGGGGAGTACGGTCGCGAATGGAAGTGGGGGCTCGTGGACTTCGATCTTGTTATTCGCAACGGAAGTGTCATTGACGGCACCGGGTCGTTGCGTGTTGTCGCCGATATCGCTGTCTCCGACGGACGAATCTCGCGCATTGGTGAAGTTCCGGAACGCGGGCAAGTCGAGATCGATGCTGGCGGCTATGTGGTCACCCCCGGTTTCATTGACGGTCATACGCATATGGATGCCCAAGTGTTCTGGGATGCCGCGGGTACGAATTCGTGTTGGCACGGCGTGACGACAGTGGTGATGGGCAATTGTGGTTTCACGATCGCGCCCGTTCGTGCTGATGCTCATCATCTAGCGGTTCGCTCAATCGAACGTTCTGAAGATATTTCAGCAGCGGCGATGGCGGCCGGCGTGCCGTGGGACTGGACCACGTTTGCCGAATATCTTGACTCGATCGACCGCGTGCCAAAGGCCATCAACTACGCCTCGAATATTGGTCATAGTGCCCTACGCAGTTGGGCCATGGGTGAGCGAGCGTTTCGTGAGCAAGCAGATGCAGCAGATCTCGACTGCATGAAGTCTGAACTTGCCGACGCATTGCGGGCCGGTGCCTGGGGGTTTACGACTTCGCGAACGGTGCATCACATGACACCTGATGGCGATCCTGTTGCCTCTCGGCTAGCGAATTGGTCCGAGGTGGAAGAACTCATTGGTCTTATGGGGGAACTCGACTCAGGTGTCTTCCAGTTCGTAGAAGATCCGCCTTCCGATGCTGAACGCATCGCCCGCGACCAGGAGCTTGCCCGGCTCGCCGCAAGCTCAGGCGTTCCATTCATCATTGGAGCGACCTCCGGCTCCACTCGACCCCTCGAGCTGATTGCCGAAACCACATCGCTGGGTGGAACGATGACCGGGATGACCCACCCGCGTGGGATCAGCACGATGTCCTCCTTTATGAGCCAATTGCCGTTCGACATGCTGCCCGAGTGGGCAGCAGCTCGATCCGACGGACAGGAAGCGTTCCTCCAACGTTTGCGTGAACCTGAAACTCGGCTGGTACTCATTGAAGCGGCACAAAACGCGCAGTACGACGCAACCTATGGGGGAGAGGCTCGCCCTCCTGTGTTTGATCGAATGCATGTACTCGATTCGCCGGTGCCACCTCATCGAACGGTCGCCGAAATTGCTGCCGAACGAGGAATCGATCCGGTGCAAGCGATGGTTGAAATCGGTCTCGAGAGCAATTTCGAAGTGTTCTTTGTCCAGACCATGTCGCCATTCGATGAGAAGGCCGTGCTTCGTTCAATGAAGTCGCCAGGCACGGTCATGACCTTCTCCGATTCGGGTGCTCATGTGAGTCAGATGTCCGATGCGTCGATTTTCACGCACCTCCTCGCCTATTGGGTTCGCGATCGCGGTGAATTCACACTTGAAGAAGCGATTCAGATGATGACAAGCGCGCCTGCGCAGGCTTGGGGCTTCACCGATCGCGGTGTTCTGCGAGAGGGAATGGTGGCCGACATCAATATTTTTGATCCGGATACGGTCGCTCCGGCACTGCCGACCCTTGCGCATGATCTGCCAGCAGGAGCTCGCCGAATCGTTCAAAAGTCAACGGGCTTCCTCGCAACGGTCGTTGCCGGCGAAATCACGGTTCGAGATGGTCGCAGCACCGGCGCAACGCCGGGGCGCCTCTTGCGCGGTAAACCTCGCAGTAAAACTGGAAAGGTCAACAAATGAGCGATCTCCCGTGGGTTATTTCTGTCGATGATCACGTCGTGGAACCCAAAGATGTTTGGACCTCAAGACTGCCAAGTGCGCTCCGAGACCGCGGACCGCATGTAGTTGAAGACACTTGTGAGATGACCTTCAATCCTGTGACGGGTGCACACAGCTTCGTGAAGGGTGGCAACGGGCCTATCGCTGATTGGTGGGTGTACGGCGATGCATTGCGTCCGATCCCTCAGGTGATGGCATGCGCCGGCAGTAAGCCGGAGGATTTCACTCTGCAACCAATTCCGTTTTCGGAGATGCGCCCAGGTTGTTATGACCGCGATGCGCGACTCGCAGATATGGATATCAATCATGTCGAGCGATCACTCTGCTTTCCCACCTTTCCTCGGTTCGCCGGTCAGATGTTTCATGAGGCGCCGGATAAAGAAGTAGCGCTTCTGTCGGTTCGGGCGTTTAACGACTGGATGATCGAAGAATGGTGCGGACCGAGTGGGGGACGACTCATTCCTTTGTGCATCGTTCCGTTGTGGGACGCGCAACTTGCCGCCACCGAAGTACGGCGTATTGCGGCTACTGGCTGTCGAGCGATCACTTTTCCGGAGTTACCGACTTTCCTCGGGCTGCCTTCGATCCATGATCGAGATCACTTTTGGGAACCGCTCTGGCAGGCATGCAATGACACCGGGGTCACGATTCATATGCACATTGGTTCCGGATCGAAGATGCCACAGACGAGCATTGACGCGCCTTCTGGTGTTGGAGTTGCAGTTACGTCGATCAACGCATTTATGGCGTTGGCTGATTGGCTGCTGTCGGGAGTTCTGGCTCGATATCCGAATCTGAAGATCGCATTCTCCGAAAGCCAAGTCGGATGGATGCCTTATGTCTTCGAACGCTGTGACCGGGTGTTTCAGCAGAGTTCAGGTTGGTGCGAAATCAATCCTTCGGTGACCGAACTTCCTTCGTCCTACGTGCCCGGTCGCGTCTACGGCTGTTTCTTCGACGACATGGTTGGTGTCGAAACTCGTCATCTCATCGGCGTTACGCAAATGCTGTTTGAGACTGATTATCCGCATCAAGACTCCACCTGGCCGAATACGCCTGATGTGGTTGCTCGGATTGCTGAGCGTGTGAGTGCTCGTGAACTTGAAATGATGGTGCGCACGAATGCCATCGACCTCTTGGGTCTCGATCCAGTCAGCTTGGTTCCCAAAGCATTGACATAAGCGTCACCGATCGAAGAGATGGTCGCGCCCTGACATCGGACTCGAGGTTCACGGCCGACCGACTCCAGCGATGTCGACGTCAATTGCGGCGATGATCCCGGAAGGGGCCTTTCGAACTTCGTCGCGTTTCCAATCTGCTGCAGCGCAGATCAGAAGAGTCCGTCGATCGACTCCGCCGAGCACGCAAGCAACGGGAATGAGACCCTCGAGTCGATACTCATGTGTGGTTTCGCCGCCAGGAAGCGCGCGAAAGACGCGAGCACCAATTGGGTCAGCAACCCAGACCGCTCCTTCAGCGTCGAGGCAGATTCCATCGGGCGGAGCGAACTGCGGGCCTTCGTTCGATGGTTGTAGAGACGCGTAGATGCGGCGGTTGGAAAGCGTCCCATCTACGGCGCGATCAAAAGCAGTGACGCGAGCGGCGGCGCTCTCTGCAATAAGGAGTGTTCGTTCATCGGGGGTGAGGATGTGTCCGTTCGGCGATTCCAGGTCATCGGCAGCGACAAACCATGTCCCGTCAGCGCGCACAGCAATGGTTTGACCCGGGCGGCGCTCTCCGCCTTCTTGAATGCGGTGGCCCATATCGCCGACATATGCGGTGCCATCGCGGGCCACGATCATGTCGTTTAGCGAACCCCGAGCAACCGAGGAAAGATCTGCGTGCACCGTCAACCCTGTGGCACTTGTAAATCGGCGGAGTTGCTGCGTCTCCATCGCAACGACCAGAAGGCTGCCGTCGGGAAGCCAGCCCAGGCCCGACGGCTCGTCGTCGTTCAACTCCGCCTCGGTCCGACTGTCGCCGTCGAGGTCGGTCGAGATCACCCGGTGGCCATGCATATCGCTGAACCAGAGCCGGCTTTCGTGCCAGCGAGGTCCTTCTGCGAACCAGAGACCGTCAAGAATTACCCGCTGATCAACTTCCCCCATGGTCCCGATCGTAATGACCAGAATGAGGCGAGCAAGGGGGAGCCTGACTGGGTTGGGGGAGATTAAGGATCTCGCGGGCTGGGAAGAGCGACTTTTCAAGGTTCTTGGCCGCTCCACCATGGCGAGAGGCATCTCCGCGATCGCCACGCGCGAGGCGATCGCGAGGTCGTCGGTGAAATCGGAGCCGAATCGGGGGGCTCGCGTTGCGGCAGATGGGTCGTTCTGTAAAGATTCTGCAACATGGATTCCGGAGCATCGCCCCAGCGTCGGGGCTCGATCCTTGCCGAGAAATTCGGTGATTCTGCCCCTCTTGGGTGCGCGCGAGGCGAGGCAAAGGATGACAAGGTGTCAGACGTGAAACGTTCCCGGCCATCGTTGCGCTTGGTACTGCTTTCTGCCGCAGCAGCGGTCGCCGTTCTGGCCGGAGCAATTGTTGTGGGTCCGGCAGCAGCCGATCCCATCGCCGACAAAAAGGCGGAGGCTGCTCAAATCGGAGCACAGCTCGCCCAGCTCCAAGATCGCCAGAATCAACTCAACGGGCAATACGAGCAAGCGAATTATGAACTGAAGTTGGCGCAGGAGAAGGTTGCTGCGGCGAAGGCCCTTGCTGCGCAAACCGCAGCGGAAGCCGACAAGCGCCGTGCCGACCTTCGCCATTACGCGGTTGCCGCTTATCAGACCGGTAATGACAGCCCCGAGTTCGATGCGCTCATCACCAATGATGCGGGCACCGGGGTGCAGAAGCGGTCCTACCTCCAGTCGATCTCAGGGAGCCGTCAGGATCTCGTCGACGCGTTGAATGCGGCTCGTCAAAAAGCTGACGAAGACGGGGTTCGACTGAAAGCTGCCGAAGGCGTTACGTCAGCAAAAGCCGCCGAGATCGAGCAACTCAAGAAGGCTGCCGATGATGCAACAAATCAACAAGCAGCGATCAACGCCAAGGTGCAGGGCGAACTGAAGGTCCTTGTAGATGCCGAGAATGCACGAATTGCTGCGGCGGCTGCTGCGGCACGCGCTGCGGCTGCAGCAGCACGTGGAACCTCTATGTCGCCGAACCCCAATGCTCCTCGAGTTGGCCAAGGGGCTGCTGGAGCGATTGCTGCGGGTCGCACGAAGATGGGCGCGGCCTACGTGTGGGCCGCTGAAGGTCCCAACGAATTCGATTGTTCAGGCTTCGTCAAATGGGCCTATGCACAGGTTGGTGTTTCGCTTTCGCATTACAGCGGTGCGATGTATAACGAGACTGTTCGGATCTCTGAATCTCAGTTGCAACCAGGCGACCTTGTATTCTGGGGCCCTGGTGGTTCGGCACATGTTGCTATCTACATTGGCGGTAATCAGATTCTCCACACCGCTCACGGCGTTGCAGTCACCTCTATGAATGGTTGGTGGACCTACGGCCCAGTCATGAGCTTTGGTCGTATCCCGTAATCACATTCTTTGATTCGAATCTGATTCCGAACTGCTAGCGGAACGTAAAACCGCGGTAGTCGTCACCCGCAACACCATCACAGATTTCGCGGTAGGGGCCAACGCCCGCGATATAGGGCATAAAAACTCGTGGTTTCCCGGGCACATTGGCACCGAGATACCACGAGTTCCCTTGTGGGAAGAGTGTGAAATTGGCGATCTCATTGACGTGCGCAACCCAAGCCTCTTGTGAATCATGGTCGGCATTCATTGATCGAAAATGATGGTCGGCCATCCAGGCTATCGCATCAGTCGCCCATTCAACGTGTTGCTCGATGCTTACGATCATGTTCGTCATAACCGATGGACTTCCCGGAGCGGTGATCATGAAAAGGTTGGGGAATCCGTGAGACGAAATGCCGAGGTACGTGCGTGGACCTGCGGCCCATTCTTCGCGCAGCGTTCGACCCTGTTCGCCAACAATCAATGGATTCAGCAGAGGCCCAGTCATGGCATCAAAGCCGGTCGCAAAAACGATTGCATCGAAGTCATGAAGCGCGTCGGTTGTCTCGATGCCGCCACCCACGATCTGCGTGATCGGTGTTGATTGCAGATCGACGAGGGTCACGTTGGAGCGGTTGAAGGTCTCGAAGTAGCCGGTATCAAGACAAAGTCGCTTCGCTCCCACGGGGTATGTCTTGGGGCATAAGAGTTCGGCAGTGGTTGGGTCAGTTACGATCGCCCGAATTCGATCGCGCAGATACTCAGCGACGATGGCATTGGCGGACGGATCGATCATGACATCGTTAAATGATCCGAGGAAACCAAAAAGGAATCCCTCGTCCCAAATCGCATCGAATCTTCGCAAGCGTTCGCCATCGTCGACCTCGTGCGCAGACTGTTCAGCCTGAGGACCAATGACGCCGCCAAAAGAAGTTCGTTGTTCCGCTCTATGTTCGCGGTAGCGCCGCTTTAGAACAGCGACTTCTTCTGCGTCGAGTGGCATATTCCGGGCGGGGACAGCGAAATTTGGTGTTCGTTGGAAGACCGTGAGTTGGGCCGCTTGCTCTGCGATGAGCGGGATGCTCTGAACGCCCGAAGAACCTGTGCCAATGACAGCGACGCGCTTGCCGGTGAGGTCGACTCCATCATGAGGCCACTGTGAGGTGTGCAGAATCTGTCCTGTGAACGAATCGATGCCAGCGATGTCGGGGTTTTTTGCCGCAGAAAGAGCCCCGACCGCCATTACGAGAAATTGCGATGTCCAGCAGTCGCCGTGGTCGGTCTCGACTGTCCAGTTCTGATCCGTCGAGTCCCAGGTGGCGCTCGTCATTCGAGTGCTGAAACGAATATCGCTTCGCAACTGGAAGCGATCGGCAACGTGGTTGACGTACGAAAGAATTTCGGGCTGCGTCGCGTACTTCTCGGACCAGTCCCATTCCTGCTCGAGATCGGGATCGAAGGAAAAGGAGTAGTCAAGTGAGCGGATGTCACATCGGGCACCGGGGTAGCGATTCCACCACCACGTACCGCCAACATCTCCTGCCGCCTCGATACCTACAGAACGCAGTCCCATGGCACGCAGGCGATGTTGCATGTACAAACCGGCAAACCCGGCGCCGATGACAACGACGTCGGTGGATCCTGATTCGGCTGGCCTTGACGGTGGCATGCGTTCCCCTAGCTCCGTGCCCAACGTGAACCACGTGGCCATCAGTCAAGTGTCGATGCGGCTGGCAAGCAAGTAACCCCGATCCAGTCTCGAGAAGGTATTCCCTGGGACACGGTTCTAGGTAAGACTCACAACTAGGCCTTGAGAGTTTTTAGGAGGGGCGATGACAACGACCGAAAATCCCTATGTGAATCTGCTCGATCCGCAGTTCTACGTCGATCCCTGGTCTTCGTATCGATGGCTGCGCGCGAATGATCCGGTGTTCTGGGACGCGACCCATCGCATCTGGGGAATTTCTCGCTATGAAGACATCGTCGAAGTCGAGAAGAACTGGAAGTTGTACACGTCGGAAGACGGTTCACGGCCGGCGACCGATCAACGCGACGACACCTCGATGATTAATCGCGACGATCCGGAGCATCAGCAGCAGCGAATGTTGGTGGCCCGTCAGTTCACGCCGCGTGCGGTCAAGCAAATCGAAGGGAAGATCCGCAGCATCGTGAATGAACTCATCGACGATGTTGCAAGCTCCGGAAGGTGTGAAGCAATTGAATCTTTGGCTTCGCCACTGCCGGCAATTTTGATCGGAGACAAACTTGGGTTTCCGCGCGAACTTTGGCCAAAGTTGCGCGAATGGTCAGAAGTGACGATGTACGAATCAGGGCAGAACCCTCCCGACGGGACTCCGGCTGCGTTCTCGGAAGTCTCGACGAACGCCATCATGGAGTTCGCAGCAGCGACGATTGAACTCATAGCGGAACGTCGGAAAGAACCGAAAGACGATCTCATCACCATTTGGGCCACGACCGAAGTCGACGGCCGTCTCTGGTCTGACGGAGAAATTATCTCAGAGTGCCTGTTGCTTCTTGACGGCGGAGCCGAAACCACGCGAACGGTGATCGGATCGATCATTCGGGAGCTCGCCATAAATCCGAGTCAGCGCCAACTCTTGATCGAAAACCCAGACCTCTTAGGCGAGACCGGAGTCGAGGAGTTCATCCGATGGGTGACCCCGATTCTCAATATGCGCCGCACTGCAACCGAGGACCATGTGTTTCGTGGAAAGAACATTAAGAAGGGTGATCAGCTCCTTCTGATGTATGCCTCTGCAAATCGCGACGAGTCAGTGTTCGATCAGCCCGATGTGTTCGATGTGCAGCGTTCTCACAATCATCATGTGGCGTTTGGCTTTGGAACGCATTTCTGCTTGGGGTCTTCCCTGGCTCGAATAGAGATCAGGGTGATGTTCGAAGAACTTCTGCGCAGGATCCCCGATTGGAAGCTCACTCCAGGGTCGGAATCGAAGATTCTTGGCGCAACCTTCACCCGTGCCTACGATCGAGTCGATATCGAGTTCACCCCTGCTTGAGATCGATCAAGAGGCGGATGCTGCCCAGATTTGGGTGCTGTAACTGCCTGATGCGGGAGCCGGCCAGCGTCCCCGGTCCGTGAGGACCGGGAAGGCAGACTCTACGGATGACATCGACCTCATCTGGATCTGAAAAAGAGCCCGCAGCGGCGAAGAAGAACTCCGCTGGACGCGGACGACGTATCGGCGTCGTCCTGCTCATCTTGATGGCATCGGTTCTTCTCTTTGGCACCGCCGCTGATGTTTGGGTGAAGCGACAGGTACTCAGCACCCCCAAGTGGGTGGCTGCGAGCGACAAGATCCTCGCCGATCCAAAGGTGCAGGCTGCGCTGGCGACATACATCGTGGATGAGATTTATTCGAGCGTCGATGTCAGGGCGGTGTTGGCCGATGAACTGCCGGACAGCCTGAAG